>Ga0210378_10000547_pt1 | contig 19250 bp, 13 predicted proteins | sample PLM1_60_b1redo_FD_155465 | JGI IMG/M metagenome (GOLD analysis project Ga0210378, IMG submission 155465) | Groundwater sediment microbial communities from an aquifer in East River, Colorado, USA - PLM1_60_b1 redo | ecosystem: Environmental > Terrestrial > Soil > Riparian zone | place: USA: East...
CTGGCCGAATAGGCTGGCTGGGCTGGCTGGGCTGGCTGGGCTGGCTGGGCTGGCTGGGCTGGCCGACGCCTGGCGGCCCTACCGCACCTGGGTCGTGCTGCTGCTCAGGGTCCTGCTCGAAGCCGAGACCCACGAGATCGTGGGCGGCGGCGTCCCCGCGTTCGCTGAGCAGGAACGAGGCCGGTCGCCTATTGTTCGGTCGTGCAGGCAAGAACCGCCACACTGGCCGACTTCGACGGTCTGGTCGCCCTCTGGAAGGGCGCCGGGCTGAGGCTCCGGCTCGAGCCTCTGATGGAGGAGCTCGCGAGCGTGCTGGAACGCGACCCTGACCTGGTCCTGGTGGTCGAGGACGGCGGCTCGATCGTGGCCTCGGTGCTCGGGACCTGGGACGGGCGGCGGGGCTGGGTGAACCGGTTGGCCACCCACCCGGGCCATCAGGGCCGCGGCCTGGCCCGGCTGCTCATCACCGAGCTGGAGAGGCGCCTGCGGGCCAAGGGCTGCCGCAAGGTGAACCTGCTCATCGAGCCGGAAAACGCGGCTGTCGTGGCCTGGTACGAGCGCCTGGGCTACCGGCGCGACGACCTCATCTTCATGGAGAAGCTCCTTTGAGAACTTGCGGCAGTCGATGGACCGGGAGCGGAAGGCACGGGTGAGGGTCGTCCACGAGGCTCGTCCAGCTCGGCGAAGAAGCCGCCCGCATCGGCCTCGACTCCCCACCCGCGGCTTCGCCCCCACGAAACGGCTTCGCCCCGACGAAACGGCTTCGCCCCCACGAAGCGGACTACCTGTCAGGCCCAGGCGACCAGGCCGAGCTCGGAGGGGTCGACGATGCCGTCGTGGTGGGGGACGACCCGGACGGTGTAGCCGAAGGCGCCCGGGACGGCCAGGGGGACCTCGCCCTCGAACGTCCAGGCGCCGTCCGCCTGGCCGTTCTGCTTGAGCGGCATCGTCTCGGCCCTGGACAGCTCGTCGGCGTCGTCGACCCGGCCGTAGGTGACCTGGACCTCGACCTCGTCGGGCTCGAGGGAGCCGAGCTCGACCAAGGCCCGCACGGGCAGCCGGGCGCCGAGCGAGCGGTCCTCCTCGGCCGACTCGACCCGGCGCACGCGCACGCCCGCCCACGCCTCGGTGACCCGCCGCTTCCACTCGCCCAGCTCCCGGGAGGCGGCGTAGCCGCCCGTCCTGAGCAGCCCCGAGCTGGACGCGGCGGGCAGGTAGAGCCGCTCGGTGTAGTCGCGCACCATGCGCGAGGCGAGCACGGCGGGCCCCAGCGAGGTGAAGTTGTGCTTGACCCGGCCCACCCACGCGGTGGGCACGCCGGCCTCGGTGCGCCCGTCGTAGAACAGCGGGAGGACCTCTTGCTCGAGCAGGTCGTAGATGGCCGACGCCTCCAGCTCGTCGCGGCGGTCGGCCGGGATGCTGGGGTCGTCGGCGGACGGGATGGCCCAGCCGTTCCCGCCGTCGTACAGCTCGTCCCACCAGCCGTCACGGATCGACAGGTTGAGGCAGCCGTTGAGGGCCGCCTTCATCCCGCTGGTGCCGCACGCCTCGTAGGGGCGGAGCGGGTTGTTGAGCCAGACGTCGGCCCCGGCGACCAGCGTGCGGGCCATGGCCATGTCGTAGTCGGGCAGGAAGGCGATGCGGTGGCGCACCTTGGCGTCGGCCGCGAAGCGGGCGAAGTCGGCGATCAGCGACTTGCCGCCCTCGTCGGCCGGGTGGGCCTTGCCGGCGATCAGGAGCTGGATGGGCCGCTCGGCGTCGAGCAGCAGCCGCGCGAGCCGCTCCGGGTCGCGGAGCAGCAGGGTGAGCCGCTTGTAGGACGGCACCCGGCGGGCGAACCCGACGGTCAGCACCTCGGGGTCGAACGCCCGGTCGATCCAGCCGAGCTGCCCCTCGATCGCGCCCCGGGCACGCCAGGCCGCCTTGAGCCGGGCCCGGACGTCGGCGACCAGGCGCCGGCGCGCGGTCCCGCGGACGCGCCAGATCTCCTCGTCGGGCGCGTCGAGCAGGGCCTCCCAGCCCTTGTCGGAGCTGCGCCAGCCGTGGCCCAGGTGGCGGTCGAACAGCTCCGACCACTCCCGGTTGACCCAGGTGCCGGCGTGCACGCCGTTGGTGACGTGGCCGATCGGCACCTCGGAGGGGTCGAACCCCGGCCACAGGCCCTTGAACATGTCGCGCGAGACCTCGCCGTGGAGCCGGCTCACGCCGTTGGACCGCTGGGCCAGGCGGAGTCCCATGACCGCCATGTTGAACATGGAGTGGTCGCCGTCCGGCTCGGCGCCGAGGTCCATGATCTGGTCGACCGACAGGCCGGTGGCGACCCCGCCGGGGCCGAAGTACCGCTCGATGAACGAGCGCGGGAAGCGGTCGATGCCGGCGGGGACCGGCGTGTGGGTGGTGAAGATCGTCCCGCCCCTGACCGCCTCGACGGCGGTGCGGGCGTCGAGCCCCTTGTCCTCGATCAGGCGGCGGATGCGCTCGAGCCCGAGGAAGCCGGCGTGGCCCTCGTTGGTGTGGAACACCTCGGGCTCGATGCCGAGCACGTCGAGCGCGCGCACGCCGCCGATGCCGAGCAGGATCTCCTGGCGGAGCCGGTGCTCACCGCCGCCGCCGTAGAGCCGGTCGGTGACCGCCCGCTCGGCCGGGGCGTTCTCGTCGACGTCGGAGTCGAGCAGGAGCACCGACACCCGGCCGACCTCGGCCCGCCAGACCTGGGCGTGGAGGGTGGCGTCGGGCAGCCCCACGGCGACCAGGGCCGGCTTGCCGGCGCGGTCGGTGACGAGCTCGAGGGGGAGCTCGTGGGGGTTGAAGGCGGGGTAGGCCTCCTGCTGGCGGCCGTCGGCGGTCAGCGACTGGCGGAAGTAGCCCGACCGGTAGAACAGGCCGACGCCGACCAGGGGCAGCCCGAGGTCGCTGGCCGCCTTGAGATGGTCGCCGGCGAGCACGCCCAGGCCGCCCGAGTACTGCGGCAGGACTTCGCTGATGCCGAACTCGGGCGAGAAGTACGCGATGCTGGAAGGCGCGCCGGCCAGGCCCTGGTACCAGCGGGGCTCGGTCAGGTAGCGGTCGAGGGCGGCCCTGGCCTCGGCGAGGCGGGACAGGAACTCGGGGTCGGCGGCGACCTTCTCGAGCCGCTCGGGGTCGGCCTCGTTGAGCATCCGCAAGGGGTTGTGGCCGCTGGACTCCCACCCCTGAGGGTCGATGGCGGCGAACAGGTCCTGCGTCGCCGGGTCCCAGGACCAGCGGAGGTTGCGGGCCAGGACGCGCAGCGGCTGGAGGGCGGTGGGCACGGTGGGAAGCACCGTGAAGCGGCGTAGAGGTTTCATAACCATCGACTATACAAGTGCGCTGGTCGGGTCGAGCCGCTCGACCTAGCCGTTCCGTCCCATCTTGGTCACATTTGGTGACCTCTTGTCGGTTGCGCTCGGTAGTCCGGAGGGCATGGGTTTACCGGTGGTCGTGGCGCGGTGAAACTGAGAGAGAAAACGGGTCGAGCGGGCCGGCGTCATGGCCGGGGATGGTAGGTTGCTGGGCATGATTGGGCGTATCGTCATCGAGGACATCAGGCCACAAGTCGACTGCGGGGGCTGGTCGGCCCGGGCGGTGGCAGGCGAGACCATCCCGGTCGAGGCGACGGTCTTCCGGGACGGGCACGACATCATCGCGGCCTGCGTGCGGCTGTCCGGCCCCGGGGACAGAAGGGCCCAGCTCCTGCCGATGACCGAGGTCGGCCAGGGTCTCGACCGCTGGCGGGCCGAGGTGACGCTGCCCCGGACGGGCTTCTGGACGATCGTGGTCGAGGCGTGGCGGGACGAGATCGCCACCTGGCGCCGCGACACCTGGAAGAAGCTGGACGCCGGCCGCGACGTCGCCCTCGAGCTGGAGGAAGGGGCGCGCCTGTTCGAGGCGGCCGCCCACGGCGTGCCCGCCCAGACCCGGCAGCTCGTCGCCGACGTCGCCACGGGGCTGCGCAACGAGGCGGCCGACCCGGCCGAGCGCCTCGCCGCGGCCAGCGACGGGGTCGTGATCGAGCTGCTGGAGCGCCACCCGATGCGCTCGGTCACGAAATCCAGGCGGCTGGCCGTGTGGGTCGACCGGCCCCGCGCCCTCTACGGCGCCTGGTACGAGTTCTTCCCCCGGTCCGAGGGGGCGACGGAGACGTCGAGCGGCACCTTCAAGACCGCGGCCGAGCGGCTGCCCGCGATCGCCGCGATGGGCTTCGACGTCGTCTACCTGCCCCCGGTCCACCCGATCGGCAGCACCCACCGCAAGGGGCCGAACAACACCCTGGACCTGGGCCCGGACGACCCGGGCAGCCCGTGGGCGATCGGCGGCGAGGCCGGGGGCCACGACGCCGTCCACCCCGACCTCGGGACCATCGATGACTTCGACGCGTTCGTGGCGCGGGCCAGGGAGCTCGGGCTCGAGGTCGCGCTCGACTACGCGCTGCAGTGCTCGCCCGACCACCCCTGGGTGTCCGAGCACCCGGAGTGGTTCCACATCCGGCCCGACGGCTCCATCGCCTACGCCGAGAACCCGCCAAAGGTCTACCAGGACATCTACCCGCTGAACTTCGACAACCCGGACGCGCCCGGGCTCTGGGCGGCCTGCAAGGGCGTGCTCGACCACTGGATCGCCCACGGCGTGCGCATCTTCCGGGTCGACAACCCCCACACCAAGCCGCTGCAGTTCTGGGAGTGGCTGATCGCGGCGGTCAAGGCCGAGCACCCGGACGTGCTGTTCCTCTCCGAGGCGTTCACCCGCCCGCCGATGATGCGGGCGCTGGCCAAGGTCGGCTTCACCCAGTCCTACACCTACTTCACCTGGCGGAACTCCAAGGCCGAGCTGGAGGAGTACGCCAACGAACTCGCCCACGGCCCGGCGGCCGAGTACATGCGGCCCAACTTCTTCGTCAACACCCCTGACATCCTGCACGCCTACCTCCAGCACGGCGGGGTGCCGGCGTTCAAGGTGCGGGCGGCGCTCGCCTCGATGCTGTCGCCCTCCTGGGGCGTGTACTCCGGGTACGAGCTGTACGAGCACGTGCCGGTCCGGCCAGGCTCCGAGGAGTACCTCGACTCCGAGAAGTACCAGTACCGGCCGAGGGACTGGTCGCAGCCGTCGCTGGCGCCCTACCTGGCCCGGCTGAACGAGGTCCGGCGGGCCCACCCGGCCCTGCACTGGCTGCGCAACCTCCGCTTCCACCTGGTCGACTCGCCCGACGTCCTGGCCTTCTCCAAGCGGGCAGGGGAGGACACGGTGCTGGTGGTGGTGAACCTGAACCCCTACGAGGCCCGCGACACCTTCGTCCGCCTGTGGCTGCCCGCGCTCGGCCTGGACTGGGACACCGGCGCGTTCGACGTCTACGACGAGCTGACCGGCACCACCCACACCTGGTACGGGTCGACCAACTACGTCCGCCTCGATCCCTACACGGAGCCAGCGCACGTCCTCCACGTCCGGCGAAGGTAGGCCGCCATGACCGAGCTCGAGACCCGGCTGGTCGAGTTCCTGCCCCACCAGCGGTGGTTCGCCGGCAAGGGCCGGTCGGTGGTGGAGGTCAGGGTCGAGGCGTCGGTGGCGCTGCGTACCCCGCTGCCCAGCCTGCACATGGTCGTGGTCGCGGTCGCCTACGCCGACGGGGGGGTCGAGCGCTACTCGGTGCCCATGGGCCACGACCGCGGGCCCGAGGCCCGCCAGCTCGCGATCCGGCGCCCGGAGGCCGTCATCCTGGAGACGGGCCCGCCCCAGGCGGGCGTGTTCTACGACGCGGTCGCCGACGAGCGCCTGGGCTCGGTCTTCCTCGACCACCTCAGCAAGGGCGCCACCCTGGACGAGGTGCGCTTCCACAAGCGGCCGGACTGGTCGGACACGCTCCGCGGGCCCGGCCGGCTGCTCGACGCCGAGCAGTCGAACTCCTCGCTGGTGTTCGGCGACCGGCTCATCCTCAAGCTGTTCCGCCGCCTCCAGCCCGGGGTCAACCCCGAGCTCGAGGTGACCCGCGCGCTCACCGCCAAGGGATTCCGGGCGTGCCCGGCGCCGCTGGGCTGGATCGACGGGCTGGGCTCGACCCTCGGCATCCTGCAGCCCTACTACGCGGCCAGCGTGGAGGGCTGGAAGCTGGCCACCGAGCGGGTCGTCGACCACTACGAGACGGGCGACGCGGCCGGCAACTTCGCCACCGAGGCACGCGAGCTCGGCCAGCTCACCGCCGACATGCACGGCGCGCTGGCCAGCGCCCTGCCCATGGTGGCCTCGGCCCAGCCCGACCTCGGCCACCTCTCCGCCCGCCTGCTCGGGCAGCTCACCCAGGTGGCCGCGCTCGTGCCCGAGCTCCGCCCCCACAAGGACGCCATCGAGGGCGTCTACGCCAAGGCGGAGGCGGCCGGGGGTGCCAGGCACCTGCAACGCATCCACGGCGACTACCATCTGGGCCAGGTGCTCCGCATCGCCGGTCCGGTGCTCGGCACCGCCGGCCAGGCGCAACGCACCGCCGGGCCGGTGCAGCGCACCACCGGGCCGGTCGGCCGGGCGGGCAGGCCCGGGGCCGCGGGACCGGCCGGTCCCCCTGGCGAGCCGTCCTGGATGGTCATCGACTGGGAGGGGGAGCCCGCCCGCAGCCTCGAGGAGCGCCGCCGGCTCGCCAGCCCGCTGCAGGACGTGGCCGGCATGCTGCGCTCGTTCGACTACGCGGCGAGCCAGCCGCTGGTGCTCGGCGAGGACCCCGACACCCCCGGCCCGAGCCGCAAGGAGCTGGAACGCCTGGAGGGGATCGCGGCCGCCTGGGTCGAGGCGAACCGGGCAGCGTTCCTGGACGGCTACCTCGGCCGGGCCAGGGAGGCCGGCTGGCTGCCCGGCGACCACGAGCTGCTGCTGCGCACGTTTGAGCTGGACAAGGCGGTCTATGAGGTGATGTACGAAGCCAGGCACCGGCCGGGGTGGCTCTCCATCCCGCTCGGTGGCATCCGCCGACTGCTCGGGAGCTGACCAGATGCCAACCCCAACGCTCGGCCGCGAGGAGATCGAGCTGCTCGTCCGCGGCGCTCACCACGAGCCGCACAGCGTCCTCGGTGCCCACCCCACCGGCGGCCAGGTCGCCATCCGGGTCTGGCGGCCCGACGCGACCGAGGTGACCGCCGTGCTCGCCGGGGACGGTGAGCGGGTCAAGCTCACCCAGGTCCACCCGGCCGGCCTGTTCGAGGGCCTGGTGGACGGCGAACAGGTGCCCAGCTACCGGCTCGAGGTCGCCTACGGCGACCGCTCGTACACGGTCGACGACCCCTACCGGTTCCTGCCCACGATCGGGGAGATCGACCAGCACCTGTTCGGCGAGGGCCGCCACGAGCGGCTCTGGGAGAAGCTCGGCGCCCACGAGCGCACGCTCGACGGCGTGGCCGGGACCTCGTTCGCGGTCTGGGCGCCCAACGCCAGGGCCGTCCGGGTGGTGGGCGACTTCAACGGCTGGAACGGCCGCCTGCACCCGATGCGCTCGCTCGGCGCCTCCGGCATCTGGGAGCTGTTCGTGCCCGGTGTCGGCGCCGGCGTGAAGTACAAGTACGAGCTGATCACCGCGCAGGGAGCGCTCACGCTGAAGGCCGACCCGTTCGGGTTCGCGACCGTGGCGCCTCCGGGCACCGACAGCGTCGTGTTCACCTCCGCCCACGAATGGGGCGACAGCGACTGGATGGCCACCCGCGACCGGCGCCACAAGGTCGACGCCCCGGTCTCGGTCTACGAGGTCCACCTCGGGTCGTGGCGTCACGGTCTCACCTACCGCGAGCTGGCCGAGCAGCTGCCCGACTACGTGGCCGACCTGGGCTTCACCCACGTCGAGTTCATGCCGGTGGCCGAGCACCCCTACGGCGCCTCGTGGGGCTACCAGGTCTCGGCCTACTACGCGCCCACCGCCCGCCACGGCACGCCCGACGACCTCCGCAAGCTGGTCGACCGGCTGCACCAGCGCGGCATCGGCGTGCTCGTCGACTGGGTGCCCGCCCACTTCCCCAAGGACGTGTTCGCGCTCGCCCGCTTCGACGGCACCGCCCTGTACGAGCACGACGACCCGCGCCGGGGCGAGCACCCGGACTGGGGCTCGCTCGTGTTCAACCTGGGCCGCAACGAGGTGCGCAACTTCCTCATCGCCAACGCGCTGTTCTGGCTCGAGGAGTATCACATCGACGGGCTGCGGGTCGACGCGGTCGCCTCCATGCTCTACCTGGACTACTCCCGCGACGAAGGGGAGTGGGTGCCGAACGAGTACGGCGGCAACGAGGACCTGGACGCGGTCCGGTTCCTCAAGGACGTCAACACCGTCGTCTACCAGGAGCACCCGGGCGTGGTGACCATCGCCGAGGAGTCGACCGCCTGGCCGGCGGTGTCCCGGCCCGTCTACGTCGGCGGCCTGGGGTTCGGGTTCAAGTGGAACATGGGCTGGATGCACGACACGCTCGACTACATCGCCAAGGACCCGATCTACCGGCGCTTCCACCACCACGAGCTGACCTTCGCCATGATGTACGCGTTCAGCGAGAACTTCGTGCTGCCGGTCTCCCACGACGAGGTGGTCCACGGCAAGCGCTCGCTGCTCGGCAAGATGCCGGGCGACACCTGGCGCCGGTTCGCCAACCTGCGCGCCTACCTTGCGTTCATGTGGGCCCACCCCGGCAAGCAGCTGCTGTTCATGGGCTGCGAGCTGGCCCAGGAGGCCGAGTGGTCCAACGAGCGCTCGATCGACTGGGATGCGCTCGCCGACCCCGACCACCGCGGCGTCCAGGACCTGGTGCGGGACCTGAACCGGGTCTACCGCGCGCAGCCGGCGCTGTACGAGCGCGACGCCGAGCCGGCCGGGTTCGGCTGGATCGACCCCAACGACACCGACGAGAACGCGCTGTCGTTCATCCGCTGGAGCGCCAAGGGCGAGCCGCTGGTCTGCCTGTGCAACTTCTCCCCCGTGGTCAGGGAGGACCACCGGGTCGGCCTGCCCAGGACCGGGCGGTGGAAGGAGGTCCTCAACACCGACGCCGGCGCCTACGGCGGGTCGAACGTCGGCAACCTCGGCGTGGTCCAGGCCGAGGAGATCGGCTGGGACGGCCAGCCCGCCTCCGCCCGGGTCACCCTGCCCCCGCTCGCCACGGTCTGGCTCACCCCGGAGGCACCGCGGGAACGGCCCCAGGCCCCCGGGTCGACGTCCGCCTCCGGGTCGAGGTCCGCCTCCGGGTCGAGGTCCCCCTCGGGGTCGAGATCCCCCTCCGGGTCGAGATCCCCCTCCGGGTCGAGGTCCCCCTCCGGGTCAACGTCCCCGTCGGGGTCGAGGTCCCCTTCCGGGAACGACCAGCGCCGGTAGCCCGCAGGATGCGCCCCCGCGCTCCGAGGACGCCCGGGAGCCCCCGCGCTCCGAGGACGCCCACGAGCCCCGGTGCCCGGAGGACGCCCAGGCTCGGGCCGAGGCTGTTCGACGGCGGGGCCGAGCTCGCGGTCTGGGCGCCGGAGGTGGGCTCCGTGGCCGTGCGGCTGGGTGGGCGGACCGTGCTCCTGGAGCGGGAGGAGCGCGGGGTCTGGCGGGGTGTGGTCGAAGGCGCCCGCCCCGGCGACGACTACCTGCTCGTCCTCGACGGGGAGCGGGAGCGGCCCGACCCGCGCTCGCTGTCCCAGCCCCAGGGACCGCACGGGCCCTCCCGCCTGGTCGACCTCGGCCGGCGGCCGGACCCGCTGGTCCCTCCGGCCCTGCCCGAGCTGGTCTTCTACGAGCTGCACTGCGGCACCTTCACGCCCGAGGGCACCTTCGACGCCGCCGTCTCCCGCCTCCCGCACCTGGTCGACCTCGGGGTGACCGCGGTCGAGGTGATGCCGGTGGCCGCCTTCCCGGGCCGGCGGGGCTGGGGCTACGACGGCGTGGACCTGTACGCCGTGCATGCCGCCTACGGCGGCCCAGCCGCCTTCCGGCGCTTCGTGGACGCCTGCCACGCCCATGGGCTCGCGGTCGTCCTCGATGTCGTCTACAACCATCTCGGGCCGGACGGGAACTACCTGGCCGAGTTCGGCCCCTACTTCACCGACCGCTACTCGACCCCCTGGGGTCCGGCGCTCAACTACGACGGTCCCGGGTCGGACTTCGTGCGCGACTTCGTCGTCGACAACGCCGAGCTGTGGGTGGCCGGGTACGGCGTGGACGGGCTCCGGCTCGACGCCGTGCACGACATCCACGACCGCTCCTCGGTCCACCTGCTCGAGGCGCTGGCCGACCGGGTCCACCGCTGCCGGCCGGGCAGCGTGGTCGTGGCCGAGAGCGACCTCAACCAGCCGGCGCTGGTCACCTGTCACGGGATCGACGCCCAGTGGGCCGACGACCTCCACCACGCCGTCCACGCGGCCCTGACCGGCGAGCACGACGGCTACTACCGCGGCTTCGAGGGCCTCGGCCAGCTCGCCAAGGCCCTGACCGGGGGGTGGGTGTTCACCGGGCAGTACCACCCGGCCCTGGACCGTGCCCACGGCCGCGAGCCGGCCGGGCTCGGGGGCGAGCGCTTCGTGGTCTGCTCCCAGAACCACGACCAGGTCGGCAACCGGCCCTTCGGCGACCGGCTGGCCAGCCTGGCCGGGCCGCGGCTGGACGCGGTCGCGAGCGTCCTGGTCGCCTGCGCCCCCTACCTGCCGCTGCTCTTCCAGGGCCAGGAGTGGGGCGAGACCAGGCCGTTCCTGTACTTCACCGACCACGAGCCGGAGCTGGCCGACACCGTGCGCCGCGGCCGCCGCTCGGAGTTCGCGGCCTTCGCCTGGTCGGGCCAGGTGCCTGACCCCAACGACCCGGCCGCGTTCGAGCGCTCCAAGATCGACTGGGCCAAGGTGGACGCCCCGGCCCCGGAAGGGCTGGCCCTGCCCGCGCTGCAGCTGTGGCGGCGCCTGCTCCGGCTCCGGCGTGAGGCCCCCGCCCTCGGCAACTGCCGCCGCGACCTGGCCCGGGCCTGGGCCGACGAGGAGCGCCGCCTGGTGGTCCTGGAGCGCGGCGACCCGTCGGGCTCCCGCGCCGTGGTGGTCGCCAACCTCTCCGGCGAGCCCCAACCGCTGCCGCCCGGCGTCACGGAGCTGCCGCTGCTGCTGGCAACCGCGCCGAACGGGTCGCCGGAGGAGCTTCCCGGCCACAGTTCAGTAGTTCACGGTATTTGACTAGTTTGACGGCGGCCCATTGGAAGGAGGTACAACAAGCTTGCACCGGGGCCAGGCGAGAGGAGCGGGATGTCGGCCGACATGGAAATAGAGAGGCTTGGCCTCGGTCGTCTCGAACGGCTCGACCTGCGCTCGTTCTGGGGCGACCAGGTACCCGACCTGATGCCCTGGTTCGCACAGAACCTCGACCTCCTCAGCCAGACCCTCGGCATCGACATCACCCCGACGCAGCGTGAGCTCCGGGTCGACCAGGTGTCGATGCAGGTGCTCGGCACCGACGCGCAAGGCCGCCCCGTGATGATCGAGAACCGGCTCGAACCCACCCAGCACACCGACCTCGGGCAGCTCGTCATCGACGCGTCCACCCTCGAGTCGGCCGTGGTGGTCTGGGTCGCGCCCCGGTTCCCCATCGAGCACCGGCGTGCCCTCGAGTGGCTGAACGACCGCACCGACGACAAGGCGGACTTCTTCGCGGTCGAGCTGGGGCTGGTGCGGATCGGACGGTCCCTGCCCGCGCCCGTGCTCGACGTGGTCGTCCAGCCCAGGAACTGGCGCAAGGCGGGCCGGCGCCAGGCCAACTCCTCTTCGTCGATGCCGGTGGGCCAGCACCAGCGCCACGAGCCCTCGCCGGCACCGGCGCCGGTGCCGGCGCCGGCGGCCGGGCCGCTGCTGCAGCCGCCCATGCCCGCCGCGCCGCCCATGACTACCCCGCCCATGACCACCCCGCCCATGACCAGCGCGCCGCCCGTGACCAGCGCGCCGCCCCCGCAGGCCCCGCCTGCCGCGCAGGCCGCAAGGCAGCACCAGCGCCACGAGGCTCCACCGCCCATGGCCTCCGACAAGGACGGCGGCTTCCAGACCGCCGAGGTGCGCCACCGGTTCTTCGAGGCGATGTTCGACTCGGTCGCCCGGCGCCGGCCCGGCTTCCGCATCCCCAAGTTCGGCTACGAGAACTGGGTCGGCTTCGCTGCCGGCCCGTTCGGCTTCTACGACGTCGCCTTCACCGCCAACGGCGCCGTGCGAGCCGGCGTCTACCTCGACATGCAGGAGCGCAACGCCACCAAGCGCCTGTTCGACGACCTGTTCTCCGAGCGGCTCGGGATCGAGACCGCGGTCGGGCGGATCCTGTCCTGGGAGCGGCTCGACGACCGCCGGGCCTCCCGGATCGTCGACTACCGCGAGGTTCGCGACCTCGCCAACCCGGACGAGCAGCGGATGGCCGCCGACTGGGCGGCCGAGACCGTCGTCAAGCTGATGGACGCCCTCGACGGCCGGCTGCGCTCCACCGCCCAGATCCTCCTCGCCCGCGTCCAGGGCGGCGTCTAGCCACCTCTAGAGCAGCTCGCGGGGAACTCCTCCACGGTGATGCGCGCATCCTTGAGCAGCTGGGCGAGCGTGCCAGGACGGACTCTTGCGTGCATCGGCACGACCACCGTCACCTTGGTGTCCTGGTGGCGCAGCTTGCAGTGGATCCCCGAGTGTGGACCTCGACGTACCCGGCACGCTCCAAGGCGCGCTTGACCCGGGCGCCGGAGACGCTCGGCAGGCTTGTCACGCTGGAATGCGGATGTCAAGACGCTCTACCCGCACTGGGGCGGGAACCGGCTCGTCCTCGAGGTACAACTCGAGAGCCTCACGCAGGTTGTCGAGCGCCGCCTCGGGTGTCGGCCCCTGGCTGACCACCGCTACCTCCAGGCAGCGCGCCATGTACCAGTCGTCGTCAGGGGTGACGACTGCTGTCAGGTGGAGAGTCTGCGAGTCGCTCATCGGCCCCAGTATAGGGCCCTGTGTTCCTACCGCGTTCGGGCTTCTGCCGCTGCTTCGTCTACCTCGACCCCGACTACGCCGGCAAGGACACGGGCCGCTACCCCTGGCTCGACAGCTGAGCCTGGCGGACGTCTGGCGGCGGTCCTCGTTCGATGTGGGGAGGGCTCGCTCCTCCCACGACCCCTCAAACGGCGCCTGTGCCATGGTCCGGGGAGCCGCGGTCCACTCGGTTCAGCCTTGGAGGTTCTCGAAGATGCCGGCGGCGCCCATGCCGCCGCCGACGCACATCGTCACCATGCCGTAGCGTGACCGGCGCCTGGCCATCTCGGCCATGAGCTGGACCGTGAGCTTGGTCCCGGTCGCCCCCATGGGATGGCCGAGGGCGATGGCGCCGCCGTTGACGTTCACCTTGTCGGGGTCCAGGCCGGCCTCGCGGATGACGGCCAGGCTCTGCGAGGCGAACGCCTCGTTCAGCTCCACCAGGTCGAGGTCGTCGAGGGAGAGCCCGGTCAGCTCGAGCACCTTGGGGATGGCCACGATCGGGCCGACACCCATCACGTCGGGGCTGACCCCGCCGACCGCGAAGCCGACGAAGCGGGCCAGCGGCCGCAGGCCGAGCCGCTCGGCCCGCTCCCGCTCCATCACCACCACGGCGGCCGCCCCGTCGCTCCGCTGCGACGAGTTGCCCGCGGTCACGGTGCCGCGCTGCTGGAAGGCCGGCTTGAGCTTGGCCAGGGCCTCGGCCGAGGTGTCCCGGCGCGGGCCCTCGTCACGGGCGAACGTGGCCTGCGCGTGCCCGGGCCTGCCGTCGTCGTCGACCCAGTCCAGGGAGACGTCGAGCGGCACGATCTCCGGGTCGAAGCGGCCCGAGTCGACCGCCTCGGCCGCCCGCCGGTGCGAGCGGAGGGCGAACTCGTCCTGCTCCTCCCTGGAGACCTTCCAGCGCTCGGCGACCCGCTCGGCGGTGAGGCCCATGGACATGTAGACCTCGGGGAACGAGCGGACGACCTCGGGGTTGGGCGCGAAGTTGGCCGAGGTGACCGGGGTCGAGGACATGTGCTCGGTGCCGCCGGCCACGATCGTGGTCGCGAACCCGGCCATGATCCGCTCGGCCGCGCTGGCGATCGTCTGCAGGCCCGACGAGCAGAACCGGTTCACGGTCTGCCCGGGCACCGAGTCGGGCAGACCGGCCCGCAGCGCGGCCACCCGGGCCACGTTCATGCCCTGGGTGCCCTCGGGGATCGCGCAGCCCAGGATGACGTCCTCCACCTCGGCCGGTTCCAGCCCCTCGGCGCGCCTCAGGGCCTCGTTGATGGCGGCCGCGGCCATGTCGTCGGGCCGCGAGGCCCGCAGGGCCCCCTTGGGCGCCCGGCCCACCGCGGTCCGCGCCCCGGAGACGAGCACTGCCTGCTTCATCGGTACTCTCCTTGTCGCCTAGGTTCTGTCTGGTCGACCTCCTGATCGACCCGGCCATGGCACAGGCGCTCTTGGGGGGCCGTGGGGGGAGCGTGTCCTGGTGCACCCGCGGCTCCCCCCGCCCCATGGCACAGGCGCTCTTGGGGGCCGTGGGGGGAGCGAGCTCCCCCCACATCGACAGAGGACTACCGGTAGACATGCGGCCGGCGACCTCCGCCAGACACCCCCTAGTTGCGCAGCGGCTTGCGGGTCATGAGCATCGCCTGGATCCGCTCCATGGTCTTCGGGCTCTTCAACAGCTCGACGAACGCCTCCCGTTCCAGCTCGAGCATGTAGTCCTCGGTCACCCACTGGGGGGCGGACAGCTCGCCGCCGCACAGCACGCGGGCGAGGCGCGTGGCGATCACGCCGTCGTGCTCGCTCGCGAACCCGCCCCACTGCAGGGTCCGGACGCCCATCTCGAGCGCGGCCAGGGTCGGCCTGCCCGCGGCGAACACCGACGCCTGGCGTGCCGGCGGGCGGTAGCTCGGGGAGAGCTCCAGCACCTCCCGCTTGGCCGCTGCCAGCAGGTGGTCGGCGTTCAGCACGATCCTGTCGTCCTCGGTGAGGAAGCCCAGCTCGCGGGACTCGACCGCGCTGGTCCCGACCTTGGCGAGCGCGATCGTCTCGAACACCCGCTGCACGAACGGCAGCGGCGGCGCGTCCGCCACCCGCATGGCCGGCGAGACCACGCGGCGCACCAGCTCCTTGCAGCCGCCCCCGGCCGGGACCAGGCCGACCGCGCTCTCGACCTGGCCCATGTAGGTCTCGAGCGCGGCCACGACCCGGTCGGCGTGCAGGCAGATCTCGCACCCGCCGCCCAGGGTCTGCCCGTGCGGGGCGGCCACCACCGGCCTGGCCGCGAAGCGGAACCCCATGAGCAGCTCCTGCAGCGCGCGCGACGCCTCCTCGACCTGGTCGTAGGCGCCCTGGTAGGCGGCCATGCCGACCTCGGCCAGGTTGGCGCCGACGCAGAAGTTGGCCGCCTGGTTGCCGATCACCAGGCCCTTCCAGCCGCCCCTCTCCAGCTCGGCCAGGGCCTGGTAGCCGAGCTGCACCACGCCGGCGTCGATCGCGCTGGCGGGCGAGTGGATCTCGAAGCAGAGCACCCCGTCGCCGAGGTCGACCAGGCTGGCCGAGTCGTTGCCGGCCACCTCCCCGCCCTCGGCCTTGAGCGCGGCCAGGTCGATCACGTCGGGGTCGCTCCGGACCGGCTCGTAGGTCCCGGTGACCGGGCTGTAGGCGGCACCGTCGCGGTAGAACGTCTCGTTGCCCGGCTGGGCGAGCAGCTCGCGCACCCAGGGCGCGACCTCGAGGCCCATGCGCTCCATCCGCTCGACCGTGGCCCGCACCCCCAGCAGGTCCCAGGTCCGGAACGGCCCGGCCTGGTGGCCGAAGCCCCACTCCATCGCGCGGTCGACCTCGACCAGGGAGTCGGCGATCTCGGGGATGCGCCTGGCCGCGTAGGCGAGCGCGGGCAGCAGCGTGTCGCGCAGGTAGACGCCGCCCCGGTCGCCCTGGTCGCCCTGGTCGAGCAGGAAGCGGAGCCGGGCGCCGAGGTCGCGGTGCTCCCGGGCCGCGGCCACGACCGGCAGGTCCGGGTCCCGGGCCGCCCGGTACTCCAGGGTCTCGAAGTCGATCACGTCGAAGACGGTCTCGCCGTCGCGCTTGCCCCGCTGGTAGAAGCCGCCGCCGGACTTGATGCCGAGCCTGCCCGCGGCGAGCATGCGCCGCACCGGCTCGGGGGCGTGCAGCTCCTCGCGGCTGTCGTCGTCGGGGGCGAGCCGGTAGAGGTTGTCGGCCACCCCGACCATGATGTCGAGGCCGACCTGGTCGGCGAGCCGGAAGCTGGCCGTCTTGGGCCGGCCGGCGAGCGGCCCGGTGAGGGCGTCGACCTCCTCGATCGAGTAGCCGTGCTCGAACGCGTAGCGCATGTCGTGCATGCCCGCGAAGCTGCCGAGGCGGTTGGCGATGAAGTTCGGGGTGTCCTTGGCCACCACCGCGCCCTTGCCGAGCACGCCCTCGACGAACGCCCGCATGGCCTCGAGCACCTCGGGGCCGGTGTCGGCGGTCGGGATCAGCTCGACCAGCTTGAGGTAGCGCGGGGGGTTGAAGAAGTGGGTGCCGAGGAACCGGCGCCGGAACTCCTCGGAGCGGCCCTCGGCGATGCTCGCCAGCGGGATGCCCGAGGTGTTGGAGCTGACCAGGGCCTGCGGCCTGGCGACCTTCTCGATACGGGCAGCCAGTTCCTGCTTCGGCTCGAGCTGCTCGACGATCGCTTCGACCACCCAGTCCGCCTGCGCGACCCGGTCGAAATCGTCCTCGAAATTTCCGAGTGAAATTCGCTCGGCCGCGCTCGGGCTCGCCAGGGCGGCGGGCCGGGCCGCCTTCATGCGCTCGAAGCCGGCCCGCACGACGCGGTCGCGGACCACCCGGTCGGCCGTGGTGCGGCCCTGCCGCCCCTCGTCGGGGGTGGGCTCGGCCGGCGCGATGTCGAGCAGGTCGACGGCGAGGCCGGCGTTGGCGGCGTGCGCCGCGATGGCGGCGCCCATGGTGCCGGCGCCGAGCACGGCGACCCTGCGGATGTCGTATGCCATTCGGGAACCTCCAGCGACAGGCGGTCGGCCTCAACCATACCGTTCCCCGGCCCTGCCGGCCATGCTCGGCGGGTGACGCCGACGTCCGTGTCAGGTGAATCGCAGAGGCCGGCGGTGAGGTCGGAGCCGGAAAATGTTGCCGGCCGGCGCCGACGTCGGTGTCGAAATGCAATTGTCGAATCCGGTGCTGTTCTCGTGGGGCAGTGCCGAACGTTTGACGCAAGCTCCGAGAAGACGACGTGAGGACATGGGCGCACACGACCTCGCCATGACCGACTTCTACCGGATGGACGACCCGGGCCAGGCTTGACGGCGACGAGTACGTCCTGGACGGCGCCAAGCGCTGGATCGGCAACGCCTCGTTCGCCGACCTCGTGATCGTGTGGGCGCGCGACGACGGCGGCAAGGTCGGCGGCTTCGTGGTCGAGAAGGAGACGGAGGCGGCGGCGCCGCCGGTCCCGGCGCCGCCGCCTCCGGGTCGAGGCGCGAGGATCGCACCGCTGTCCTCCCGATCGGCTGAGCTGTCCTCCCGATCAGCTGACGACCAGGACCCCGCGCATGTTGGGGTGGATGGCGCAGTGGTAGGCGAAGGTGCCCGGCTTGTCGAACGCGCGCACGTACGTCGATCCCGGGGGGATGTCCTTGCCCCAGGTCAGGTTGTCGGCGGTGACCGTGTGGGGGGCGGTGTCCTGGTTGCTCCAGACCACCTTCTGGCGGACCCGGGCGTTGAGGGTGGCCGGCCCGTAGGCGAAGTTCTCGATGTCGACGGCGGCGAAGGCGCCGGCCGGCTGGCCGGCCGTGGTCGGCCGCGGGGCCGGCTGCGCCGCGGTGGGCGGCGGCGCGTTCCCGCGGGTCGGCGCCGGGGCCGGCTGCCCTGCGCTCGGCGGCGGCGCGTTCCCGCGGGTCGGCGCCGGGGCCGGCTGCCCTGCGCTCGGCGGCGGGGCATTCCCGCGGGTCGGCGCTGGTGGGGCGTACTGGTTCTGGTTCGGCTGGCCGGTCGAGCCCGGCCCGCCGCCCAGCCCGCCGGTGTAGTAGGTCGGCGGCTCGGTCTCGGTCGGGGCGCTGCCGCCGCCCACCGCGGCGCAGCCGGCCAGGGCGCCGGACGTTGCCAGCAGGGTGAGGACAACGAGCATGCGTCGCACTGCGGTGGACCTCCTGACCGCCACTGCGCTGGACCTCCTGACCGCCACTGAGGGTGGACCTCCTGACCGCCACTGGACCGGTACCGAATAGAAACCGCCGGCGCGCCCCTCCGATGCCCGACCGGTCCTGATTTCCTTCGTTTTGGCCCGCCGACCTGCCCGGACGTGCCGTTCTGACGTGGCCTGCGCAAGCCGTATGATTCGGGGTATGACCGCTGACCCCTCGCGGCTCACCGCGCAGCACATCAACGAGCAGACGTTCGCCAGGGCGATCCGCGGGTACGCGATGCACGAGGTCGACGAGTTCCTCGACCGGGCAGCCGAGGAGATCGCCCGCTGGGAGGACGCGCTCACGCGAGGGCTCAGGCCGACGACCCGGCTGCTCACTCCGAAGGAGGTCAGCGAGGTCGTCTTCTCCAAGGCGATGCGCGGCTACGACATGCCCGAGGTCGACGAGTTCCTCGACGACCTGGCCGCCGAGCTGCTGCACCTGCACGGCATGGCCAGGCGCCGGGCGGCGCCCCTGGCCCTCCGGCTCACCGCCGACGACATCCTCCGCAAGGAGTTCCACATCGCCCTCCGCGGCTACCACCGGCGGGAGGTCGACCGCTTCCTCGACCAGGTCGCCCGCGAGGTCATCCGCTGGCAGGACGCGCTCGGCCAGGGCTTCCGGCCCTCGATGCGGCTGGTCACGCCGCAGGACATCAACGAGAAGATGTTCACCAAGGTGATGCGCGGCTACGCGATGATCGAGGTCGACGCCTTCCTGGACGAGCTGACCGACGAGGTCGCCCGCCTGCAGGACCAGGAGCCGGCCCGGCGGGCGCCCGGCACCTGAGGTTCGCGGGACAAGCTGGCCCTGCCCTTCGGCGCGCCGGTGACCTGCCCGATGTCACGTTTCCGGCCAGTTTCGGAGATCCTTTACCGCGCGATGCATGCGACCACCGCGGAGCGACCATGACCACCCCGAGGACCACACCGAGGTTCCGCGACCGGTTCGAGGTGGGCCGGTTGTTGGGGGCCGGTGGGATGGCTGAGGTGTTTGAGGGCCGGGACCGGCTGCTGGCGCGGCGGGTGGCGATCAAGGTGCTGCTGGCCCACTACGCCCGCGACCCGGCGTTTCTGG
>Ga0210378_10000548_pt1 | contig 19225 bp, 21 predicted proteins | sample PLM1_60_b1redo_FD_155465 | JGI IMG/M metagenome (GOLD analysis project Ga0210378, IMG submission 155465) | Groundwater sediment microbial communities from an aquifer in East River, Colorado, USA - PLM1_60_b1 redo | ecosystem: Environmental > Terrestrial > Soil > Riparian zone | place: USA: East...
CATCACCAGCAGGGTCGGCACCGCGCGCACCTCGAAGCGCTGCGAGAGCCGGGGCGTGTCGTCCACGTTCACCTTGACCAGCTTGATCCTGCCGGCGAACTCCGCGGCGAGCTGCTCGAGCACCGGATCAGCCCGTCGTGAACTCGGCGTCGATGACGTCGTCGTCCGAGCCGCCACCGGGCTGGCCACCGGGGCCGCCGGCGCCGGCGCCCGGCTGGCCACCGGCCGCATCGAGGCTCTGGTAGACCTGCTGGAGGTCGTTCGCCAGCGACCTGAGCCGGTCCAGCGGCGCCTCCTCCTTCAGTGCCTGGCGGGCTTCGGTCACCAGCATCTCCGCCCTGGCCTTCTCGTGCACCGGGATCGAGTCGCCCAGCTCGGCGAGCCGGCGCTCCACCTGGTAGGCGGCCGAGTCGAGCTGGTTGCGAGCGTCGATCAGCTCGCGGATCCGGGTGTCCTCGCCACGGTTGCGCTCCGCCTCCGCGATCATCCGGTCGACCTCCGCCTTGTCCAGGGTGGAGCTCTCGCTGATCGTGATGCGCTGCTCGGCGCCGGTGTCCTTGTCCCGCGCCGAGACGTTGAGGATCCCGTTGGCGTCGATGTCGGAGGTGACCTCGATCTGCGGCACCCCGCGGGGGGCGGGCCGGATGTTCTCCAACCGGAAGCGGCCGAGCACCCGGTGTCGTGCCCGCTCGGTGGCCGAAGGCGCCGGGCCTACCCGACCTCGGTCCGGGCTCAAACGGTCGCCGCGCCACGGCCGCGGAGGCCTACGGTGGCCTCGTGGACACCACCGTGGTCGACAACCCCGCGGAGAACCGGTTCGAGGTCCGGGTGGACGGGAAGCTCGCCGGGGCCACGGTGTACCGGCCGCTCGAGCACGAGTACGCCTTCATGCACACCGAGATCGACCCGTCGTACGAGGGGATGGGGCTCGGCTCGGTGCTGGTGCGGGCGGCGCTGGACGAGATGCGGGGACGGGGGCTGGGCGTCCTGCCGTACTGCCCCTTCGTGTTGCGGTTCGTGCAGCGGCACCCGGACCACCTGGACCTGGTGCCGCCCGGGGTGCGGGACCGCTTCGGGCTGCCGCCGGCGGAGGAGCGGGTCGGCGGCTGAGCGTCAGCGCAGGGTCGGCAGGAGCGGGCGGACGGTCCGCTCCCGGACGCAGCCCTCCCAGGTGCCCGCAGTGCTGACCAGGTCGTGCAGGGCGCGAGCGGCGAGGTGCCGGTGCAGCGGCGGCCGGCGACCGGCACGGAGCCAGTCGAGGACCGGCGGCACGGCGACCGCGAGGGCCACCGGCGCCTGGAGGGTCGCGACCCGGACGGCGGCGAGGGCGAGCGGCGGCCACCAGACCCGCTCGACCGCCCGGGCGAGGCCCTCCCCCGTCGCCGGCAGCGCGGCGCCCACCAGCCGGGTCGCGAGCCGGACCGGGTGGTCGGCGGAACCGCGCAGGGCGCGGGCGAGCAGGCCGACTCCGACCGCGGCGGCCACCGCCGACACCACCGGCCGGCGGGCGGCGAGCAGCAGCCAGGCGGCGGCGAGCGGCGGGCTGAGCCGGGCCGCGGGCAGCGCCCCCGGGTGGCGGGCATCGAGCAGGCCGATCGAGCGGGCGTAGAGGCGGCGGCGGGCGACGAAGGCCCAGAGCCGGTCGCGGTGCTCGTGCGCGACGGTCACCTCCGGCACGTGCCGCACGGTCCAGCCGGCCTCGACCAACCGCCACTCCAGGTCGACGTCCTCCCCGATCGGCAGGTCCTCGTCGAACGGCCGCCCGACGGCGGCGACTCGGACCAGCAGCGTCGCCGTCGGCACGTACGGCACCGGCGAGCCGGGCCGGATCGAGCCCGCATGCGGTCCCATGTCCAGCGGCGAGTGCACGGTCTCGTACGCCGCCAGCCAGCCCTTGCCGGGCTCGTGCGCGACCACTCTCGGCGCGACCGCGGCCACCACCGGATCGTCCAGGTACGGGCGGAGCGCGCGGACCCAGTCGGGTGGGACCACCACGTCGGAGTCGACGAAGGCCACGAAGGGCGTGCCGACCGCGGCGAGCCCGGTGTTGCGGGCAGCGGAGGCGCCGCGGCGGGTCCGGTGACGGAGCGCGGTGGCGCCGTGTGCGTTGGCCACGGTCTCGACGGCGCGCCCGTCGGCGGAGCCGTCGTCGACGACGAGCACCGGCGCATGCGGGGCGCCGGCCCGGACGGCGCGGAGGCACGGTCGAGCTCCCGGGTCCGGTCCAGGGTGGGCACCACGACGGTGACGTCCCGTACGTCTCCCGCCGAGCGCGGGCTCGCCGTCCCCGGCCGCGCCGCGTCGACACGGTCCGCCTGGTCGACGGGGTCGCCGGGAATGCGCCGGGCGGACCGATCGGCGAGATCTGCGGTGTCAGCTGGCTCGGCTGTGTCGGCGGGGTCGGCCGTGTCGACAGGGTCGGGCGTGTCGGCGGTGCTGACAAGATCGGCCGTGCTGGCTGGATCCGGCGGGTGGACCGGGTGGACCGGGTCAGCTGGGCCGGCTGGGCCGATGGGGTCCCAGACCGGATGCACCATGCCGGCGTCGAGCAGCCGGCGGGCCAGCGCGGGGCCGCTGCGCTCGGCCGGGCCGGCGGCGTCTGCCCGGTCGGCGCCGTCGGGCCGGTCGGGGCTGCCGGGCCGGTCGGGGCTGCCGGGCCGGTCGGGGCTGCCGGGCCGGTCGGCGCCGCCGGGCCGATCGGGGCCGCCGGGCCGATCGGGGCCGCCGGGCCGATCGGCCCGATCCAGGCCGACCGGCTCCCCGGCCCGCCAGCGCGCCACCAACGCGGCCCCGGCCGGGGTGAGCCGGACCAGCCGGCCGGGGTAGCCACCGATCAGCAGCCGGCCGCCGTCGGCGACCCGGAGCTGCACGTCGGGAGACAACCGCATACCGGCCGCCGCCGGCGGCCGCCGGGGCACCGGGTCCGTCACGAGCCTGCGGTGGGCAGGCGCTCGTGCCCGCCGAAGCCGTGCGTCAGCTCCGCCATCGCCTCGTCCAGCAGCCCGGCGAGGTCGGCGTCCTCGCGCCGCAGCCACTGGTCGTACGCCGCCACCGCCGCGCCGAGCGTCACGTAGGCGACCAACTGCGGCACCATGTCGGTCACCGGCGCGCCCACCCGCCGGGCGACGAACTCGGCGATCACCGCCCGCCAGCGCGCGTACATCAGCGTCGAGTGCGCCTGGAGCGTCGGCGTGCGCAGGATGAGCTGCATCCGCCGCCGGTGCCACGGCACCTCGGCCGGGTCGAGCCGGTTGAAGGCGAGCACCGCCTGCTGGACTGCGTCCATCAGCGGCTGCTCCGGCGGGCAGTCGTCCAGCCACCGGCGCAGCCGTTCGAGCGCGGTGTCGAACTCGCCCCAGACCAGGTCGTTCTTCGAGGGGTGATAGCGGAAGAAGGTCCGGCGACCGATTCCCGCCGCGGCCGCGATGTCGTCGACGGTCGTCTCGTCGAAGCCCTTCGTCGCGAAGAGGTCCAGCGCGATCCGCTCCAGCTCGGCCCGGGACGTGCTCCGCCGCCGTCCGGTCGCCATCACCCCTTCCTTTCGGCACCGAGTGCCATTGGAGTGTAGCGTGGCCGTGATTGACGGATGACCCGACTCAACCTGCAGGGGAGCATCCCATGACCGACCAGTCGACCCCCACCGACGAGCGGACCGACGCCCCGGACACACCAGCCGCCGAGGCCCTCGTGGAGCAGGACCTGCTGGTCGAGGACGTATCCATCGACGGCATGTGCGGCGTCTACTGAGCCCAGCCGATGAGCGTGACGACGGGACTCGACCTCGACCGGTCCTGGGCGCTGCACCCGCAGGTGGCGGTGCGGCCGGAGCCGTTCGGGGCGCTGCTGTACCACTTCGGCACTCGCCGGTTGTCGTTTCTGAAGGACCCGCGGCTGCTGGACGTCGTGCAGAGGTTGGCTGACCAGCCGACCGCCCGGGCCGCCTGTGCCGCGGCCGGAGTGCCCGACGCCGAGCTGCCCCGGTTCCGGCAGGCGCTGGCGACGCTGGCGGCGACCGACATGCTCCGCGCCGCCGAGGAGACGCCGTGACGGCGACCGCGACCCGGCTGGTCGAGCACTTCGAGCGCGGCCTGGACGCACCGATCTGCCTGACGTGGGCTGGCCGCGGCCGGCGTACGCGGGTTCAAGATCTCGGTGGTGATGACCCGGCAGAACGTCGGGCAGTTGGACGACTTCAAGGCGCTGGCCGACTCGTACGGCGCGCAGCTGCGGCTGACCCGGCTGCGCCCGTCCGGTCGCGGCGCGGACGTGTGGGACGAGCTGCACCCGACCGCGGCGCAGCAGCGGCAGCTCTACGACTGGCTGGTCGCGCACGGCGAGGGCGTGCTGACCGGCGACTCCTTCTTCCACCTGTCGGCCTACGGGCAGGCGCTGCCGGGGCTGAACCTCTGCGGCGCGGGCCGGGTGGTCTGCCTGATCGACCCGGTGGGCGACGTCTACGCCTGCCCGTTCGCCATCCACGACGCCTTCAAGGCAGGCTCCGTACGCGATCCCGGCGGTTTCACGTCCGTGTGGCGGTCCTCCGCCCTGTTCGCCGAGCTCAGGCAACCCCAGAGCGGCGGGGCGTGCGCATCCTGCGGTCAGTACGACTCCTGTCGCGGCGGGTGCATGGCGGCCAAGTTCTTCACCGGGCTGCCGATGGACGGACCGGACCCTGAGTGCGTGCAGGGGTACGGCGAGGCGGCCCTGTCCCGGGTGTCAGGGGACCCGCCGCGGCCGTCGGACGACCACTCGCACCGAACAAGCCGCCGCGTCGTGCCGGTGACCATCGGACGACGCCGACCGGACCGGGTCTGCGACGAGAACCCCGTGGCCGCGTGGCGGCCCGAGACGGCAGGAGCAACCCACTAGCGGGGGGCCGTGAGCCGGTCCCCCAGGGAGGAGGCACGCGATGGGGCGTGTCGAGGGCAAGGTCGCGTTCATCACCGGCGCCGCCCGGGGTCAGGGGCGAAGCCACGCGATTCGGCTGGCCCAGGAAGGCGCCGACATCATCGCGGTGGACCTGTGCGGGCCGGTCCCCAACCTCCCGTACCCGCCTGCCACGCGGCAGGATCTCGCCCAGACGGTCAAGGAGGTCGAGGCACTCGACCGGCGGATCGTCGCGTCCCAAGTGGACACACGCGACCGCGACGGGCTGAAGCGGGCGGTCGACGAGGGGGTGGCGCGGCTCGGCAGGCTCGACGTGGTCGTCGCCAACGCCGGCATCTGCATCATGGCGCCGTGGGATCAGGTCACGCCGGAGGTGTGGCGGGACACCATCGACATCAACCTCACCGGCACCTGGAACACGGTCATGGCCGCGGCGCCACACCTGGTCGCGGCCGGGGGTGGCTCGATCATCCTGACCAGCTCGGCCGCCGGCCTGAAGGGGCTGCCGTTCCTCACCCCGTACGTGGCGAGCAAGCACGGGGTGACCGGCCTCGCCCGCGCCTTCGCGCACGAGCTGGCGCAGCACAGCATCCGGGTCAACAGCCTCCACCCGACCGGGGTGGACACGCCGATGGGCGCGGGTGACATCGGGCCAACGATGGAGGCGCTGCTGGCCGCCAACCCGAAGCTCGGCGCGATGTTGGTCAACAGCCTGCCGATCGACGTCACGGAGCCGGTCGACCAGAGCAACGCCGTGCTCTTCCTGGCCTCCGACGAGTCGCGCTACGTCACCGCCCTCGCCATGACCGTCGACGCCGGCAACACCCAGATCTGAGCGGAGACTTCGCATGGGGAAGCTGGAAGGCAAGGTCGCCTTCGCCCCGGCGCTGAACCGGGTGTTCGCGGCATGAGGCTTGCCTCAGACGAGAGGACCGACGATGGGTAACGGATGGTTCGAGACGGTCGCCGAGGCGCAGCGGCGGGCGAGGAAGCGGCTGCCGGAGTCGGTGTACAAGGCCCTGATCGCGGGATCCGAGTACGGGCTCACGCTCCGGGACAACGTCGCCGCCTACTCCGAGCTCGGCTTCGCCCCGCACGTGATCGGCTTGTCCGCAGAGCGTGACCTGGCCACCAGCGTCATGGGCCAGGAGATCTCGCTGCCCGTGATCCTGTCCCCGACCGGGGTGCAGGCGGTGCACCCCGACGGCGAGGTGGCCGTCGCCCGCGCCGCCGCGGCACGGGGCACGGCGATGGGACTGAGCTCGTACGCCAGCAAGCCCGTCGAGGAGGTCGTCGCGGCCAACCCGAGGACCTTCTTCCAGGTCTACTGGGCGGGCACGAAGGACCAGATCCTGCAGCGGGTCGAGCGCGCGCGGGCCGCCGGTGCCGTCGGTTTGATCGTCACGCTGGACTGGTCGTTCTCGCACGGCCGGGACTGGGGCAGTCCGGCGATTCCTGAGCAGATGAACCTCGCGACGATGGTGCGGTACGCACCGCAGGCCATCGTGCGGCCGCGCTGGTTCTACCGCTGGGCGAAGACCCTGCGCCCACCGGACCTGACCGTGCCCAACATGGCCGTCGGAGGCGAGCCGGCTCCGACCTTCTTCGGCGCGTACGCGGAATGGATGCAGTCGACCCTCCCGACCTGGGAGGACCTGCGCTGGCTGCGGGAGCAGTGGGGAGGCCCGTTCATGCTCAAGGGCGTGATGCGGGTGGACGACGCCCGGCGAGCGGTCGACGCCGGCGTCAGCGCGATCTCGGTGTCCAATCACGGCGGAAACAACCTGGACGGCACGCCCGCCACCATCCGTGCGCTGCCCGCCGTCGTGGACGCGGTCGGCGACCAGGTCGAGGTGCTGCTCGACGGCGGCGTCCGCCGGGGCAGCGACGTGGTCAAGGCGGTCGCCCTTGGTGCGCGGGCGGTGATGATCGGGCGCGCCTACCTGTGGGGGCTGGCGGCCAACGGCCAGGCCGGTGTGGAGAACGTGCTCGACATCCTCCGCAGCGGGATCGACTCAGGGCTGCTCGGCCTCGGGCACTCCTCGCTGAAGGACCTGAGCCCGGCCGACCTGGTGATCCCGCCAGGCTTCGCCCGGAGGCTCGGCGCACCGGACGAGCGAGCCACCTGACCCGATGACCCGGCTCGCGAACCTGAGCTGGCCGGAGGTGGCCGGCCGCGGCCCGGTCGTGCTTGCGGTGCCGGTCGGGTCCACCGAGCAGCACGGCCCGCACCTTCCCCTGTCGACGGACACCGACGTGGCCGTCGCGCTCGCGCATGCCCTCGCCCGCCGCCGGGACGACGTCCTCGTCGCCCCGCCCGTCCCGTACGGGTCCAGCGGCGAGCACGACGGTTTCGCCGGGACGCTGTCGGTCGGGCCGGCGGCGACCGAGCTGCTGCTCGTCGAGCTGGGCCGGTCGGCATCGGGCTGGGCGCGGCGGCTGCTGCTGGTCTCCGGGCACGGCGGCAACGCGCAGCCGGTCGCCCGGGCCGTACGCCGGCTGCGGGACGAGGGCCGGGACGTGCTCGCCTGGTCGCCGCGGTGGCGCGGGGACGCGCACGCCGGGCGGACCGAGACGTCGGTCCAGCTGGCGCTGGACGCGGCCCGGGTGCGGCTGGCGGAGGCGGCGGCGGGCAACACCGACGACCTCGGCACACTCATGCCCGTGCTGCGACGGGACGGGATCCGGGCGGTCAGCCCGAACGGGGTGCTGGGCGACCCGGCAGGCGCCTCCGCGGACGAGGGACACCGGCTGCTCGCCGGGGCCACCGACGACTTGGTCGCGACGGTCGAGCACTGGTTGCGCGGGTGAGCACGGACAGGCCGGGCAGCACCGGCGATGCGGGTCCAGCGGCCGCCACCCCCCCGGCCGGTCTGGCCGGCACGAACGGCTCACCCGGCAGGGTCGCGCTGGTCACCGGTGCCGCACGCGGCATCGGCGCGGCCACCGTCCGGGCCCTGGCCGACCGCGGCTGGTCCGTCGTCGCCGTGGACCGCGGCGCGGACGACCCGCGGCTGCCGTACCGGCTCGGCACCGAGGCCGAGCTGCACGCGGTGGCGGCCGGCGCCGCGGACCGGATCCGTGCCGTCGTCGCCGACGTCACCGACGAGGCGGGGCTCGCCGCCGCGGTCGGCGTCGCCGAGGAGGCCTTCGGTGGCCTGGACGCCGCCGTCGCCGTCGCCGGCGTCATCGCCGGCGGAAGGCCGCTGTGGGAGATGCCGCGGGAGCAGGTCGACGCCGTGCTCGACGTCGACCTCGGCGGCGTGCTGACCCTCGCCCGGGTGGCCGTGCCCGCGCTGCTGCGGCGTCCGGAGCCCCGGCAGGGCCGCTTCCTCGCGGTCGCCTCGGCCGGCGCCACCCGCGGACTGCCGTTGCTCGCCGCGTACTGCGCCGCCAAGGCCGGCGTCACCGGCCTGATCCGGGCCCTCGCCGTCGAGCTGGGCGACACCGGAGTCACCGCGAACGCGATCAGCCCGGGTTCGACCGAGACGGCGATGCTCACCGAGAGCGCACGCCTCTACGGCCTCGGCTCCGCGCGGGACTTCGCGGCCACCCAGCCGGTCCGGCGGCTGCTCGCCGCCGGCGAGATCGCCGCCGCGCTGGTGTGGCTCGCCGGTGAGGACAGCAGCGCGGTCACCGGCGCGACGCTCGCCGTCGACGGCGGCCTCGCGCTCTGAGCCTTACCCGCCCTGGGTCACGTTTGCGGCGGCGGTGGCGGGGCCGGCATCGGGGGCGGGTCGAGTGGGTAGGCGGAAGGGGTAGCCGAAGGAGGCACGATGGACACCGGGCTCATCATCGCGCTCGTCGTGATCGCGCTCGTGGTGCTGGCGCTGGTCGCGTTCCTGGCCCCACGGCGCGGGCGGGCGAGGACCGAGAAGCAGCGGGTCGAGGCCGAGCGGCATCTCCACGATGCACAGCTGCTGTCGGCGCGGGCGGAGCAGGGGCGGGCCGCCGCCGAGGAGCAGGCCGCCCGCGTTCGGCGGGAACGTGCCGAGGTGGAGGAGCGGCTCGCCCGTGACGAGGCGGAAGCGGCCCGGCTGGCCGCCAACGCGGAGAACGAGCGGGCCGAGGCGGAGCGGCTGCAGCAGCGCGCCCGCGAGCTCGCCCCCGACCTGCAGGAGCGGCGGGCGGCCGACCAGGACGGTCACCGCGCCTCGTACCCCGATCAGGACGAGCGCCTCGGGCCACGCCCCGACCAGGACGAGCACCGCGGGCCGCATCCCGACCAGGACGGGCACCGCGCCCCGTACGCGGACCAGGACGGGCACCGCGGCCCGTACGCGGACCAGCACGGGCGCCGCGGCCCGTACGCCGACCAGGACGAGCCCCGCGCCCCGCAGCCGCGCCCGGACGCGCGGGAGCGGGAGCCGGAGCAGCCGACGGTGCACCGGCCCGACCCGCACCGCGACTAGGCCACGGCGTCAGCCGGGCGTCCCGGCAGGGAGCGGGTTGGCCCGGCCGTAGGCTCCGGGCGTGACGGGACCGCTGGCCGGCGTGCGGGTCGTCGAGCTGGCCGGGATCGGCCCCGGCCCGTTCGCCGCGATGATGCTGGCGGACATGGGCGCGGAGGTGGTCCGGGTGGACCGGACCGCCGACGTCCGCGACCATCCGCCGGGCCCGCACCCGGACGTGGTGCTGCGCGGCCGGCGGTCGGTCGCGGTGGACCTCAAGCACCCGGACGGCCGGCAGGTCGTGTTCGACCTGGCCGCCCGCTCGGACGTGCTGCTCGAGGGCTTCCGGCCCGGCGTCACCGAGCGGCTGGGGCTCGGCCCGGAGGACTGCCGGGTGGTCAACCCGCGGCTGGTCTACGGCCGGATGACCGGCTGGGGGCAGGACGGTCCACTGGCGACGACCGCCGGGCACGACATCGGCTACATCGCACTGACCGGCGCGCTGTACGGCAGCCGCCGGGCCGGCGAGCGACCGGTGCCGCCGATGAACCTGCTCGGCGACATGGGCGGCGGCGGGATGCTCCTCGCCTTCGGCGTCGCCTGCGCGCTGCTGGAGGCCGCCCGCACCGGGCAGGGACAGGTGGTCGACGCGGCCATAGTGGACGGTACGGCGGCGCTGACCAACTTCGTGGTCGGCATGCGCAACCAGGGCGCCTGGAGCGGCCCGCCCGGCGGCAACCTGCTCGACACCGGCGCCCCGTTCTACGAGGTCTACACCTGCGCGGACGGCCGGGAGATCGCGGTCGGCGCGCTGGAGCCCAAGTTCTACGCCGAGCTCGTGCGACTGTCCGGACTGGACGATCCCGACGCCGACCCGGCGCGGCGCGGCGACCCCGCGACCTGGCCGGCGACGAAGCGGCGCTGGGCGGAGCTGTTCGCCACCCGGACCCGGGACGAGTGGGCGGCGGTCTTCGCCGGCAGCGACGCCTGCGTGGCGCCGGTGCTCGACTGGGACGAGGCGCCGGCGCACCCGCACCTCGCCGCCCGCGGCACCTTCGTCGACGCGCACGGGACCACCCAGGCCGCGCCCGCGCCCCGCTTCAGCAGGACGCCGGCCACGCTCGACCTCCCGCCGCCGCACCCGGGCGAGCACACGGAGCCGATCCTGGCCGAGCTCGGCCGCTCCGCGGAGGGCGTCGCGGAGCTGCGGGCGTCCGGCGCCGTCGCCTGAGCTGGTCGGCAGCCCGATCGCGGCCCGGCGACATCGCGGAGCTGCCGACGGCCGGCGCAGCCGCCTGAGCTGCCGCATCGGCAGGCGTGGGCCGAGCGCCGCGGCGGGTCACTCGCCCGGCGGCCCGCGGCGGCGGCGGGCGGGCGGAGTGGCCCGGCCACGGCACGGTCCCCGACCGGGGACGGCAGAATCCGGGCGTGACTGGGCAGACGGCGACCGACCAGCTGCGACGGCGCGGTCTGGTCCGCATGAAGACCAACGCGACCGGCCTGCTGCTCGTCGCCGCGGTCGTCTACGTGCTGACCTACCGGATCGGCGACGACGGCTGGGCCGGCTACCTCCGAGCCGCCGCGGAGGCCGGCATGGTCGGCGGGCTGGCGGACTGGTTCGCGGTGACCGCGCTGTTCCGGCGTCCGCTCGGGCTGCCGATCCCGCACACCGCGATCATCCCCACCCGCAAGGACACGCTCGGGCGCAGCCTGTCCGACTTCGTCGGCGCGAACTTCCTGTCCGAGCAGGTGATCCGCGACCGGCTCCGGCAGGCGGAGGTCGGCGCCAGGCTCGGCCACTGGCTCGCCGCCGGGGAGCACGCCGCGCGGGTCACCGCCGAGCTGGCCACCCTGGCCCGAGGCGCGGTCGCCGTGCTCCGGGACGAGGACGTTCAGGCGGTCCTGGAGCCGGTGATCCGGCGCCGGCTGGCGGCGCTGCCGGTCGGGCCGACGCTCGGCCGGCTGCTCGGCGAGATCGTCGCCGACGGTGCCCACCACGGCCTGGTCGACCTCGTCGCCGCCGCCGCGGACGACTGGCTGCGGGCGAACCGGGACACGGTCGTGGAGGTCGTCGCCCGGCAGGCGCCGGCCTGGTCGCCGGAGTTCGTCGACCGGCGGGTGGCCGCCCGGGTCTACGCCGAGCTGCTGCGGGTCTCCGGCGAGGTGCGCGCCGACCCGGAGCACCCGGTGCGGATCACCCTCGACCGGCTGCTGGCCCGGTTCGCCGACGACCTCCGGCATGACCCGGGCACCATCGCCAAGGCGAGCCACGTGCTCGCCGCCCTGCTCGACGAGCCCGAGGTGCGGCGCGCCTTCGGCGACGTGGTGGCGGCCAGCCGGCGGCTGCTCCTGGAGCTCATCGACGACCCGGCGAGCGAGCTCCGCGGCCGGATCACCGCCGGACTGGCCGCGCTCGGGCGCCGGCTCGCCGCCGACCCCGAGCTGCGGTCCAAAGTGGATGGGTGGGTCTCGGACGCCGCCGCGTACCTGGTCACCCACTACCGCGACGAGCTGACCCGGACCATCACCGACACCGTCGCGCGCTGGGACGGCGCGGAGACCGCCCGCAAGATCGAGCTGCAGGTGGGCCGGGACCTGCAGTTCATCCGGATCAACGGCACCGTCGTCGGGGCGCTCGCCGGCGTCGCCATCCATGCGGTCACCGTGGTGGCGCTGTAGGGCACGCCCCAACCCTCTTCCGGGGGTGGCGCCGCGGCCCGGCTGGCCGGAACATGGGCCACGATCGGGGAGTTCCGAGCGCCCGGGAGGGTCGATGAAGACCAAGGCCGCCGTGCTTCGTGGAGTGAGTCAGCCGTTCGAGATCACCGAGCTCGACCTTGACCCGCCGAAGGCGGGCGAGGTGCTCATCCGCTACGTCGCCGCCGGGCTGTGCCACTCGGACGAGCACCTGCGGCACGGGGACATCGTGCCGCGGTTCCCGCTGGTCGGCGGGCACGAGGGCGCCGGCGTCATCGAGGAGGTCGGCCCCGGCGTCACCCGGCTCCAGCCGGGCGACCACGTCATCTGCTCGTTCCTGCCGGTCTGCGGACACTGTCGCTGGTGTTCGACCGGCAGGTCCAACCTCTGCGACATGGGCGCCACCATCCTCGACGGCGTCATGACCGACGGGACGTACCGCTTCCACTCCGAGGGCGAGGACTTCGGCGGCATGTGCATGCTCGGGACCTTCTCCGAACGCTCGACCATCTCGGAGAACTCGGCGATCAAGGTCGACCCGGACCTGCCGCTGGACAAGGTCGTGCTGATCGGCTGCGGCGTGCCGACCGGCTTCGGCTCCGCGGTGCACGCGGCCGCCACCGAGCCCGGCGACACGATCCTCATCTACGGCGTCGGCGGCATCGGGATCAACTCGGTGCAGGGCGCGGCACTGGCCGGGGCGCGCAACGTGGTCGCGGTCGACCCGCTGCCGAACAAGCGCGAGATGGCCGAGCAGCTCGGCGCCACCCACAGCGCGGAGACGGCCGAGCAGGCGGCGGAGCTGGTGCACCAGCTCACCAACGGCGTCGGCGCGGACAAGGCCATCGTCACGGTCGACGTGGTGACCTCCGAGGTGGTCACCAACGCGTTCAACGCCATCCGGAAGGGCGGCACGGTGGTGGTCACCGGTCTCGCCGACCCGACGAAGAACACGATCGAGCTCCCGGGCGCGATCCTCACCCTCTTCGAGAAGCGCATCCAGGGCAGCCTCTTCGGCTCCGGGGACCCGTTCCACGACATCCCCCGGATGGTCGAGCTCTACCAGTCCGGCGACCTGAAGCTGGACGAGCTGATCACCCAGACGTACACGCTGGACCAGGTCAACGAGGGCTACCAGGACCTGCTGGACGGCAAGAACATCCGCGGCGTCATCAAGTACGCCGACGCCTGACGTGACTGCCGCTCCCGGCGGTCGGCCGGCGCCCGTCGTCGGCCTCCGCCGGGAGCGCGAGGTGCTCACCGTCGCCCTGGACACCGGCCGGCACGTGGTCATCGAGGGGCCGCCGGGGACGGGGAAGTCCACGCTGCTGCGGGCGATCGCCCGCGACATCGGCCGGGCCGTGGTCTTCGTCGAGGGCAACGCCGAGCTGACCCCGGCCCGGCTGGTCGGCCAGTACGACCCCTCGCAGGTGCTGTCCGAGGGGTACGTCCCGCGGGCCTTCACCGACGGCCCGCTGCTGACCGCGATGCGCAGCGGCGGCCTGCTCTACCTGGAGGAGCTCAACCGGGTCCCCGAGGAGACCCTGAACGTGCTGATCACCGTGCTGGCCGAGGGCGAGATCGCGGTGCCGCGGCTGGGTCACGTGCCGGCCGACCCGGGCTTCCGGATGGTCGCCGCGATGAACCCGTTCGACGCGGTCGGGACGGCCCGGGTCAGCCAGGCCATCGCCGACCGGATGTGCCGGGTCGTGCTGGGCTACCAGGACCGGGCCGCCGAGGAGAGGATCACCATCGCGGTGACGGGAGTGGACGGCGAGGTGGTCGGGCTCTCGGTCGCGCTGACCCGCGGCACCCGCGGCCACCGGGACGTGCGGACGGGCTCGTCGGTCCGCGGCGCCATCGACTGCGTCCACCTGGCCGGTGGGCTGGCCCGGCTGCGTGGCCGGCCGGCGGTGGACCGGGACGTCCTGCGGGACGCCGCGTACGCGGCCCTGTCCGGCCGGATCAAGGTGGCCGACGGCGTGGACCGGACCCCGGAGTCGGTGATCGACGAGCTGCTCGACGGGTTGCTGCCGGCGGACGACCAGGACGGCCCGGACGACCCCAAGGACGGCCGGGGAAAAGCTGACGGCCGGCCCGAGCCGCCGGCCGGCGAGTCGCGCTCCAGCCTGCGACGCGACCGCAGGCGCGGCAGCGCCCGGCGCAGCGTCAGCCGGACGGAGCTGGCCTCCCGCCACGAGGCCTTCGGGGGCGTCTCGCCGGAGGTCGGCGAGCTGGACCAGGACGCCCTGGACGCGCTGCTGGCGGCGGACCCCGACGCCGCCGCGGCGCTGCTGGCGGACCTGACCCTGGCCACCGACCGGCAGCTGCGGGCAGCCGCCCGGCGGCTCGCGGCCGCCGTCTTCCTGCGGATGGGTCGGGTCGGGGAACAGCGGGCCCGCGGGACCCGGACCCTGGCCCCGGCCAGGGGCGACGGGGACCTCGACCTGGACCGTACGGTCGACCGCTGGTCCGGCGCGTGGCCGCCGCGCGCGGACGAGCTGGTGACCCGGAGCTGGGCAGCCCACCGGCGGGCGGTCTGCCTTGTGGTGGACTGCAGCGGGTCGATGTCCGGGCTGGCCGTCGCGGTCGCCGCGGTGGCCGTCGCCGGGGTGGTGCTGGCCGCCGACGACCGGCTGCACCCGAGCGTGCTCGCGTTCAGCGGGCAGGTGCGGGTGCTGCAGGCGCAGGGCACCCGCCGGCCCCCGGAGGACCTGGTCGGCGAGCTGGTCGGGCTGCGCGGGCACGGCACCACCGACTTGGCCGCGGCGCTGCGAGCCGCCGGCGTGCAGCTGGCGGGCACGGTCGCGGACGAGCGGGTCGTCGTGCTGCTGTCGGACTGCCTGCACACCGCCGGTGACGACCCGGCCGCCGCGCTCGGCGGCATCGACCGGCTGCACGTGCTCTGCCCGCTGCCGACCGCCGGCTCCGAGCGCGCCGCTGCCGCGCTGGCCGCCCGCGGCGGCGGGATCGCCCAACCGGTCCGTACGCTCGCCGAGGTCGCTCCCGCGCTCACCCGCCTCCTCGGCTGAGCCCACACCGGCGTGATCTTGCCGTCGGCCGTCTCCGAAGCCGACAAACCAGACATTCGGCGACGGGGCATGCAAGATCATGGAGCCAGGGGTCGGCCGGCGGCCTCGGCGGCGCGGGCGTGCAGGCGCTCGCGGACCTCCTCCGGGGTGTACGACCGGCGGCGCCGCTCCGCCCGTGCGATCACCACGCCGGACGCGGCGACGCCGACGACCCCGGCCAGACCGACGACCTTCCACCACCGCATCGCCCTAGGCTACGGCGGTGTCGATCACCCTGGACGAGGCCGTCGAGCTCGCCCGCACCGGCGACGTCTGGATCTTCCGAGGCACCAGGGCCGCCGACCGCGCGATCAGGCTGACCACCAACAGCCCGATCAACCACGTCGGCATGACGGTCGCCTTGGAGGACCTGCCCCCGCTGATGTGGCACGCGGAGCTCGGCCGGTCGCTGCCCGACCTGTGGGCGGGCAGCCGCCACCGCGGCGTCCTGCACGACCTGCGCGCGGCGGTCACGCTCTGGGCGACCCGGTACGGGCAGCGCGCCTGGCTGCGGCAGCTCGAAGAGCCGGTGACCCGGGAGATGGAGGACGCGCTGCTGCGCACGATCGCCCGGCTGGACGGCACGCCGTTCCCGTCCACCGCCCGGCTGGCGTCGCGGTGGCTGCGGGGCCGGGTGCCCGTCCGGCGGCGGGCGGCCGAGGCCGACCTGGAGACGGCGTACTGCGCGGAGGTGGTGGCGATGACGTACCAGAGCATGGGCCTGCTGCCGCGCGACCGGCGGCCCAGCTCGTACGACCCGGGCAGCTTCTGGAGCGGCGATCGGCTCGAGCTGGCCGGCGGTGCCCGGCTCGGCGACGAGATCGCCGTCGAGGTCGCGCCCCCGGTCTGACCCGGCCCGCCGGCCGTGACAGGCTGGGTCCGTGCTGGGCGAGTCGATCACGGCGTACCGGCTCGACCCCGCGTCCTGGCTGGTGCTCGCGACCGGGGCGGCGGCGCTGCTGGCGGTGGCCGCCGACCGGGTCTGGCGGGTCGCCCGCACCGTGGTGACGATCGTGCACGAGGGCGGGCACGCGCTCGCCGCGGTGCTGACCGGGCGGCGGCTGACCGGGATCCGGCTGCACTCGGACACCTCCGGGCTCACCCTGTCGGTCGGAAAGCCGACCGGACCCGGCATGGTGGCGACGACCGCGGCCGGCTACCTGAGCCCGTCGCTGGTCGGCCTGCTCGGCGTCGGCCTGCTCGCGGCCGAGCAGGTCACGGTCATGCTGTGGGCGGCCGCGGTCGTGCTGCTGGCGATGCTGGTGATGGTGCGCAACGCGTACGGAGTGCTGTCGCTGCTGCTGACCGGCACGGTCGTGGTGGCCCTGTCGCTGTACGCGCCCGCCGACGTGCAGGCCGCCTTCGGGCACGCCGCGACGTGGTTCCTGCTCATCGGCGCGGTGCGGCCGGTCGGCGAGCTGTGGCGGGAGCGCCGCCGGCACCGGCCCGGCAGCACCGACGCGGACCAGCTCGCCCGGCTCACCGGCGTCCCGGCGGCCGTCTGGGTCGGCCTCTTCGGCCTGGTCACCCTCGGCGCCCTCGCCGCCGGCGGCTGGCTGCTGCTCACCTGAGGCGGGGCTCAGCCGCTCTGGGCCTGGATCGCGGTGATCGCGACGGTGTCGACGATGTCGGCGACCGTGCAGCCGCGGCTGAGGTCGTTGACCGGGCGGCGCAGGCCCTGCAGGACCGGGCCGATCGCGACCGCGCCGGCCGAGCGCTGCACCGCCTTGTACGTGTTGTTGCCGGTGTTGAGGTCCGGGAAGACGAAGACGGTGGCCTGGCCGGCGACCTCGCTGCCGGGCAGCTTGGTCCGGGCCACGCTCGCGTCGACCGCCGCGTCGTACTGGATCGGACCCTCCACGGGCAGCAGCGGCTCCCGCTCCCGGACCAGCCGGGTCGCCTCCCGCACCTTGTCCACGTCCGCGCCGGAGCCGGACGAGCCGGTCGAGTACGACAGCATCGCGACCCGCGGCTCGACGCCGAAGCGGCGCGCGGTCGCCGCCGACGACACCGCGATGTCGGCGAGCTGGCCGGCGTCCGGGTCCGGGATGACCGCGCAGTCGCCGTACACCAGGACGCGGTCGGCCAGGCACATGAAGAAGACGCTCGACACGGTCCGGACGCCGGGCACCGTGCGGATGACCTCGAACGCCGGCCGGATGGTGTGCGCGGTGGTGTGCAGGGCGCCGGAGACCATCCCGTCGGCCAGGTCGTCGTGCACCATCAGCGTGCCGAAGTAGCTGACGTCCGTCACCACGTCGCGCGCCTGCTGCAGGGTGACGCCCTTGTGCGCGCGGGCCTTGGCGTACGTCGCCGCGAAGCGCTCCCGCAGGTCGTCCGCCTCCAGCGAGGTCGGGTCGAGCACGGCGGCGCCGGTCAGGTCCAGGCCGAGCGCGGCGGCCCGGCCGTGCACCTCGTCCGGGCGGCCGAGCAGGGTGATTCCGGCGACCCCGCGGCGCAGGATGATCTCGGTCGCCCGCAGGATCCGCTCGTCGGTGCCCTCGGGCAGCACGATGTGCCGGTGGTCGGCCCGCGCCCGCTCGACCAGGTCGTAGGAGAACATCAGCGGCGTGACCCGGGTGGACCGGGTGAGCTCGACCCGGCGGGCCAGCTCCTCCACGTCGACGTTCCGCTCCACGCTGCCCAACGCGGCGGTGATCTTCCGGGTGCTGCCGGCGGTCAGGTGGCCCTGCACGCGACCGACGGCCTGGGCGGTGGTGAAGGTGTCGGTGTCGACCGCGAGGATGGGCGCGTACGCCAGGCCGTCCAGGATCCGCTGCACCCGCGGGTCCGGCAGCAGGCCGGTGCACAGCAGCAGGCCGCTGACCCGCGGGGCGGTGGCGGACGCGGCCGCGGCCAGCACGCCGAGCGCGATCTCGGCCCGGTCCCCCGGCGTGATCACCAGCGCGCCGTCGGTCAGGTGCTCCAGGACGGTGGGCAGGGTGGCGGCGGCGACGACGACGCCGCGGACGTCCCGGTCCAGCTCGGCCGGGTCGCCGACCAGCACCCGTGCGCCCACCTCGGTCGCCACCTCGCCCACCGTCGGCTCCACCAGCACCGGGTCGTACGGGATCGCGTACGTCGGCGCCGTCGGAGGCTCGGTTCCATCGGTTCCGTCGGCGCCGTCGGCGCCGTCGGCGAGCTTGGCCCGGACCCTGTCGAGGTCCACCGGGTGGACCCGGTTGGCGACCACCGCGACCACCGCGTTGCCGGCCTCGGCCAGCGCTCCGCGGGCGGCCTGCACCGACGCGACCACCTCGTCCGCGGACCGCCGGTGGCCGGTGACGACGGCGAGCACCGGTGCGCCGAGGTTGTCGGCGAACCGCAGGTTGAGTGCGAACTCGGTCGACGACGCCACGTCGGTGAAGTCGGTGCCGACGCAGAGCACGGCGTCGCAGCGCCGTTCGACCGCCCGGAAGCGCTCGACCACCCGGCCGACCAGCTCGTCGGTCCTGCCGGCGGCAGTCAGCTCGTGCAGCTCGTCGTAGGTGACCCCGCCGAGCTCGGCCGGGTCGATGGCCAGCCGGTAGCGCTCGTGCATCAGCTCGGTGAGCCGGTCCGGGGCGGACCGGTCGGCGATCACCGGCCGGAAGAAGCCGACCCGGTCGACCCGCCCGGCAAGCATCTCCATCACGCCGAGCGCGACCACCGACTTGCCGGTGCCCGGCTCCAGCGCGGCGACGTACACGGTCCTGGCCACGCCCGGACCCTAGCCTCGACAGGCCGGGCCGGGAGGTGTATCGGCATCGAGGCGGGTAACCCGCCCGGCCATGACCCGGACCCGGACGCTCCAGAACACCGTCACCGCCGGGGTCGTCTCCGGCCTGCACCGGGAGATCCCGGGCAGCGCGCTGACCAGCCAGGCGCCGGTGGACCTGATGCAGACCGACGCGGCGATCAGCCCCGGCAACAGCGGCGGCGCGGTCGCCAACTCGGCCGGCGAGGTGATCGGCATCTCCGAGGCGTACATCCCGCCGCAGCAGGGCGCGGTCGCGCTCGGCTTCACGATCCCGGCCGCCACCACGCTCGACGTGGCCGGCCAGCTGGAGCGCACCGGCCGGGCCCGGGACGCGTTCGCGGGCCTGCAGCCGGGCACGATCACCCCGGACATCGCCGAGCGGCTCGGGCTGCCGGGCACCGAGGGCGTGCTCGTGGTGAACGTCGTGCAGGGCGGCCCGG
>Ga0210378_10000549_pt1 | contig 19218 bp, 21 predicted proteins | sample PLM1_60_b1redo_FD_155465 | JGI IMG/M metagenome (GOLD analysis project Ga0210378, IMG submission 155465) | Groundwater sediment microbial communities from an aquifer in East River, Colorado, USA - PLM1_60_b1 redo | ecosystem: Environmental > Terrestrial > Soil > Riparian zone | place: USA: East...
GCCGGAAGCGGCGAGGCAGACGACGTCGTGTCGGGCAGACCCCATGACCGTTAGCGGGCAACTCTCACGTCCGCGACCGGGCAGCTAAACGGCCGTCTGCGGGCAGTTTCTCGTGGCCGCCGTCACCGGCTGGCAGCCATCGAGCATTCGCGCTGGTAGCCAGCACTTTCATCTACACAGCTACACGTCTAGGCTTCGCTCCATGGAGAGCAAGCCGAACGCTTACCAGAAGGTCACAACCTCCCTGACCCCCGAGCAGCACCAGTGGGTCCGGCAAGTGGCCGCCAAGGCACAGCTCAAAGGGCTCTCCATCAACGCCGCCGATGTCATCCGACTTGCCCTTGATCGGTTACAGGATCAGCTCTCTGAGCAGGAACTTCGCGATGCGCTCGTCGCGCACGTCCTGAAGGAAGTCAAGCACTATCCCGGGCGCGCCAAGCGTGGGCTTCCCAAGGAGCAGCCGCAGCGTTAATCCCACCAGGCCGATTGCCTGGGATGGGCCGCACGCGGCCCTCGTGGCGGGAGCCTCGTTCTCCCACCACGCCCAGGGTGGAGGGATCTGGCCGGACGGTGCTGGCATACCCGACCCCCAGCCGCAAGCGCTCCACCAACCAACCCGGCTCCTGAGCCGAGCGTGCTCGGCAGCCTGATCTAGAACGGGCCGACTTCCTTGGCTCCGCCGCTTGCCCCTGGTGGTCTCTCGGCATGCCACGGTGTCCACCGTCCCCCGGTTCCAAGGGCAGGGCAGACCGCCCGGCCAGACAGTCCCAGGAGGGCAGCACCATGACCGAGGCCAGCGTGAGCTTCGCCGGCAACCTCACCGACGACCCCGAGGTCCGCTACACCGAGGGTGGCATCGCCCGGGCCATGTTCCGAGTGGCCGTCAGCGGTCGGCGGGAGCAGGAGCCGTCGTTCTTCACCGTGATCGTCTGGCGCGACCAGGCTGAGCACGCCAGCCAGTCCCTGAGCAAGGGCAGCCGAGTCGTGGTCATGGGCAGGCTTCAGCAGCGGAGCTGGACCGCCGAGGATGGGAGCGCCCGCTCCGTCGTCGAGGTGCTGGCCGAGGAGCTGGGGCCAAGCCTGCGGTGGGCGACGGCGACCACGACCAGGGCGACGCGCAGCACGAGCCAGTAGCAGCTTCACCGGACGATGCGGCGAGCGGGACGCGAAGCAGGCCAGCGTTCCGCTCCGTGCAGCAAGGCAACCAGGGCGTCGAGTTCGGTCAGGGTACCCTGGTTGTTCCCGACCCGACATCCGACAGGAAGTCCAGTCGGATGTCCACGGGTTGCGGCATTTTGAACGACTATCTGTATTCCCCCTCAGCCCTTTGAGGGCCAAGCACCTCATGACGGCATAACCTCTCGGCATGTAGCCTGCGCCACGACCCAGACGAAGGAGGCGATGGAGATGCCGAAGGTCTCAAGGGACAGCGCGCCACAACGCCAGGAGGCGGGCCCGGTGGTGGATCTGCGCGGCGAACTCGACGGCTACACCGTGAGCTTCACGTCGCTCCTCGAAGACATCGACGCGACGCCCTTGTTGAAGGGGCTTCCAGACGACCGCTGCCAGTGCCCGCATTGGGGCTACGTCCTCAAGGGCAAGATGACCGCTCGGTACGCCGACCGTGATGAGGTTTTCGAGGCCGGTGACGCCTTCTACACGCCGCCCGGCCATGTCCCGGTGAAGAACGAGCCCGGCACCGAGTTCTTGTGGTTCAGCCCCAGCGAAGAGCTGCGCACGGCCGAGGCGGTCATGATGAAGAACATGCAGGCGATGCAGGACGGCTCAACGCCTTAAAGGCCTTCGCCTGTTCCGGTGACATGATCGGGCCTGTGCTGGCAGCGTGGCCGGATGAGACCAACCGCCTATCGCCGCAACGCCCGCGGCCTGCGCGACCGCCAGGCGTTCGAAGCTGTCCGCATGCAGGCCGGGGCGCTGTTTGCCGCCGGTCGCTCCCAAGCCAAGGTCGCCCGCCAACTCGGGGTCGCCCGCCAGAACGTCAGCCGCTGGCACGCCCGCTGGCAGGTGGGTGGGCTGGAGGCGCTGGCCAGCCGCGGTCCCACCGGGCCGGCCCCGCTCCTTGACGACCAGCAACTCCACGACCTGGACCAAGCGCTGCGTCAGGGCGCCCACGCCTACGGGTTCGACACCGACCACTGGACCCTGGCCCGCATCACCGCCGTGATCGAGCAGCGGACCGGTCACCGCTACCATCCCGGCCACACCTGGAAGCTGCTGCGCCGCCTGGGCTGGCGCCTGCAGCGCCCCGCCCGCCGCGCCATTGAGCGCGACGAGCAGGCCATCGCCCGCTGGGTGGCCGAGGACTGGCCTTAGGATCCGGGCCAACGCCCGCCGCCGGCGCGCGGTGATCGTGTTCTGGGATGAGTCGGGTGCCTCGCTCCTGCCGGTCACCCGCCGGACCTGGGCGCCCCGCGGCCACACCCCGGTCATCCGCCACCACTTCAAGTGGAAGCGGGTGTCGATGGCGGCCGCCCTGTGCTACGGCTCCCTGGGCGGCGGCGCAGCGGTCGCCTTCCACCACCAGCCAGACGCCTACGACACCCAGACCCTGATCGGCGCCCTCGGCGAGCTGCGCCGGTTCCTGGGTGGGCAGAAGGCGACCCTGGTGTGGGACGGGCTGCCCGCCCACCGCAGCCTGGCCATGGCCGCCTGGCTGCGGCGCCAGCGGCACTGGCTGGTGGTCGAGCCACTACCAGGCTATGCGCCCGACCTCAACCCCGTCGAGGCGCTGTGGGCCAGCCTCAAGGGGGTAGAGCTGACCAACCTCGCCGGCGACACCCTCGCCGAGGTCACCGCCGCCGCCGAGCGTGGCATCCAACGCATCCGGACCACCCACTGGTTGCCGTACTCGTTCCTGCGCCGCTGCGGCCTCTACCTCTGGTGCCCGAGCGTGCGCGAATGTACCTGGAGCCTGAGCGTGCTACTCCCGCTCGTCAGCGAACTCGGGAAGGCTCGGCCAGCGGTTGGCAGCCCAAGCGAGCCATGACCTATGACCCGCGGGCGGCGCAGGCAGGTGTTCGGCAGCGATCTCTGCTTCTGTGGGGGCCTGGAAGATGCCCCGGAAACGATCGTGGTCGCCCGGGGTCATCTCGAAGGTGGCGCCCGGGTCCCCCTCCCAGCGAGCCGTTGCACGCGCGCGTCGTTCCGCCTCCGGCAGGTCGATGAAGTGCAGGCGGAACCGTCCGCCAGCATGTTCCGCGACGGCACGTACGGCCCAGCGCTCTGCCTCTGCCCAGCACCCAAAGTCGAGGACCACAGAGCCACCGACGCCAAGCACCTCGTGCGCGGCCCACAACAGGCGACCTTCGAGAACGTCTCGCTTGCCGCTCGTGGAAACGCGAGATCGAATCGTTCGCTCGACGAACCGCTCGCGAGCGTCGTTGGCGTGCTCCTCTAGTCTTCAGAAGCGCGCTGGAGACTGAAGAGCCTCTCTCATGGTTGCGCAAAACAGTTGATGCGGAACTGTTGCTGGCCCCTATAGACGGTCTCCGAGCCCGTCACGTTGCGGTTCGCGTCCTTTGAAATGACGCGCACCTTGACCCGGAACCTGTGGGACAACTGATCGTCGGTCGAACACGTCCGGCTCACCTGACGAGAGATGGGGCAATTCCCTGGGTCGTGCTTCACCTTGGTGTTGGTGTCGCTAACGTCGTGGTAGATCGCACTCCCGTCAGGTACCTCCTGCTGGAGAGTGGTCCGGATCTCGATGTAGGGGTGGTTGTGCCCGCACTGGTACGTCCCATTGCCGTAGAACGTGGTGCTGGAAAACCCGTAGGAGTCCCGCCACGTGCTTCCGGTGATGTCGTTCGTGTTGACGTGTGCGTAAGCCGGTCCCGCGAACAGACCTAGGGCGAGCAACGCGATCGCTACCGAGCGAAAGAGTCTCTTCACGTTAAGCCTCCTTTGCTTGCTGGGCTCACATGTAGCCCGCCCTTACTCGAAACAGCTGATGTGGAACTGTTGCTGGCCCCTATAGACGGTCTCCGAGCCCGTCACGTTGCGGTTCGCGTCCTTTGAAATGACGCGGACCTTGACTCGGAACCTGTAGGTGGCAGCGGGGACTAGAGTCGTACACGTCGTGCTCACCTGACGAGAGATGGGGCAACTCCCTGGGTCGTGCTTCACCTTGGTGTTGGTGTCGCTAACGTCGTGGTAGGTAGCACTACCGTAAGGGAATTCCTGCTGGAGAGTGGTCCGGATCTCGATGTAGGGGTGGTTGTGCCCGCACTGGTACGTCCCATTGCCGAAGATCGTGGTGCTGGAAATCCCGTAAGTGTCCCGCCACACGCTTCCGGTGATGTCGTTCGTGTTGACGTGTGCGTAAGCCGGTCCCGCGAACAGACCTAGGGCGAGCAACGCGATCGCTACCGAGCGAAAGAGTCTCTTCACGTTAAGCCTCCTTTGCTTAGTGGGCTCACTGGATTCTCTCCTCCACCAGGACGCTACACCTGTGGGGTGACCGAGGGGAAGAGGGCGCTAGGCTCCGGTACCGACTAGACTCTATGGTGAGCAGTGCTCGCCTCGCCAGGTAGGCGGAGTTCTCGGGGCGTCGCTGAGGGAAACCCGGCCGGATTTACGATGTCCCTTGCCCTGGCGTCGGGAGCACCCCGAGCTGCTGCATCAGCGCCAGCCGATCCAACTGCTCCCAATGCTCGGCGATCTTCCCCTCGGCCAGGCGGAAGATGCTGATGCCGCCGATCCGCACCTGCTTGCCAGTGGGCGGGATGCCCAGCAGCTCCCCCCGGTGGGTGCCCGCATAGGAGCGGCGCACCGCGACCTTGTCGCCTTCAGCCACCAGCTCCTCGATCGTGACCTGCAGGTCGGGGATGCCGGCCAGGTACATCGCCCACTTCTGCTTGGCTCCCGCCAAGCCGGGCGCCTGCCCGGGCAGGGCAGCGTGGTCAACGTAGTCCGGCGCGACCAGCTCCTCGGCGCGATCCACCTGCTGCTGGTTGAAGATCGTCTCCACGTACGCGCGGATGACTTCCTTGTTGGCTTCTGCGGACATCCAAGCACCTCCACAAGGCGTGGGACCCGATGGACGTGAAGCGCGTCGTCTGGTCCTCGGCGCCGTCGGCGCACAACCAGGGCGAGTCTGGCTGGCCGACGATACACAAACGTCACGGCCCTACCGCGAGAGCGCTGGCACCTCGCCAGCATCGGGCCGTGGGCATCGCTCACCTTGAGGCGCGTCAACCCAGCACCCACGACCACGAGGATGAGCAGTGAGACGTCGCTGGAACACGCGAAGCTCTTTAACGGTAGTTTGTTGAGTTAGGCTGTTGTGGGTGGAAGAATGGGTTGAGGAGCACCGTCGCCAGTGAGGTGGTCGCGATGACCAAGCGCCGTGCCTGCCCACCCGCACCCGGCCCGCTGGAGGAGTTCGCCGCCCACTTCGACCCCCTGTTCGCCAGGCTCGCGCAGCGCCGCGGTCTGCGCGCCTACCTCGAGGGGCTGCTGCTGCCCCGCGACCGCAACAAGACCCTGACCGCGCTGGCGGGCGCGGAGCCGGTCGTGGGCGCGCAGCACAAGGTGGTGCAGGGGCTGCAGTGGTTCCTCACCGAGGCCAGCTGGGACCACGAGCAGGTCAACCAGCGGCGCGTGCAGCTGCTGGCCGGCGACCCGGCGACCGCGCCACACGCGCAGGGGGCGCTGGTCATCGACGACTCTGGCGACCGCAAGGCCGGCCGCCACACCGCCCATGTGGCCCGCCAGTGGCTGGGGTCGCTCGGCAAGACCGACAACGGCATCGTCGCGGTCACCAGCCTGTGGGCCGATGAGCGCGTCTACTGGCCGATCGACGTGGTGCCCTACACCCCGGCGTCGCGGCTGGCCAAGGGCACGCGCGACCCTGAGTTTCGGACCAAGCCGCAGCTGGCCGCCGCGCTGGTGCAGGCGGCCCGCGACGCCGGGATCTGCTTCCGCGCGGTGGTGGCCGACTGCTTCTATGGCGACAACGAGGGCTTCACCCAGGCGCTTGGACGCGCGGGCGTGGCGTACGTGCTGGCGGTCAAGCCGCGCAAGGGGGTGTGGGCGCTGGCGGAGGCAGCCCACACCCCGGTGGAGGCCGCTCGGCAGCTGGCGTGGACCAGCGCCGAGGAGCCCGGGGACTGGACGGCGGTCACCCGCCGCTTCCGCGACGGCCACACCCAGACCTGGTGGGCGGCCGACGCGAGCCTGCCCGCGGCCGGCTGGGGCCCGGACCGGCGCCTGCGGCTGGTGGTGGCGACCACTGACCCGGCGACGCTGCCGAAGCTGACCACCTGGTACCTGGTCACCAACCTGCCCCGCCCCGGCCGCCAGCAGCACGCGGCGGCGACCTTGGCGCCGGCCGACCTGGTCGAGGTGGTGCGCCTGTACGGCCTGCGCAACTGGGTCGAGCAGGGCTACAAGCAGGTCAAGCACGAGTTGGGCTGGGCCGACTTCCAGGTCCGAGGCGACCGCGCGATCCGCCGGCACTGGACGCTGGTCTGCTGCGCGTTCTCGTTCTGCTGGCGGGCGTGGTTCGCCGAGCACCCCGCCCAGCCGGCCGTCGCCGAACCGGCTGTCGCCGAGCCTGCTGCGGCCCCCACGGGGGCCGCGCGGGGGGAGCGGGCCGGTCGGCAACGCCGGGCAGCCCGCGACGGTGTCGTGGCCGGTGGCGCTGCGGCGGGTGCGCGGCTGGCTGACCCCGTGGGTCGTGCTGGGGCGCTGGTGGCGGGCGTGGTCGAGTGCGCCCCCGCCAGCCCAGCTTGGGCTGCTGCTTGACAGCGCCCATGCCGGGCGGCCACTGCACCTCTACCTGCCACCCTAAGTCAACAAACTACCGCTAAAGGGTCTTGGGTGTCGGGTTGATGGGTCATGAGACCGACAGACCAGCGTGCCGCAGTGTGCGGCAGTAGGATCGAGCTCGGGTCTGGAAGCGAAGGGAGCGACGGTGCGACACGAGGATGTCGTCGAGGTCCTGAACCAGCCGCTGGCGCGGGAGCTGCTGGGGTCCGCCATCCCGGCGCGGCTGGCCTACAACGTGCTCGACGGGTTTCCGCGGGTAGTGCCGATTGGCTTCTACTGGAACGGCGCCGAGTTGGTGCTCGCCAGCGTGTCCTACGCCGCGAAGGTCAAGGCGCTGGTCGCCAACCCGAAGGTGGCGCTGACCATCGACACCGCCGAGCCGCCGTGGCACATCCTGCTGGTGCGCGGGACCGCCAGTGTGGAGATCGTCGACGGGGTGGTGCCCGAGTACCTGGCCGCTTCCCGGAAGGGGACGCCGGAGGACCAGTGGGACGCCTTCGAGGCCGAGGTCCGCTCTCTCTACAAGCAGATGGCGCGCATCGCGATCACGCCGGAGTGGGCCAAGCTGATCGATTTCGAGACCACGCTGCCGAGCGCGGTCGAGCGGGCGATCCGGGAGCGTGCGGCATCCTCCTGAGCACGGCCTGGAAGGCCTGAGGGACTTGTCCCAGCCGTCGTTGATATCGACAGGGACCCGTCACACCGGGTATGGAAGAGACCACAGCTCATTCTCACGTGGCGACAGCACAGTTCCACTTCCGCCCCGTCAAGCCGACACCCAAGTCCCTGTAAGGCGAGAAGGCGCGCGGGGAGCCCTCCTCGGGGAGGAGGCCGTGTTGCATCGAGAACACGCCTGGGGCGGCGCGGGTCAAGGCGTTGAGCCTTGCCGTAGTCGAGGTCGTGGCCGAGGAGCTGGGGCCAGCCTGCGGTGGGCGACAGCGACCACGACCAGGGCGACGCGCAGCACGAGCCAGTAGCCAGTTCGACCAGCGATGCGACGGAGCGGGACGCGAAGCATGCCAGCGTTCCGCTCCGTCGTGTCCGTGCTGGTGAGCTTCGTCGTGAGGAGTTTCTCTACGAACTCAAGGCCGGCCTCGCGGGCCGGCCGCCTGCGGCGGCCGCCCGCGGCCGGCGCAGCCGCGTTGACCGAGGGTGGAGCGGCCAGTAGTCTCCGTGACTATCGACCTCCGTAGCCCTCGATAGCGCCTTAGTGATCCTATGCCCCTGGCTCAAGTGCAAACACTGTGCGAGGAAGCAATCCCCCCTGATCCAGCGGCAGGGCAACGCCGACGAGGCTTCCGAGTCGTTCCCTTCACTGTTCAGTTCCTAGAGCAGCCCGACCTTAGAGAACTGGTACCTGAGCTCGTCGATTTGTTGTTAGCTGTGCCGCCTCGGCTTCAGACCCATCTTGCCCGGGGGCTACTCCGAGCATCCTTTTTCATTGAGCTTGTGCAGCTTCCGGGCTGCGAGACGACAACCTATCAAGTACGTTGGCGGGGCCGCCTGGCCGACGGTGATCCCCGATACGCTTCGGTCGACGAGTGCCTACGCGTTTGCCGGCACCTAGCCTCTGGGCTACTAGATTACGTCACTAGGCAGGATGGGCTGGAGGTGCTCGGCCTCTTTGCACAACGGCCAAAGGTCGAGCACGAGATTCCCGTGGATTATGTTGACCGTGCGAACCCGATTCACACCGCAGAGAATACCGAAGTCTTGACCGGTGAACTGCCTCAAAGGGTTGCACGGCTTCGCGCAGTTCTGCTCGACCCAGCTCTCAACCCCGACTCTGTTATTTTTGACCGGGCGTACGAGAAGATTGCTACCAAGATTTATAAGACGGACCGGGCGCAGACGGGCGCCCATCAGACGAATCGAGAGAAGCGATGGGAGGCGCATCCGGACTCCGTCCAGTTTGCGCTCAGGAAGACCTGTCTAGAGATCGAGTTGTACCTCATCAATCAACTATGTCACTTCGAGGGATTCCCCTCAGGCCTGACGGCTCTGTTGGCTGAGCGGGATCTACTGCTGCCCCTGGAAACACCATTTCGCTGTCCAGTCACGCTTGATCCTTTATCCTATCAGAAGTTCACCACAGAGGTTGCCCAGGCACAACACGGAATATCAAGCTTCCAGGTTGGCCATCTCAATCCCTTGAAGTTCACCGGCAATGTATTTGCGGGCGGACATGCGCCGGATAACATTAGTTGGATCTCACGCAATGGCAATAGGATCCAAGGGCATTTATCACTCGATGCTACTCGAAGCATGCTCCGACGAATCTGGAATAACTATCGTGAGCGAAGGCTCTTGTCCTGAGGTGGACGACGGCGGCCACAATGCTTCCTCATCATCTACGGAGGCAGTGGCAGTAGTACCTATTAGCTCTAGACAGGCATGACGCGCCAGTTCCCGAGCCTCTACGCGCTCGTTGATGGAACGCCTTACCATTGCTTCAACGCGGCGTCGGATTGCGAGATCCCTTGGGAGAGGGAGCACCAATTCGTTGATGCGACTCCCAAGTGAGTCGATAATATCCTGGGTAAACCGCTTAGCTCTCACTTGCCGCCTAACTGGTACTGACGACAGCGATGCCAGGAGAAGGAATGGTGATATAACGTCCGGGTTATTGACTCGAATCTTGTATAGGTGGCTTTGGAACAGAATCCTGGTGTCAAACTTAGTCACATAGGCACAGGTACCAATCAGATATGTGCCGTCGCGGACCATCAGGATATCTCCCTCGCGGACATCCTGCTTGGAAGCATAAAGGTTGTACACTTCCTCGCTGACACCGTGCTTGGGGTCCAGCTTAATCTCCCAGTTAGAGATGTCCGAGGTTCGGACGAACGGGATGTCCCCCGAGCCATAGGAGCTGGCGCCCACCTCATTGCCGGTCGTAATGGTGAGGAGGCCATTCGCCACCAATTCTCCAACAGTTATCAGCTCGTGAGTGGGCTTTAGCGCCTCAAGCTCTGCTGCTATGTCCGGGTTGTAGTAGCGAGGTGCAAGGACATCCTCTACGAGGTCCTGGGGTTGTACGTAGTAACCAAGGTGGTCCGATGCCACACGGTCGGGGCTGCCCTTCAGAGATGTAGCGTAACGCTTTGCAATAATGGGCAGCTCATCTCTGGATGTCCGCCGGCCCCGAGAGTCATTTCCGCACCATTTCGCCTCAGCCATGAAGATTGAAGTTGAGCGCGAAGTGTCATCTTCGTGGCGCTGAAGGTAGAGGAGGCACGTCTTAGTATGGGTACCGCTCTTGCCCGAAGTCTTGAATAGTGCTTCGGGCATGCCAACTACGGCCCTTATCTCTGCTGCCTGTCGAACATAGTTCACCACGTGCCGATAATTGCGTCCAGAGATCAGACTCTCAGGCACAACGATACCGATTCGACCACCTGGTCTTACCAACGAAATACAGAGTTCGAGGAAGAGGACCTGTGGAGGCACCGACTTTGTAAGAGCCGCCAGTTTTGTATAACTACCCGGTCGGGGACCGTACTTCCAGGAGTGCCCTAGATTGAATCTGCGTTGTACATCGGGCGATGCGGCCACAATCTTGGAACCGAATGGGGGATTGGTCAGTACGACATCGAAGTTGCCCCGAAGCGGGCTTGTCGGAAGAGGTTGGCCGTCTTCGGAACGCCAGGCTAGCGAGTCTGCGCAAAAGACGTTAGGAGACTGTAGTGATACAAAGGCTAAGCGAGTGGCGGCAAGACGCGCAAGATAGCCATCCTTATCGTGACCGTAGATTGTACTCACAGCTTTGGTGGCGGGGACACCAGCCGTGACCCTGAGCCTAGCTGTAGCGCTTAGGAACCCTCCCGCTCCACATGCTGGATCGAAAACTCGCTCCTCAGGCTCAGGGCGAACCAGGTCCAGGAGGAGACCTACAGCGTTCTGAGGAGTGAAGAACTGACCCTCTTGGCCTCTGATGCCGGCGCCCATGAACGCTTCATAGGCGTCGCCGATAAGGTCCACAGTAGGATCGTTAAGGTCGAGATCCAATATGGACTCATGGATGAAGATAAGGCTCTGCTCGTCAAGAGCGAAGTCTTCGCTCGGATCAAACAGATCAGGCACCTTTCGGGAAACTGACAGAAGCGCTCTACGGTAAGCCTTGGCGACGTCAGCTGCCGCTGAAGGGATCGTGAGGCCTTGAACTTCCATCCAATGCTTGCAGAAGAGAGCCTTTACGACATCGCGAAGGAGAACTTCATCCCGAGTAGACCCTAGAGCCTGTCCGGCCAGGTAGTTACGAATGTTGCGGTACAGATATCGGTTATCTGAAGTTCGAAGCATGAATTGGGCCTGTGCTGGACGTGCTGCCAGCTCCTTTGAGGCCGACTGAGGTGATGTCATGAGTCCTCTCACTCCGTCGAAGTCTGCGTCATCCGCTCTGGCCGAACTCTACGTCATGCAGTCTCGCCGCCCGGTACCGACCATCAGAGTAGGCACTCGGATGACAGGGTCATACCATCACAGGAGGACATGCTCCTCGCGCTCTCCACAGGCGGGTAGGAGAGTCAGATTAGGCGCGAATGGCTGATCCGTTACGACTGCGTATTGAGCTGCCACGCCGCCCTCGGCGGCTTGGCCACGATTCGTGATCCAGCAGGACGGTGGGGAGCAAGTCCTTCTCAAGCGCCGTGCCACTCGCGTGCCACAACTGGCGGTCAATAGCGGTACCCACCGGTCAACCGCGGCCACTGTCTTCCCGGCCGAGAGCTGGCGTTCTCTCCTCTACCAGGTTGAACGCATCCCGCGAACATGCCTGATAAGGATGAGGTCCCAGGTTCAAGTCCTGGCAGGCCCACCACACCCCCCCTGACCAGCGGAAACGCTGGTCATCTGCACGTCCGGGCCCGGTCGGGGACAGCGCATAACGCTTGGACAGCGCATCACTTCGCTACTGTCCGGCGTATGGAGAGCCCTCAGCCGAGCCGCCTGCTCCGCTCCTTCGAGCGGTACCTGCGCGCGAAGAACGCCTCCGAGCGCACCGTCGCCAACTACCTGCGCAGCCTCCGCCAGGCCGACGCCTTCCTCGCCGCCCGCGGCAGCCGCCTTGCCGACGCCCGCCGCAGCGACCTCGAAGAATTCATCGCCAGCGTGCTGTCCCGCCGTGCCGCCGCCACCGCCGCCACCCACTACAAGGTGCTGCGCGTGTTCTACAAGTGGCTGGCCGACGAAGAAGACATCCGCAACCCCATGGCCAAGATGACGCCGCCTATCGTGCCCGAGCAGCCGGTCCCGGTGATCCCCGCCGACGGGCTTCGCCGCCTGCTCAAGGCGTGCGACGGCAGGGACTTCGAGGCCCGCCGCGACACCGCCCTGGTCATGCTGCTGCTGGACACCGGCGCCCGCCGGGATGAGCTGATGAGCCGCACCCTCACGGACCTGGACCTCGACCTGGACGTGCTCCTGGTCCTCGGCAAGGGCCGCCGCGAGCGCGCCCTGCCCTTTGGCCGCCGGTCCACGCTGGCGCTGGACCGCTACCTGCGGGTCCGCGACCGGCACAAGGACGCCTACCTGCCCTGGCTGTGGCTGGGCTTGCGTGGCCGGCTCACCGAATGGGGCCTGGTGCAGATGCTGCACCGCCGCGGCCAGCAGGCCGGGCTGCCCGGCCTGCACCCCCACCAGTTCCGCCACACCTTCGCCCACCAGTGGCTTGCCGAGGGCGGCGCCGAGGTCGACCTGATGCGCCTGGCCGGGTGGAAGTCGCGGGTGATGGTGCAACGCTACGGCGCGAGCACCGCCGACGCCCGCGCCCGCGAGGCCCACCGCCGCCTCTCCCCCGGCGACCGGCTGTAGTTCCCCAGAGAACAGCGAGCTTGGGAAGCACTGTCGGCTCACCCTACCAGGTGCAGTGAAGCAGCTCAGCGAGCCTGCTTCACGACCGCTGTTATCCGTAAGCGACCGTTGTGAACCGCTGCTTGGGGCGGCACGTCGAGGGCACGGCCGGCGAGGATGACCGGCCCACAGACCTGGCGGCGATGGTTACCAGCTCGCGTGATGGGTGAGGCTCGTCCAAGGCGACCACCTGCATCGTTGGCACGCCTCCGATGGAGGCATGGCGGAGTATGGGACCGAAACCGGGTTACGTCGAGGCCCTCGGGAGGCGACGGGCCAGTCGCTCTAGGTGGATTGCATAGCGCGGTGCGATCTCACGCCGGTTGAGAACGTAGGGCTGGACCTCCTGCCACACTCTGAGGAGCGAATGAGGATAAACGGTAGTGACAAGCTCGAAGTCCAGAATCTTGCGGTCGACGAGGACGGCTAGTAGCTCCATCTGACGGAGGAGGTCATCGAGCGCCTGGCGCTCCGGGCCTTCGGGGAGCTGGCGGAGATCGCCCAGTTCATGAGTGTAGAGGCGACGGCGGATGCCCTTTAGTTCCTCGGTCTGATAGTGCTGGTGGATGGCCAGCATCGTCTGAACGTTTCTTGCCAGCCTGGCCTCTCTCACCTGTAGGGAGGCGTACACCGCCGCTACCGCAACTATGACCGTTCCGGTGGCAGCGCTTAGCGCGCCGATGGCGCTCCAGGGGTCATTCAAGCAGTCTGTCCTTTCTGCGGTCGCGATATGGTGCAAGCTTCGCAGACCTGGCGGCGGGAAGCGTTCCAGCCGACATGGATGGCCCTGTGTCGGCTGATCCAGGCACTCCGGTTGTGCCCGTGCCGCCCGCAGGCTGGCCTTGAGGCGTTGTAGGGAGACTCCTCACAGGCGGCTCCACATGGCGCCTAGTAGCACGTCAGTCGTGATTTGCGTGATGCGTGGGTTCGGCCGATCGGGATCTCAGGGGTCACCGGCTGGGGAAGCCCGGCACGACCAGGCCGGATTCGTAGGCCGCAACCACCGCCTGCGTCCGGTCGCGCAACCCGAGCTTGCTCAGGACCCGGCCGACGTGGGTCTTGACCGTCTCCTCCCCGACCACGAGGCGCTCGGCGATCTCGGGGTTGGACAGCCCCTCGGCGATCAGGCGGAGCACCTCGGTCTCCCGCGGGGTCAGCAGCCCGAGCGGGATGGACCGCCGCGACGGCGGCGGCCGAAGGCGTGCGAACTCGGTGATCAGCCGGCGGGTGACCGCCGGCGCGAGGAGCGCCTCGCCGGCGGCGACCACGCGTACCGCGTCGAACAGCCGATCGGCGGTCACCGCCTTGAGCAGGAAGCCGCTGGCGCCCGCGCTGAGGGCGTCGTAGACATGCTCGTCGAGGTCGAACGTTGTCAGCATGATGATCCTCGGCCGGTCGCCGTCACCGGCCTCGGCGGTGATCCGCCGGGTCGCCTCGATGCCGTCCATGACCGGCATGCGCACGTCCATGAGCACGACGTCGGGATGCTGCTCGCGGCAGACCCGGATCGCCTCGGCGCCGTCGGCCGCGTCGCCGACGACGCAGAAGTCGGGCTGGGACTCCAGGAGCATGCCGAACCCGGCGCGGACGACCTCCTGGTCGTCGACGACGACGATGCGGACGGGCCGCGGGGAGCTCACGCGGCCGGCTCCGCCATCGGGAGGGTGGCCTCGACCAGGAAGCCGCCGGTCAGAGCGCGACCGGTCGACAGCGTGCCGCCCACCATCGCGGCCCGCTCGCGCATGCCGAGCAGCCCGTGGCCGGCGGCCATGGCGCCGTCCGGCGGGCCCGGGCCGTTGTCCCGGACACGCAGGTGCAGCGCGTCGCCGGTATAGAGCAGCTCGACGTCGACCGCGGCCCCTGGCGCATGCCGCCTGGCGTTGGTCAGGGCCTCCTGGATGATCCGGTACGCGCTCAGCTCCAGGCCCGCGTCCAGCGAGACCACCCGGCCGCGAACGATCAGGCGGGTGCTGGCACCGCCGGCGTCGCGAGCCTCGTCGATCAGCTCGTTGAGCTGGTCGAGCCCGGGCTGGGGCTTGCGGGTCGGCTCCGTCCCGGCGTCGGAGCGGAGCACGTCAAGCAGCCGCTGCATCTCGGTCAGGGCCGTCCTGGCGGTGTCGCCGATGGCGGCGAGGCGCTTGGCCCCCTCCGTGGGCATGCCCGGCGTGGTCAGCCGGGCGATCTCCGCCTGCACGCAGATCATGGAGATGTGATGGGCGACGACGTCGTGCAGCTCACGGGCGATCCGCGCGCGCTCACCGCGCGCGGCGTGCTCCAGCAGCGTGTCCGCGATGGCCTGCCTGGTCGCGGTCAGCGCGGCCGTCTCTCCACGAGCCCGGCTGCCGACGCCGAGCCCGGCCGCAACAACGGTCAGCGACAGCAGGGCAACCGGGACGACGCTGCCGTTGACGCCACCGCCGGACGGCGCGACCACGGTATACGAGATCACCCCCACCACGAATGGAAGCAGGACCGCGCCGGTCACCCACCGCGACCGGCGCCGTGCGAGCAGGTAGACGACGGCGACCTGGGCGATCACACCGGCGCCGGTGAGCCGCTGATCGAGCGCGAGGGTCAGCAGCGTCGCCGCGGTGATGGTCACCGCCGCTGTCAGGACGGAGGTGCGCGCGAACGCCAACGGCACGGTCGCGGCCAGGCTCAGCAGCAGCGTGGTGGAAGGACTCCCCGATCCCCGCCCACGCAGGGCCACCTCGATCGTGGCCAGCATGCCGCAGAGCGCGCCGGCGGCGAGCGGCCACCCGGACGCGCCGGTGACCCGTCGGTACACGACGGCCACCCGGTCGACCACCGCGCTCGCCTGGCTCACGCGCACCATTGTCCGGCCGATGGCACCAGCATGGCATCATCCACGATCGGGACCTGGGCGTCCCTCGCGTGAGGGATGCGCTCACCGCGGACCTCCCCGGCGCGGGGACCGGAAGATCGCTCTCGGCCGTGACGACGCCGACCCGCCCGCTTCGTAGCCTACCCGCATGAACGCAACCATCGAGATCCAGAACCTGCGGAAGCGCTACGGGACGACCGTCGCCGTCGACGGCCTGTCGTTCACCGTGGCCCCCGGCAAGGTCACCGGCTTCGTTGGACCGAACGGAGCCGGCAAGTCCACCACCATGCGGATGATCCTCGGCCTGGACGCGCCGGACGAGGGCAGCGCGCTGGTCGGCGGCCAGGCATACCAGCGCCTTCGCTGCCCGCTGCGGCAGGTCGGGGCGCTGCTGGACGCCGCGGCCTTCCACCCGGGCCGGCGTGCCCGGGACCACCTGCTGTGGATCGCGCAGAGCAACGGCATTCCCCGGCGCCGCGTCAACGAGGTGCTCGACCTGGTCGGGCTGGCCTCGGCGGCCCGCCGCCGGGCCGGCGGCTTCTCGCTCGGCATGCGCCAGCGGCTGGGCATCGCCGGGGCGCTGCTCGGCGACCCGCCGGTGCTGATGTTCGACGAGCCGGTCAACGGATTGGACCCGGAAGGCATCCGCTGGATCCGCGGGCTGCTGCGCTCGCTGGCGGCCGAAGGGCGTGCCGTGCTGGTGTCCAGCCACCTGATGGGCGAGCTGGAGGGCAGCGCCGACCATCTCGTCGTGATCGGCCGCGGCCGGCTCATCGTGGACACCAGCGTGCGTGACCTGCTCGCCGCCGCCTCGGGGGACCGGGTCGTTCTGCGCACCTCGAAGCGCTCGGAGGCCATGACCGTGCTCGCCAACGCCGGCGCCACCGTCGCCGCGACCGAGCGCGGAGAGGCCACCGTCTCGGGCCTGCCCGCCGAACGCGTCGTCGCCCTGCTGACCGAGCATGGCGTGCCGTTCTCGGAGGTGGCGGCGCACCGTGCCTCGCTCGAAGAGGCCTACATGGAGCTGACCAGGGACGCGGTCGAGTTCGCCGCGTCGACGGGCGGGGAGGCGTGATGGCCACCACGACGGCAGACCGCCATGTGGACCGCCATGCGGGATGGGACGGCCGCGACAGCTTCGGCCGGCTCGTCCTCGCGGAGTGGACCAAGCTCAGATCGGTGCCGAGGTGGGCCATGGCCATGCTGGCCGCGGTCGTGCTGACGGTCCTGGTCTCCGTGCTCACGGCATCGGGCAGCGGCTACGGCGCCGGCGGGCCGGGCCCTCCGATCGGCCCGGACGGGGGAGGCGTCACGGATGAGTTCTACTTCGTGCACCAGCCACTGACGGGGGACGGCGGCGTCACCGCCAAGGTGCTGTCGCAGACAGGGGTGGAGGGGGAGAGCCACGAGTGGGCCAAGGCCGGCGTCATCATCAAGGAGAGCACCGAGCCCGGGTCGCAGTATGCGGCGATGATGATCACCCCGGGCCACGGCGTCCGGCTGCAGTCCAACTTCACCACCGACCGGGCCGGAAGCGAGGCCGCCACGACCCCGCGCTGGCTGAGGCTGACCCGCTCCGGCACCTCCGTCACGGGCTACGAGTCCGCGGACGGTGCCAACTGGACCCAGGTCGGCACGGTCGAGCTGCCATCACTGCCGCGGCGGGTCGAGGTCGGGCTCTTTGTAGCTTCGCCCTTCGCGATCAAGGTCGAGCGGCAGTTCGGCAGCGGTACGGTGGGTGCCTCGCCAACTTCCAGCACCGCCAGGTTCAGCGACGTGGTCGTGACGGCGGCGCAGCCGGGCCAGCCGGCGCCCTGGAGCGATCAGGCCATCGGTGGGTCCGACCGGGTGCCCGAGTCGCTCCTTGGCAGCGCCACCCAGGCCGGAGGGGTCTTCACGGTCACGGGATCCGGCGACATCGCGCCCAACCCGCAGGACGTCGACGGCGTCAGGCAGAGCCTCACTGGTGTCTCCATCGGGGTCATGGTCATCATCGCCGTCGCCGTGTTGTTCATCACGTCCGAATACCGGCGGGGCATGATCCGCACGACCTTCGCCGCCAGCCCGCGGCGCGGCCGGGTCCTGGCCGCCAAGGCGATCGTCGTCGGCGCCACCTCCTTCGTCGTCGGCCTCGTCGCCAGCTTCGCCTCGGTCCTGCTCGCCCTGCCGATCCTGCGCGCGAACGGCCTCGCGCCGCCCGCCTTCCAGGTCCCGTCGCTGTCGGACGGGCCGGTCCTGCGCGCGATCGCCGGCACCGCCGCGGTCCTGGCGCTGTTCGCGGTGGTGGGCCTCGCCGCCGGCGCGATCCTGCGCCGTAGCCCCGGCGCGATCATCGTCGTCGTCGTGCCGCTGCTCATCCCGCAGCTCATCGCCGGCGCCCTGCCGCTCGCGGCCGCCCGCTGGCTGATGCTGGCCACACCGGCCGCCGGGTTCTCGATCCAGCAGACCGTCGAGCAGCGGTACGACTTCGTGAGCAGCATCTGCTTGCCAGAGGACGGCTGCTTCACCACCGGGCCATGGGTGGGGTTCGGCGTGCTGTGCGCCTACACCGCGGTCGCCCTGGCCGCCGGGTTCTGGCTGCTCCGCCGGCGGGACGCGTGAACGCCACGACCGAGGCCGAGCCCCCCGCGGCCGCCATCGGGTGCGGCCGCGGCCACAACCTCAGGCGTGCCGTGCACGCCGAGTGGACCAAGCTGCGGACGGTGCCGAGCACCCCCTGGCTGGTGGTCGCGGCCGTCGCCTTCACCGTGGCAGCGAGCGCCGCGCTGACCGCGTCGGTGGACACGTCCTTGTGCCCGTCACCGCTGGAGTGCCACGAGGACACCACCAAGCTCAGTCTCGGCGGTGTGCAGTTCGGCCAGGTCGCCATCGTCGTGCTCGCGGTGCTCGCGATCACCGGGGAGTACGGCACCGGGATGATCCAGACGACCCTGGCCGCCAGGCCCCACCGGGCGGCGGTCCTGCTGACCAAGGCAGCGGTCGTGACCGCGACCGTGCTCGCCGCCGGCACGCTGGGCGTACTCGGCTCCCTGGCCGCCGGGCGCGCCATCCTGCCAGGGAACGGGTTCACCGCGGCCAACGGGTACCCGCCCCTGTCGCTCGCTGACGGGCCGACGCTGCGCGCCGCGGCGGGCAGCGTACTCTACCTCGGCCTGGTCGCGCTGCTCAGCGTCGGCGTCGGCACAGCAGTCCGGGACTCCGCCGGAGCGATCGTCACCGTCCTCACCCTGCTCTACGTCTTCCCGGTGATCGCCACGTTCGTCACCGATCCGCAGTGGCATGAGCGGCTCGAGAAGCTCGCGCCGATGACCGCGGGGCTCATGATCCAGGCCACCAGAGGCCTCGAGCGGCTTCCCCTCCGGCCGTGGGCGGGCCTGGCCGTCCTCGCCGCGTACGCCGGCGCGGCCATGCTCCTCGGGGTCGTCCTGTTCGCGACCCGCGACGCGTGACCAGGCGGTGCCGCTTCACCCCGGGGCCTACCAGTTGCGGGTGCGGTGGAGGACCGACCTGCCTGGCGGTACCGCGTTCGCGCGCTGGCCGCTGCTGCCATAGCCCAAGCGGCGTGCCGCCTCTGGCCTGCAATTCAGAGCTGACAACCTACTAGTAGTAGCTTGTCAGTCCTGATTTGTACAGTTGGGTTGTTCGGTCCATGCTTCTGCAGTCGCGGGATTCCGACTGGTGGAGGAGGCCGAGCATGCGCAAGCGGCACACCGTGGTGTTGTCGGAGGAGG
>Ga0210378_10000550_pt1 | contig 19173 bp, 17 predicted proteins | sample PLM1_60_b1redo_FD_155465 | JGI IMG/M metagenome (GOLD analysis project Ga0210378, IMG submission 155465) | Groundwater sediment microbial communities from an aquifer in East River, Colorado, USA - PLM1_60_b1 redo | ecosystem: Environmental > Terrestrial > Soil > Riparian zone | place: USA: East...
CAAGGCTTCGCGGGGCCGGTTGCCCGGACCGAGTTTCCGCGCTTGGATTGCTTCCGGGGTGTCCGATATCCACCCCGGGTGAGACTCTCACTCACGTGCACACTGGACCCTTCTCGTGGCGCACCGTTTCGGACACGAGTCACCTCCCGACGTATCAAGATTGCGCCAACCGGGCCTATCGGATCGCGTGCCGCGCGAAGAAGGCCGCCAAGCCCTTGGCCATGCCTCGGGGATTCTCGACGTGAAGGAGGTGGGAGGCCTTCGGGAGGACGAACGGCTCGACGTTCGGCAACCAGGCCAGCAGCAGATCGCGCCGTTCGCGATGCTTCGGGCCGGTCTTCTCCCAGAGGACCACGAGAACCGGCTGCGTGATGCGCTTCGCTTCCTCCGGACCGAAGGAGAGCTGCCGTAGCGCCGGGAGCTCCTGGCCGAAGAACCTGTCCGCGTGCGCCATCGCTTCGTCGAACGTTCTCGGGAGAGCCTTGTCCAGGGCGGCACGGTAATCGGGCCCGCACGTGCCACGAAAGAAGACGTCCAACGCGCGGGCCGTCTCGCCCGCGCGGTGCAGCTGCAGGGCCTCCAGGACCTGCGGAGGACTCGGCACCGCCATCAGCGCCGGCTCGAGAAGGGCGAGAGACTGCACGGCGTCGGGGGCGTCCAGCGCGAGCTTCAAGGCAAGCATGCCGCTAGAAGAGTGACCCACAACGTGGGCGCGCTCGATCTTCAGATGGCGCATCAGCGACCGGCAGTGCGCTGCTTCCTGCGCGAAGCTGATCGGGCCCGCCAGCTTGCTGCTGCCGCCGAAGCCGACGCGACGGTAGCTCAGCAGGCGGTACCGCTTCGTCAGGGCCGATTCGTCCAGGAGAGGCCTGAACCAGTCGACGCCGGCGCCGTTGTGCAGGAGTACGACGGCCGGACCGGCGCCGCGCAGCTCGTACTCGAGCTCCACACCGTCGAACGCGGCCCGCTTGAGAGCGGCGCCTTGCGCGTTTCCCCCCCGGGGCGTCAAAACCAGCAGGGCCACGGCAAGGGACAGGAAGGGGATCGCTTTCATCGTCCGACCGCTTGTCGTTTCATTTCGGCTTGCGCTTGGACCTGGCCCTGGGCTTGGACTTCGGCCTGGCCTTGGGCTTGACGCGTTCCGGAAGCTTCGCGCCTCCGGTCTCGCGATTCCACTCTTCGAAAGTCTCGTTGGAGATCTTGCCCTCCACCAGGAGCTGCGCGAATTTCCTCCGCTGGGCCTGGCTCTTGAATGGCATCTCTTTCTCTCCGGACGCTCTCATCTCCCGTAGAGCTTCTTCATGCAGTCGGGGCAGATGCCGTGGGAGAACTCGGCCTCCGAGCGCTCCCGCACGTAGACCTCGACCTGGCTCCAGAAGCCCTTGTCGTCGCGGATCTTCTTGCAAGAGGCGCAGATCGGGATCAGGCCGCGCAGGGTCTTGACGTTTGCGAGGGCCTCCTTCAGCTCAACGATCATCCGCTCGCGCTCCTCCGCGGCGCGGCGACGCTCCGAGATGTCCTCGACCATGACGAGGACGAAGAGCATCTGCCCGGTCGAGTCCTCGATCCTCTCGACGGTCAGGCTCCCCCAGAGAGGGTCGCCCACCTTGCGGAGGTATCGCGCCTCCACCTTGAAGGACGAGCGTTTGCCCTCGAAGAACTCCCGGGCGGCGGCCAGGTGGGCCTCCAGGTCCGCAGGCTCGACGAAGCGATCGAAACTGAGCCCGCTCAGCTCTTCCTTCGAGTACCCCAGCATCTTGCAGAGGGCCCCGTTGACCTTCGTGAATTCGACCCCGGAGGCGAGTATCGCCATTCCGATCGGCGCTTCTTCGAAGAGTTGCTGGAAGCTCTCTCGGCTCCGCCGGAGCGCCACCTCGGACCGCCGCCGCTCCGTCACGTCCGTCAGGACGGCCAGCAGGGCGTTCCACTCTCCGAAGGCAATGTCGTGGGCGATGACCTCGACATCCATGAGGGTGCCGTCCCTTTTCCGGTGCCGCGTCGTGATTGGAATGTCTGCCTCCGAGGCGTCCCTCGCGAGATCGGCGAGGAGCCTCGGGACCTCCTCGGGCGGGTGGACATCCCGGAGCGTCATCTCGAGGAACTCGGCCCGCGAGTAACCGTACTGGCGGACGGCGACATCGTTGACGGCCAGGAACTGGAGCGTCTCCCGCTCGACGACCCACATCGGGAGCGGGCTCTTCTCGAACAGCAGTCGATGCGTTTCTTCGGACTGGCGCATGCCCTCGGCCAGGCCCCGGGCCTCGGTGACGTCCCGAGTCAGACGGGACTCGTTTTGGGCCCGCAGCTCCTCGAGCCGGCGGAAGCTGCGGAGGCGCGCGCCGAGGATCATCGCCGCCGCCGCCCAGGAGCCGAGCAGTGCGATGCCGAGGCGGCGTGTCCCCGGGGGAAGCCCCAGCGACACCATGACGGCGAGCCAGCCGAGCCAGGACGCTCCTGCCAGCAAGGCCAGCCACCGGAACGAAAGAAGGATGGAACCCGCGCCGATTGCAACTACGCCCAGCATCAGGGTCTGCAGGGGATCGGCGAGGACGCGGAGGTGGACGAGCACGATCAGGGCCGCGACGACGCCGCAGCCGGCGGCGAACGGATGGGCCCATCGCTCGGGGAGAGCTCCCTTACCGAGGGCGAAACGGAGGCCGGCCGCCAGGGCCGCGGAAGCGGCATCCACGAGGACGAGCGGCCGCTCGGATGCCGAGCCGAGCGCGTGCACGACCGCGAGCACCGCCTGGAGGACGGCGATTCCCGTCGTGAGCCACGGCAGGGCGTCCCGCACGACGCGATCGCGTTCGGCTTGAATCTGCTGCGAGTCCACGCCCGCCGTCCCTCCGTCTCTGTTCAAGGCAACCGAACCGGATTCACCGGATCACTCGGCGCCACCAGAGCGACCCACTCCAGCTCCACGTCCCCCGACCCCGGAGCGAGCGTCGCCCGCAGATCGGGCCCGCCCGAGTCCGGGTATCGGTACGCATGTCGGACCAGGAACGAACCCGATGCGGAATGACGCCGCCCGCGCGGCGACGGATTCCAGAACCCCCCCTCGCCCACCTGGATCGCACCCTGCCCGCGTCCCGCCACGCGTAGCTCGAGGGGCCGCGCCCGCGCTTCCTCCGCCACGCGGAGGAAGACACCGTCTTCAGGGCTGCGCAGCCGCAGCCGCCCCCCCTCGACCTTCGCGCCTCCGAAGAGATGCACGTCCCGCAGCGTGGCATCGGCGCCCCTCACGACGGCATCCTCGCCCGCGAACTCGATGCGGGACCCCTGGGAGGAGAACAGGACGAGGGGATGCGTCCGCAGGACCACCCGCCCGTTGGCCAGGCCCGGCGCAGAGAGGATGACGACGCGCCGCCGCGCGTAGAGCGCCACCGGACTGTGCGCCGCGTCCCACAGGTCGGCATGGCCGGGCGCCGGGGGCCGCTGCTGCAGCCGGACCCATCGGTCGTCGTACGCGAATGCCCCCAGCGCCTGCACGCCGACCGAGGCCGCCACCAACAGCCAGCCGAGCCCGCGGATGCGCGAGAGTCCTTCGGGCAGGAACAGCATCAGCAGCGGCATCGCGTCGGCCATCAGCCGCGGCCCCCACGCATCACCCACCGGCCAATCGCGCGCGCAGCCCGCCAGGAGCGCATGGGCCGCCACCGCGACGGCCACGCTTCCCGCCCGCCATCGCTCCCCGTAGCGGAACGCCAACGCCGCCCCCACGAGCGCCACGAGCACGACGGGCGCGAACGCGATCAGCCCCTTGCCCGGAGAGACGAGGAGCGCGGCCGCGCCGGCGCCGAAAGGCTCGGAGAACCCGAAGCGGGCGGCGAGCCCCTCGCCGGGCGGAGGAGAGAAGACGGCTCCCCGCGCAATCAGACCGACCACCACGGGGGCCGCGCCGAGGACGAAGAACGACGGGGCCCGACGCGGCCAGCGGCCGACGATCGCCACCGCCAGCACCGCCACCAGCGCGGCGTCGACCGGGTTCACGGCGAGGGCGAGGCCGAGGGGAAGCCCGGCGCGGCCGGCCCACGCGGGTTCGTACTCGGCACGCAAGACGAAGAGCACCGCGACCGAAAGAAAGCAGATCGCCACCGGCTGGGGCCAGAGGGCCTGGCTCGCGGCCCATACCGGCGTGCCGAACACGAAAACGGCGGCGGTGACGGCGGCCATGTCTTCCAGCCACCGACGCGCCAGTGCGAGGAAGAGTACGGCGGCCCCGAGGGCGGTGAAGAGCGACGCGATGGCCTTGCCGGCCAGAGCCGCGCCCACGTCGTCGGCGGGAAGCGACGCCCGTACAGCGGCCGGAAGCACCGGCGGTTCGGCGACGCTGGGCCGTCCGTTGGCGAGCAGCACCGCGAAGACGAGCACGGCCAGGGCGAGGGCCGTGAGCAGGGCCGGCTCCGCGGGCCCTACGCGGTCCTCGACGAAGGACGGGTCCGCTTCCGGGACCCGACCGGCCACGGACTATCTCCGCGTCCCGGGCGGTTGCGTCGGCGGCGCCGAGGGCGAGGCGGCGGGCGACAGACCCGGGGAGGGGGACGGGCTCGAGGAAGATGAAGGACCGATGAGCTGCGCACGGCGGTGGCGCTGATAGAGGTCCACCGCGCGCTCGTGCTCGGCGAGGGTGCGGCTGAACTGGTGCGAGCCGTCGTTCCGGCTGACGAAATACAAATCCTCGGACGGCAGCGGCTCGAGCACGGCTCGGATCGCCTCTCGTCCCGGGTTCGCGATGGGGCCCGGCGGCAAGCCCGGAAACCGGTACGTGTTGTAGGGCGAGTTGATGTCAAGGTCGCCCTTGCGGATGTTCCCGTCCCAGGTCCCTGCCCGGCGCAGCGCGTAGATGACCGTGGGATCCGTCTGCAGTGGCATGCGCCGCCGCAGCCGGTTGAGGAACACCGCGGCGATGTGGGGACGCTCCTCCTTGCGCGCCGTCTCCAGCTCCACCAGCGAGGCCAGCGTCACCACCTCCCGCAGGGTCCGGCCGCTCGCCTGCACCTGCGGCTGCATCGGGGTCACGACCTCGCGGAAGCGCTGCACCATCCGCCTCACCAGGACGGCCGGCGCGTCGGGGCGCCGGGGCTCGACCTCGTACGTGTCGGGAAAGAGGTAGCCCTCGAGGTCCCTGGCCTCCGGATCGAGGTCCTTGATGAGCGAGACGTCCCGCGCCGCCTCGAGGAACGCCGCGGGCGGAATGCCCTGCGTGGCGACGATGCGGGCCATCTCCTCCAGGGCCGTCCCTTCGGGGAACGTGACCAGGTGGCGCACGACGTCGCCCCGCACCATCTTGTCGACGATCTGTTCGAGCGACATCTCTCCCTCGAGGGCATACTCCCCCGCGCGCAGCCGGCCGGCCGCCCCCTTGGACACGACGAGGGCGCGGAAGATCGCGGGGTGGCGGACGAGGCCCAGGCCGTGGAGCTGGCGGCCGATCTCGGCGATCCCGGTGCCCGGCTCCACCAGGAGCGACTGCGGCGGGTCCGAGGCCCGCCGCACCGGCCACTTCGTTTCGTGGTACCAGACGAGGTAGAGCGCACCGGCGGCGAGGAGGAGGAAGAGGAGTAGCTTGCGCATTAGGAGCGTGTCCCGGGGAACGACGGAGGACACGCTCCTAAAATGAGAAATCGAAGAGATGTACCCACGTCACGTTCTCCTGCGGCGCGAAGCGCCACTTTAGGAGTCCATCTCCAGTGTTGCCAGGATGGACTCCTAGGCGGTCGACTTGCGGGCCTCGGCCTCGGCGAGCTTGCGGTAGTCCAGGTAGTTCTGAAGGATCAGGATGGCCGCGACCTTGTCCACCAGGGCCTTGCGGTCGCGGCGCGAGACGTCGGCCTCCACGAGGGCCTGCTCCGCCACTACAGAAGTGAAGCGCTCGTCCCACGGCACGACCGGCACCTTCGCCGACGGCCTGAGGTCCTCCATGAAGGCCAGCACCTTCTGGGCCTGGGGGCCCAGACCGCCGTCCAGGCGCCGGGGGAGCCCCACCACCACCTCGCCCACGTCATGCCTGCGGATGAGCTCCGCCACCGCTCGCACGTCCTTGCGGGGACCGACCCGCCTCAGCGTGGGCAGGCCGCCGGCCACGGTGCCGGTCTCGTCGGAGACAGCCACGCCGATCGTGCGGTCGCCCACGTCCAGGCCGAGGTAGCGCATGAGAGGGACGAGTATAATTCCCCCCTTCGGCATGTCCAAGTACATCGTGCTCGAGGAGCTCGGCGCCGGCGGGATGGGCAAGGTCTACAAGGGCCTGCTCATCGGGCAGGCGGGATTCCAGCGCCCGATCGTCATGAAGCAGCTGCGCCATGCAGATGATCCCGCTCACCTGCGGCTCTTCGTGGACGAGGCCCGGCGCTACGCGGTGCTGGACCACGAGAACATCGGCCGCATCTTCGACTTCGACGAGGTGAACGGCCAGCCGTGCATCATCCTGGAATACATCGACGGGTGGAGCCTCGTGGAGTACCTGGAGCGCCACCGCCGGCTGGCGCGCAAACCCGACGTCGAGCTGGCCGTATTCATCGCGAGCCGGGTCTGCCGGGCGCTGCAGTACGTGTTCGAGACCGCCGCCATCGTCCACCGCGACGTGAGCCCGAGCAACATCATGATGACGCGCGAGGGCACGGTGAAGCTCATCGATTTCGGCATCGCCACCCGCAGCGGCACCCGTGACCAGACCCTCACCGGCAAGCCCGCCTACATGGCGCCCGAGATGGTGCTGGAGATGCGGGCCGACGCCCGCAGCGACCTTTTCAGCCTGGGCGCGGTGCTCTTCGAGATGCTCACCCTGCGGCGCCTCTTCGACGGGAAGACGACCGCCCACGTCCTGGAGCAGGTCATCGCCGGCCATCACCCGTCTCCCCGCAGCTTCAATCCCGACATCCCCGACGGGGTGATGAGCATCCTCCGCGCGGCGCTCCAGCGCGACTCGTCGCGACGGTTCGCGTCCGCGGGGGTGATGGGCGTGGCCTGCGAGCACTGCCTCTACGACAAGGGCTACGGTCCCACGAACCTCACCTTGAAGCAGCATCTGCACGAGCTCTTCCCGGGCCCCGCCGATCCCACCGCCGCCGACGAGGTCGTAGTCTCGACACCGCTGCCGGAGGACGCGGATCGCACTCCCGTCTCCCGCGTCGACGTCACCTTCACGCGTGTCGGAGGCGACTTGCCTCCCGGGACCCCGACGCCGCCCGCCCGCCGGCCGAAGGTCCGCGGCTCTCCGCAATGAGGCTGTCCCTGGGGACCGCCATCACGGTCGCGGTCCTCGCGGCCGGCCTGGGGTCTCTCGCCTGCGGGCGCGCCGACGGCGGCAAGCCCGGGCGCCGCGCGAAGCAGCGGGTGCTGGTCATGGGTTTCGACGGCATGGACCCGACCCTGTGCCGCAAGTGGATGGACGAAGGCAAGCTCCCCAACCTGAAGCGGCTCGCCGAGAGCGGCACCTTCGCCACCCTGGGCACCACCCAGCCCTCGGAGTCCCCCACCGCGTGGTCCAGCTTCGCCACCGGCGTGAACCCCGGCAAGCACAACATCTACGACTTCCTGGTGCGGGACTTCCAGACCTACATGCCCGACTTCGCGATGATCACGAAAGAGCCCCCGCGCTTCCTCTGGGGCCTCATCCCGACCCGGCCCCCGAAGATCCGCTCCACCCGGGGCGGGACGTCCTTCTGGCTCCACGCGGGCAACGCCGGGATCCGCACCGTCGTCCTCACCGTGCCCGTGACGTTCCCTCCCGAGGACGTGAGCCACGGGGAGATGCTCTCGGGGCTACCCCTGCCGGACGTACGGGGGACGCTGGGAACCTTTTCGTACTGGGCGACCGACCTCAGCTCGTTCGAGGAGGGGAACACCGAGTTCGGCGGGTTCCTGAAGCGGCTGCTCTTCGACGGCGGCGGGGCGCAGACGATCCTCAAGGGCCCGGAGAACCCCGTCCTCAAGCAGGAGGAGAGCGAGCTCCGTGAGAAGCAGAAGAAGGGCCCGCTGTCCGACAAGGACAGCGCGCGCCTCGCCGAGCTCGCCGCCGGCAAGGACATCAACGTGCCGATGAGCGTGCGCTGGACCGAGGGCCACCGCGGGGCCGAGATCGAGATCCAGGGGTACAAGGTGAGCCTCGAGGCCGGCGCCTGGAGCGACTGGGTGCCCGTCGAGTTCAAGGTCAACCTGCTCCAGAGCGTCCACGGCATGACGCAGTTCCACGTGATCCGGGCCGACCGCGAGCTGCAGCTCTACGCGTCGCCGGTCAACTTCGACCCGCGGCGGGGCAATCCGGTGGCGCTGTCGCATCCGGAGGCGTTCGCGGCCACCCTCGCCAGGCAGGTCGGCGTATACCGGACGCTCGGCTGGGCCGAGTCGGCGGACAAGCCGCTCAACGAGTCGCGGCTCGACGAGGCCGCGTTCCTCTACGACTCCGACCGCGCCTTCGCCGACCGCGAGAAGCTCATCCTGAAGAACGTCGAGCGGGACGACTGGGACCTGCTCGTGGCCGCCATCGAGACGACCGACCGCGTTTCCCACATGATGTGGCGGCTCATCGATCCCACGCACCCGATGTACGACGCGGCGCTGGCCGCGAAGCACGGCGACGCGATCGAGAAGGTCTACCGGCGGGCGGACGACCTCGTCGGCCGCATGCTGGCCAAGGTTCCGCCCGGCACCGTCTTCATGATCATGTCCGATCACGGCTTCCACTCGTTCCGCCGCAGCGTGAACCTCAACACCTGGCTGACGCAGAACGGCTACATGGTCTTCGAGGGTCAGCAAGGCGGGGAGAAGGGCCTGGCCGACCTGTTCGGGCGGGGCAAGTTCTGGGAGGGAGTGGACTGGAGCCGCACGCGGGCGTACGCGGTCGGGCTGGGCCAGATCTACTTCAACCTGCGCGGCCGCGAGTCGCGGGGCATCGTCTCCTCCGGAGAGGAGTACACCGCGCTCCAGGACGAGATCGCGGGCAAGCTGGTGATGCTGACCGATCCCGACACCGGCGAGCGGGTGATGAGCGCCGTGTACCGCCGCGACGAGGTCTACAAGGGCGAGTACCTGCAGAACGCCCCCGACCTGCAGCCCGGCTTCAACGACGGCTACCGCGTGGGCTGGCAGGACACCCTGGGCGGCATCGCGAGGGCGGTCGTCGAGAACAACAACCGGAAATGGAGCGGCGACCACTGCGCCACCGCCGCCGAGATCAGCGGCGGCGTACTCTTCGTCAACCGCAAGATCGGGAGCGCGGAGCCGGACATCCTCGACCTGGCCCCCACCGTGCTGAAGCTGCTCGAGGTACCCCTCCCCGCGGACCTCGACGGCAAGCCCTTGATGTGATCGCCTCGGCTCTGTTCCTCTTCCTCGCCGCCGCTTCGCCTTCTCCCGCGCCCCCCCCGCCTCCGGCCAGCGCGGACGAGCGCCTGCGCACGGTCCGGGAGCGTCGGGCCGCCCTCCAGAAGCACCTGGCCCGGCTCCGGGCCGAGGAACGCAGCCTGCTGGGAGAGGTGGAGAGGCTGGAGCTGGAGGTGCGGCTGCGCGGCGAGGAGCTGCGGGAGACCCAGCTCGTGCTTCAGCGGACGAACGAGCAGATGGACGTGACCGTGCGTCGGGCCCGCGAGCTGGAAGCCTCCATCAATGCCGCGCGTCCCGCCCTGGCCGCCCGGGCCCGGGCCCTCTACAAGCTGGGCGAGCTGTCCTACCTGCGCATGTTGCTGTCCGTGGACCGCCCCTCGGACCTGTTCCGCGGATATCGGTTCGTCAGCGCCCTCGCCCGCCGCGACAACCAGCGCATCGCCGGCTTTCGCGCGGACCTGGCCGCCCTGGCCGCGACGCGGGCCGAGCTGGAGCGCCGGACCCGCGAGGCGCTCGAGCTGCGGGCCAGCCTCGAGAGGACGCGGCGCGGTCTCGATGCCGACCGCCGCCGGAAGGAGAAGCTCCTCACCGAGATCGTCGAGCGCAAGGAGACGCACGCCGCCTATCTCCAGGAGCTGGAGGAGGCCGAGACCCGGCTGCAGCAGCTGCTGCAGGGCTTGACCACCGACGACATCGCGGTGCCGATCCCGGCCTTCAAGGGCAACCTGCCGTGGCCCGTCGCCGGCCGCGTCCGGGTGGCGTTCGGCCGTCGCAAGCACCCGAAATTCGACACGTACACCGTCGAGAACGGAATCGAGATCGACGCCCGCGAGGGAGCTCCGGTGACGGCCGTCCACGAGGGCACCGTGGCCTTCGCCGATCGCTTCCGAGGCTACGGGCTCATGGTCGTGCTCGACCACGGCGGCAAGCACCACACGCTCTACGCCCACCTGGCGGACCTGCGCGTGCAACCCGGGCAGAGAGTGGCGGCCGGACAGGTCCTGGGCACGGTGGGAAGCGGGGTGGAAGGCCCCGGCCTCTACTTTGAAATTCGGTTCCAGGGCCGACCCGAGGACCCTGCCGAATGGCTTGGCCGGACCGACGTTCGATCCCATTAGATACTGATTAATAATGACTTACGGGATCTGCGGGATCGTTGGATCATACCGCTCGTTGGCACGTCCATTGCTTTACATATTCTGGGGGTGTGGCCCGCGCGGGCCATGCCCATCGGAAGGAGGGAACCATGACGGATCAAGACAGGCCTCCTCCGACCGAAGGAAGTGAATCCTTCTCGGAAAGGCGATATTGGCTACGGAGACTGAGGGTCCGGCGGCGTTTCGAACGGCCGGGCTCCGATCGGCGGCTCAGCGAGCGACGACACCCGGGAAAGCGCAGCGACGCTTGATCGCAATGGCCGCCCTGATGGCGCATCGTCGTATGCATTCATAGCGTATCGATATCGATCGGGATCACGGGCCGCGGCGGGCAGACCGTCGCGGCCCGTTTTCTTCGTGGGCGACGACGCTTTCAGGAGTGCCGGCGCTGAATGCCGGACATGTCCAGCAGGCTGATGACGACACTGTGGTCCGAGAGATCGCCCACCACCCACGCCCGGGGCGGCGGGCTGCGCTTGACCAGGGTGGGAGTGAAGACGACCTGGTCTTTCTCCGCGATGAGAGCATCCTGGGCGACGTCGTACACGAGCAGACTGACCTGGGCGCGCACGAAGCCGTCGAGGATCTTCTCGATGTTCTCTTTCGCCCGGGCCGAGGTGACCCACACCCGGTCGACGTAGAGGACCAACTCCACCGGAGGGCCGCCCGCCGACGGCGCCGGCTTCCGGCGCTCCTTGAAAGGCGTCGCGCCTTCCGCGGACGCGAAGATGCGCTGAACCTGCAACAGGAACTTCGTCAGGTCGAGCGGCTTCCGGACCAGGTTCTGGGCATCGATGCCCTGCGGATCGGGGTCGGCGGTCACCACCAGCGTCGGCGTGTCCTTCAGAAGTCCTTCGGCCCCGGCCTCCTGGAACATGACGGCGGCCGTCTTGCCGGGAAGGTTGTAATGGGAGACCACGAGGTCGTAGCGCCCCTTCCGCAGCAGTGCGAGCCCTTCCTCCGGCAGTGCGCCAGAGTCCACCCGATGGCCCTGGCCCCGCAGGGCGGTCGCGATCATCTCGCGGATGTCCGTGTTGTCCTCGACGAGCAGTATTCGCCGCGGCTTGGCGTCGGGGTGGATGAGCTTCGTGCCGGACGGCTTCCGTCGGCGCTCCAACAGCCTTCCCGTGCCCTTCCGCTACCGGCGCCGGTCGGCGGGCGCGGTACCTCCCTGGCTCTCCCGGCCCGCCAGGTGCACCACCGCCTCCACCAGCACGTCCGGCTGGATGGGCTTGTGCAGGTGGATCTGGAAGCCGGACGCGAAGGCCTTCTCCCGATCCTCGGGCTCGGTCCACGCCGTGAGGGCCGCCGCCGGGATCTGGCCGCCCTTGCCGGGCTGCGACCTGATCCGCCGCATCAGATCGTACCCGTCCTCGTCGGGCATCCCGATGTCGCACAGGAGGACGTCGGGCGTCCGCGTCTCGAGAACAGCCATGGCCTCCTGCGCCGAGCCGGCCTCGACGACCTCCGCTCCCCCCGCCGTGAGCGCCGCGGCCGTCGTCTCCCGCGCGTCGGTGAAGTCCTCCACGAGGAGGACCACGAGGCCGCCGAGCGGCGAGGAGGCGGCGCGAGCTCCCCAGTGCTTCCGGGGCGAGGTTCCCCACTCGTCGAAGCGGCGGGTGATCGCGGGGGGCTCCACTCGCAGGCCCCCCTGCTCGATCGCGAGGTGGTAGGGCTTGGTCACGTGGGCCGAGCCCCGCATCTTGAGGACGCGCAAGCTCCGTTGCAGGTCTTCGGCGTCGACCTTGTAGTCGAGAGCGAGGATGGCGTCGGCGATCGTGGAGAGATAGGGCGCGGTGTGCGTCGTCGCCTCGGTGCCCATCACGGTCTGCGTCAGCAGGGCGCTGCGGCCGTGCTCGCGCAGCAGGGCCGCCAGCCCGATCATGAACTGACGGAAGCCCTTCTCGGAGGAAGAGTGTTCTATGGAAGAGATGCTGTCGAGCACGATGAGAGAAGGCTGCGACTCCTCCAGCCCCGTGCGCAGCGAGACAAGCAGGTCCTCGAGGCCCATCGCCTCCGGGTAGCGGCAGAGCACCTGCAGCGTCCCGTTCTTCACGAACTCAGCCATCGGCATGCCGATCTGGGCGAAGTTGCGCAGGAGGATCGCCCGCGGCTCCTCGAACCCGTAGTAGACGACTCGCTCGCCCCGCTGCGCCCCTGCGCGCGCGTAGAGGCCGGCGAGCATCGTCTTGCCGCTGCCCGTCGGCCCCCGCACGATCACGATCGAGTCGCGCACGAGCCCGCCGCCGATCATGCTGTCGAGGCCGTGCAGGCCGCTGGAGTAGCGGCGCACCTCGAAGTCCTCCGGCCGCTCCTTCGCGTCGAGAGGAAAGATCGTCAGCCCTCGGGAGGTAATGGTGCAGGGGAACTCGCCTTTGTGATGCGCGCTGCGGCGGTACTTGTTCACCTCCAGGCTGCGGCGGCGGCGTTCCCCGTCCACGACGTTGCGCTGGATGATGACCATGTCGCAGACGAAGTCTTCGACCCCCAGTGTCGTCAGCTGGCCATAGTCCTCGGCGGCTTCCGCCACCACCACCGAGGTCAGCTCCATCGTTCGGAAGGCGTGGATGAGCTGGAAGAAGAGGCTGCGCAGGAGCTCCTGGGGAGGCCGCGGGCTGAACAGCGCGGTGGCGGAGTCGAGCACGACCGCCCGGGCCCCCGTCTGCTTGACGATCGCCCGCACGCGATGGATCAGGCCGGAGATGTCGTACTCGCCGCTCACCACCATCGGGCCTTCCATGGGCCGGCTGGCGTCGCTCAGCCGCAGCGAGCCCGCCTTGATCGCCCCCGTAAGGTCCATTCCGAGCCCGTCGCCGGTGAGGATCAGGTCTTCCGGCGATTCCTCCACGGCGAGCAGGATGGTCTTCACACCCTGGCGGCTGAGGTTGGCCGCGATCTGAAGGGCGAGGATCGTCTTCCCCGTCCCGCTGCGCCCGGTCACGAGCACGGATCGGCCCTCGGGTATTCCGCCGTGGGTGATGATGTCCAGACCCGGCACGCCCGTAGGCAACTTGCGTACTTTCGCGGCCTCGTTCACGTCGTCTCCTCCGTTTCCATCGACCGCAGCAGCCTCAGGACTTCGTCGGCGTTGGTCAGGTCGCCCACGATCCACGTGAGCAGGGGCCGGCGCACGACCAGCGTGGGTATGAACAGGATGCGGTCCGCCTCCGCCCCTTCCGGGTCCTCGGAGACGTCGCGGATGTCGAGGTCCACGCGGGAAGGGTCGAGGCTCGCGATCAGCCCCTGGATGTTCTGCTGCGCCCGCGCCGAGGCAGGGGACCCGGGGCTGACGTAGAGCACCATCTCGACCGGGCGACGCGGCTCGGGCCCGTTCGCCTCTGCCCCTGTGCTCATGTGGACGGCTTCATCCCGCACATCTTCAGCAGGTCGACGACCACCGCCGCGTCGGCCAGGTCGCCCCGCACCCAAATGCGGGGGCCGGGGCTCCGCTTGACCAGGGTGGGGGCGAACACGATCTGGTCCTCCTCCGCGTTCGCGGCGTCATCGGCGACGTCGCAGACCGTGTAGCGGATGACGTCGAACCCCTCCACGTCTTCGGGCGCGGTGTGGGCGGTGACGATGAGGGCAGTCGCGTTTCCGAGCAGCCCCGACGTCGTCGCCTCCCTCAGCATGATGCGGGCCTGCTGCGCGCCGCCCGAACGCGCGCCCGCGCCAGCCTCGTTTTGATGGTGGAATTCGGCCACTTGAAGACCCTACTCTATTGGCCAGACTAGCACCGCCCTCGGGGCCGGTGTCGTGCCTCTGAACTTTCCCCTATAATCGCCTCATGAGCCCGCGCACACGCCTGCTGGTCGCCCTCGTCTCCACCGTCCTCGTCGGCTACGTCGCCGTCGGCTCGCTCCTCGGGCGGGTGCTCGGGGACACCACCTACGGCCAGCTGTCGGTGTTCAACGAAGTCGTGCGCCTCGTGCTGGAGGCCTACGTCGAGCCGGTGAACCTCGACCGGGCCATGGCGGGCGCGCGCCTGGGACTCACCGACGCCCTCGACGGCGACAGCGCGTTCCTGGACGAGGAGGAGGTCCGGCTCTACAACCAGTCGAGCAAGGACGATGCCGACGTGGGCCTGCTCCTCTCTCGGCGGGGTCCCTTCCTCATGGTCGTGTCCACTCGGACCGGCTCACCGGCGGAGAAGGCGGGAATGAAGGCCGGCGACGTCATCAAGACGATCGATGGCCGGCAGAGCCGTCCGCTCTCCGCACCGGTCGGCCAGCGCCTGCTCCGGGGCGCCCCCGGCTCGGTCGTGAAGCTCACGCTGATGCGGGCGGGCAACGACTCGGTGGACGTGGCCCTGGTGCGCGAGCGCGCGGTGCTTCCCCCGCCGAAAGGGAAGCTCCTGGCGGACGGGACGGGCTACGTGAAGGTGCCCGAGATCGACCCTCGCACCTCCGACGACCTGCGCACCGAGCTGGACTCCCTGCGCCGGGGCGGCGCGCGGGCCCTGATCCTCGACCTTCGCGGAGCGGGCTTCGGCGCGCCCGCGGACGGCGTCAAGGTCGCGGAGCTGTTCCTCAAGGGCGGCGTGGTCACGAAGCTGGCGGGGACCAAGTACCCCGAGCAGATCTTCACCGCCGATGCCACTCGGTCGGCCTGGGCGCTGCCGATGGCGGTGCTGATCGACACCGGGACGGCGGGACCGGCGGAGGTCGTGGCGGCGGCCGTGCTCGACGCAAGCCGCGGGCCGGTCGTCGGCGAGCGGAGCTTCGGCCGCGCTCCCCTGCAGAGGCTCGTCACCCTTCCGGACGGTGGCCTCCTCGTGACGGTGGCCAAGTACTCCTCGCCGAAGGGGACGGCCATCCACGGCCGCGGCGTCGAGCCGAGCGTCGCCGTCGACGCGCAGGAGGAGGAAGAGGACGGCACCCCCGGCCGCGACCTCATTCTCGAGAAGGCGCAGGAGCTCCTCAAGGCCGAGGTCCAGAAGGCCGCCTAGGGCATGAACCGGGCGGAGGTCGTCGCCCGCGTGGCCAGGGACTCGGGCCTCACCAAGGCGGACGTGGACCGCGTGCTCGGCGCTCTGCTCGAGCACGTCTCGCGTACGCTCAAGAAAGGCGAGAAGGTGAAGCTGGTGGGCTTCGGTACGTTCGACGTGGCCCGCCGCCGCGCACGCTCGGTCCTCAACCCCCGCACCGGCGCCGCCATCCGCATCCCCGCCCGGCGGATGCCGCGCTTCACGCCGGGCAAGGGTCTGCGGAAGCTCGTTCGCTAACGGCAAGCGGAGCGAGCGGGTGGGCGCGGGGGGCGCGAAGTCGAGCGAAGCGAGACAAGCGCCAACCCCGCGTATACGACGCGACGCGACAGCGTCGCACCTCGGATCCTGGGGGGTGCGCCGCTAGCACCCCCCAGCTCATTTGACTTCGAAGGTGGCTTCCTCCGTCAGGTCCTTCTTGGCCACGTTGTCCCGCACCTTCACCTGGGCGACGTACTTCCCGGGCGTGAACTTGGCCAGGGGCACCGGCCCCACGGAGGGACCCGCGCCGGGCGTGTCGTAGTTCTGCTCTTCCGCCTTCGCCACCGGCTTGCCATCCTTGAGGATGGTGAAGCCGGCGGTCGTCGAGGGCTTGCCCGTCGCTTCGTCCACCTTCGGGTTGTAGAGGAAGGTCAGGAGCGTGATGGAGTCCGCGGGGGTGAAGACGTTGCCGTAGTGGGGCACGAACCGCATCGGGCCGAGCTGGAACGCGGACAGGGCGTCCTGGGGATTGGCCGTGGTTTCCTGCACGTCGCGGAGGACGAGCAGGGGCGAGAGGCTGAGGCCCTCCGCGTTGTAATCGGGCATCTTGAGCGGCACCGTGGCCACCGAGCCCTTGCCGGTCTGCGGATCGAGCACCGCGACGCGCATCGTGTAGGTGCCGGGCTTCATGGCCATGCCGTAGGAGGCGACGTAGCTTCCGTCGGCGGCGACGTCCACGGTCGTCTCCCGCTCGCTGGTGCCCGCCGCTTTCCCCGTCTCGTCGATGGCTTGCATGCCGACCACCACCTTGGCGATCTTCTTGCCGCCGGCATCGTGGATGGTGAGGCCGGAAGCGTCGCCCTTGAGGAGGCCGGCCACGTAGCTCGCCCCGTCCTGGCTGCGCAGGAACATCGTCGGCTCGGCCGAGACCGGAAAGTCCTGGCGCGGAGCCTTCAGGAGGGCGTTGGTCGGAGAGGGCTTCGGGAGCTGCTCGACGAGCTTGATGATCTTCCCGTCGGCGCCCGTACGGTAGCCGAGGTTGGGGTTGGCGATCTTGCCCTCCACCAGGCGATTGAGCTGCTCGCCCATCCGGTTTCCCTGCGGCAGCGTGCAGGTCTCGTCGAAACCGAGCTGGATCTGGCCCGTCGGGCCGAATTTCAGGGAGGGACGGTCGCGGTACGTCCAGGTCTCAGGGGGGCGACGGCCGGGGATGGGGCTGTCGGTCGCCTCTTCCTTCTTCACCTCGTCCGGAGGCCCCAGGATGATGTACACGCGCCCGCAGTCGGTCAGGGAACCAAGCGTGCCTCCGACACGGAAGCGAACGTCGGCGTCGGCTTTCGCCTTCTGGTAATCGGCCTGGTACTCGTTGGCCGGGGTCTCCAGGTCGGGGTCGCGGCGGGTCCAGAAGATCTTCTGGAACTCGGCCACGTCGTTCTTGTCCTTCAGGGCGCGGTAGGTCTTCTCCTCGTCGGGCAGCATGATGGGCTTGACCTCGTCGAGCCACTTCTTCCCCTCCTTGTCGAGCGCGCGCACCGCCGGCGCCGACAGGATGCCGAGGGCGAGGCCCATCAGCAGCACGTTCTTCCGCACGGGCATGTTCGGTGTCTCCTTCAATCGATATATGTCCCAGTCTAGGCCGAGCCGAAGCGCGCTCGCAAGCCAAGCGCGAGGAAACGTGCTACCGTCCCGTCGCATGAATCGCGGGGTCCGTCCGATCGCCATCGTGACCGCCCTGCTCCTGCTGCTTCCCCAGCTCACCGACGCCGCCAGCCGGACCCGCCGTGGCCGCCAGAAGGCGAGCAGCACACGCCGGGCGGGACCCCGGCGCCCGCCCGGACCGCCGGCGCTGGTGGTGCCCGCCGCCGCCTCCGCGCGTGACGTGGCGGTGAGCGAAGCCGCCCGCCACGGGCTCGGCAGCCTGCAAGGTGCGGTCGTGGCGATGGACCCCTACACGGGGCGGGTCCTCACGGTGCTCAATCCCTATCTCGGGCTGTCCACCGCCTACGAGCCCTGCTCAGTCTTCAAGGTCGTGGTCGCCATCGGCGGGCTGACCGAGCACGTCGTCACCCCCGACACCGTCTACAACTGCGCGGGAGGCTGCTGGTTCTGGCCGGGTCATGGCCCCATCAACCTGCGCCGCGCGCTGGCCGTGTCGTGCAACCCCTACTTCGAGTGGGTCGGCGAGCAGCTCGGCTACGAGCGCATCCAGAAGTACGCGTATCTGCTCGGGCTCGGGAGCCCGACCGGCGTGAACCTCCCGGACGAAGCGGCGGGACGCATTCCGCTCACGGTGCCCCTGAGCGGGGTGGGCCACCTCTCCAGCCACGCCAAGGGCGTGGGCACCACCGCCATCCAGCTCGCGGTGTTGATGTCGGCGGTCGTCAACGGGGGCATCGTCTTCGAGCCGCAGCTGTCGGGGTCCGCCGGCTTCGTACCGAAGGAGCGCTGGCGGCTGCCGCCCCAGGTGGTGATGGGCGGGCTGACCGAGGGCTTCCTGGGAGCGGTGAACGAGGGCAGCGCGGCGAACGCGTTTGATCCCGACGTGATCGTCGCCGGCAAGACCGGGACCTGCGCCGGAGTGGGCTGGTTCGCCTCCTATGCCCCCGCCGACAAGCCGGAGATGGTCACCGTGGTCTTCGTGCGTCCCGGCACCGGCCACGTGGCCTCGGCGGTGGCGGGACGCATGTACCAGTACCTGTACAAGTCGTTCGGCGGCACCACCGCCACCGCCGGGTATTAAAGAAATCGGGGGGGTACGTTCCCCCAAAAGCACCCCCCCGCGCGCATTCGCGCTCCCCCCCATGTCGCTCGCTCGGGGGGACCCCTCGCTCGCTGCTTTCTTCCTACCGATCCAGGGTGACGTCGAGGTCGGTCGTTTGTCCCGGCCGGATCTCCACATCCCGCTCCACGGTGCGGAAGCCGGGACGGACGATCTCGACCCGGTGGCGCCCCGCGGGCAGGCTCAGCGCGCGAATCTGCCGGCCGGTGCCCTTGAAGTCGCCGTCCACGTACACCGAGGCGTCAGCGGGCTGGACGTCGAGGCGCAGGGAGCCCATGTCGCCGCGTTCCCCGGCCCCATACGACTCGTCGCGGTCGCGGCGGGAGCGGTCGTCGTAGCGGCCCTCGTCTCGGCGCTCGTAGCGCTCGTCGTCGCGGTCGGCATACCGCTCGTCGTCCATGGGCACGCCCACCGTCGTCTCGTCCACCTCGGTCCCCGCGCCGGACACCATGCGGTGGTGGATCTTGACGGTCTGGTCGAGCGGGACGTAGACGCGCACTCGATACGAGCGGAAGCCCTCGAGCTTGAGGGTGATCTCGTGGCGCCCGGGCGAGAGGTTCAGCCGCTGGAAGATCCCGTCGAAGTCGTCCACGATCCCGGCGTAGTAGCCGTCGACGTACACCCGGGCCTCGCGCGGCTCCACGAGCAGTCGCAGCGAGCCGGTGCGATAGCCGTAGCCGTAGCCACCGCGGGAGCCGTAGTAGTACGGCGAGTAGCCGTAGTAGCCG
>Ga0210378_10000551_pt1 | contig 19166 bp, 20 predicted proteins | sample PLM1_60_b1redo_FD_155465 | JGI IMG/M metagenome (GOLD analysis project Ga0210378, IMG submission 155465) | Groundwater sediment microbial communities from an aquifer in East River, Colorado, USA - PLM1_60_b1 redo | ecosystem: Environmental > Terrestrial > Soil > Riparian zone | place: USA: East...
GGCATGCGCGTCATCGACGAGGCGGAGGCCGGAGGGTCGGTTGCGATCGGAGACGCCACGATCGACGGCCGCCAGGTCGTCTCCGTCGACGTCCTCGGCCGCAACGCGGCATGAACGCGACGGTAGCCGCCGTCAGCGAGCTCGTCTCGGCTGTGCAGAAGGACGGGCGGCCGGTCGTGCGCGTGCGCTGCGCGGACTATGGCCACGAGTGGGTCGTCGACTGCGACGTCTATCCCGTCGACGAACTTTCCGTGGCACCACGGACGGCGGGACCGTACGTGTTCGGAACGGCGCAGGAGGCGAAGGAGTTCGTGGATACCTCCCTGCTCGCGCTGCAGACCCTCGGCTGCGACGTTTCCTAACTAAGGCCTCGACTTCTGGCGCGCCACTTGCGCCATCTGCTTCCAGCGCTTCTTCCGTGCAACGTGCAATCGCCGGTCCGTTCGCGCGGCGATCGACTCGAGCTCCCGCTGGAACTTGCGCCATGAGCGAAGCCGGTCTAGCTCGAGCCGCCCGTCGTCGACCGCGGCCAGGACGGCGCAACCCGGCTCCGTGACGTGCGCGCAGTCACGGAAGCGGCACTCGGTGGCGAGTTCGTCGATGTCTTCGAACGCCGCGCTCAGATCCCCTTCCCAGAACTGCAGCTCCCGCAGTCCCGGCGTGTCGATCACCAGGGCGCCGTTCGGTAGCAGCACGAGCTCCCGGTGCGTTGTCGTGTGACGCCCGGTGCCATCGGCCGCGACCTCGGCGGTCGGCATCAGCTCGGTGCCCGCAAGCCTGTTGAGCAAGGTCGACTTGCCGACGCCGGACGAGCCGAGCAGAACGATGGTCCTGCCGGGGCGGAGGTGGGTCTCGACGGCCTCGAGCCCCTCGCCCGTCACATTCGAGATCGCATGCACCGGCAGCCCGATCGCGACGCTCTCGACCGCGAACACCGCAGCGAGAACGTCTGGGCTCAGGTCGGCTTTCGTCAACACAACGACCGGCTCGGCCCCGCTCTCCCATGCCGTCGCGATGTACCGCTCCAACCGCCTCAGGCTGAAGTCGTCGTCGAGGCCGGCGAGGAGGAACGCTGCGTCGACATTGGCCGCGAGAACCTGCTCCTCCGAGCCGCGGCCGGCTTCCTTGCGGACGAATGCGCTGCGGCGTCCGAGGATCGCGCTGATCGTGGCGTTGTCCCCACTGGAACGCGCGACGGCGACCCAGTCGCCGACGGCAGGGAGCGGCGCGCCGACGTCGTGCGCGTAGTAGAGCCGGCCAGGCGTCTTCGCACGTAGCTCGCCGCCCTCGGACCAGACGACGAACGAACCGCGATGCTGCGCGGCGACGCGGGCCGGAATCAGGTTGTCTTTTTCGAGCCGCTCGAACTCGGATGCCCAAGCAGCATCCCAGCCGAGCTCTTCCAGAACAGGCAAAGCGAGTCTCCTTTGTGTGAGAAGCAGAACGACGAAGTCCGTCCTTCCGGACGGATCAGCTCACGGGACTCGCCTAGTGACTTGGTGCCGACGCTAGCCGACGAGCCGCGTGGCTCTTCGGAAGGAGGCAAGCGCAATCGTCATTTGGGTCGACCTCCTTGTCGTCGGGGACGGACTCACCGTAGCAGGCGGTCACGGACAGCACCAGCCGGTGGGCGAGGCATCGAGGCCGAAGTTCTCCTCGATGTCCGAAACCGCGACGAGCTTTCGAACCGCTGCCGAGCGGATGAATAACCACTGGTCGGCGCTGTCCCAGTCAAGGATCAGCCACCGTCCAGTCGGTGACCAGGAGACGGCACCAAACGTTCCGGCACCGGCGAAGATTTGTCGGCGACGCTCCAGTCGGTCAGCGTCGATCACCTCGACGCCGTTGCGGCGCTGGTGCGTCAACCATCTGAGGAGAGCAAAGCGGTGGGAGCCGGGAGCGAATGAGGCCGCTTCAGGACGGCCGCCCGTTGCGCGCATCGACAGGACCTTCCCCTCGCCGTCAATGATCGCGAGTTCAGAGCTCGTCGCGGCGAGGAGGCGCGTGCCGTCATCCGACCATGCGAGGAGAATCGGTTGAGCGGCAAAGAGCGTTGTCCTCCAGCGCTGTCTCCGGCTGTCGACGTCGATTGCCCTAACCTCGCCCGCCGCGTCGAAGTACGTCACGACATGTGTTCCTGGCTTCCAGGCTGGCGCAACCGCCATGACCCGTCGCGCAAGCAGACGATCGTCGGTCCCGTTGCCGTCGATGACGCGGAGCGTCTTGCCCGAAAGATATGCCACCCGCTCATCCTGCTGTCCGAAGCTCGACCAGCGTGGAGAGGCGAGGTTCGGCCGTCCGATTGACCAGCGTCGATCGCCGCTCGGCTTGATCGCTCGCAGTTCATCGCCGTGGATTGCAGCGACGTAGAGCCCGTGCGGAGACCACGAAGCGTCGCGATAACCGGCCAGCAGCCGCTTTGAGCCGTCCCGCTGCACCACCCAGGCCCCCTGCGCAGAGTTCACGAGCAGTCGGCCCGGCGCCGGCAGGCCGAAGAGTGCCGGCCTGGCGTTCTTCTCGCCCTGAACGGCGTCACGGATCGACCCGAGCACGGCATGCCCCGGGGATGTGAAGGCGGCGGCAAGGATCGCCGCCCCGACGGCGACGGCGACGAGTGGCCGTCTATCGCGCCGCCGAGGTGCAGGCAGGCGCTCTGCGAAAGCCTCACGGACCGTCTCCCAGCTGCGCTCGCCGGCTTCGCGCTCGCCCGGTGCCGGATCACGCCAGCTCAGCGGACATCCTCCTCGACTTGCTGCGCAAGCTCGTCGAGCCCTCGCCGAAGTCGCGAATTGACCGTCCCGCGCGGGAGTCCGAGCAATTCAGCGATCTCGCCCGGCGTGTACTCCAGCAAGTGCCGCAGCACGATCACCGCGCGATGCTCCGGAGACAGCTCCCCGAGCGCCGATGCCAGCGTCTGTGAGTGCGGGTTCTCCGGACGGTCGGCGGCACCGACCGCCACGAGCGAGCCCTCGCCCACCTCCCGGCGGAGGGCCCGTGCGCGCGACCAGTCGATCGCACGATTGACCACGATTCGGTGCAGCCAGGGCCCGAACGGGCGGCGGCGGTCGAAGCGATCCAGGGAGCGCACCGCCGCCAGGAACGCCTCCTGGGCGATGTCCTCGGCAGCAGCCGAATCATGGACGACCAGATACGCGGCGCGGTAGGCGCGGGGCCAGTGATGCCGGAACAGCGACTCGAGGTCGGTCTCAGATCCTTGTTGCGCGCCCCGGATCCAGGCGCGCTCGTCGCCGTGAGAGCCCGCCATCGCGCGCCCACTCTACGAGGGAAGTGGGCCGAGAGGTCCATGCTTGAACTACGTGACAGGCACGCGTGCGGGTCCGGGCGGGCGGAGCACGGCGAACTGATCCGTGATCTCCAGGCCCTTCGTCCGGAAGCGGAACAGCGAGCCGGGCCGTCCGCCTGTCGGCCCCGGCGCGCGCAGCCTCCCCGTCGGTTCGAGCACGTTCCGGCGCAAGAGCACGCGTTGGAGGTTCGTCGCCGAGACGTCGTGCCCGAGTGCAGCGGCGTACAGATCGCGCAGCTCCGAGATCGTGAACTCCGCGGGGGCGAGCGCGAACCCGAGGTTCGTGTACGACAGCTTGGCTCTGAGTCGCTCGCGGCCGGCTAGAACGATCGGCCCGTGGTCGAACGCAAGCTGGGGGAGGCGGTCGACCGGATGCCAGTCGGTGTCGCCCGGCAGCTCCGGATCGAGGTCGCTCGGGACCAATCCCAGGTAGGCGGTTGCGAGCTGCCACTCGCGCGGGGAGCGATCGGGGTCGCTCCGCGTCTCGAGCTGTTCCAGGTGGGAGAGCTCGCGCACGTCGACCTTCACGGCGAGGTGCCGGCGGATCGACTGCTCGAGCGTTTCACCGGGATCGAGATAGCCGCCTGGAAGTGACCAACGACCCTTGAACGGCTCTTTCGCTCGTTGCCAGAGGAGGACTTGCAGCGCGCTTTCTCGGATCTGTAGGACGACCGCGAGCGTCACATGGGCCGGAGTAGGGTGCGCCGTGCTACTGTCGCTCACAGTTTTCGCCCCATAGTCGTAAACCTTAGCGGGAAAGGTTGGGAATGAACAGATCGCTTGCACTCCTCGGCGCCATCGTCCTGCTAGTCGCGGTCGGCTGCGGAGGAGGCGGCGGCAAGTCCTCCGGCGGCACGACTACGAGCGGCGGTGCCGGCTCGGACGTCAAGATCGGTCTGGTTACGGACATCGGCGGTCTCAACGACCGCGGCTTCAACCATCTGTCGTACCTCGGCCTCCAGCGCGCGCAGAGCGAGCTCGGCGTTCAAGGTCGCGTCTTCCAGGCGAAGTCGACGCAGGAGTACGTTCCGAACCTCTCGACGTTCGCGCGTCAGGGTTACGACTTGACCATCGGCGTCGGCTTCACCGAGGCGAACGCAATCGACACGGCGGCGACGAACTTCCCGAGTGCGAACTTCGCCATTGTCGACGTCGACCAGAGCGAAGAGCCGCACAAGCCGAAGAACCTGCTGGGGCTGCTCTTCCGCGAGCAGGAGACCGGGTACCTCGTGGGCTACCTCGCCGGACTCGAGGAGAAGCGGCGCCCCGGCAAGGACGTGATCGGTTCGGTCGGCGGCCAGAAGCAGCCGCCCGTCGACCGCTTCATCGCCGGCTATCAGGCGGGCGCGAGGGCGGCGAGTCCCGGGATCACACTGCTGAACAACTACTCGGAGGACTTCGCCGATCAGGCGAAGTGCAAGCAGATCGCGCTGAACCAGATCGAGCTCGGCGCCGGCGTGATCTTTCAGGTCGCCGGGGGCTGCGGCCTCGGCGCGCTCGACGCGGCCAAGGAGAAGGGCGTGTGGGGGATCGGCGTCGACGCCGACCAGTCATTCCTGGGCCCGCACATCCTCACCAGCGCGGTCAAGCGTGTGGACACCGCTGTTTTCCTCGCGATCAAGAGCGTCGTCGACGGCAAGTTCAAGGGTGGCACGAACATGATCTTCGGCCTGAAGGACAACGGCGTGGGCATTGGGAAGATCAGCCCCAAGGTGCCGAACGCCGACATCGACAAGGTCAATCAGATCAAGGCCGACATCATCGCCGGGAAGATCACGAACATCCCCACCGAGGTTCCGAGTAACTAGGGAAACACGCTGTGCTGCGGACGGAGGTCCAACGGTCCTCCGTCGTAGCACCGGGACGACCGGTACTCCTCGGGCTCGTTCGGATAGCCCTCCACGTACAGCCACGCCTGCAGGAGCTCCGCTTGCACCGCCGACACGCCGAGCCTCTCCGCCACGAACGCGGTGTTCTGCAGCGCGTAGCACTCGGTCACGCCCTCGTCCTGATAGCCGCGGAGATGAAACGCCTCGTGCGCAAGCGTGTGAGCTGCCCAGCCCGCGTTGAACTCCTTGTAGCCGCACTTGCCCCGCTCGAGGCAGCTGAAGTCGACTCGCTCGAGACCTCGCAGGGCCTTGCAGCTCTGGGGTGAGAGGTCGGTGTGGCCGGAGGGACGTCCCGACGCGTCGAACTGCACGCGCCCGGCCTCACCGCGCGTGTCGACGAGGCCCGACAGGAAGCTCGGGCAGCGCACGGCGACTTTCCTGCCGGCGAGGTCGCTCGCGATCACCGCGAGGCGATCCTGCTCCCGGATCCGCTCTTCGTGGCGCGCGAAGCCGAGCGCTGCGAGCACGCCGACGATCACTAGGGCTACCGCGAGGACCCGCATTGACCAGAGAATCGGCACCGGGCCGGACGTTCTTGACTGTGCGGGCTCCTAGCCTCCGGCTATCGCCCCGACGACACGGACCTCTGAATCGGCCTGCAACGGCTCGTCCAGTCCGTTTGTACCGCGGATGTCAGCACCGTCCACGAACACGTTGATCAGCCGTCGGAGTTCTCCGGTTTCGTCGAACAGAAGACTTGCCACCGGAAGCTGGCGAAGGGCCTCGGCCGCCGTCGCGGCGTCGACCTCGAAGCGGTTCTCGCCGCCCGCCTCCGCTGCGAGCACGGCCGGAATGATTACGACTGCCAAGCCGCGGCTTCGACGGAGAGGATCGGTGGCAAGTCGCGCGCGGCCTCGGTCCACCTGCCGCCGCCCCGAGGCGCGGTCCAGACCGAGCCGCTCTGGGTGCCGAAGTACAGGCCTCCGCCGTCGTACGCGAAGCCTTCGCGGAGAATCGCAGCCCACGCGCGATCGGGGAGCCCGTTCGCCGTGAGCTCCCACGACGCACCGCCGTCGCCAGTGCGGTACACGCCGAGGCGGCCCTCGGCCGTCCAGTGAAGCTCCTGGGATTCCTCTGGGATGACGTACGCCACCTCTGGGTCGTCCGGATCGAGCGCGAGGGCGAAGCCGAAACCGGACGGGAGCCCGTTGCCGTCGAGCCGCTGCCAGTTGTCGCCGCGGTCGTCGGAGCGATAGACGCCGCAATGGTTCTGCTGCCACAGGCGCTGCGGGTCCTTCGGGTGCACCAGCAACTTGTGCACGCATTGCCCGACCTCGGGGTACGTCTCCTCCATGAAGTCCGCAGCGACGTCTTTGTTGATCGGCGTCCAGCTTTCTCCGCCGTCTTCAGAACGGAACGCGCCTGCTGCAGAGATGGCCGCGTACATCGTTCCGTCGACCAGCTGGATGGAGTGACAGCACATCCCGCCGGCGCCCGGCTGCCAGCGCTCCCGCGTCGGATGCTCGAACAGGCCCCGGTTCAGCTCCCAGGTCACGCCGCGGTCGACCGAGCGGAACAGCACGCCAGGGTCGCCTCCGACCCACAGCGTGTCAGGTTCCGACGCAAGCCCCGGCTCCACGTGCCAGGTTGCGTTCAACTTCAGCTCGGACTCTTCCGGCAGGCCGATCTGCTCGGCGCGTTCCCAGTTCTTGCCCTGGTCCGCCGACCTGTGCACGGTGGCGCCGTACAAGAAGTTGTTCGTCGCCGCGTAGAGCACCCCGTCGCGTGGGTCGACCATCGCGTGGTAGACAGCCCAGCCCGGCAACAAGGGGCCCTCGACCTCCCACTTCGCCCGGTCGTCGTCGCTCCGGAGTAGGAAGAGGCCCTTTTTGGTGCCGACGGGTATGAGGACGCCCACCGGGAAGACGTTACCGCCTCACGACGTTATGGGTTCGGACAACCTAGGGAGGAAAAATGGCGACCAAGCTTCACGGCAAGGCGAAGGAGTTCCTGCACGACAGCCCGTACGTCGGCGTCGCGACGACGCTGCGGGCAGACGGATCGCCTCACTCGACGATCGTGTGGGTGGACGTCGAGGACGGCAAGGCCTCGTTCAACACCGCGCGCGGTCGTGCCAAGGCCGACCACCTCGAGCAGGATCCCCGCGCGTCGGTACTCATGGTCGACCCGAACAACTCACACAAGTGGGTGGCTGTCAGCGGTCCGGCCCAGGTGACCGAGGAGGGAGCTGACGCCCAGATCGACAAGCTTGCGAAGAAGTACCTCGGCAAGGACGAATATCCCTTCCGCAACCCTGAAGAGACGCGCATCAAGGTTCTGATCGAGCCCGAAAAGGTGGACGCAACCGGGTTCGACGAGTAGTCAGGTCCGTAAGATCGGGCGCGTGAGCGTCGACCAGCCGTCGCAGCTTGCCGCGGTTGCGGAACGCATCCGTGCCGAGAAAACGGTGCCAGGGCTCCTGAGCACAACGGCCCGGGGCTTCGGCGAGGTGCTGAACGCGCCGGCCTGCACGATCTCGCGTGTGATCGGCGACCTGCTCGTCGACCTCATACAGCACACGCAGTCGGGGAAGACGGACCGGCTCGGTCACGGTTACCTGATCTCGGACTATCCGCTCACGCGGGCGGTGATCGAGGAGCGCGAGCCCCGCACCGTCTTCGCCGGGGATCCGGATGCCGACCCCGGTGAGACCCAGCTTCTCGCCGAGCTCGGATTCGACTCGCTGCTGATGGTCGCGATCGAGGCCGAGGACGGAGCCTGGGGCCTTGTCGAGGTCTACGGCGAGAAGGGACAGCGTTTCAACGACGAGCAAGTGGCGCTCGCGCGAGAGCTCGCTCGCGAGGTTGGCGAGCGACTGCGGCAGCTCGAGCGGCCCGCATAACCGCCGCCTCGGCCGCAGGCTCGAGGGCCAGGTCTATCGCGCCGGCGCGTGGACCGGCGTCTGAGCCGCCGCCGCGCGGAACGAGCTCAACGCCAGGTCGATCTCCTCTTCACCGGTCCTCCAGTTCGAGACGGACAGGCGAATGGCGCGCCTGCCCGCCCAGGTCGTTCCGCCCAGCCAGACGTGGCCGCTGCGCTGCACGGCGGCGAGGATGTCGTCCGTCCGCTCGTCCGACTCGAACCGGAAGAGCACCTGATTGAGCACGACGTCGTTGAGGAGTTCGGCGCCGGGCGCGCCGACGATCCCCGCGGCGAACCGTCGAGCACACGCGCACGCTCCCTCGACGAGGTCCGCCAGCCCCGTGCGGCCGAGTGACCGAAGCGCCGCATACACCGGGAATCCGCGTGCGCGCCGTGACGCCTCGGGAACCCACTCATACGGATTCGTGAAGCTTCCCTGGTCCTGAACCAGATAGGAGGCGGTCCCGCTCATAGCCGCACGGTGCGCGTCTGCGTCCGCACACAGGACGAGCGCAGCGTCGTAAGGCACGTTCAACCACTTGTGCGCATCCGTGATCCAGGAGTCGGCTCGCTCGACGCCGCGGAGCAGCGGCCGAAGGGCCGGACTGGCGGCGGCCCAGAGACCGAAGGCGCCGTCAACGTGGAGCCACGCCCCGTGCTCGCTGCAGGCAACGGCGATCTCCTCGAAGGGATCGAACGCTCCGGTATTCACTTCACCGGCCTGCGCGCACACGATCGTCGGCTCATTCGAGCGGACGGCGAGCGCTTCGTGGAGGGCCGCGGGCTCCATCCGTCCCTGTGCATCGGCCGCAACGGCCTCGGGCGTGCCGAGACCGAGCAGACGCAACGCCCGGTCGATCGTGACGTGACGCTGAACGCCGCCGATGACGCGTACGCGCGGTCCACCGGCGAGGCCGTCGCGGGCGACGTCCCAGCCGGCACGTTCGAGCACGCGGAACCGGGCCGCTGCGAGCGCCGTCACGCTCCCCATCTGCGTGCCGGTCACGAGGCCGAGCGAGCTGCCGCCCGGCAGGCCGAGAAGGTCGGTCACCCAACGTCTCACTACCTCTTCGACTACTGCTGCTGCGGGACCACTCGCGTAGAGCCCGGCGTTCTGGTCCCAGGCTGACGTGAGCCAGTCGGCCGCGAGCGCGGCCGGCAGCTCACCGCCGTTGACGAAGCCGAAGTAGCGCCCACTCGGGATCGCGACCAGGCCCGGCTCGACCGCCGCCACGAGCTTGTCGACGACGTCGGCGGGGTCGGTGGGACCGCTCGGTAGCGGACCGCCGAGGCGCTCCAGCAATTCATCGGCCGTCGCGGGCGGAAAGACCGGGCGCGCGTCGACCGAAGCGAGGAAGTCGGCGGCGAGGTCGGCAGTGTGACGAAGGAGCGGTCGCAGGTCGTTCACTCGTTCGACTCTATGCACCTGAACACCCCGCCCGGCGCGCTAGAGGAGTTTGATCAGCACCACGACTAGTGCTGCGAACCCGAGCAGCACCGCGAGCACGAGGAAGCGCAGGACGAGTGAGGGCTTCCGACGCGGCGGCACCGGCAGCCCTTTCGGCAGGGACCCTTCGAGCGAGCGTGCAACGAAGTCCTCGATGCGCTGCTCGAAGCCCTCGCCGAGGATCTCGGCGCCGCTCGGCGGCTGACGCTGCTCCGTCTTCAGCGCGGGAAAGCGATCTCCGGCCTCGTCGAGTGACAGCTCGTAGAGATGCTCTTCCTCGAGGTCCTTCAGCTTCTGCCGACCGAGGTCTCGCAGCGTTGCACCGTCGGGTAGCTCGCTTCCGACCAGCGCCCTGGTCGTCTCCGACAGCAGGATCTGCCCGCCATGGCCGGCGGAACAGATGCGCGCCGCCCGCACGACGTCCAGTCCAACGTAGCCTTCCTCTCCCACCGCGGGCTCGCCCGTGTGCAGGCCCATTCGCACCTTCAGCGTCACGCCTTCCGGCCACGCGTGTCCCCGGAGCGCCCGCTGCGCGTCCACGGCGCCCGTTACAGCGTCACGCGCGCGCGTGAACGAGAAGAAGAACGCGTCGCCCTGCGTGTCGATCTCGCGACCACCCCGCTTCCCGAGCCCGTCGCGGAGAATGCGCCGCTGCTCGCTCAGAACCGTGGCGTACTCGTCTCCGAGCCGCCGCAGGAGCTCGGTCGAGCCCTCGACGTCCGTGAACAGAAAGGTGACGGTGCCGCCTGGAAGCGCGTCCACTGGGCAGAGTATGGAGCGTGAACCGCCTCGCGCAGGAAACAAGCCCTTACCTCCTCCAGCACGCCGACAACCCTGTGCCTGAGGCGTCGTCTTGCGACGCCGACAATAGAGGCCGTGCCGGCTTTGCCGGCGCGGCCGTTTTGGTGTAGACGATGAACCGCCTCGCGCAGGAAACAAGCCCTTACCTCCTCCAGCACGCCGACAATCCGGTGGACTGGTATCCGTGGAGCGAGGAAGCGCTCTCGCGGGCGCGGGAGGAGGACAAGCCGATCCTGCTGTCGGTCGGATACGCCGCCTGCCACTGGTGCCATGTCATGGAGCACGAGTCCTTCGAGGACGCGGCGACAGCTGCGCTGATGAACGAACACTTCGTATCCGTGAAGGTGGACCGCGAGGAGCGTCCAGACGTGGACTCCGTCTACATGGACGCGGTGGTGTCGCTCACCGGGCACGGCGGCTGGCCGATGACGGTGTTCCTCACGCCCGGCGGCGAGCCGTTCTTCGGCGGGACCTACTACCCGCCAGAGCCGCGGCACGGGCTGCCGAGCTTCAGGCAGCTGCTGACGGCGGTCGCCGAGGCGTGGCGGGAGCGGCGCGCCGACATCCAGCGCGACGCCAGCTCCATCACCGAGGCGTTGCGGCGCGAGGTCGAGCCGTCGCGCGAGCCGCTCGCGGCTGGGCTGCTGACGGATGCCGTCCGCGCGCTGAGGCAGCAGTTCGATCCCGACTGGGGCGGGTTCGGCAACGCGCCGAAGTTCCCGCCCGCCTCGACGATCGAGTTCCTGCTTCGGCGCGGCGAGACGGAGATGTCGACGACGACGCTCGACGGGATGGCGCTTGGCGGGATGTACGACCTCGTCGGCGGCGGCTTCCACCGCTACGCCGTCGACCGCGAGTGGCTCGTCCCGCACTTCGAGAAGATGCTGTACGACAACGCGCTGCTCGTTCCCGCGTACCTGCACGGCTGGCTCGTGACGGGGAACGAGCGCTACCGCAAGGTCGCGGAGGAGACGCTCGAGTACATGCTGCGCGAGCTCCACCTGCCGGACGGTGGCTTCGCGTCCGCACAGGATGCTGACACCGACGGGGTCGAGGGACTGACGTACACGTGGACCGAGGACGACGACGTCGCGCGTGAGCTCCTGCATCCTTTTGAGCACGGCCGCTTCATCATTCGCGGCGCGCTCGATCCGGAGACGCGCGCGCGACTCTTCGGGGAACGCGAGCGCCGGCCCAAGCCGCTCCGCGACGACAAGGCGATCGCGTCGTGGAACGGGCTCGCCCTGGCGGCTCTGGCCGAAGCCGGTCGCCGGCTGAACCGCGACGACCTCCTCTCGGCGGCACGCGCCACCGCGGAGTTTCTGCTCGGTCCGCTTTCGACTCCGGACGGCAGGCTCTTCCGGACATGGCGGAGCGGCCAGGCCAAGCACGGGGGCGTGCTCGAGGACTATGCGGACGTGGCAAACGGGCTCTATGAGCTCCACGTGGCGACCGGTGAGCTGCGCTGGCTCGAGGAGGCACGGCGTCTTGCGCTGCTTGCGGTAGAGCTGTTCGCGGACGAGCAGCGCGGCGGTTTCTTCCTGACGCCGGCCGACGGCGAGCAGCTCGTCGCCCGGAAGAAGGACTTCGATGACCACCCGACGCCGTCGGGCAACTCGATGCTGGCGTACGTCCTCCTGCGACTCGCACGCCTGTGGGGAGACGACGAGCTGGAGCGCCGGGCGCTCGGAGTCTTCAGGCTCGTCTCGCGGCTACTCCCTCAGGCCCCGTCCGCGTTCGGTCACACGCTGTCCGCCCTCGACCTGCACTTCTCGCCGCCGCGAGAGATCGCGGTCATCGGGCCCGCCGACTCGGAGGTCGCGCGCGCCGCGCTCGCGCCGTTTCAGCCCAACACCGTCGTCGCGTTCGGCCCGAGCGAGGGCGTGCCCCTGCTCCGGGGCAAGGACCTCGTGGACGAGCGCCCGGCTGTCTACATCTGCGAGAACTTCGCCTGCCGGTCGCCCGTTACGGACGCCGCTGCGCTCCCGGGGTAAGCAAAAGAGGAGGCGCTGCCGCGACTGTTGACTTCCTAGCAGGTCGACAACCGCGGGTAGCGCGCCCCCTCGAGAGAGCAGACCCGTCTCAGACCCAAAACCTGCAGTGGATTTCCGGCGCTACGACACGTCCTGGAGCTGGGCGTCCGGAATGGCCGCGATCAGGGCGTCCGTCGCAACCTGAAACACGGCGTTTGACGTGCCACCGGCACACCAGACCGTGTCGTAGCGGCGAAGCGACTCGTCGACGATCGTCCGCACCGGACGGTCGTGCCCGAGGGGTGGGACACCGCCGATCGCGAACCCCGTCGCGGCGCGAACCTCGTCACCCTTCGCCTGGCGAACGCCCAAGCCCAGCTTTGCTGTGTCGACCCGCCGGTCGCCGGCGCAGAGACAGAGCAGCGGGCCGTCGGCGTTCACGAAGACGAGTGACTTGACGATCTGGCCGACCTCGACCCCGACGGCCGCGGCGGCTTCCCCGGCGGTCCGGGTCGAGTCCGGGAGCTCCTGCACCTGTACGGACAGGCCAAGCTCCTCGAGGCGGTCCTGAAGCCGCTGGGCAGTTGGGTGGAGAGTCACATCAAACTAGGGTATTGCCCCTTGCCCCTCCTGGAAGTCGACAACGTGTCCAAGCGTTTCGGCGGCATCGTCGCACTCGACGGCGTGTCCTTCGACGCCGAGGTGGGGGAGATCGTCGGCCTGATCGGCCCGAACGGCGCCGGCAAGACAACCGCCTTCAACGTCATAACGCGGCTCTATACGCCGGACGAAGGTGACGTCCGCTTCGAGGGCGAAAGCCTTCTGCGCACTGCACCGAGCGGCGTGATCCGCCGAGGGATCTCTCGCACGTTCCAGAACGTCGAGCTCTTCCGGGGCATGAGCGTGATCGACAACGTGCGCGTGGGCGCGCATGCTCGGCGTGGCGAGCAGAGCACGGAGGACCTGCTGTTCTACGTTAATCTCCATTCGCTGCGCTACCGCCCCGCCTCGGAGCTGCCGTACGGAACGCAGAAGCGGGTCGAGCTCGCGCGGGCTCTGGCCTCCGGGCCGCGGCTCCTGCTCCTCGACGAGCCGGCCGGCGGGCTCAGTCACGAAGAGGTGAACCAGCTCGGCACCTTCATCCGGCGTATGCGTGGCGACTTCGACCTCACCGTCCTGCTCGTCGAGCACCACATGGGCCTGGTGATGAGCGTCGCCGATCGCGTGCACGTGCTCGACTTCGGCAAGAAGATCGCCGGCGGAACGCCCGCGGAAGTGCGTTCCAACAAAGAAGTCATCGAGGCCTACCTCGGGGTACCCGGTTGAGCCGGAGCCTGCTCGAGCTCAATAACGTCGAGGCCCGCTACGGCCCGGTCAAGGCCCTGCACGGCGTGACGCTCACGGTCGGCGAGGGTGAGCTCATCGCCGTCCTCGGGGCCAACGGGGCCGGGAAAACGACGACCCTGCGTGCGGTCTCGGGGACCGTGAAGCGCGACGGCGAGGTCATCTTCAACGGCAAGAAGCTGCCACGCCGCCCCGAAGCAACGGCGCGTGCGGGCATCGCACACGTACCCGAGGGCAGAGGCACGTTCACCGAGCTCTCGGTCTGGGACAACCTGCGACTCGGCGCCTACGTCCGCCGCAGCAACGTGAAGGACGACGCTGCGCGCGTCTTCAAGTACTTTCCGCCGCTCGAGGAACGGCGTCAGCAGCAGGCGGGGACACTCTCCGGCGGCGAGCAGCAGATGCTCGCGCTCGGCCGCGCCATGATGGCTCGCCCGAAGCTCCTCCTCCTGGACGAGCCGTCACTGGGCCTCGCGCCGATCGTGGTCGCGGAGATCTTCCGCGTGCTCGACGCGATGAAGGCCGAAGAAGGCATCTCCGTCCTCGTCGTCGAGCAGAACGCCACCCTCGCGCTCGCACATGCAGCCCGCGCGTACGTCCTGGAGGTTGGGCGCGTCGTCGTGAAGGGCTCGAGTGACGAACTGCGCGCCAACGAATCCGTCCGCAGGTCCTACCTCGGGTATTAGTGGCTGTCGCCGCCTTCACCTGGACGGAGTTCGCACAACAGCTGGCGGCGGGTATCCGCGAGGGCGCGATCTACGCGGGTCTCGCGCTGGCGCTCGTGATCATCTACCGCTCCACGCGGGTGATCAACTTCGCGCAGGGTGAGCTGGCGACGTTCACGACGTTCATCGCCTGGTCGTTGATGAACCACGGCCTGTCTTTCTGGTCCGCGTTCCCGATCGTCCTCGCGATCGCATTCACCGGAGGCGTGGCGATCGAGCGAATCCTGATCCGACCGGTCGAGAACGCCTCCGTGCTGACGATCGTGATCATCACGCTCGGGCTCGCGCTGTTGTTGAACGGGCTCATGAGCATCATCTGGGGCGGCCAGAACAGGCAGTTCCACGGGCCGTTCTCCACGAGGACGATCGACGTCGGCGGCGTGCCGATCAGCGTGCAGGACATCGGCATCGTCGTCACCTCACTGGCGCTCGTCGCGCTCCTGGCCCTCTTCTTCCGCTACACGAAGCTCGGTCTCGCAATGCGTGCCGCGGCGGTGAACCCGGCGTCGTCGCGCCTCGTCGGGGTCCGGGTGAGCTGGATGCTCGCCCTCGGCTGGGGGATCGCCGCGGTGCTCGGCGCGGTCGCCGGAATGATGATCGCGCCGGTCGTCTTCCTCGACCCGAACATGATGCAGACGATCCTGTTGTATGCGTTCGCGGCCGCGGTCCTCGGCGGGCTCGACAGCCCGCTCGGCGCGGTCGTCGGCGGAATCCTGCTCGGCGTGACGATCACTTTGCTCGGCCGCTATGTCGAGTTCATCGGCTCGACGCTCAAGCTCCCGGCCGCGCTGCTGCTGATCCTCGTGTTGCTGCTCGTGCGACCGGGTGGTCTCTTCGGGAAGGTTGCGGTGCGCCGCGTATGAAGCTCAAGCTCGTTCTGGAGATCTTGGGCTTCGTCGCGCTGGCCGTGCTCGTGGCGGTCATGCCCAGCTTCGTCAGCGACTTCCACTCGCGCGAGTTCGCGATCGTGGGCATGTACTTCATCGCGCTGCTCGGGCTCGGCGTACTCACCGGCTACAGCGGCCAGATCTCGCTGGGGCACGGTGCGTTCATGGCGATCGGCGGCTACACGACCGCGATCCTCAGCGTCGACGGCATCTCCGGCCATCCAGTCCGCGACATCTGGACGATCCCGATCGCCGGTGTGGTCGCCGGCCTGGCCGGTCTGCTGGTGGGCTTGCCCGCCCTGCGCCTGTCCGGCCTCTACCTCGCACTGATCACTTTCGGGATCGCGGTGTCGTTCCCGCAGTTGCCCAAGAAATTCGGCGGCTTCCTCGGCGGGACGAGTGGCCAGATCCTCAATCTCGTGAAGGCGCCGTTCGGGCTCGATCTGACGCCGAACGACTGGATGTACTACCTGACCTGGGGAATCGCGCTCGTCCTGCTGGCCGTGGCCTGGTGGCTGCTGCGCGGCCCGACGGGGCGCGCCTTGCAGGCGATCCGCGACAGCGAGGTGGCGGCGGCGTCCTCCGGAATCAACCTCGCGTTCTACAAGACGCTCGCGTTCGGGATCTCCGCGTTCTACGCGGGAGTCGCCGGCGCCCTGTACGCGATGGCGAGCGCATACGTCAACCCCGACACCTTCCCGATCATCCTGTCGATCTACCTGGTCGTCGGTCTCGCCGTCGGGGGTCTCGGCTCGCTCGCCGGGCTGATCGCGGGGGCTGCCCTCATCTACTTCCTGCAGAACCACGCGGACACTGTCGCCCGCTGGGTGAACCACCTGCCGGCGGTCGATCTCAATCCGAAGCAGCCCGGAATCTCGAGCGCGATCTTCGGCGCCGTGCTGATCCTCGTGATGTTGTTGCTGCCGACCGGGGCGGGCGGCTTGCTGCGGAAGGTTTTTCGCCCGCTAACAACCCGGCTATACACTCGGTCGTAGTCAGTGGTGGGTGTGAGGGTCCTTCTCGTATGTCTGTTGGCGGCGGCCGTTGCTGCGGCCGCTGCCGGCGCACGGCCGAATGCAACTCCCGGCGTGACCGCGAACGAGATCCATCTCGGCTCGAGCGTGCCCCTGAGCGGCGAGGCCGCCATCGCCGGGAACGTCGCGCGCGGGGCCGAGGCGTACTTCAAGTACGTCAACGCCAGGGGCGGCGTCAACGGCCGCAGGATCAAGTTCACGTACCTCGACGACGGCTACGACCCCGGCCGTGCGGTCAACAACACGATCCGGCTCGTGCAGCAGGAGCAGGTGTTCGCGATGTTCAGTTCCCTCGGGACGAACAACAACCTCGCCGTCCGGAAGCTGCTCAACGACAACAAGGTGCCGCAGCTCTTCGTTTCCTCCGGCGCGACCACTTTCGGACGCGACTACAAGAAGTACCCCTGGACGATCGGCTACATCCCGCCGTACTCGGAAGAGGGAGCGATCTTCGGCCGCTACATCGTCAAGAACATCAAGAAGCCGAAGATCGCGATCCTGTACCAGGACGACGACTACGGCCGCGATCTCGTCTCCGGGCTGCGTCGTGGCCTCGGGGCGAAGGCGAAGTCGATCGTCGCGCGCGTGGGCTACGACCCGACCTCGTCCGACGTCCAACCGCAGGTGACGCAGCTAAAGGCATCCAAGGCGAACGTCCTGATGGTCTTCGCCTTCGGCAAGTTCTCGCTCCAGGCGTTCAACGCCGTCTCGCGCCTGAACTGGAAGCCGCAGATCTTCGTGAACGACGTCTCGTCAGCCTCGGCGCTGATGTCGATCGTCCCGCAGAAAGCGGCGAACGGTGCGATCTCGATCGTCTTCGGCAAGGACCCGGCCTCCTCCCTGTGGAAGAGCGACAAGGGGATCAGGCTCTTCCAGTCGATCCTCAAGCAGCACGGCCAGGACATCACGTCGCGTGACCTGAAGGACGGCTATTTCACGGCGGGAATGGCGACGGCGTACACGATGGTCAACACGCTCAAGAAGGCGGGCCGGAATCCCACCCGCCAGAGCGTGATGAACGCGGCGACGCACCTGAACGAGAAGGGGAATCCGTTCGTGCTCCCGGGGATCGTCATCCACACGACGCCGAAGAGCCGCTTCCCTCTGACGCAGGTCCGGCTCCAGCGCTGGCAGGACAACAACTGGCGCCCGTTCGGCAAACTCATCTCCGCCAGACCGCGCTAAGCCCCTCCGTAGCTCCTCTGTCACAACGTAAGCTCGGTTGATGGAGCTGCTCGACCGGTCGCTCGACGAGCTCTGCGCCGAGGCGCGTGCGTTGCGCGACGAGGGACACGGGCTGCTCGTGACCTACTCGCCCAAGGTCTTCATTCCTCTGACGAAGCTCTGCCGCGACGTCTGTCACTACTGCACGTTTGCGCACCCGCCGCGCCGCGGGGAGCGTGCGTACATGACGATCGACGAGGTGCTCGACGTGGCGCGCGCAGGGGCGGCCGCCGGTTGTCGCGAGGCGCTGTTCACGCTCGGCGACAAGCCCGAGCTGCGTTACCGCGCCGCGCGCGAGGAGCTCGCCGGACTCGGCTGCGAGACGACGCTCGAGTACCTCGCGCGGGCGAGCGAGACGGTGCTCAACGAGACGGGGCTGCTGCCACACTTGAATCCAGGCGTGATGACGCGCGCTGATTTTCGCGCGCTTCGTCGGGTCAGTGCCTCGATGGGGATGATGCTCGAGACGACTTCGGAGCGACTGTCGGCGCGCGGCGGACCGCACTTCGGCTCTCCTGACAAGACGCCTGCGCGGCGGCTGGCGACGATCGAAGCTGCCGGTGAGGAGCGAGTGCCGTTCACGACCGGAATCCTGATCGGGATCGGAGAAACGCGTGCCGAGCGGATCGACGCGTTGCTCGCGATCCGCGAGCGGGCCGCGACGCACGGCCACGTGCAGGAGGTGATCATCCAGAACTTCCGCGCGAAGGCCGGCACGCGCATGGCGGACGCGGCGGAGCCCGCGCTCGACGAGCTCCTCTGGACGATCGCGGTGGCGCGCATCGTCCTCGGCGCGGATGCCCATCTGCAGGCGCCGCCGAATCTCTCCTATGACGACTTCGCGCGGCTGCTGGACGCGGGGATCGACGACTGGGGCGGCGTCTCCCCGGTCACGATCGATCACGTCAACCCCGAGGCGCCGTGGCCGGAGCTCGAGCGATTGCGGGAGGGGACCGAGAGCCGCGGGCTCGACCTTGCGCCACGCCTGCCTGTCTATCCGGAGTGGATCTCGGGTGGGTGGATCGATCCGAAGGTGATGCCGGCCGTGCTGCGCGCATCCGATTCGCTTGGCCTCGCACGCGAAGACGCGTGGTCTCCGGGGGAGGCAGGCGGCGTTCCGTTCGTTCCACGCGACGCGCTGCCCGTCGACTCCCGGGATGAGCTCGGCGAACGGGAGATCGTGCGACTGCTGGAGGCGCGCGGTCGTGAGCGTGACCGCGTGTTCGCAGCGGCCGACGGTCTGAGGCGCGAGGCGTGCGGGGACGAGGTGACCTATGTCGTCACGCGCAACATCCAGTACACGAACGTTTGTTACTTCCGCTGCGGCTTCTGTGCCTTCTCGAAAGGGAAGCTCGCCGCGAACCTTCGCGGAGCGCCGTACCTCGTTCCTCACGAAGAGATCGTGCGCCGGTGCGAGGAGGCATGGGAGCGCGGCGCGACCGAGGTGTGCCTGCAGGGCGGAATCCATCCCGCGTTCACCGGCGATTACTACCTCTCGGTCGTGCGCGCGATCAAGGAGGCCGTGCCCGGCTTGCACGTGCATGCGTTCTCGGCACTCGAGGTGTGGCAGGGCGCCGAGACGCTGGGCCTCCCGCTCGAGAACTATCTAACGGAGCTGCGGGACGCCGGCCTGAGCTCGCTGCCCGGGACGGCCGCGGAGGTCCTCGACGACGCAG
>Ga0210378_10000552_pt1 | contig 19159 bp, 18 predicted proteins | sample PLM1_60_b1redo_FD_155465 | JGI IMG/M metagenome (GOLD analysis project Ga0210378, IMG submission 155465) | Groundwater sediment microbial communities from an aquifer in East River, Colorado, USA - PLM1_60_b1 redo | ecosystem: Environmental > Terrestrial > Soil > Riparian zone | place: USA: East...
AGCTATACATTGTTAACGCTGATGGAACAGGATATGGAACTATGATAGATTTACACACACAAGGGACTGCTGACCTAGGATTTATACCAAGCCAAAGCACAATTATAATACCTCTTATGCAGGACAACAAACTTGTAGCTTATAAGTTAGCAGAATAGAAGCGTATGTAGAGTTGCGAATAATAATTCTTTACAGACGGGATAGTATCCTGTCCACTGAAACTCGAATAAGATAACGAACTTTATGACGTATAACACATTATTGGATACTTTGGATTTTGTGGAATTCGAAATGTTAGCATTTGACTAAAAGAGTTCTAACTTTAGTAAAGTTCCTTCATGGTTCATTGTATCTAAATCTAAAATTGGAAACAGTAAGCATTTATCTTGTTTTCTGGTATAAAAAGTAGTATCAATAAATAGCCTCCCCTGTTCTATCAAAGTCTAGGTTCGAATGCGGTGGGATTCGGACACTGCATGTATTCGGGTTCTGTTTCAAGTTATTTAATTTTTTCACGCATTTAGCGACTTTAGACATGAACTATCAGATCCCCAAGTTACTTATCACTATTGTTGAGAGTTTAGGCTTGACCAACAAGAACATTCGGTCTGTATGCAGGTAGGGCATTGATACGGGGAAATACTTGCTTGGCATTCTTTCGGTGTGCAGTTGTAAATTGAGCATTTCATAAGCTAGTGTAATGAATGTTGGAACAACTGTTAAGAAATTTAGGTTGAATCAAAACCTTTACCTTACATTATTGTTAGATTAACATTAAGTGGGGTGATGGTATGAACACTAAAACATGTAGTCATTGGGCTTGTAATAAAGCAGATAATACATGCGTAGGATGTGGTGCTATAATTTGCCCGATATGTCTAAAAGAACCTGTAAATTGCAAATGTGAAAATAAAGATATTTGTTGCACATCATGAATTACAGCTAGTCTATCGTTATTTAGAGTGGATGCTCACCTTTTTTTTCATAACGGTCCTTGCTACATCTAAGACTACCACTAGACTTCGACCTATGAAGTCTAATTACTATATTCCATGATAAGCTACCACTCTTCAGTTTCCTTATACGTAATAACAATAAGATTCGAAAGATACGAAAAAAACTAAATTTAATAGCTATGTATTACAACTAATCTTGTGAGCAAAATTTCGGATAAAGTTAATTCTAATGATTCAGCGTTCTTTGGGGAAGACCCCAGTGATTTTGCTCAAAGTCTGACATAAGAAATTGCATGGAGTGTATTCAAAAAATAAATCTTCAGCTTTTAAACCATGAACCTTTATCGCATGATCTGCACCTTTGCTCAAGATTTCATCTTCTGTTTCACCCTCAATCACGTAATCGCAATCCAGTCCTGTTTCACGGCAAGAAAGGTGTAACAATACAGTATGCATATATTACGCCACATAAAGTATTAAGTTTTCTTATTCAAATATCCTGCAAACTACAAAATCTGGGGGCACAGATTGACTTTTGAAGGTTTATTTAAGATGTTTGGATAACTTATGTGCTTTGAAGCTATTATCACTAAACGTCGGTCTTCCACGCCAAGTGAGATTCCAGGATGAACTTGTAACTACAGGAATCTTTAAGGAACCTGTTCGTGGTCGTATAAGACTACGGGAACTCAATCTCGACGGAGATAAGCAGGCTGACTTGACAGTACATGGTGGTGTCGACAAGGCCATCTATGCCTATGCAAGTGAACATTATAGCTACTGGCAAAAGGAACTCCATGGCATGTCCTTGCCTTGGGGTATGTTTGGTGAAAATTTTACTACAGAAGGAATGTTTGAAGAAATGGTTAACATTGGAGATCAATTCCAGGTTGGAACAGCAAAAGTCGTGGCAACCCAGCCTAGGATGCCTTGTTATAAACTTGGAGTAAAATTTGGAAGAATGGACATAATTAAAAGATTTTTAGCAAGTGGTCTTACAGGTGTCTATTTCAAGGTAATGAAGGAAGGACAGTTAGAACAAGGTGACGAAATTAAACTTATCAAAAAAGATGAAAATAGTGTTACGGTAAAGGACATTGTCAGGTTATACACTGTAAATAAGGACGACGTTCAAACAATAGAACGTGCCATAAAGGTTAAAGATTTACCAAATGGTTGGAAGTTTCATTTCATCGAACAGTTAAAGCAGGTAAGAAAAAAATGATCGCCATCATAAGCTGGCATACAAGCAGATGAGATGATCCATGAAAAGCAAACTAATAGATAATTATGGTAGAATTGCAAAAAAGCTAAGGGTCTCTGTCACAGATAGATGCAATATGAGATGCGGGTATTGCATGCCAAAAAACAATACAAAGTGGTTTGATAGTACTGAAGTTCTCTCTTTTGAGGAGATAATTAGGCTTTCATCTATTTTCGCTAATTTAGGGGTTGAGAAAATAAGAATAACAGGAGGCGAGCCACTGGTCAGGCCTTTGATAGAAAACCTAATTAAATCAATTGCAAAGATACCCCACATTAAGAGCATCGGACTGACAACCAACGGGTTACTACTTTCAGATAGAGTTGAAAAATTAAAATCTAGTGGCCTTAACAGCGTGAATATTAGTCTTGATTCATTTAAAGAGGATAGATTTAAGATGATGACTGGGATCAACGGATTAGACAAAGTCATAAGTTCAATCCAAAAAGCAAAAGATGCTGGATTTGATGTAAAGATAAACACAGTTGTCGTCAGGGGTTGGAATGATGACGAAGTTGTTGAATTTGCCAATTTTGCAAGACGCACAGGCATCACTGTCCGATTTATAGAATTTATGCCATTAGACGGGATGGGGATATGGAGAAGCGATCTTGTTTTTAGTAAAAAGGAAATGATCGAAAAATTAGAGTCCAATATTGGGAAAGTATTTCCTGTCTTAGAACAAGAGATATCAGCACCTGCTAAACTATATTCTTTTTCAGATAGAATCGGCACCGTCGGATTTATTCCCTCTGTAACAGAGCCCTTCTGCAATCAGTGTGATAGGATAAGATTGACTTCTGATGGGAGATTTCTTACATGTCTATTTGAAACGCCTGGCTACGATATCAAGAGTTATCTGCGCAGAGGAGCATCAGATGAGGAGCTAAGCCAATGCTTGATTCACTGTATGACTATGAAACAGGAAGGGATAGTGAGCTTGATAAGAATTAATGGTCTTAAGCCAAAACTAAACCTCATGCATACGATTGGTGGGTAAGCTCAATTTGAGATCGAATGTCTCTGATAACGACAAAATAAAAGTCAGATTATTTGCAATATTGAGAGAAGTGGTGGGTGAAGGGGAAATAACAATAACTGTACCTAGTGGCGTCACAGTAAGCTACTTAAATAATGAAATATTAAAGAAGTATCCACAGCTTAGATCGTTTAGTAACAAATTTGTAACTTCTGTAAATTGTAAGGTTACTACTGGAGATACTATTATTACTTCCAGTGATGAAATTGCTCTTTTGCCGCCAGTCAGCGGGGGATGAATTCTTGATTCGTATTACCACCAATCATCTAAGCTTGCAAGATGTAATGCGTGAACTAGAGGACAATTCTGCAGGTGCATTATCCATCTTCATGGGCAATGTCCGTACTCGAGGGAGTTTTGGTAACGTTTCGGAAATCTATTACGAGGCTTACAGTGAGATGGCAGAAGAAAAAATGAGAGAAATTGAAAATGAAGCACAAACAAAGTGGGGAATAAAAAAATTAGTTGCAATTCATAGGATCGGCAATTTAAAAGTCGGTGAGACCAGTATTATAATTGGGGTATCTTCTGAGCATAGGCACGAAGCTTTTGAGGCATGCAAATATATCATAAATAATGTGAAAACACGGGTACCAATTTGGAAAAAAGAAATATCTGAAGAAAGTCAGAAGTGGACTGATGGGATCTTAATTGGGTAGAGAAAGAATGAATGATAAAAAGAGCAAGGGCATGTTTGATGTTGCTGCTAAGCCAGATTCATACAGAACCGCACGGGCCCAGGCAGTGTTGAACATCGACGCTAATACGGCAGTATTGATTGGCCAAGGAAAGTCACCCAAAGGTGATATTGTGGAGGCAGCGAAAATAGCGGCTACTTCGGGGGCTAAGAAAACTTCGGACCTTATACCATACTGTCATCCAATACCTCTAGATCACATTGAGGTTCAAGTATCAGTAAAATCCCAAGAAATTGAAGTCGACGTAGAAGTTAAAAGTATATGGAAAACAGGGGTGGAAATGGAAGCTCTCAGTGGAGCTTGTATTGGTGTATTGACCATATATGATATGCTAAAACCCATAGATGATTCACTATTCATCTCATCTGTCAAACTTGTTGAAAAGTCAGGAGGAATAGGCGAATTTGCAATTAAGGAGGGAAAAAAGATCAGAGCGGGTGTGATCGTCGTCAGCGATTCAGTTGCAGCTGGAAAGCGAGTAGATAAATCTGGAAAATTCATCGTTAATTCCTTAAAAGATAGAAGTATTGACGTGATCGAATACAAAGTGGTGCCTGATGATAGTTCTGTTATTGAGAAACTCTTAAGGAAATATTCAGATGATCTCCATTTAAACTTGATATTGACTACTGGAGGAACAGGACTTGGCCTCCGAGACGTAACACCTGAAGCTACAAAAAAGGTCATAGAAAAGGAAATAACTGGAATTGCCGAGGGAAGCAGAGCATATGGGCAGAGAAGAACACCATTATCTATGCTCTCAAGAGGAGTTGCGGGCGTAAGGGGAACAAGTCTAATAATCAATATTCCTGGAAGTTTAAGGGCAGTATCTGAGTCCTTAGATTTCTTATTTCCGGGGTTAGAGCATGCGTTCAAGATGATGGAGGGACACGGCCATTAATGAAATTTTATTGTTAATACTTGTTCCTCTTTTCTTTGCAGTAAGTTTTATTTATTCTAGTGTTGGATTTGCAGGAGGAAGTAGCTATATTGCCATTCTAGTACTTGTTGGAATAAATCTATACACCATCCCTCCGGTGTCATTGGCTCTGAACATAGTTGTGGCTTCAACGGCCCTCTTCAATTATTTGAGAGCTGGTCACTTATCGCTTCGTATTTCTATTCCGTTACTAATCTCAGTACCATTTGCTTTTATTGCTGGTTCTGCTGTACTACCAGAAAATCTTCTCGTATTAATTTTCGTAATTTCCCTTTTTTCAGCTTCGGCCATGCTGCTATTAAGTGGCAGCCAAATAAAAATAAGGCAGGAGAAAATACGAAAATTAAATCTAAGTGTACCTAGGCTTTCATTAATCACATTACCATTAGGTGCTATTCTAGGGACTGTTTCAGGCCTTGTTGGTATTGGTGGAGGTATCTGGTTATCGCCAATCTTGATATTAACTGGTCTAGCAAATCCAAAGACAGCTGCGGCCTCAGCAAGTTTATTTATACTCACAAATTCGGTTAGTGGGTTTGTTGCCCATTCAATTACTAAGGAAGTTGATTTTGCACTGATTTTACCATTGGCCTTTGTCGTCCTTCTTGGAGGTTTTCTAGGCTCCAGGTTGGGGGCCTTTAAATTGAGTCACGAAAAATTGATTTTTATTGTAGGAATTATAGTAGCAGTCGCAGGGATTAATCTGGCAACTAGGTTGCTGAAATGATGTATTTCTAAAACGGAAGGAATGATTTTTCTGACTCGTAATGAAATTCTATCGGATTACCTGATGAAAAAGACAAACCAGGAAATATGTTTATTTTTACTTGTTTTCCCCTTTTTAACATAGTCAAGGATTCGGGTACCAAAATAAAGCCATTAGTCCCTGTTAGAACTGTTATGTCCGTAGTTTCCCCAGTTATAGGCTTTGCATGAAATTCGCCTGATTCTGATGGCCGCACCTTCACATATACTATTTTGGTAAAGTTTTGAAATTTTTTTCGGGCGTTCCAATTTTCAGTAAGCTTTGCTGAGATAAACGGTTTATTAAAAGGTTGCAGACCCAACATAAGTCTTATGAGCGGCAGCACGAATACAATAAAGGCGTTGACAGCTCCTTGTATAGGCCCAGGAAGAATAATAACTGGTCTGCGGCGAAGTGCAGCAAGTCCCGTTACTCTTCCACGATCAAGTTTTACTCCATGCACCAGAATTCCTGGTTTTCCAATATCATTTATTGATTCAGCAACAAGATCCCGCAATCCAACAGAAGATCCGCCCGTTGTTAAGATGATATCACTTTCAGATAACGCAAACTTAATTTTGTTTTGTATCTTGTGAATATTATCAGGCGTAATCCCAAGATCTAGAGGAGTACCTCCTGATGTTTCAATCAAATTAGATATCACTCTACTATTAGTATTTAGTATTTTTCCACTCTTTATGTCAGTAATCTCTTCTGTAAGTTCATTACCTGTAGGAATAATTGCAACTTTTGGTTTTTTAAAAATTTTTAGTTTTCGAATTCCAAGCATTGATATTAATGCTAAATCCTGGGCTCTAAGAATGTGTCTTTTGTTTAGTAACAAATCCTTACGTGCGATCTCGCTACCCTTATATGATACAAATGATCCTTTAGCCAAATATTTTTGAATAATAATTGTACTATTTTTAGAATCAAATTGTGTATATTCAACAGGAATAACAGTATCTGCCAAACGTGGCAGGACCTCGCCAGTTGAGACCCTAATAGTTTGTCCTGTAAGAAGGATTTGGTTTTCACTCTTTCCAGCTCTTCTCCTAGGAACTACCCTAAGTTTTATGGGTCCATGTTGAGATATCCTCATAACATCTTTATATTTTACAACAAATCCGTCCATGTGGGAACAGTTACTCGACGGAATATCAGTATCCGATATTATATCAGTCCATAGGACCCGTCCTACCGCCTGCTCAGTAAAGATTGATTCTACCCTTGGGCTGATAGTTATTGCATTCATTAGTTTGGAATAGCTTGCCCTCACTGATGTATAACATGAAGGTGTCCAATGCATTCATATTGTATGTTTCAATTAGTATTTAAGAGAGTACCGCTAAGAGAATTGGTCGATTCAATCCAAGCTTAGATATTATTTTTCACAGCCTCGATCTTCTCCCTTAGGATGCAGAAGTCAGATTATTATTGATAATAAAATCGCCTTTCGATGGTAGAGCATTGGGAACGTACTGAAGCAGCCAATAGTTTGCATAATCATTTCTTATACATTTCACTGCCACGTTACACATTTAGATACTTTTTATATAATATGATTTGATCATAAATACTACTTTCCCTAATGTCAAGCCAAATAAGTATTAGCGTATTGGTGATAGCTATCGGTGTTACTATTCTGATAGCAGTAACATCAAAAGTCGTCTTCAGTGAAGACCTATCAGTGAACGATACACAAGATGAATCTGGTGTAAACAATGAGACAATGATGATGCCAGGTGGAAGTATGACTTTTGGGTCTTCCCTAGATAATGCTAGAATGCATTTAATGGAGGCAATCATGGATCTAAATGAAGGAAACATGAAGGGCGCAATTATGCAGCTAAATATGACAGATCAAGGAATTAAGATGCATGAAAAAGAGATGATGGACATGATGAAGGTTATGAAACCGAATATGTCCGCCACTATATCGAAGACTCAAAATGAATCATCATAATTATGGGAGGGATAGACTAGATAGCTAAAGCAATGAATCTAATTAGTCTACCTCTAACTGTGGAGCTTGCTATTTAACAGACTATAGTTTAGAGAGCGCTGAATCGAAAAAACCTTAAATCGTTAAAATTTGATCCAAGTACGTGGCAAGAAATTCCCACAGACTTCTGGCTCCGTTTGTTGCAGGTCTAGCGGCAGGAGCAGTGGCTGTTGCAGTGTCACTAATATTAAAAGAGACGAGTGGTGGATTGTTTCTCCCAGAAATAGCGTCTCAGGCATTATTTTCAATAACTCCTGGAGAATTTGAATCACAGGCAGTTGAAAATTTCGGACCTCTTGCTAAATATTCAGCCTTTATTGGTTCAATTATTGCTAATATAGTAGCTTTTGGAATTATAGCAATTTTTCTTGATAAACTATTTGCTAGGTTGAAAAGGAGGGGATATCTGCTAGAGGCTCTACTATCTTCTGCTTTATCGTATATAATTTTCATAATCATAGCAATAATACTGGTTACACTAATTCAATCTCGAAGTGGTATACAAGTCGTGTCACTACCCCTTATAGTGCTATCCCTTATTCCATCCCAGCTTGCCTTTGGATTTGTGCTTTCATCATTTTTCTATGGTAGAGCTAAGATAAAATCGCCGGAGGTACTCGATCGTAGTCCTGATAAATCAATTGATACCATGCACGTCAAATACAGTAGGGGAGCATTTCTTCGCTTAGTAGCTGCCTCAGCTATAGCATTACCGATAATTTTCCTTGGTGTAGATAGGCTACTTTCCAGACAAAATGAGGCACAAGAACTAGCATCTACTTCCTCTAATCTGTTACCACAGACTGGTCCTACACCTAAGGGGTTCGAAGATCCAAATCTAGCACCACTTCTTGCTTCTGAAGTTACTCCAACATATTTGTTTTACAGGATAGATATAAATCCAATAGTTCCGCAAGTCGATTCAAACTCTTGGAATCTTGCAATAAAGGGACTAGTCGAAAAACCATTAACTATTAACTACGACCAGATTAAGTCAATGCCTTCAATAGAGGAATATGTAACATTAGAATGCATAAGTAACAAGATCGGTGGCGACCTAATAAGTACCGCTCTTTGGAAAGGCGTACGTTTAAGCCATCTGCTTGAAAAGGCTGTAATTAAGCCAAATGTAAAATATGTCGTCTTTAGGTGCGCCGACGGTTACGATGTTGGAATACCTATAGAGAAGTCCCAAATGGAAGGGACTATATTGGCATATGCTATGAACTCTGCTCCCCTTACGCCAAAGCATGGTTTCCCCGTTAGGGCAATCGTACCAGGTCTATACGGAATGATGAATCCAAAGTGGATAACAGAAATTGAATTAGTAGATAAGGTTTATGAGGGGTATTGGCAACGACTAGGATGGTCTAATAGCGCTGAGGATAATACTGGTTCGTTCATATTGATTCCGGGTCAGGCACCGGCAAGACAAAGGTTCAGAGGGCTAGATGAAACTGAAGACACATCTTACGGGGGTAAAGTTCCAATTGCGGGGATAGCATTTGCAGGAAATAGAGGAATAGCTAAGCTTGAGGTCAGCACTGATGGAGGGACTACTTGGAAAACAGCCCTAATCAAGGATCCTCTCTCGCAGTACACGTGGGTACTATGGACAGCTGGATATGTACCACCAAATAAAGAAAATTATAGGATTGTAGTTCGAGCAACTGACAAAACAGGAAAGATTCAAACTACTGAAATGACACCACCTTTTCCCAATGGTGCCACTGGATACCATACAATAACAGCATAGGAGTGAATTACGAGATTTAAATTGTCAACTATCCAATAGCCTTCACTTTTCAATAGGGGTATCAGGTAAAAGAGAGAGTGTAACTGAATTTTTATTACCACAAACTTAAATCATGGATAAGAAGTAGAATGGATTTTCTTGATTTGGATATAGTATGACCAAAAATAAACTTTATCTATTGATGTCGGAGAACTTTACTTAATGTTTGAAAATACCCACTTTGACAGATTGTCGGTTTGTGTCTTGATTTTATTATTGGCTCTTTTAGGAATAACATTATCTTTTCTTTCAAATGCTGCGGAAGATTCTGATGAGCTAAAACAGCGGTCTATGGAGGCCTTTAAACAATTTAATGCCATGACAGAAGACCAAAGAACCTCAGCCATAGAGAACATGAGTGAAACAAATATGAACATGGTTATGATGGGGGCTGCGCAAATAAACAACGAGGTAAATGAAACCATACAGGCAATGGTTCCGCCTAATACAGAGATGGCATCAATCTATGAATTAAGAAGTGGTAATCTTACAAACTCTGGAAACATCTCAAAAGTCAGTGGAATTTCAAGAATTCTCTCTGTAAATGATAATGAATTCCTACGATTTGAGCACTTTAACATAACGAATGGACCAGAGCTTCATGTATACTTTACTAACAAGGGAGATTTAGTAAATAGTAAGGATCTCGGTATACTTAAAGGAAATATAGGTCCACAAAACTACTTTTTAGGTGATATTGCTAACCAATATGACACAGTAGTGATTGCCTCAAAGCCATTTAAGATGGTGTATGCAAAAGCGATATTGGAACCCTGATCACGTTTGAAGGTTTGAATAATTGTGAAAAAAGAAATTAGATTGGAATAGAAATGATCATGATTATGATGGCACTTCAAATATAGTATGTCAGTCAAATTTAACAAGATACTTTCATTACCTTTTTTGAATTTCCTATTGGTAATTCCTTTGGTTTCTATGTTTTGTAATCTTTGTTTATTTTAAAATTACCAATATGTGCAAGATAGTGATTAGCGGCGGGTAGGAATAGTTAATAATATGTATGGCTAGGCTACTGCGTGGATTTTGTTGAATCCGTGGATGTCAAGAGTCTACCCCCTGGTTCTCACACAGTCATATCAATTAATGGTAAGGAAGTGTTACTCTTCAATATTAACGGAGAGATTAGCCCTATCGGAAACATATGTTTACACAAAGGAGGACCTCTAAGTGAGGGCAAGGTCGAAAAAAAGTATGATGGTTACTATGTTACCTGTCCATGGCATGGATGGGAGTATAATGTAAAAACCGGGGCTGCTCCTCCTGGATTTGGTGACCAACAAGCCCTCTATGATACTCTGGTCAAAGACAATAAGATTTTTGTTTCAGCGTTACCAAGAGTGCTACCTCTAAAGGCGGAACATAAAGATAATCCACTTCAGGATTTAGCAGAGCTTCGTTATGAATCAACCATATCATCTTTAAACATACTTGGCATATCTTGTACAAACATGAATCAAAACTTGCCTAGGAAATCCACATCCGATGAAGCTTTGCAAGATGCGTTAGGATATGGAAGTGAGAAATATAATGCAAGTACGGTACTGTTAAAACTAAGTGACTTAGAGTTTAGACATTGCGAGGGATACTATAGCAGAAATGAGCAGGCCTGTACCTGGCCATGTTCAATTTCGGAGATGGATAGTAACGATGGCATGAATGAAGTCTACAGAAAGCTGATACTATGGGCCGATATTCTAGTCCTATCAACACCAATAAGATGGGGAAACGCCTCATCACTATACTATAAAATGGCTGAACGTCTCAATTGTGTTCAAAACCAAACAACCTTACAGGACAGAGTACTAGTAAAGAACAAAGTAGCAAGCTTCATCATAACAGGTGGACAGGACAACATTCAACAAGTTGCAGGTCAAATGATGGTATTCTTTACTGAGCTTGGATTTTCATTACCGCCATTTGCGTTCGTGGGGTGGAGTAGAGGTTGGACTGCGGAAGATATGGAACACAATGTAAAGCTATTCTTAAAATCTAGGTACGTCAAGAGGTCTGTTAGAGATTTGATAGATAACGATATCAAACTTTTGCGCCAACTTAAGGGCGATCCATGTGTGCATATTGCATCACCACAACCAAAGATTTCAGAGGCACCTTCGAAAATTAAAATCGATAATGATAGTACTCCCGATTATTAACATGGTAACACTTTGCAGACTGATAAGAAATAATATAGTAACTGGATGAATGAATGGTTGCTCCGCCTAGATAAAATTAAGGATCTCCAGAATGTTTGTAAAATAGTTTCTAAATTAAAATCGCAACTAATAGAGGAGTTGCCTCACTATGGACACGATGCCCTCTTTTTAAAGAATGATGAGATAACGACTGGCCTATTAAACAATATGACAGAAATTAAAATAAATTTAGTCACCGCAGAGCTTCTTTACTTTCATAATGAGCAAGGATACCTTGTCGAGTTAACTCGTGATGAAATAATTGAAAGATTACAAGATATTGTTACCAGATATGGTCTCAATATTCCACGGTCTCCTCGTTTGACAAATCTTAATACTGAAGACTTGTCCGACTACCTTGCATTTGCGACAAAAGCTAACAGAAGTCTAGAATTATTTCGGATGAAATTAATTGGACACTTCACTCAGGTGCATCTGTGGCCAGATGGATTTGATTTCTCAGTAGAATGGTTTACGAAGAAAAATGACGAACAGATTGGCGTGGGCATCTCTCCAGGACACGATGAATATGAATCACCATATCTTTATGTAAATCCTTATCCGTTTAATGAAATGATGGTCAACGAGTCATTGTTCGCCGGCACATGGAACACAGTCGGATGGAAAGGAATCAAAGTAGAATGGAAAGACCTTGAAAAGAAGCTAGAACAACAAATCTCAGGTGAAATATATGACCTATTCCTAATTGCACAACGCAATTTTCAAGGAAGGTGATCTTTTTTAGATGTGTATGAGATCTAACGCATAGTTAATTTGTTCATATACTTAGCAATTTTAGAAAAGAACTAAACTTTATCAGACCCGCTAAATTACTTAATTGCTATATTTTCACTAGGTGGAATATTACGCCATCGTTTATTTCTAATCTGTCTTTTTATCCGTGATACGACTGCCTTTGTTCTTCTCGATTCGACTGCTATTGTCATCAATGCCTAGACTGTTCTGATCTCTATGCTTCATTATCTTTTCTACCTGTTTGTCATATAGTTTTACCAAATCTGCAATTGTTACTATGCCAATCACTTTATGATCTTCATTTGATAAGACGGGCATTTCTTGAAGGTCATTTGACGAAAGTCTAATTAACGCATGGTGAAGAGAATCAGAGGTGTAAGCAAAAAATGGATCTTTTATCATAATATTTTCTAATTTAGTAGACTTGCGATATTCTTCAGGGAACTCAAATAGTTTGAATCTATATACAACACCCTCAAGTTTGTCACTTTCATTAACTACCATAATCATTCTACTGTTATTTCGGTTCAATATTAGAAGTGCCTCTTCAATAGACAGATTTTTTGAAAGTTTATTCACTGGATTTTTCATAATATCTTTTACATAAAGATCACTTAGTATCACACGTTGATACTCCGTTCTATGAGCAGGTGAATCAGACCTATTTAACACCTGGTTCCTGAAAATGGAACTGTGCTGCCCCGACATAATGTAAGCAACGAAAGTGGCCAACATCATAGGCGCTAAAAGCGCATATCCTCCTGTGAGCTCACTTCCCATGATTATTGATGATATTGGTGTTTTTGCTGTAGCACCGAAAAATGAAACCATTGAGACTATGATTACAGACGAAACATCTATCCATGTAAATAATCCCAAAAGGTGAAAAGCCGTACCAATGAAGGCACCAAGAAGACCTCCTATGACCATGGATGGTCCAAAGACACCCGCACTCCCACCAGAACCTATAGTTAATGAAGTCGCCAAGATCTTGAGTACAATTACAGCACCAATGATGTAAAATGGAAACAAGGCATAATCTTGGTTAATGGCTATTTGTAACCATCCATAGGAAGTTCCCAAAACTTGAGGAAATACAATTCCTATCATTCCTACTAGAATTCCTCCAATTGCTGGTTTCAAATATTTTGGAATCTGAATTTTACTGAAATAATCCGATATTGTGTAAAAAGTCTTAACATATCCTACGCTTACACCAGCACAAATTAGACCTACCAGAGCATAAAGAAGCAGCGATACTGGATTTGTGTATTTTACGAGATCGAAAGGGATAGTAAATAGAGGATCCCATCCAAAAACAAAACCAAATATAGTATAACCTGTAACAGAGGCTACCAATCCGGGTATTAAGGCTCTAACTTCAAAATCTCTCCTGTAGAATACCTCAGCGCTGAAGACTGCCCCTCCTAATGGAATCTTGAATATGCTGCCGATACCTGCGCCAAGACCCGCAGCGACTGCAATTCTTCTTTCATCTTCATTTAGTTTGAAAAGCTTGCCTATGAGCGATCCAAAGCCGGCTGCAATCTGTCCTGCGGGTCCTTCAGTTCCTCCACTTCCACCACTTCCTATGGTGATAGATGATGCAACGGCCTTAACAAGTGGAACTCGGGCTCTTATATTACCACTTTTGTGATGATATGCATCAATTACAGCGTCTGTGCCATGGCCCTCGGATTCCGGCGAGAATCTGGTTGTGATCAAACCAACTAACAGACCTCCAAGACCACATATCAGTGGTATTGCCCAAGGTCTCTCGATAAATAGGGTATAGGTATAAGTAAGGTTACCTTGGAAACCTCCTGGTAACGGAGGGAAATAACCTACTCCTATCCCTAGGAAAAGACCAGTGAAAAATTCAACTGAAAGAAATAGGGCTACAGCCCCCAACCCCGCTACGATTCCTAACAGAAACCCTATGAGTATCCACTTTCTAAAGTAGCTAAAATCTAAATTCCATTTCATACCTCTTAATGATCTCACGATCGACTTGATTTGGTAATAGTAGGGAATGTCAGGTTTCATCTAAAACTACATTGATTCTTTCATAGCAATCCTTTTTATTTATTATTTTAGAGTTTTCTATGAATTTTATCTGTATCTTTCTAAGTGTCTAGATACTATATTGAAGCAGCTGAACTTTAACAGAATATAAAATAAATCTTTATCCAGACTACACCTGTAAGCTCATGATAAAGAGGGTCTTATGTAATCAACTATCGCTAACAATCAGGAAATGCTTGAAGTAAATTATTCCGTCCTGGCAACCCTGGTTTGTGAATGAACTTTTGAGCAGAAATAACTATTCGGAAGACAAAGCCAAGTTAGATTGTGGTTAATTCTCATTAACTTTTTCATTGATAAGACTACCAATGGAAGGTGCACTTATGTTCAATCCTGATGCTGCTGGCAATGGTTCATCGATTACTGTGTTTGTAAAGAGAGGCAGAATTGTATACAATCCAATTGATATCGCAACTGCGGCTATTATGATTAAGATAACAATCCTTTTTTTATTCATACATTATAAACACCTCGTCTAACTATTGACTTGATAGTTTTGCGCTGCCAAATAGAGTGGAGAAGGCCTTGCACCAAATGAGCACGGTATTATATTTTGCGAGATCAGTCCCGGTAGGAATTTCATAATTCTGGTTCCCAATATTTCCTTTCAATTTTCCAAGACTGACAATATCTGAAACATCCTTTCCTGTAGAGAGATAAACATATAGATCTGGTCCGTTAGTAGTCTTTAGATTTTCCAATCTTAGAAAGGTTCTGCCATCTGCGAGATTGATTACTTTAGCAACACCTTGAGCCTTATGAAAACCATCTCCTGCATCTACAAAATTACCCATTAGTGGCTTTGTATCTTTTGGCATGGGAGTCTCAGACATATTTTCATTAACAGTAGAATTTTGTTTTGAAAACTCATTCATTACTACCCCTTCCTCTTTCTCAGTCATGTTTTTAGCCGCTTGAATTCTTTGTTCCTCAGTCATATTCATAAAGTTCTGAATATCGGATGAAGCAGCAAAAGATGTTTGCGATTTGCTTGTAACTAACATCACCGAAGGGACTAAGCTGGCAATAATAATTATCCCAAGTATGCTTGTAATTCTTTCCATATTATTTTCATTTGAATCAACGCGCATTTATTTTAAAAAGATTTATCCACATTATATCCAGATTTATGCAAAATACAATGGATGACATAGCTATAAGTTATATCACGATTCTTTCTGCGAATTGTCATTAACATCTGGCGGCTCTTTACTATATGCCCTCTTTAGCCAGACGGGAGTAACTAATGTAGTTACGGCAACCATTATGATTACTGTAGTATAGATATTCGACGATAATACACCCGAAGTTACTCCAATGCCAGCAACTATGAGTCCTACTTCCCCTCTTGATATCATTCCTATACCTACTTTCATAGCCTTTGACTTATTCCTCAAAAACATTAATGCTGGTAAGCCACATCCTGCTAATTTACTGACAATAGCAACGATAATTATAATACCGGATAGGTATAGAACATCTAAATTGACTCCAGTAAGATTGACCTGCGCTCCAATAATCGCAAAAAATAATGGAGCAAATATAATCTCTAATTTATCAACATATTCTTCAACTCGTTTAATTATTTTTGTGCTAGCTACTGCCATACCCACAGAAAATGCTCCTACTATTGGAGATAATCCTACTGCAGCAGCTATGGCGGATGCACCAAAAAATGACGCAGTAACAATACCTTCAATGCTACCCCTGGCCTTCCATAATCTTTCTGCATGTAGTAATCTCGGTATTATAATTATAGCTCCAATTAGTAACGCTACAAATATCCCCAGTATTTTTAATATAAGAAATAAAATATCAATAATGTTTGGCGCCATGTTACCAGTTTGAACCATAGTAACAACAACTGATAGAACTGCAATAGCAAGAATATCATCTACTATGGCTGCTCCCAAAATTATTTTTGCTTCTTTCGTTTGCATCTTTCCTAATTCAGTAAGCACACTAACCGTTATCGCAACACTAGTTGCTGTAAGCGCTGTGGAAACGAGAATAGCCTGTAATCCCTGTAATCCATATATTGTAAATATGTAATACCCTAAAAAGAACGGCACAATAACTCCGCAAGCACCTATTGTAAATGATGCTGCACCTCCTCTCAAGAACTCTCTTGGAGTAATTTCTAGTCCCGCTATGAATAATATGACAATTCCTGCTATTTCACCTATCTGAAGCACTGTTTCGTTTAAGATGACAAGAGGTTTACCATCAAAAATGGGAATTGAACCAAATGCGAAAGGGCCCATAATTATCCCAGCTGTCAACTCGCCTAAAACGACAGGAAGTCTTAATTTATTAAAGATCTCAGCAAATATTTTTGCAGCAAAAAGAAGAACGGCAAGTGAAATTAAGACATGAATTAAAGCTCCTTGCTCTACTGCCAACTTTTACTTTAATATAACTAGTACATTTTATAAAAATTGATATTCATACCTTTTTCTACGTTTAGTTTAGAATCCTAATAAACGAGTATTATCGCAACGGGTTCGGTGGGAACCATCTGGAATTCCACACTAGTCCAATTGGAGGTCTATCATAGTATTGACAGATTAAAACGACCGTATTACCTAATATCTATTAAGTTCCAAATAACAGAGACTTAATCCCCTAAGGTATTCTAATCTGGCTTAAACACTAGAATCGAATCTATTATAGAATGATGTTGCTTATATCTATAATCAAGGTCTCTTCTTGCATATATTCATACGCCCAAAAGATGGACAAGTTGGGCTGTTTCGTCCTTATTTGATTTCTACTAACTCAATTCCTTCTTTGCTGCCCTTGAGAGTTTTTTCCTTGATGTCCACTATTCATCTTCTGTAGTGGTGTTGGTTCCGTTTCCCACTGCCCCCGCCATACCCACCATGGCACTGGAGACATCAATGACGGACTGAGGGATACCCTGTGGATAATATTTCGTTTTGAATTTATCCATATCTACTTGGTTGAGTAACATTTTTAATTTGTCCGCTTTCCATAAGTCCAACCATTGACCAGTTTCATCGTGGACGAAATTGCATGAATGGGTAAAGAATTGTTTTAATTCGGGTTCAATTGCGTCAATATTTGTCTCTCCAAACCTTTTCCAAAGGATCATTCCACTATAAAAACTCGAATAACAATCCAAGAATGTTCCTGACTGAGATTCTGTTTCTGTGCTGTTTGTTTCATTATTAAATGGTTGTCCGTTTACGGCAGTTACTGTTACACTAAATGCCGTCAATAGACCAACGACCAGTAACACTTCCTTCATTTTCATTTGCATTCTATCACCTTCGAGTGTCCAAATCTACGCCACGACCTCATCTTTGTATACAGATAAAGCTTAGCTTAAAAATATGATCTTACTCTAGAAAATAAAAGACGCTAAAAGAGGATATTTTTATAGCTGAACTCGAATGCTTAACGGGTTCGGTGGAACTGATAACGCTAGAATTGCAATTTAAGAACCCATCAAAAGAACATAAAATAAACCATTTCTACAGGTTCGGATGAACCATTATAACGGTCAATAAAATCAGAGTTTCACTCATCTTCAAAGAAAGGTCTAAAAGCCATATCAAACCCTGGGGAATTGTTTGCAAACTGCTTTATTGTTACCATCTTACATATTTTGTCTTGAAACTCTGAATGTTCGATGATCTTTATTTTGCAGATAGGACAAACGATTCTAGGATTCAAGATGATGATTATATCTATTTAGAGGATGGATATAAGGATATTAATAGAACAAAATCTGATATTATCCGTTAAAACTTTCAATTTAATTATAAAAAGGATATAATTTAGGATAGTTCTTACTTTTAAAAACATGTCAAGAACGAACTTATTCCGTTAGGAAGTCTTTGCTTTCAAACGCTAGCTCGAATGAAGGGATGCAATACGGCATATTTTTATATATTGTCACGAATTCTTATTTCCATTCCCATACTTTAGATGAGCAATTTCCTTGTTCATCAGCTTCGAATTCAAAAACACCAACTAGGTTATTTAGGAACGATAACTTACCTCCATTCAGTGAAGCCTTAAAGAATATCGAGCCACAGAACCTAATTTTTCCTCCTGTAGATTTGCCTACTCCTTGACCTGTCCAAGTTGCCATTTCCTGCCCATCTTTTGTTGTAATTACACCTTCTCCTTCTCCGTACATTATTCCATCTTCTTGTGGAATAGACCAATAGGTAGCAATTTCTGTAGCTTCTGTTCCTCTATACGTGCCTACAGTTGTCATCGATGTTTCTATTTTGGGTCCATTAGCATCCAAAACTCTTTGTCCTGTTATTTTGCCTTTATCTTCAACTATTAACTCTCCCAATACCATTGTTTATTCAAGTGATTTATCATACTATTCTATATAAGGGAATATGACATAATCTAGAGACTTATCAACTATGTTTAATTAAAAATTTCGTGGGTCCGAATGCGGTGGAATGAGGGACGGAATTGACACTAAAACAAGACTCGGGCTAATCAAAAGATTCAATTTCTGGACATGACGTTAAATCACGATCTGACTCATTTCACGTTCAAGTGATATTTTACAGTCTTAACAGTAACAATAACCCAGCTTTAAAGATTTCTACTTACTTCCGAATACCTATCAAGATTTGCTTTTATTTTATTGTATTATTGGTTCTTTTACTGA
>Ga0210378_10000553_pt1 | contig 19152 bp, 14 predicted proteins | sample PLM1_60_b1redo_FD_155465 | JGI IMG/M metagenome (GOLD analysis project Ga0210378, IMG submission 155465) | Groundwater sediment microbial communities from an aquifer in East River, Colorado, USA - PLM1_60_b1 redo | ecosystem: Environmental > Terrestrial > Soil > Riparian zone | place: USA: East...
CAGGACGTCGCCCACCGTGACTGTCCGGTCCCGCATGCCGGGTAACGCGGCGGGGTGGATGACCTCCCGACCGTCGAACAGCACGCCCTCGTAGGCAGCCCAGTAGACGAGCCGGAGATCGCGGCTGGTTACGAGGTCCGCAATGGCCTCCCACTCCTCGGGTGAGCCGACCCAGCCGCTGGGGAAGGATGCGTTGTTGACGAAGATGGCCCGCGTCCGGTCGGTCACCGCGGCACGCAGGGCGTCCGTGTCCAGACGCCACCAGCCGTCGACGACGCGTAGCGGCGCGAGCCGCGGGACGGCGCCCACGAGCCGGACCCGGTTGATCATGCCTGCGTAGGTCGGGTCGGTCAGGATGACCTCGTCGCCCGGGTCGGTGACGGCGTACAACGCGTCGAGCATCGCCACCCCCTCGCCGGGGACGATGACGATCTCCAGGCGACCGTCATAGCGAACACCGCTGCGTCGCTCGATGAACGCCGCGACGGCGTCCTTCAGGTCGTCACGGCCGGTGAACGGCAGCCAACTGTTCGCCTCGTCCTCGCCGATGGCCGCTCGGGTCGCATCCACAGCGGCGGCCGGGGGCGGAATGTCGGTGTCGAGATTCTCCAGGCGAAGAACGTCCGGATCGTCGCCCGCCGCAGCCGCGACGCGGTCGATGCTGAAGCCGGGGATATGTTCGAGCCGCCGAACGCTCATTTACCCCTCCGCTCGACTTTGCCGCGGTCGAGCGTAACCGGTTGATGCCGGCAGCGTGTCCGGCCGTGCCGGCGGCGGACCGCTGGCGTGTTGACCGGCTTACACCCGAGAAGGGTATCGACACGCCCATCCGGTGTCCCGATGGGCGGTTCCTGCGAGGTGATGGCAATGGCGGCCGCCGCCCATGGGGCCCTGTACGAGTCGGTGGCTCCGGCCACAACGGGGCGGGCATGGTCCTGGGTTGATCAGCGTCCACACTCGACGGCCGCCCGACGCGGGTCGGTCATCGGGTCGCGGACGCGGCCAGTGCGGCATGCAGCCGTTCGGCGTCGATGAAGCTGGAGTGGGTGCCGGCGGTGCCGCAGGCGTAGGCCCCGGCCACCGAGCCGGCGGCGGCGGCCCGTTGCCAGGATGCGCCGCGGAGAACGGCGTGCAGGAAGGCGGCGACGTAGCTGTCGCCGGCTCCGTTGGAGTCGACCACGGGCCGGCCTGGCAGGGTGACCGCGGGCACCGCCTGGACCGGCGCGCCGGACACCGCGAGCCGGCTGCCGTCGGCGCCGGCCATCGCGACAGCGACCCGGGCCCGGCCGCGGTCGAGGACGTGCCGCAGCACCTCGTCCACCCGGTCGCCGAGCGCGGCGGTGGAGACGAAGACGATGTCGGCGCCGTAGGCGAAGTCGCGGTGGTAGTCGGCGGTGCCGTCCCAGTCGTGCAGGTCGGTGGATGTGCCCCGCCCGGCGGCGACCGCGTCGGCCAGCGCGTGCCTGGCCCAGTTCATGATCGAGACGTGGACGTGCCGAGCCCGCTCGATGCCCGGCCGGTACAACTGCGGGTCCACCCGCATGTCGAACGGGTGCCGCCCGTCGTAGAGGGAGACCCGCCGGCCCTGCTTGTCGACCAGGTTCACGGCGCGGCGGGTGCCGCTGGGGTGCGTGCGGTACTCGAACGGCAGCCCGACCTGCTGGTAGCCGGTCAGGATGCGGCGGCCCAGGTCGTCCGCGCCGATCACGTCGGCGAACAGCGTCCGCAACCCGAGGTGGTGACAACCGAGGGCTACGCCGTTGCCGGTGTGCCCGACATGCTCCTCGATCGGCGGGACCATGACGGCGTCCCGCACCGGCAGTGGCAGCTCGGGAACCCGCACGATGGTGTCCAGCCCGACGCCACCCACCACGAATACCTCGATCTCGGTCAAGCCTCCCCCTCCGGTGCGCCGGCCTCAGCCGTCCGGCTCTGCCGTTGCCTGCAGGATCACCGCATTTGGCCTGGCCAGGTACTGGTCGAAGTAGTCGCGCCCGTACCTGGCCAGGCCCTCATCGGAGACGGTGGGATAGGTCCAGGACAACCCGGTGAACCCGACCGAAGCCGCCGCCGGGTGTGCTGATGCCGGGTGTGTCGCGGCTGGACGGCTACCGCCGCAGGTCGTCGTCGTCGGGCAACTCCGCCAGCCGGGCCTCCACCTCGGCGAGTTCGGCCCGCAGCCGTTCGGCGTCCCGCTCGGCGTCGGCTCGGGCCGCCGCAACGATCTGCGCGACCAGCTGCTGCACCGCCGGAGCGTCGAGCAGCGCGACCATCCTGAGCGCGTCGGTGGCCCGGACCGCGCTGGGCTTCGCCAGCACCCTGCCGCCCTGCTGGGCGCCGACCGTCCACCGACCGTCGCCGTAGGACAGGGTGACGGCCAGCGCCGACGGCGGCTTGGCTCTTGCCGGCCGCCGCGCCAGCTTCGCCCCGGCTGCCGGCAGGCTGTCCGCGGGGTGGGCGGGTGCCGGTTGCGGAGCAGGCCGGTCCGCCCGGCCCGGCGGTGGCTGGCCGGGCCGTGGCTGGGGCGGTGGCTGGCCGGGCGGTGGCTGGCCGGACGGTTGCGGCGCCGGCGTGGCGGCATCGACCGGGACAGCCCTGGCGGCGCGGCCGCGCGGCGGCCGGGCCTTGGCCGGCAACGCCAGGTCCGCCGGCGAGAACGGCAGAGTGTCCCGCCCGAACCGGACCATCAGCCACTCGTCGCTGGCCGCGGGATCAGCCAACTCGACGACCTGGCCGGTCTGCCCGGCAAGCTGGCCCGCCGCCGCGGTAAACACGACCTTCGGTCTGCGGCCGCCGGCCAGCGACCGCCGCACGTGGTCGAGGTCGGCTTCGGACAATCCACGCGCCGCGCGTCCTGCCACCATCGTCGTCTCCTCCCCCATCGGCCGGGTCCTGCTTACCATCGAGAGGCTCCGGGGAGATCACCGCGCGCGGCAAGGGGCGCCGGCGGGAGCGGCTGCCGCTGCCCACGGACGTCGGCGAGGCGGCTCGTGGACGGGACCGGCCACCTGCCCTGGCTCGACGATCCCAACCGAATCGCGGCCGATGTCAGCCGCCACCCAGTGGTCCCGCCCGCTCCCGCCGCCACCTGCGCGCACAAATCGGTCGGCTCCCTTACGCTGACGGTCGGGGGAAGCCGTGGAGACGACTGTGACCAACACCGGAAAGCCGGACCTCGCGGTGCGGCTGATCAGGACGCGGGACGCCAGCGAACGCCCCGCTGAGGAGAGCGCCGGCATCGTCGCGGAGGTGGCCGAGTTGACCGCCACCATCGCGAACCTCGGGGCCGCCGTTGCCGACGAGACAACCACCCGCTTCTGGCTGCGGGGCGCCGACCTGGACCGAGAACTGCGGGTCGTCCACACCCCTGAACTACCGCCCGGCGACGAGATCGAGGTCACCGCGCTCTGGGACGTACGTGACCGGCGTGGCCGGTACGCGATCATCGTGACGGCCGACGCATTTTCACAGATCGACGAGGTCCGCAAGGACAACAACACGGCGACAGCCCACGTCACGGTCCGAGGCACCCGGGTCGAGATGGCATAACCGCGGCGCCGTGCACCGCGCATCGGGACCCGCGACGCCGCCGCGACATCGAGGGTCAGAAGGCCCGGTTGTCCGGGTCGCCGACGAGGATGGCTTCGGCCTCCAGGTATTGCCGGCTCATCGCCGGCGTCTCGATGAACGTCATGAACAGCCGCTGGACCGGTAGCGGCTGGCGGTACAGCGCGGCGGTGGACGTCGCCGGACCAGCGTGAAAGTGCGCCATGGCGACATCGGCGGAAAACGAGGCGGACACGAACGAGTCCGGTCGCGGCGCCGGCAGCGGACCCTCGACCGTCAACCCTCGAAACAGCGCCGGTCGTGCCGCGGTCGCCGCACCGAGCAGTGCCTGCACGAAACCCATCCGGGACAGCAGGTGCGCACCGCGGCGCTGCTTGGTCCACCGACCGTCGAACAGCGTCGCGTCCCGCACCACGGTGCCGGAGAACGGGCACAGCCCCAACTCGGCCAGGACGATGGCGTGGCCCTTCGTCGTCTCACCGGACCGCGCGTTGCTGACGAACCTCGCCGCGAACTCGGAGTCCATATCGGACAGATCCCGTTCGCCGAGATAGCCGGCCAGCAGGGCGAAGCAGGTCGGGTCCCCGGTGCGGCTGCGCACCAGCGGGGCGAGGTCGACTCCGGTGAAGCCGGCGGCCGCCAGCCACCGCTGGGCGCGGGCGCGTTCCTCGGCCAGCCGGCGCAGCGAGGCCGACCGGGCATCCGGGTCGACACCCACTGCCAGCGGGCGGTCGAACGCGGCGGCCACCTCGCGCATCCTCGCCACGAGGCCGTTCGTAGCGTCCGTGCCGCGCACGAACTGGTAGCGCGGGACAGCCTCGAACGGAACCAGCCAGCGCACCCCGGCGTCCTCGAACGCCAGGATCTCGACCTCGAAGAACCCCCGGTCCAGGTCCACCCCGGTCACCTGGATCGGGGTCCGCCGCGGATCCAGCAGCCGACCGCGCCGGCCCGGGACGAGATGCCGCAGCCCGCCGGGCTCGAACTCGGAATCGGCGGCGATGTCCGCAGCCGACTGGTACACCGGCGCCGGCCGGCCCGCCTGATCGTCCCGCGGCACGGTCACAACCGCCATCATGCCCCGTCGACCCACGCCGCTGACGCCGCCATCGACCCCGGCCGGCCAGCGCGGAGGCGTCGCTGCCGGCTGCCGCTATCATGGGATAGCACCGGAGGTGGCGCATGGCAGATGTGCTGATCCGCGACGTCCCCGACGACGTGGTCGCGGCATTGGACGCGCACGCAGGACGGCTGGGCCTGTCGCGCAGCGAGTACGTACGCCGCCGCCTCGCCCAGGACGCAGCGGTCTCCGGCTCTGCCGTGAGCGTCGGCGACCTCGCGCGGTTCGCTGAGGCCTTCGGCGACCTCGCCGACCGTGAGGTCATGGCAGCGGCCTGGCGGTGACGTTCTGGCTGATCGACAAGTCCGCGCTGGTGCGCCTGGCCGCCAGCCGCGACGCCACCGAGTGGGCCGCCCGGATCGAGCGCGGCCTGGTCCGTATCACCACCGTCACCCGCCTGGAGATCGGCTACTCGGCCAGATCAGGGCCGGACGTGCGGACCGGGCTGCGGCGTCCACCGCTGTCATCGATGCCGGTCGAGTACCTGACCCCGGCGATCGAGGACCGGTCGGTGGAGGTCCTGACCCTGCTCGCCGACCGAGGGCAGCACCGGGCACCGTCGGTCCCCGACCTGATCATCGCTGCCGCCGCCGAACTCGCCGGGCTGACCGTCCTGCATGTCGACAAGGACTTCGAGATCATCGCCGAGATCACCGGCCAACCCGTCGAACGCCTCAACATGGGCTGAGACGAGGCGAGCGTCTTGCCGGCCCGTCAGTAGCGTCATGATGAGTCCATGGGTTGGTACCGGCGGCTCGTCTGGCCGTTCCCCCGTCACCGGCGGTGGCCAGACCGGCCACCGCCCACCGTCCCGGGTCGTGAGCCGGTGATCTTCCACTGTCCGCGGTGCAAGAGGGCGGTCGCGCAAGATTGGACAAATTGTGCCGCGTGCGGCTGCGGGCTTCGGCCTCCATGAGGTCCGCGGTCCGTGTACGCAGAGCGGCAGGACAGTAGGTCTCGCGCAACGCAGTCCGTGCCCTGCCGTGGGCGATCCGGCTGCCGTGCCCGAGGCTGAGCGCAGGCGCTTGGGCCCTGCCCCGGACGCTGCCGAGCCGTCGGCCGCGGTGGATGTGGTCAGTCCGAGGTGAGCGCGGCGGACTGCTCCAGGATGGCCTCGGCGGCGGCCGCGTCGCGGCGGCCCAGCCCGCAGGCGGCGGCGACGTCGACCGGCCGGCCGAGATGACGGTCGAGCAGGGCGCGGATGTGGCGCTGCTGGTCCGGGCTGCGGTCCTCGTGAACGAAGCCGGCGATGAAACGCACCCCCGCCGGCAGCCGCAGCCTGGCCAGCGGCGCGTAGAACGCCGGGTCCAGCGGGGGCGGCTGGTCGGCCGCGGCGAATGGGGCGTGCACGAACTGCAGCCGCCGGTCGACCGGCCAGCGCCTGGCCACCGCGTTGGCCAGGCGGACCACCGGGGCGGCGTCGGTCATCGCGCCGAAGGGGCGGTGGTTCAGGTCGCCGAGGCACAGGTGAAGGCCGAAGCGCGCGCCGTGCGGTGCGGCCACCGCGAGGTCGGTGACGCCCTTGGCGAGCAGTCTCGCCGCGACCGGCTGCGCCGGCGGAGGCAGCCGCGCGAGCAGGGTGAGCTCGGCTGGGACCTCGACCTGGAAGACGACGTCTCCGCCGCACAGCGCATGGATCCGGCGTACTTCGGCGATCGTCGCTTCGGTGAACGCGCGGCGGTGCCGCAGCGCGGCGACCGGACCAAGCGTGAACAGGGCCAGGTCGAGGTCTCCGGGGACACCAACCTGGAAGGTCAGGTCGGGCCGACCGAACTGCTGGCGGACGCGCTGGAACACCGGCCAGCTGCGCTCCGCGGCCGGCATGTATCCGAAGTCGAGATTGGCGCCGAACAACCGGCGCCCGGCACGCACCCGGAACCGCGGGGTCCGGTCGTAGTCCGACCAGTCGCCGTCCCTGGCCAGCACCAGGTCGGGATGGTCGCGGAACCCCTCGATGATGTAGTGAATCCAGTTGCGGCGGTCGCCGGTCTCACCATCGGGCAGGGTCCGCAGCGTTGGACCGAGCCGGCCCATGGCCAGCCGCATCGCGGCTTCGGCATCCGCGGCCGGGATGCTCCCGACCAGATGCGAGGACCTGGGCATCCTCGACCTCCTGCTCCGCAGACCCGACTCACGGTAACCGCGGGCCAACCGCAGGAGCCAGGACCGGCGCGGTCGATCTCCCGAACGCCGCTGACCAACCCGTCGTCAACACCGGCCGGCCGACACGTGGGCATCCTTCCGATGTCGACTTACGGTCACCTTCCCATCGCGGCCGAGTTCAACACCTCCGAACACGACCGCACGGTCCGGTGGTGCCCGGAATCGGCCAGGCGCGGCCCGGGTGTGAGGTGCGAGGCTGGGCAGGTGGACGAGAAGCAGCGATTCCGCCTGGCGGCCGGCGAGTGGGCGGCTGGCGGTGGCGGTGCTCCACTGGTTGCCGCGGCGGCACGCGCGCTGGCCATGGGCGTGGACTTGCGCGCGGTTGTGCTTGTTGAAGGGATCAGCGACCAGGTCGCGCTTGAGGCGCTAGCTGAGCGCCGTCGTCGGAATCTTGACGCTGAGCACATTTCCGTTGTGCCCATTGGGGGTGCGCGGAGCATCGGACGCTTCCTGGATCTGTTCGGCCCGCAGGGGCTTGACGTCGGACTGGCGGGCCTTTGCGACGCCGGGGAGGAGGGCGACTTCCGGCGCGGTCTCGAGCGGGCTGGGCTCGGCTCCACCCGCACTCGCGCTGACCTGGAATCACTGGGTTTCTACGTGTGTGTCGCAGACTTGGAGGACGAACTGATCCGCTCCCTCGGCGCCGTCTCCGTCGAACGCGTCGTCGACGCTCAGGGTGAGCTTGGGTCGTTCCGCACCCTGCAGAAGCAGCCTGCGCAGCAAGGACTGACGAATGAGGCGCAGCTTCGGCGCTTCATGGGCACCCGCGGTGGCCGGAAGATCCAGTACGCGCGGTTGCTCGTCGACGCGCTGGATCTCACCCGAGTGCCTCGGCCGCTGGACGGTGTACTTGCTCATGTCTGACGGCATAGGTTGGAGCTCCCGCTTGATGACGAGCAGCGCGTCGCCGTCTATTCGATGGGACGCGTGATGTCGGCCAGGCCGGTCAGCGCCAGCGGATCCGTGCGTTACTGCGCCACAGCTCGAGCACGCGGGAGTCACCGGTGACCATGGGTGGCCGGGCGGGCCGGCGGTTCCACAGGAGCAGGTAGAGATCCGACGCCGGACCGGACACCGTGCAGTCGGCCGGTGTGCCGCCGTCGCGGCTGACTATTCGCCGGTCCGGCAGCACCGTGATCCACAACCAGACTATCCCGCGACCAGCCCCGACGTCACCCACCTACATTCCTGACGTACACCCCCCGGACCCGAAGCCCGCCGACACGGCCCGGCACACCGGATCCGCGTCCTCGCCACGCCGCATGCGGCTGTATCGAACCCCTGACCTCGCGACCGGCGGCAGCCACGGACGCCGGCCGAGCCGGAGGGTGGCGGGTTGTGGTCGACACTGAGCCAGTGGTCGAAGGTTCACCGGACGAGGGCCGATCGGCGAAGTCCATGGGGAGTTCCGGGCACACTTGGTGACCCACGGCCCGTCCGGGCGAGCGGTGACCCCGAGCAGCCAGACCCGCTGGGTTGCGATCTATCCTCCTATTGCATACCTTCACCGGAAATTGAGGTATGCGCCACGGCTGTCGATGCTCGGCTGCGCGTTGATCGTCGCAGCGACTTGTGTAACGGCCTGCGGTAGCCCGTACTTGCATCAGAATGTCAGGCGATGGAGGGGGAGCGCGGTGACCGACTGAATCTACATTTTCGCGCTTGCCGTCAGCCGGTCCGCCCGAGCCTGGCCTGGGCGATCGCGCGGGCGGACCGGATCTCGGGCCGCTGGCTGATCGACGGTAGCAGCCGAATGGCGTTGTCCAGATCGTCCAACGCGTAGGAGAACTCGCCGGTCTCGATTCTGATCAGGCCGCGCTCGACCAGCGCCTCGACCGTTCCGGGCGCGACCGTCAACGTCGCGCCGAGCACCGCGGTGGCCGCCCACAACTGGCCGGAGTCGCGCAGCGCCCTGGCCAGGTCGATCTGGATGGCCAGATCGCTGGGCAGCCGGGCCTCGGCGCCCTGCAGCTCGGCCACGGCCTCGGCGTACCGGCCGCGGCGCAGGAAGATCCTGCCGCGTTCGGCGAGCAGCCGGCCGGTGCCCGCTTGGTCCTGCATCACCTCGAACAGCTCCGCCGCGGCCCGGTAATGCGACTCGGCCTCCTGGTCCTGGCCGCCCTTGACGGCGACGTGGCCGAGGCAGGATAGCGCGGTCGCCCTGGTCCGCAGATCCCGGCCGCCGCTGGTCCGGACCGCTTCGTTGGCACGCCGAGCGGCCAGTGCGAGGTTTCCCTCCGCCAGCGCGCCTTCCGCGGCGACCAGGCTGGCCACCGGGTCCGTCCCGGAGACCACGGCCGGTCCGGCCACCCACCGGTCCGCGGCCTCCCGGACCGGCCCGATCAGCCGGTCGTTCGGCAGCTGGTACCACCGGGAGCCCAGCCGCCGGTCCACCGTCAGCACATGCCGGTCGGCCAAGTGGCTGGCCACCTCGGCAGGCATCCCGTCGATGCCGGTGACCCCCTGGTAGGCGGTGACGAACGCCCGTACCAGCCAGCCCCACAGCTCCCGGTCGGGCAGATCGTGCGTGACGGCCACCTCGTGCACCGCTCGCGCGCAGAACTCGACCATCGCGCCGTCGAGGTCACCCGGGCCGTACACGTGCTCGACCGTGATGACCTCGGCATTGCCGGGCACCGTCCGGGTCAGCGCCGTGCAGGCAACCTGCAGCTGGACCGGCTCCACCGTTTCGGCCACGACCTCGGTGTGCTGACCCAGCGCATCGGTGATCCGGCTGGTCCGCAAGTTGTGCACGACTTCCTCGGCGGCGCCCGGCGCGAAAGACACGCCGGTCCCGTGCAGCGGCCCAACGACCGCCTCCAGCGCGGCGTCCGGCCGGAGCGGGCCCAGCCGGTACCGACCGGGTTGACCCAGCCTGCCCTCCAGGGCGGCCAGGTCGGGCAGCGAGTCCTCCCGGACGGAAAGCAGCAGGTGCAGCCCGGGCACCGTCTCGACCGCCTCGACCAGCTGGTGCAGAAAGTCCTCTCCGTCGTGGACGTCCGCAACGGCCCGCTCGAGTTGATCGACCACGGCGAAGATCGCCGGCACCTCGGCCGACTCCACCGCCGCCGGCCGGACGCGGCGGAGGAAGCCCGCGACCGAGAGCTGGGCCGGTCCGGCTGCGAAGCCTGGTAGCGACCACGACTCCAGCACAGACAGAGCAAGCCGGTTGTGTCCCGGAATGACCGGCGATGGCCCCGAGAGGGCAGGGACGCCGCTGGCAGGCAGGACGATGTGGCTCGGGTCCGCCGTTCCGGCCAGCGCAACCACACCGGCCTGGATCAGTGACGTCTTTCCGACTCCGGCCGGCCCATACAGTACGGTCAGCCGGCTGGTCGACCACTGCTCGTAAACCGCTCGGGACTCCGACGTTCGACCAAAAAATCGGTCTCGATCGCCGATGTCGAAGGGTCGGAGGCCGACGTACCGCCTGCTTGCCGCGGCTGTCACACTCGCTCCGGTGGAGCGTTCAATTCGGTGGCGACTCTCCTCGCCTGATGTCGATGGGACTGTCCATACCCTTCGTAGGCGTCTGGGCGCGGCCTCGCTGCCGGCCCACGCCATGGTAGACCGGTGGCGATCCACATGTCGTCCCGATGTCCGGGATGACCCGGGGATGTGGCCGACTTCATGCCATCTACAACGAGGTATCGACCCGCGGGGTTCGAGCACGTCATGTGTGACGCCTCCTACACACCGCCGGGATCTCCACCCAGGCACGTGTTCGAACAGTCGTGGTCAGCCGATAGCTGTCGGGTACTGTAGCGGCGGTGCCGACGACGTGTCGCTTCGGTGCCGGTCCGGCCGCTGCCGGCCGGCGTCAGCGACGGTGGCTGACGGCGGCGCGCCGGGCCCGGCCGGTTGGCTGCCCGTAGGCTGGCTGACTCGGGCTGGCCGGCGACAGAGACAGACTGTGGGGACACCCGACTTGGCTTGCCTATCCGCTGCCGGTAACCTGTAGCCTCTACTGGTGGGCTCTACAGCTGGTACGGCGGACACGGCCCGGGGCATACCTGCTGTCTGGGGGAGTGTGCCGCAGCGCAACAAGAATTTCACCGGCCGCGAGCTGCTTCTGGAGGATCTGCGCCGACGAGTGACCGGCGAGGTCACGGCTGTCCTGCCGCATGCCTTACAAGGGCTGGGTGGGGTGGGCAAGACGCAGCTCGCTATTGAGTATGCCTACCGGCATGCCTCGGACTACGACGTCGTGTGGTGGATTCCCGCGGATCAGCCGGCCCTGATCCGCTCGGCGCTCGCCGCCCTCGCCCCCAGACTCGGGCTCACCGGAATTGCTCCGGAGCGGGTCGAGGACGCCGTTCGCGCTGTGCTCGACAGCCTTCGCCGTGGCGATCCCTACCCCCGCTGGTTGCTGATCTTCGACAATGCCGACCAACCCGAGACGATCCGCGACCTGATGCCGAGCGGCCCCGGTGACGTGCTGGTGACCTCCAGGAACCACCGCTGGCAGAGCATCGTCGACACGGTCGAGGTCGACGTCTTCACCCGCACGGAAAGCCTGGAGTTCCTGCACCGGCGCGTTCCCGGCAGCATCGACGACGACTCCGCCCGGCTGGCCGAGGAGCTCGGCGACCTGCCGCTGGCGTTGGAGCAGGCCGGCGCGCTGCAGGCCGAAACCGGCATGTCCGTCGCAGAATATCTCGAACTGCTCAACAACGAAGCGCGCAAGCTGCTCGCCGAGAACCCGCCATCGGACTACCCGTGGCCGGTCGCGGCAGCATGGAGTCTGTCCGTGGCCCGGGTGCGCGACCAGATGCCGTTCGCGATGGAGTTGCTCCGCCGATGCGCGTTCTTCGGTCCGGAACCGATTCCCCGGGACCTGCTGCAGCGCGGCCGGTACGTGCTGAGCTCGCCGTTGCGCGAGGCGCTGGGCGACCCCATCATCGTCAGCCGGGCGATGCGCGAACTCGGCCGCTACGCGCTTGCTCGGATCGACAACAACCGGAAGACGCTGCAGGTCCACCGGCTCATCCAAAAGCTGTTGCGGGACGAGCTGACCGAGGACGAGGCGGCGGGGATCCGGCATGAGGTGCACCTGCTGCTGGCCGCGGCGGACCCGGAAGACCCGGACTCGCTGGACAACTGGCCCAAGTACCAGGAGTTGCTGGCGCACGTCGGGCCGTCGGCGGTCGCCGTCTGCCGCGACCCGGAGGTGCGCCGGCTGGTGCGGAATGTCACCGGGTACCTGTACAACATCGGCGACTACACCACGTGCGTCGCCGAAATAGAACGGGCGTTGAAACAGTGGCGCACCAAGTCAGAGGAGGACGACCGCGACGTCCTGGTCATGCTCGGGCAGCAGGCCAGGGTGCTGTGGGCACTCGGCCGGTACGCGGAGGCCGGCAAAATTCGCCGGGACATCTTGGACCGGTCGCGCACGGTGCTCGGCCGTGATGACGAGTACACCCTCGACGCCACCAACGGCTATGGTGCCGACCTGCGCGCCCGGGGCGACTTCGCCGGCGCGCTGGCAGTGGACGAGGAGCTGCTGGAAAAGCACCGCAGGGTTTTCGGGCCGGATCATCCCAACACGTTCATGGTGGCGAACAACCTTGCCATCGACTGCTGCCTGAACGGGGACTACCGCAGGGCCCGCGAGCTCGACGAGCAAAGCTATCAGGACCGCCTCGATTTCTTCGGCCGGGACGACCATCCCTGGGTGCTGATCTCACTCGGTGCCATCGCGCGGGACATGCGTCAGGCCGGCCTGTACGCCGCGGCGGTCGAGGCGGCCGAGCGGGCCCGCCGGAAGTTCGAGGACATCACCCGGCAGCGGACCTTCCCGGAGAACCATCCCTGGGTCCTGGTGCAGTCCAAGGACTACTCCGTCGCGTTGCGCAAGGTCGGCGCCTTCGCCGAGGCGCTCTCCCTCGCCGACCACAGTTACCACAGCTACCAGCAGGTGTTGGGCGCGGACCATCCGGAAACGCTGGGTGCCGCGATCAACCTCGGCAATGCCCAGCGGCTGGCCGGCGACTTCGGCGAAGCGGCCAGGCGGATCGAGGACACGGTCCGGCGCTACGGCAAGGTCTGGGGAGACGATCATCCGTTCACCCACGGCTGCGCGCTGAACCTGGCGATCGTCCGGCGGGCTGTCGGCGACATCGACGCGGCCAAGGCATTGCTGGAGGAAGCCCTCGCCGGGTTGGAACGCACGCTCGGCCCCGTCCACCACTACACGCTGACCTGCCTGACAAACCTGGCCACCACCACCGCGGAGCTGGGCGATGTCGGCGCGGCGCGGGAGATCGGGGAGAAGACGCTGCATCATTTCCGCCGGGTGCTCGGCGACGACCATCCGCACACCCTCGCCTGCGCCGCCAATCTCGCCCTGGACCGCCGGGCGGTGGGCCTGGTCGCGGAGTCGGAGGAGCTGGCCAGGGACACCCGCGACCGGTACATGCGCACCCTCGGAGAGAAGCATTCCGACGTGCAGGACGCGCTCCGAGGCGAGCGGCTCACCTTCGACTTCGAGCCCTCGCCGGTCTGACGGTCGCGCCGGTCCTCGGCCAGGCGCTGCCTCCGGTCATACCGATTCGACGCGTCGGCGGTACGCCGCGCGGTGTGCGCGGTCCAACCAGGCGGCCAGCTCCGCGGCGTCCGGCGTCGCGCCGGTTGCCGCCCGGATCCGCTCGTGCGCCGCCAGCACGCACTCCGGGTACGAGACGAGGAACCGGAAGGCGGGCGTCCGCAACCGGCGATGCGCGAGCACCAGTCCGGCCCACAGGTCGACCCGAGCCGGTGATGCCGCCAGTTCGTCCCGATAGAGCCGGGCCGCAGTGCTGTGGTCGGCCCGGACGTACCTGCAGTCGGCCGTGACCGCGCCCGGTATCTCCGCCGCCAGCCGGGACGGGTCGGCGCTCAGCGCGCTGAGCCGGCCCGGGTCCCGCAGGCGGAGGTACGCCAGCTCGAGCCTGGCTCCGCTGCCTGCCCAGCCGGGATCGCCGGCGAGCACCATCGCCGACGCCAGGCGGGCCATGGGCGCGCAGGGCGCCGCATCCAGCCACGCCTCGACCCAGCCGTCGATCTGTCCAGGGTCCGGCCGGAGGTTGCGCAGGCGCCAGGTGACCCAGTGGTCGACGGCGGCATCCCGCGCAAGCGTTCGTGGCTCCGGTGGGACCGGCGACGCGCGCAGCTCGACCAGCCGGCGCCGCATGCCGGCTACGAAACGCCGACCAACATCGGTGAGCCGACCCGACGCGCTGAGGGTGTGCAGCGTCCGCCGCACGGCCGGGGTCCAGCGGGCGAACTCGAAATGCGCTACGCGACGCCGCGCACCCGCCTCGACCAGCCGCTGGACGTGCCAGTAGTCCACCAGGCCGAGGTGGGCGTACGAGCCCTGGAGGAGGCCGGCGAGCGGGCGCGGGTCCGAGCGCCACGGTGCGTAGAACGTCGCGTCGGGGCCCGCGTCGTGCAGCGGGACGAGGTCGAGCAAGGCGGACAACTTCGAATGCTGGAACTCGTGTACCAACGCAACCGCCAGCGCCGGTCCATCAGGCGACGGGGTGAGCGCGATCGCGCCGCAGGCGTCCCGGGACGATGCGCTCAACTCGGCCGCCCGCTCGCTCGGTTGCAGTGGCACCAGTGTCTGCACCCCGGCGGACAACGACGCGGCCCGGCGACCCTGGCGGCGAACCAGCAGCGTCCACGCCTCATCCAGGAGGGCCTGCCAGCGGGTGATCTCCGCTGCCGGCAACCGGTCTGCCGCGCCGATCCGGTGACAGTCGCGGTAGGGATCGATGTCGTCCAGGACGACGTCGATGCGGCAGCCGTCGACCGTGCTCCGCAGCCGGCGCAACGGCCACCACCGGGAACTGCTGACCGGACTGCGGACCGGCACGCTGACGACGCTGCCACCGCCGACGTCCAGGTCGACGCCGTCCGCTCCCGGACCGGCCCTGGCCCGGCACCAAGCCGGTCCGAGGCCAAGGCGAGCTAGACCGAAGGTCGGCACCATCAGCGTGCCATCGCTACGGACTCGCAGGGTGAGATCGAAACCCTCCCGGGCAGCCAGCGCTGCCGCCACGGCCACCGCGCCGAAATGCCCGAGGTCGTCGTCGAGGGACCGGTCGCCGGCGGCGGTGCTCACCAGCCGGCGCAGCGCATGCGCGGCCCAGGCGCCGACCTGCGGATGAAGCAGGACCGCGGCGGTGGCGGGCTGGGAGCGCCGCCGCGCGGCGGCGAGCGTGGCGTAGCTGTCCTGGAATCCACCGGCGGCGAACGTATCCGGGCAGCGCGCCGAGATCTCGCCGAGCAGCGTCACGATCTGCAGCACGCGCTTGCTGAGCTGCCCGGAGCGCAGCTCACCAGCGGCGCCGCCCGCTCCGGCCGCCAGTGCCTCGAACTGCGCGGAGGGCAGCCGGTGCCTGGTCAACATCATCCCGCACCCCTGGCCAGCGCGTCGAGGTCAGCGGTGACCCGCGCCCGGATATGGCCGATCAGAGCCAGCAGATCGGGACAGTAGACCGAAGGATTACGGAACCCGATGCCAGAACGGTAGCGGTGCGGGTAGTACCCGCCACCGCACACCTCCCGCACCGGACACTTCCAGCATTTCTCAGCGAGTCCCGCCAGTCCACTTTGTCGGGCCACCACCGCGGGGTGATTCAGAATGTCGTCCACCGGGTTGCGGGTCACGTGCAGTCCGGTTGCCGCGGCTGCATGGTACGCCGACTTCAACGCGTCGACTTGCTCCAGCGACCCGTCGGTCTCGATCACCGCAATGCTCGATGGGGCCAGCCCGATACCTTCGACCCGACTGACGCCGCCGAGTAGGAGGTGCATGATCTCCCGGAACAGGCGCAGCTCGGTCTCCTGTCGCGGCGCCGAATACCATCGGTCGAACAGTGCACCCAACCAATCCGCATAGGGCGCGCCGGCGTGGTCGCCGGTCCGGCCGGGGGGAGGATCCGTCCAGTTGCCGTGCGGCAGCAGGAAGTCCATCCGGGGCGGGTTGAACCGGAGCAGTTCTTCGTAGCTGGCGACCGGGTCCTGGGCGAGGTCAACCGTGCACAGCAGTCCCGAGAACAACCGCCGGTACGGCTGCGAATTCAGCAGTTCCAGCCCGCGGACCACATCCGAGTAGGTCCCCCGGCCATTCGGATAACGACGGTGCCGGTCGTGGCCGGCGGCAGCCCCGTCGATGCTGACCGCGACCGAAATCTCGTGTTCGCCGAGCACATCGAGCAGAGCACCGGTAAGCAGCACGCCGTTCGACTGAACGGTCAGCGCCACCGCTGTCGTCGCCGGCAGGCTCTCGCGCAGTGTCCGCGCGGTGGTCGCGAAGAATGCCGCGCCGGCCAGCAGCGGCTCGCCGCCGTGTAACACCAAGCCTATCCGGCGCAGCCGGTGCTGCCGGGCATGCTCCGCGATCCGCTCAGCGGCGAGCCGGACCACCTCCGGGCTCATCGTCAGCGGGCGGTCCCGCCAGGTCTGGTCTGCCATCCGGTACACGTAGCAGTAGTCGCAGGCGAGATTGCACCGGCTGTGCACCTTCAAGATGAACTGCCGAATCGGCGCCGGCCGCCAGCCACTCCCTTTCAGCGCCGCGACATCACTGCGGGTTGGCCACTCGGAGCGAACAGGGACGCCAAGGGCTGACGCGCTCGCCCTCATATGCTCTGCTGAAAACCAGCTATCGCCTCATCTGGATTCTCCGCCGCGAGAAGGACCCGGCGAAGCGACTGAGCCAAAGCGGAATCGTGCAGCGTGGTAAGCAACGCGAGGTCGATCTGGCTCAGATCGATGAGGCTGGACTCGATGTCGAGATCGTCGTCACCCATCCATGGACCTCCGTGGTGGCTTACCGGTAGCGTACCCTGCGGCGGGCGGACCGTCATCCGCCGACTCGGGCCGATCCGGCGGCGACCGCGACGCCTCTGGCCGGCCGGATCTTTCTCGCCCGGTCCGGTGGTTGTGGCAATGTTGTTCGCGTGAGCGGGGACGGGGTCGAGTCGGGACGGCGCCTGGACTTCTTCGTTTCGCATGCCGGAACGGACGACGACTGGGCGTCGTGGATCGCCCAGGAGCTGGCGAGCGCCGGCTACGAGGTCGAACTCGATGTGTGGCACTGGTCGGCCGGCATAGACGTTATCCAGGCGACGCAGCGGGCGCTGGACCGGGCGTCGCGGGTGCTGGCAGTGTGGACGCCAGACTACTTCACCGGACGGTGGGCGGGCCTGGAGCATCGGGTATCGCTGCATGCGGCGCAGACCCAGCCCGGCCGGCTGCTGCCGGTGGTGGTCCGCGCCTGCCCGGACGAAGTCATACCCGGGCTGTACCGGACGCTGATCCGGGTGGACCTGGTAGGCATACCGGAGCGGGAGGCGCAGAAGCGCCTGCTGGCCGCGGCGGCGGGGGCCGCCCGGCCGACCACGAGGCTCCCCTATCCCGGCTCGGCTCAGTCGGGCATCTATCCGGGCCGGCTGCCGCCGGTGTGGAACGTACCGGCCCGCGACCTGTTCTTCACCGGCCGCGAGACGGCGCTGGCCGACCTGCACGCCCGGCTGACGGCCGGTGGTCCGGCGACGGTGGCCATCGTCGCAGCGCAGAGTGAGGGAGGCGTCGGCAAGACCCAGCTGGCGGTCGAGTACGCGTGGCGGCATGCCGGCGACTACCGGCTGGCGTGGTGGGTGGACGCGGGGCCGCAGGCCACCGCCGAGGCCGGCCTGGTCGAACTGGCCGTGCTGCTCGACGTCCCGACAGTCGGCGGCATCCCCTCGGTGATCCCGGCGCTGTTCGCCGAACTGGACGGCCGCAGCGACTGGGTGCTGATTCTGGACAACGTCGCCGATGCCGAACAGCTGGCCCGGCTGCAGCCGCCGGCCTCCGGCCGGACGATCGTGACCACCCGGAACGCCGGTACGGTCCCGGCCGAGCAGCGCGTCGCGATCGGCCGTTTCACCCGGGCCGAGTCGGTGCGGCTGCTGCGCCACCGCTGCCCGTGGCTGGCCGAGCACGGGGCCGCGCGGATCGCCACGATCGTCGAGGATCTGCCCCTCGCGGTGGCGCAGGCCGGCGCGTTCCTGGCGCAGACCGGCATGGCCGCCGACGAGTACCTGCCGCGGCTGACCGAACGCGCGTCCGCCGAAGCCGGCGACCGGCCCGGCGCGGACCTCGCGGACGCCGGGCTGGCCGCCACGGTCGCGGTGGGCCTCGAACGGCTCGCCGCGCTCGACCCGGCTGCCGCCGACCTGCTCGACCAGTTGGCCCTGCTGGCTCCGGAGCCGGTCCCGCTGACCGCCACGACCCGGGACGCGGATCCGGTGCCCGGCCTGGTCGTAGGCGACCCGGAGACCACGAGCGAGATCGTTTCCAGCATCACCGGGCTCGGGCTCGCCAGCCAGGATGGCACCTCGATCCAGTTGCACCACCGGGTGCACGCCGTCATCGGCAGGAGCCTAACCGACCAACGGCGTGCCGTGGCCCTCGGCCGAGCGCTGCGGTTGTTGGCCACCGCCGATCCGGGCGACCCGGCAGAGCCCACGCATTGGCCGCTGCACGCGGCCCTCACCCCGCACCTGCGCGCCGCCGTCGCCCACCTGCCGGACACGCCCGGCGTCACCGAGACACCCAGGTTCCGGGAGTTGCTCGGCCACACCTGCCAGTACCTGCGCGTCGTCGGGCAGCCGCAGGCCAGCTACGGCCTGGCCGAGGAGACGTACCGGCGCCGGCAGCGGATGCACGGCGACGACCATCCGGAAACCCTCCGGTGGGCCATGCATCGCGGCGTCGGTCTGGGCTCGCTCGGCCGCCACGCGGCCGCCCGGGAGGTGCTGGCCGACACCCTGGGCCGTCAGCGGCGGCTCGTCGGCCCAGACGACCCGCAGACGCTGCGCTCGGCGAACTGTCTCGGCGTCACGCTGGCCGCGCTGGGCGATCACGACGCGGCGCGGCAGATCCTCGACGACACGCTGGCCCGGCGCCGGCGCGTCCTGGACCCCGACGCCGCCGAGACGTTGCAGTCCGCCACCGACCTCGGGACGGCCTTGGACGCGCAGGGCTACCACGAGCAGGCCCGCCGGGTGCTGGAGGACGCCACCACCCGGCGCCGCGACACCCTCGGCCCCGACCACCCGGACACCCTCACCTCCGCCCACCACCTCGGCCAGACGCTGGCCGCGCTCGGCGACCACGCCGCCGCCCAGCACGTCCTGGCCGACACCACCACCCGGCGCCGCGACACCCTCGGCCCCGACCACCCGGACACCCTCACCTCCGCCCACCACCTCGGCCAGACGCTGGCCGCGCTCGGCGACCACGCCGCCGCCCAGCACGTCCTGGCC
>Ga0210378_10000554_pt1 | contig 19139 bp, 22 predicted proteins | sample PLM1_60_b1redo_FD_155465 | JGI IMG/M metagenome (GOLD analysis project Ga0210378, IMG submission 155465) | Groundwater sediment microbial communities from an aquifer in East River, Colorado, USA - PLM1_60_b1 redo | ecosystem: Environmental > Terrestrial > Soil > Riparian zone | place: USA: East...
AGCGCTAGCGCCAGAGGGCGTATGTGGTGATCACCCACGCGGCCATCGTAGGCTGCACGCGCGGCAGGGGCCGCGCCGGCCAGTGAGTCGGGGGACATTCGCGAACACTGGCGCACCCCTGTACACCGCTATTGCCGGTGGCTAAGTGGGTGAGCACGACCGTTCGGCCCGGCGCGAGGACGCGCCGATTCCTGGGTTGCTAGGTTGTCGGCGACCGATCGTGCGCGTCGCAGGGATCGAAGAATTCGGTGACGGTGTGACGGTGCTGGAGGTGCCTGACCCTCGCGCGCCGCGCACCGGCGAAGTTCTGATCGAGGTCAAGGCCGCCGGTGTCGGCAATTGGGATGAGTTCGCCCGGACTGGACGTTGGGATCTGGGACGCGGGCCGCCGATGGCGCTCGGCGTCGCGGCGGCAGGGGTGGTTGCCGCCTTGGGTGCCGGGTTCGAGGGGTGGTCGGTCGGGGATCCGGTGTTCACCCATCCGCTCCCACTCGCGGAGCAAGGATGCTGGGCGCCGTGGCTCGTTGCCGAGGCCGCCTTGCTCGCCCCCAAACCGGCGGAGCTTTCGTGGACGCATGCCGCTTCGTTCCCGGTCCCGGCACTGACCGCGGTTCAGGTGCTGGACGAAGGCCTGCGCGTGAACCGCGGCGAGCGGCTGCTCGTGAACGGAGCGGGCGGAGCCACCGGAGCGTTGATCGTCTCGATGGCAGCTCTCCGCGGCGTTGAGGTGATCGCGACGGCGGGACCGAGGAGTCGCGAGCGGGTAATCGGTTCCGGAGCCGCGACGGTGATCGACTACCACGACCCGGACTGGACGGCTCAGGTCGTGGCGGCGACGGCCGGCCATGGTGTCGATGCCGCTGCCAACGCGGCGCCCGACGGTGCCGCGGTCGCGCTCGCGGCGGTTCGAGACGGCGGTCGTCTGGTCACGATCACTTCCGACCCGCCCGAGAGCGAGCGAGGAATCGAAGTCGTCTCGCTGTATGTGCGCGCCGACGGGGAGCAGCTCGCGGGCGCCGGTCAAGATTTGGCCGCCGGACGGCTCGACTTCGAGCTCGGCGCGTCTTTCCCCCTCGCGGAGGCCGACGCGGCACTCGCTCGCGCCGTTGCAGGAGGCGGAGCCGCTGCGCTCGAGGTCTAGCTCCCTCTGCGCCTTCGGGAAACACGCGACGAGCGCCTCTCGCCCGCAACGCACGGTCGCGGTCACGTAGCCCTTCGCCCCTTCGGGTGACATTTCCGAACACTGGCCCAGACGAGGGCGGCATCGCCGCGGCCGAGCCCGTATTCTTCGAGCTGAGCGGCGAGGACGCGGGGTGACGCCCGCCGAGTCGATCCGGTTAGCCTCCGTTAGCGGGCCTTTAAGGAGGCCGTCGTGAGGCGGTGAAGTGCGGTGGCACAGCGGGGACGCCTCCCGCCCGCACAGGTAGGGCGACTGTGTGAAGGAGGTGACCCTGGTGCGAATCCTGTCGAACGAACTCTCAGCGCACGTTGGTGAACAAGTGCGCTTGGCCGGTTGGGTGCATAGCAGGCGCGATCTGGGCGCTCTGTCTTTCCTTGTGCTGCGCGACCGTGGCGGCTTGGCGCAGATCGTCAGCTCTGAACCGCTCGAACTCGTGCCGGAGACGGTGATCGAAGTTGAGGGCCAGGTCGTCGTCGCAGGCCAGGCTCCGGCTGGGGTCGAGCTGCAGGAGCCGTCTTTCCGCGTGCTGGCCACACCCGTAGAGCAACCGCCGGTTGAACTACGTCGGCCGATCTTGAAGGAGTCGCTGCCGATGTTGCTCGACTTCGCGCCGGTTGCGCTCAGGCATCCGCGCGAGCGGGCGAAGTTCGAGCTTGCTGCTGCCTCTGTGGCCGGGTTCCGCCATGCCGTTGATCGCCTCGGGTTCACCGAGATCTCAACGCCGAAGATCGTTGAGTCGGCCACGGAAGGCGGCGCGAACGTCTTCGCGATCGACTACTTCGACCGACCGGCGTTCCTGGCGCAGAGCCCGCAGTTCTACAAGCAGACGATGGTTGGCGTCTTCGAACGGGTTTACGAGACGGGGCCAGTGTTTCGAGCGGAGCCGCACGACACTGCACGTCACCTCGCCGAATACACATCGCTCGACGCCGAGATCGGCTTCATTCGCGACCACTTCGACGTTATGCAGGTGGTGCGCGAAGCAGTCTCAGGCATGGTCGAGGCGATGCGAGAGCGCGCCGGTGCTGCTATCGAGCTGCTGGCCGTCGAGCTGGCCGAGGTGCCGGACGAGATCCCGTGGGTGCACTTCGCCGACACCGGAGTCGACGATGTTGACCTCGCCCCCGGAGACGAGCGACGGCTCTGCGAAGAGCACGGAGAGTGGTTGTTCGTCACCGGCTTCCCGATGGCGAAGCGGCCCTTCTACACCCATCCGCAGCCGGACAGACCTGCGTACTCGAACTCGTTCGACCTCCTCTTCCGGGGCATGGAGATCGTCACCGGCGGCCAGCGACTGCATCGGTTCGAGGACTACGTCGCCGCGCTGGACGGCGAGACGGAACCGTACGAGAGCTACCTGCAGGCGTTCCGGTACGGGATGCCGCCACACGGCGGCTTCGCGCTCGGCCTCGAACGGTGGACGGCGCGGCTCATCGACGCCCGCAACATCCGAGAGACAACCCTGTTCCCTCGCGATCTGAATCGACTATCGCCCTAGCCGATGCCCGCCGCTCCGAGCCAGCTTCCCACGAGCAGCTCGGGGGACATTCGCGAACACTGGCGCATGCGACTACTGCTCGTGCTCGTACCCGTTCGCGCGCCCGCTGCGCCGCAGCGACCGGCGTGTCTCCCTTGCCGTAACGGTCGATGACTGACTCTGGATTTGCCTTGGGTGTGAGCCTCGCCCACCAAACCGCGCCCTCCTGAGACAACACGAGGCCAAATCCGCGCGCGTCGAACCAAGCCGCTACGGAGATGGGTAAGGGACAAGAGACGGTGTCTCCAGTATTCGGTCGCCGAAGATCGCGAGTCGATATCGAGAGTCGTTACGTCGCGAATCGCTGATCGCCGTTCTCCCGGCAACGACGGAGCGATACGTTTTCAAGCATGCAGCTCAAGGAGCGACCAGGTCCCCCGGGTCCGTATGCCGCGCCGGACGAAATAGCCCCGCCCAGGCCGGACGTCTCAACCGGCGGCACCCGTTACGCCGACATTGAGTACGCGAGGGTCATGGGCTTCCGGCCACTCCGAATGGACCTCCTGCTGCCACCGGCCCCCAGCGGCCCGGTACCGGTGGTGGTGTGGATCCACGGCGGCGCCTTTCTCTTCGGCTCGCGACTCCACGGCGCGGTGACCGAGCCGGCCTGTCGGGCCTTGATCGAGCGAGGCGTCGCTGTTGCTCTGGTGGAATACCGCTTCAGCGGCGAAGCCCTCTTCCCAGCGTGCCTTCATGACGTCAAGGCCTCCGTCCGGTGGCTGCGTCAATTCGGTGAGCACGTAGGCGTGAACGGTGAAGCCATCGGTGTATGGGGTGAGTCCGCGGGAGGTCACCTCGCGGCCTTCATCGCCCTCAACGGCAACGACGAACGGCTCGACGGCACGGTTGGCGTCACGGGCTGCTCGTCGGACGTCGTGGCCGGTGTGGCTTGGTACCCGGACACCGACTTCTTGGCCTTGGGGCCGGGGTCGGACCGGACGGGTTCGCCCGATCCGACGTCGCCGGAAGCACTCCTGATCGGCGGCCCTACCCGGGATCGCCGCGAGGATGCCGCGTTTGCGAGTCCCGTCACCCACGTTCACCCGGGCGCAGCGCCGATCCTGCTGGTACATGGCCTCGAGGACGGCCTCCTACCGCCTGAACAGAGCGCACTGATGCATGAGGCGCTGCAGACAGTCGGTGCTACCAGCGAGGTGGAGTGGATCGAAGGAGCCGATCACGTGTTCTTCGGCGTCGATCCCGACCCCATAGCGGATCGATCCGCCGACTTCCTCGTTCGTCATCTCGCCTAGACCCGGCCGGCTTTGCCGAGGCGATTCTCTGGGTTCATGCGAACAATCTGCGCGCACGGAGGTTCTACGAGCTCGGGGGCTGGTGTCCCGACAGTGCCGAGAAGCCAGTCGAGTCCTTCGACATCCCTGTCCTTGAAGTCCGCTATCGCATCCGACTGAAGTAACGACCCAGTCCGGAAGAACGGCACTGCGGGTGAGACCTCTGCTCGTCAGGGGACATTCGCGAACGCTGGCCCAGGCGAGCGACTTGGGTAGGTCGAGTCCGTCGTTAGAGTTGTTACGAAGTGCCGGCGAATGTCACTGATCGCACCGCTGCTGATGCGCATCTCGCGGAGGTCGAGGCCGAGCAGGCCGCGCTTCGACGCATAGCGACTCTGCTTGCTAGGAGCGTTCCGCCTAACGAGGTCTTTGACGCCGTCGTTGACGAAGTCCGTCTGCTCATGCGTGTCGAGGGTGCGGTTCTTGGGCGCTACGAAGCCGACAAGACTGTCACCGTCCTGGCGGTTTCCGCCGAGGCAGGCGCACAGGTCGCCCTGCCGGTGGACAAAAATTTTTCCACCGAGGGGCACAACGTCGGCCGGTTAGTCTTGCGAACCGGGCGGCCGGCACGCATCGACGATTACACGAAGGCGACCGGCAGGGATCAGGTACGCCGGTTCCGCGAAGCCGGTGTTCGGTCGGCCGTGGGTGCACCCGTCCAGCTTCGAGAACGGGTGTGGGGCGTGCTTTCCGTCTACTCGATGCAGGCGCAACTACCCCCGGATACGGAGGGGCGTCTCGCGGACTTCGCCGCGCTGGTCGCAAGCGCGATTGCGAACGTGCAGGCGTGGTCGGAGCTGGAAGCCTCGCGCGTGCGGATCATCACTGCCGCCGACGAGGCGCGTCGGCGGGTCGAGCGCGACCTCCACGACGGGGCGCAGCAGCGGATTGTCGTGCTCGCTCTCAAGGCTGGGATGCTTGCGCAGTCTCAGGCTGCACGGACCGCTGGTCTGGACGCCGATCTTCGAAGCTTTGAGGTCGACCTCAATGAGGTGCTTGAGGAACTGCGCACAATCGCTTCCGGGTTGCATCCTGCCGCCCTGTCTGAAGGCGGCCTCGCTCCCGCGCTGAGAACACTCGCACGACGTTCGCCTGTCCCGGTGGTGCTCGATGTGCGACTCCCAGAAGGGGTCGCCGAGTCGGTTGAAGTTGCTGCCTATTACTTCGTCGCGGAGACGCTGACGAACACCGCAAAGCACGCCGAGGCATCTCGCATTGACGTGACGGTCGAACTACGCGACGGCCACCTCTGGGTCTGTGTTCGAGACGACGGCGTCGGCGGGGCAGCCCCAACTCGCGGCTCGGGCCTTGTCGGGCTAACGGACAGAATCGAGGCGTTCGGCGGGACAATGACGCTCGACAGCCCGTCGGGCGCAGGCACGACGCTGGTCGCGCATCTGCCGCTCCCCGAGCACCCCGCGCCGCAGCGTCGTTCGTAGCGACTTCGCGGGTCCCCCAAGTCCCAAACCTCAAGGGACATTCGTGAACACTCGGGCAGCCAAGTCGCTCTACGCCCGGTTAGTAACTCTTGAGCGAGTTGGGTTGTGCGAGCGCGCGTGAACGGCTCTGCAGGAGTGCTGCCCTTGCCTCGATGCGCTAGCGCGGGCTACGTGAGGCCCGGCGGCACGACGAGTGCTCCTCATCGTCCATTTGCGACAGTGCGTATGGGGCGGTCGCGAGTGCCTCGGGGCAGACATCGCGAGCGACCGTTTGAAACGGTTGGCCTGCGAGATGTGGCGGGCGGCGTCGTCGGCCATGGCTCAGCGGTTGTGGTTGACGACCTCGACGTTGTGCCCGTCGGGGTCCAGGACGAACGCGCCGTAGTAGCCCGGGTGGTAGACGGCGCGCTCGCCGGGACTGCCGTGGTCCTCGTAGCCCGCGGCGAGCGCGGCGGCGTGGAACGCCCGCACGGTCGCGTCGTCCCGCGCCGGGAACGCGAGGTGGACGTGCTCCGTGAGCGGCCGCTCGTCGTGGATCAGCGAGAAGCTGAACTCCTCGCCGACCATCTGGACGCGGACCGGCTCGTCCACGCCGATCCGCAGCCCCGCGTGCGGCGCGATCGTCGTGTAAAAGCGCCTGGACGCGGCGGGGTCGCGGACGCGGATCCAGAGGTGGTCAATGCAGCCGTCGGGTAGTACGCGGTCCTCGCGCTCCGTGTGCACCGCCTCCGCGCTGTTGCCGTCGGGGTCGAGCAAGAAGCCGCCGTAGTAGTCCGGGCCGTAGACCGTGCGCGGGCCGGGCGCGCCGTCGTCTCGGTAGCCCGCGTCGATCCCCGCCCGCCAGAAGGCGTCCACAGCCTCACGGGACGGCGCGCGGAAGCCGACGTGCAGGCCCCGGGTCACGGGGTGCTCGCGGTCCGTCGGCCCGATGTCCCAGTCCTCCCACTCGACGAGCTCGGCGTCCGCGTGACTCGGCTCGGCGCCCAGCACGGAGAGCACGGTGCGGTAGAAGCGCTCGGACGCGGCGAGATCCGCGACGGCGATTCCGACGTGGTCGAACACTCTGCCGAGGCTACCGTTGCGATGATCTTCGCGGCTGCCGAGAGATCTTCGTCGTCCTGTTCCGCCCGTAGATAGGCGCTTACGGCATCGATCGCGTTTCTCAGGTGGTCAGAAGGGTGACGCCATAGGATTGCGCCGTGCCGTTCACGCTCAGCAACATCAAGGAGGATCTGGAGGACATCGGCCCTAGGTTCGACGGCGCGCCGGACCTGGAGTTCCGCGCGTCGACCAAGGCGCTCAAGCTCGAGAAAGCGGCCCTGAGCTACCAGCGCGTCCCGCCCGGCTATCGCTTTCCGTACGGCCACACGCACGAGAAGCAAGAGGAGGTGTACGTGGTCGTGCGCGGGAGCGGGCGGATGAAAGTCGACGACGAGATCGTCGAGCTCAAGGAATGGGACGCGGTGCGCGTCCCGCCCGGCACGTGGCGAGGCTACGAGGCCGGGCCGGAGGGCCTCGAGATCCTCGTCATCGGCGCGCCCAATCTCGGCGAGGATCCGCGCGAAGATGTCGATGGCCAGCGCGATTGGTGGGCTGACTAGCCGCTGGCGTAGTAGTCAAGATCCGGGAAAGCGACCACGCCACCCGTTATTGGCACATCCGACCCTAGGCTGCGGGATATGACGATTCAGCGGATGGACAACGTTCTCATCGTTGTCGACGACCTCGAGGCTGCCAAAGCGTTCTTCGCCGAACTCGGTATGGAGCTGGAAGGCGAGGCGCCGGTCGAGGGGCGTTGGGTGGACCGCGTCGTCGGGCTCAACGACGTCCGTGCCGACATCGCCATGATGCGGACCCCGGACGGCCACAGCCGGGTTGAGCTGACGAAGTTCCACACGCCGCCGGCGGTCAGAGCCGAGCCGGAAAGCGCGCCGGCGAACGCGCTGGGCATACGCCGCATCATGTTCGCTGTCGACGACATCGACGACGTGGTTGCTCGCCTGCGCAGCCACGGTGCCGAACTCGTCGGCGAGATCGTGCAGTACGAGGACATCTACCGGCTCTGCTTCCTGCGTGGCCCTGAGGGCATGATCATCGGACTGGCTGAGCGGCTCGGCTGAAGCCTTCATGGGTGCGGCCGGGGCGGCTCGCAGCCCCCGGCCGCGATTCATGAGCGCGGCGATGGCCTCGTCGAGCAGTACACGGTCTCCTCGTCGATGTCGATGATTGTCCTCCGAGGGGCGCGTGGACGACCTTTGCCGGGGGCCCGAGCGCGCCGTCGGGAGATGGTCGGCGCTCACTTGACAGAATATACGTCTCATGTAAACTAGCGCCATGGCGTCAATAGCGTCTACCCCGGACAGCGCGCGGCAGGAGCGAGTTCTCGCGGTGGCTCTGGAAGTGTTCGGGCGCTACGGGTTCCGCAAGGCCTCGATGGACGAGATTGCACGGTCTGCGGACATTTCCCGGCAGGGCCTCTACCTGCACTTCGCGAACAAGGAGGCGTTGTTCCGGGCCGCGGTCCGCCGGGAGCTCGACATCGCGCTCGGCGATGTTTCTCGCTGCTTGGATGAGGAAGGCGTTGGGCTGGAGCGACGGGTCGTCGCCGCGCTCGACGCTTGGCTGGGGCGTTATGTCGGGGCGATGTTCGGGTCCGATATCGGGAGCCTGTTCCGGAACCCGGCCATGCAGCTCGGCGACATGGTCGACCCGGCCATCGCCGCGGTCGACGCCCAGTTCGCTGCGGCGATCGCCGCAGCGATGTCGGAGAACGACCGCAGGCGGCTGGGCGTGACACCGGAGGAGATCACCGCGGCGCTGCATACGGTGGCTCAAGGCGCGAGATACCTGTCCGAGGCCCGGCGGGAGTCCCGGGAGGAGTTCGTGGCCCGGTTGACCGCTGCTACCCGGGTGATCTTCGCCGGCCTTGGCGCCGCGGCGACAAAAACGCGCTAGGAGGTGAGTCGATGGAAAGCACCGTTTCCGCCGATATTTATGTGGATGTGATGTTGCGGGTCAACGGGAGCGCCCGGCGGCTGCGGTTGGACAGCCGCGTCACGCTCCTCGACGCGCTGCGCGACGAGCTCGACCTGACGGGCACGAAGAAGGGCTGCGACCAGGGGGCGTGCGGCGCCTGCACGGTGCTGCTTGACGGCAAGCGCGTGCTGTCGTGCCTGACGCTTGCGGCCCAGTGCGAGGGCCGGGAGGTGACCAGCATCGAAGGCCTGGCGCCCGACGGGGGGCTGCATCCGGTGCAGGAGGCGTTCATCCGCCATGACGGTTTTCAGTGCGGCTACTGCACGCCCGGGCAGATCATGTCGGCGGTCGCGCTGCTGCAAGAGGGACGAGCGGGTTCGGATGAGGAGATCCGCGAGTTCATGAGCGGCAATCTCTGTCGTTGCGGTGCGTATCCGAACATCGTCGCCGCGATCCGAGAGGTCGCCGGCGGAGGGAGTGAATAGCGGTGCGACCCTTCGAGTACGTCCGTGCCGACGACGTGGCCGCCGCGGTGGCGTTGGTGAGCGCCGACCCCCAGGCTGAGTACCTCGCCGGCGGTACGACCGAGCTCGATCTCGTCTTGAAGGACGGGGTGCTCGAGCCTGGGCGGCTGGTCGACATCACGCGCCTGCCGCTGCGCGGGATCACCCGCGCTGAGGACACGCTGAGCGTTGGGGCGCTTGTCACCATGAACGAGCTGGCCGCCGACCCGACGGTGAGCGAGCGGGTGCCGTTCGTCCGCGAGGCGCTGCTGGCGGGTGCCTCGCCGCAGCTGCGCAACATGGCGACGATCGGCGGGAACCTCCTGCAGCGCACGCGCTGTCGTTACTTCCGCGACGCGACGGTGCCGGCCTGCAACAAGCGCACTCCGGGGTCCGGGTGTGCGGCGGTGCGCGGTCCGGCACGGATGCACGCGATCCTGGGCGCCGGCGAACACTGCATTGCCTTGCACGCCTCGGACCTGTGCGTGCCGCTGGTCGCGCTCGACACGGTCGTCGACATCCAGGGCGCCGACGGGTCGCGCAGCGTCCCGCTGACCCAGTTCTATGTCCTCCCGGGAGAACGGCCGGACATCGAGAACGTGCTCCAGCACGGCGAGCTGATCACGCGGATACGAATACCGCTCCTGCCGGTCGGCACGCGGTCCGGCTACTTGAAGGTGCGCGACCGAGCCTCCTACGAGTTCGCGCTCACCTCCGCGGCCGCGGCGCTGCTGATCGAAGACGGCACGATCGTGCGCGCCCGCCTCGCTCTCGGCGGCGTCGGGACTGTGCCGTGGCGGGCTTCCGAGGCCGAGGAGATTCTCCACGGCGCACCCGCCACCGGCCGAACGTTCCGCGCGGCGGCGGAGGCCGCGCTTCGTGATCCGTTCACGGTCGCGGGCACCGCGTTCAAAGTCGAGCTCGCCCAGCGCACGATCGTCCGAATCCTGCAAGACGTATCGGGGGTCCAGTCATGACGACCGCCACACGCGAGAACATCATCGGTGATCCCGTCGATCGGATCGACGGGCCGCCCAAGGTGACCGGGGCCGCGCTCTACCCGTCGGATTTCACCTTCCCCGATCTCACACATGCCGTCCTGGTGCAGTCCACGATCGCGGCCGGAACTATCAGGGGCATCGACGTAGCGAACGCGGAGGCCGCGCCGGGCGTCCTCGCGGTGATCACGCACGAAAACGCACCTGCTCTCGTCGCGGGACCGACGGCCCGGGTCGACCCATCGCCTACATCCCCCCCGTTGAAGGACGACCGGATTCTGTACCGGGGCCAGATTGCGGCCGTCGTGGTGGCCCGGACGCGCGAACAGGCGGCGGCCGCGGCGCGACTGGTCGAGATCGACTACGAAGAGGCCGTTCCGGTGCTGAGTCTCGACGATCCCCGTGCCCCGGTCTTGCTCGATCGGTGGGGGCTGGACGTCGATCGCGGTGATGTCACCGCCGCGCTCGCCTCCGCCGAGGTGGCCTATGACGAGACCTTCACCACGGCAGCGGTGACCAACAATCCGATGGGGCTCTTCGCCACGGTGGCCCGCTGGGAAGGTGATCGGCTCACCGTGCACGACACGAGCCAGGACCCGATGAGTACGCGCAGAGCCCTGGCAGCGGCGTTCGAGCTACCTGAGACTTGCGTCCGGGTTCTTGTTCCGTACCTCGGAGGCGGTTTCGGGGCCGCACTCCGCGCCTGGCCGCACGTGCTCCTGACCGCGCTCGCGGCCCGGGTCGTCGGTCGCCCGGTCAAGCTCGTGCTGACCCGGCCGCAGATGTTCACGTCCGTCGGCCACCGGCCGGAGACACGGCAACGGGTGCGGCTCGGTGCCACCCGCGATGGTCGGCTGGTCGCAGTCGATCACGAGTCCACCGCGACGATCGGGGCCCTGGGCGACGGGGGCGTCGAGCCCGTCACGCAGGTCACGGGCAACGCGTACGCCTGCCCGAACGTGGCGACACACGACCGGCGGGCGCAGCTGCACATCCCAAGCCCTTACTGGATGCGTGCCCCTGGCAGGACCCAGGGCCACTTCGCGGTGGAGTCCGCGCTCGACGAGCTGTCCTACACACTGGGCATCGACCCGATCGAGCTGCGGCTGCGCAACTACACCGAGGTCGATCCGGTGTCGGGCCGGCCGTGGTCGAGCAAGGCACTGCGTGAGTGCTACGTCGTCGGCGCCGAACGATTCGGGTGGGCGCGGCGTACGCCCGAGATCGGATCGATGCGCGACGGGAACTGGCTGGTCGGTTACGGCATGGCCGGAGTTACGTTCACGTCAGGCCAGGCGCTCTGCCGGGCCACGGTGTCGATCGGCCGCGACGGAACCGCGCACGTGCGCAGCGCCGCTACCGACATCGGCACCGGCACCTACACGATCGCGACCCAGGTCGCGGCCGAATTGCTGGGACTCGACACCGATCAGGTACGGGTCGAGATCGGCGACAGCGACCTGCCGTACGCGCCGTACTCAGGTGGTTCGGGAATAGCGACGTCTTTCAGCGGCGCCATCCACGACGCCGTGGGCAAGCTGGTGCGGGCATTCCTGGATCTCGTCGCCGACGACGAGTCGTCGCCGCTGCGGGGCAGGAGTCCGGATGAAATCACCACCACGAGAGGCGGCATCCACGTCGTCGATGCTCCCTCGATCGGTGAGACGTACGTCGACATGCTCGCCCGGCACGGACTACCGGAGCTAAGCGCGGACGGCGTGAGGGACCCGCAGGCGGACGGTGCGAGCCCGCCGCCCAACGGCTCATTCGCCGCGTGGTTCGCGGAAGTCCGCGTTGACGCAGGCCTGGGACTGGTGCGTGTCGCGCGGATCGTGTCGGCCGTCGACGCCGGCCGCATCCTCAATGAGAAGCTGGCTCGCAGCCAGATCATCGGCGGCGCGGTCATGGGCATCGGGATGACGCTGCTCGAGGAGACCGTCTTCGACCCCGAGACCGGCCGCATCGCCAATGCGACCTTCGGCGACTACCTGATCCCGACCAACGCGGACGTGGGCGAGATCGACGTGCTCTTCGTGGGCACGCCCGACACGGTGAGGCCTCTCGGGATCAAGGGCATCGGCGAGATCGGCGTGGTCGGCGTGTCGGCCGCCATCGCCAACGCCGTGTACCACGCCACCGGCCGACGCGTCAGATCGTTGCCGATCACCGTTGAACACCACTACGTCTAGCTCTTGATCCGGGAGCGGGAAATCGGGAGGCACGACATGAGCGGCTCCAATGCTTACTTCCTCACAGCCCCAACGCGAGCTGTGCGCGCTCGGATCTTCGCTAACGCCGACTCGACCCGGAGACGAATCGAGCGCGACCTACACGACGGCGCGCAGCAGCAGCTCGTCTCACTCGCGCTCGAGCTCCGGGCGGCGCAGGCGGCGGTACCGGCCGAGCTCGGCGAGCTCCGCGCCGAGCTGTCCAGCGTCATCGACGGGCTGACCAGTGTGCTGGACGAAGTGCGCGAGATCGCGCACGGGATCCACCCTTCGATCCTGGCCGAGGGCGGCCTCGGGCCTGCGCTCAAGACCCTCGCGCACCGTTCGTCGATCCCCGTCCAGCTCGACGTCCAAGCCGATGCGCAGCTGCCGGAGCCCGTCGAGTTGGCTGCGTATTACATCGTTTCGGAGGCACTCGCGAACACGGCCAAGTACGCGCAGGCGTCGGTCGTGAGCGTAGCTGTGGAGGCGCGAGACCGCGTGCTTCGTGTCGCAATCCGCGACGACGGCATCGGCGGCGCCGACCCGGCGCGCGGCTCCGGCCTGCTCGGCCTGAAAGACCGGGCCGAGGCAATCGGCGGCACGATCTCGCTCCAGAGCCCGCGCGGCGCAGGAACATCGTTGCATGTCGAGCTACCGCTCGACGACCCCAACTGCCAGGAGCCTGACGCCTTCTGAACCCGACGGCTCATGCGTACTGGGCGCTGGACGTTTCTGTAACCAAGGCCGACACAAGAGCCCCGCTTTGCGGGGCCTTGCAGAGCCCTCTTCCGGACTCGAACCGTTGACCCCCTCTCTGTGGAGAGGGGCTCGCTCTCTCGCCCACTCAGACAACGATCGTGCAGTCTCTGCAGGGATTTCGTCGATCGACGCGATCGTGTCCCGGCGCCGACGCGGGAGCAACCGGGCCAGCGCGGAGAGAAGGCACGATCGGCTGGTTCTAACGAGGGGCGCATCTGGTCGCGCCCGAGCACGACGAGCTGATGTCGTAACACGAGCAGTTCGACGTCTTTGGTGAACTCGCTGCTCCGGTTTCGGACGAGCAACCGCAGAACAGCTGAGGACGCGAGGTAGGCGAAGGAGAGGAGCATCCGCCGATGCTCCCAGAGCCCACGGCCGGCGGCAGCAAGACCCGGAACCTAGGTTTTGGAACCCTCAAGACAATGGCGAGGAGATGAAGCGGCCGAACCAGAGGAATACGGCCTCCCCGATCGCGGCGAGCTGGAGCTCGAGCGGGACAGGCTTGGTTCTTTCGCGGGCGCCGAGGCAACCCAGGCGGCGGAGTACGAGCTCGACGAGTTCAAGGCGCCGCCCGATCCGGCTTCGTGATTGAAGGCGGATGGCAGCCAGCCGGGGGCTAAAGGTCCCGGCAGTCCAGAAGCAACGTTGGGGGCTCGCGGCGACGACGCGAGGCGCCTCGTTCGCCAGAGTGGACATTCATGAGGAGGCGCGCTCTACCAGAAGGATCGCGGGAAGGAAGCGGCCGCTTCCGGGTGCAACGCGGCGCTTGGCCTTCGGCTTTGACCGACGGTGTTCTTCGATCGCGCTCCTTCTGACCTACCCGAAGGAGGAAATCGTGAAGTACGCACTGCTGTGTTACAACGCAAAGGACGCCTGGGATGGCGTCCCGGAGAACGAGCAGAAGGCGATCTACGGCGAATATGCCGCCCTCACTGAGGCGCCCGGCATCTTCGGGGGCTCCCAGCTGCGGCCGGTCGAGTCGGCGACCACGGTCCGCGTCGAGAATGGCCAGACGCTCTTGACCCCCGGTCCATTCGTCCATGCGAAGGAGTACCTCGGCGGCTTCTATCTGTTAGAGGCCGACGATCTCGACGCCGCGACCGCGATCGCCGCGCGGATTCCGGCGGCCCGCATGGGCGGCGCCGTCGAGGTGCGCCCGATCGTCGAGAGCTGACGCTGCTCGAGCAGGTTTTTCGCGACGGCCGAGGGAGGCTTTCATGAAGTACGTCCTCTTCTACGACTCCGCTGACGACGTCATCTCAAAGGCGCAGGCGCAGTTCCCGGCTCACAGCGCGCGCCTGCACGAGTTCCACGCCCGCGGCGACCTACTGATGGTCGGCACCTTCGGCGACCCCCAGAACGAAGGCTCGATGGCGATCTTCACCAGCCGCGAAGCTGCCGAGGAATTCGTCAAGGACGACCCGTTCGTCTTGAACGGCGTCGTCCGCGACTGGCACATCCGCGAGTGGCACGAAGTACTCGCGCCCTAGAACGGAGATCTCTGTTCATCCTGAGGGGTTCAAAACTCTGATTCGTGCCCTGGAAAGACTCGTTTCCAGGCGGAACCGGAGTTTTGAAACCCTTCAGCCCTACCGGAATCGGACTTCTCGACTTGGGAGCTCCATAAACGGCTCCATACCCGCCGCACGCTGGAGCCTGTGCAAGTCCGTCAGAGCGCAAAACCCGCGCTGAGCACGGGTTTTGCAGAGCCCTCTGACGGACTCGAACCGTCGACCCCCTCCTTACCATGTGATCCAAACGGCAACCAGTGGCAGCCGGTGGCAACGGTTTGTCGCTAGTTCAAGCCGTTTTCGCGCCTTTGCGGGCCGAACGTTTGCGACCAGTTGCGCCCCCTCTGTTCCATAACTGTTCCATCCCAATCGGCCCAAAACGCGCAGTTTGACGCTGGACCAGCAACCCGGATGCGCGGCTGACCACTTCCGTACAGAGAGGGGGTCAACCGACAACCGCCTCGCCTGGTGTTGCCCGAGGAAGCGGTGGCGGCGACTGATCACCGCAATGAACCCCTGCGAGTCCAGGGCCTGAGGCGATCGTCGCGTCAGACTGCTCAGCTCGTCGTCGCGCGTCGGCTGTCGCGTTGGAGGTAGTGAGCGCCCGGGCCGGTCTGGCTGGCTTCGTCATCGGGGTTGAGCATTGAGCACTTGTCAATCGAGAGGCAGCCGCAGCCGATGCAGGTGGTGAGCCGGTTGCGGAGCGCTTGCAGGGTGGCGATCCGCTGGTCGAGGTCGTGGCGCCAGTCGCGGGACAGCCGTTCCCAGTCGCGGCGGGTAGGGGTGCGGTGGGTGGGGAGCGTCTCGAGTGCGGCTCGGATCCGTTCGAGCGGAATCCCGGCGGTACGGCCGGCTTGGATTAGTGCGATCCGGCGAAGGATTGCGCGGTCGTAGCGGCGCTGGTTTCCGCTCGTGCGGCGCGCGGTGATCAGTCGCTGGGTCTCATAGAAGCGGAGTGCCGAGGGGGCGACGCCGCTGCGGGCGGCGAGCTCGCCGATCGTCAGCTCCTCGGCCACTTGACTTCAACATTACTTGAAGTTCTAGCCTGTGTGCATGTCGCGACTCGGGAGAAGGAGCAGATGACGGCCGTTGCGCCCGAACGTCTTGTTCGCGCTGCGTCGCTTGCGGAGCTGCGCGCGGCGGGACGGCTGGTCGTCCATCTCGACCGGCACACGCTTTGCCTGTTCGGCGAGGGCGACGAGGTGTACGCGGTCGACAACCGCTGCCCGCACATGGGCTTTCCGCTTCACCGCGGCACGCTCTGCGACGGGATCCTCACCTGCCATTGGCACCACGCCCGCTTCGACCTCCGCACCGGCGGCACCTTCGACCAGTTCGCGGACGAGCTGCGCCGCTTCCCGGTCGAGCTCGACGGTGACGACGTCCTCGTCGACCTGAGCCCGCCGGACGACCCGGTGGCCCACCAACGCAAGCGGCTGCGCGACGGGCTCGAGCGCGACATCCCGCTCGTCCTGGCAAAGGCGACAATCGCGCTCCTGGAGGCCGAACCGAGCGGCGTCGACGTCTTCCGCGCCGGCCTCGACTTCGGCGTCGCCCGCCGCGGCGGCGGCTGGTTCCGCGGCTTGACAACGCTGACCTGCTTCATGAATCTCGCGCCGCGGCTCGACCCTGGCGACCGGGCGGGGGCCCTCTACCACGGGCTCGCCGATGTTGCCGCCGACTCGGCGACGGAGCCGCCGCGCTTTCCGCTCGACCCGCTCCCCGGCCGCCCGCCCGACCCGGCGCGCCTGGCGCTCTGGTTCCGCCGCTTCATCGAGGTGCGCGACACCGAGGGCGCCGAGCGTGCCCTCGTCTCCGCCCTTCGCGCCGGCGCCTCCCCGAGTGCACTCGCGGACATGCTCTTCGCCGCCGCCACCGACCACCGCTATCTCGACGGCGGCCACACGCTCGACTTCGTCAACAAGGCGCTCGAAGCGCTCGACCTGGCGGGCTGGGACCGGGCCCAAGCGGTGCTCGCCTCGTTGCCGGCGCAGCTCGCGGCCGCCGAGCGGATGGAGGAAGCGAACAGCTGGCGGAACCCGGTCGACCTCGTCGCCTTGCTCGAGGGCGCCTTCGACGAGCTTCCGCAGGCGCTCGCCGCGGGCGCGGCGCGCCGCGGCGGCTGGGACGGCCGTGCCGCGGTCGTCGAGGCGATCCTCGACGGTGAGGCGGCGTCGACGCTCGAGGCGCTGCTCGACGCGCTGCGCGACGGCGCCGTCGTGGTCGAGCTGGCGTCGGCGGTCTCGCTCGCGGCCGCGACCCGAATCGCCCGCTTCCCGACCAGCAACGAGTTCGGCGACTGGGACACCGCCCTGCACACGTTCACGTTCGCAAACGCCGTCGAGCAGGGGCTCCGCCGCTCCGCCTCGCCCGAGCTCCTCCGCGGCGTGCTCGACGCGGCGATCAGCGTCCACCTCGACCGCTTCCTCAACGTGCCGGCGACGCGGCTACCGATCCCGGACCCGGACGCCGACCCGGTCGCGCTGCTCGAGGAGCTACCGCGCCTGCTCGACCGCCAGCAGCAGGTCGACGAGGCCGGCCAGCTCGTCGCCTCCTACCTCGGCGCCGGCGGCGACCCGGTCAAGCTCGTCGCCGCGCTTGGCTCCGCGCTTGTCCGCGAGAACCGCAACTTCCACACCATCCAATGCGTCGAGGCGGCCGCGCGTCAGCACGAACTCCTAGCGGCGACCGACGACGCATCCCTTCCACTGCTCGCTGCGGCGCGCTACCTCGCCGCACACGCGACGACGACGCGGTCGGAGAGACAAACCTTCGAGATCGCCCACCGGCTCCACCGCGGCGAGAGGCTCTACGAGGACGAACCAGCTTCAGCTTCGACGATGTAGAGCGCGTGAGACTGGGCCAACGTTAGAGCGCACGCCTGCGAGTCCAGGGCCTGAGGCAATCTCGGGGTTTGCGACGGGGCCGTGCTGCGGTGTGCGGGATCTGCAAGGAATCCAGACGGCGGGTCACTGTCCCGAGCTTCCGTGGTAGATCTCGGTGCGCGTCCAGGCAAGCCGGCCGCGAGTGACGCTCGCTGTCACGAAGACGCCGGTGTCGAGCGCGCGCTCGTCGAAGAGCTTCAGGCGGCGCGGGCGGAAGCGATCATAGCGCCGGCCGGACGTGGCATCGACGCGAACACGCACCTGTGTGTCGCCTTTCGGCTCGTCTGCGACAACTCGCCGCATCCCGCATTCTTCGTGAGCGCCGTCATCAACGGTGCGACCGCCAAAAGGAGGGACTCATGGAGAAGCCGTACACGCACACGACCTGGCGCGTGAGGGCAGGACTCGAGGACGAGTTCGTCAGGCGTTGGAGCGAGTGGGTCGATTGGAGCCACCGCGAAGGACTCGAAGCTCCCGCGCTGCTTCTCCGCGACCTGGAAAACCCGCAGGCGTTCGTCAGCTTCGGCCCATGGGCCAACATGGCGGCCGTCAGGAGTTGGCGTGCCCTCACCGGCTACCAGGAACGGGTGGCACGGCTCAGCGAGGTACTCGACAGCTTCGAGCCACGAACGCTCGAGATCGTCGCCCGGCGCTAGACACCGATTCCTCTGAACCGCCCGCGATCGCGCGCGCGAGACAGCGCGGCGAGCCGGTCGAGCGGATGCGGGTGGCAGCTCGCCAGCGTGTGGCCCGACGAGTCGCGACTGACTCGGCGACAGCGCGGGCAGGAGACGCGCCGGATCACAGTCTTTATCAGCCGCACGGCGATGGAGTCGGCGGATGAGGGCCTCCCGCAGGAGGGCGTTGCCGCGAAGAGCACACACGGCCGGAGCGTACTCAGCACGCTCGTCTCTCTCGATGACCCGCCACGCCAGGTGATGGTGACGACGGCGGGGATCAGCCTGACGCTGCCGGGCTAGCGACGGACGCGGCGGTGGCACTGTTGTGGTATTCACGCGCGCGCGTGAAACCATTGCTGTGGCTAGAGGGTGTCGTTTGGCCGACCAGGAGTAGGGCTCGAAGTACTCGGCTCGACTAAGGAGGACCGATGATCGCTCGAGTTTGGAAGGGCGCTGTTCGCAAGGAGGACAGCGACCGTATTCGGGGTACATGCAGGAAACCGGTGTTGCCGGCTACGCGAAGACCCCTGGCAACCGGGGCGTCTGGATGCTCCGCCGCGATGTCGGTGAGCGAACCGAGTTCATGATGTTCACCCTTTGGGACTCGCTTGCCGCCGTCAAAGCCTTCGCCGGCGAGGAGTTCGAGAGCGCCGTCTTTTATCCCGAGGACGAGCGGTTCCTCGTCGAGCGCGATCTCAGCTCGACCCACTATGAGGTCGACACCCAGGTCCAGCCCGCTGACCCCTGATGAGCCAACGTCGCGCCGTGGTGGCCTGCCAATCGGACTCACTCGGCGAGGCTCTCGGGCGAGCCACGCGCGCGACGCGAACTGAACTTCGTGAAGATGTTCGAGACGCGGTTCCGGGTCTTCTGGCCCAGGGTCAGCCGGCTTCCAACTCGCTGTCGGCGTAGCCGCGAAACGCCGGCCGAGCGCCAGGCTCGCGAAAAGGGCTGCCACCGGCCGCTCCTGCTAGGGCCCGGCTGGAGCGCCGCCACGCGTGTCGTGCTTCCGCCAAAGAGCGACACCGGTTACGCGCGCGAGAACAAGATTGACGACGTGAGTGCCGTGCTGCGGTACGGGGTGGTGTCGACGACGAGTGAGCTCCGCGAGCACGGCCGGGACGACCCTGTACCGTAGAGTCGTGGAATGAAGCGCCACCCCGCCCTGA
>Ga0210378_10000555_pt1 | contig 19127 bp, 13 predicted proteins | sample PLM1_60_b1redo_FD_155465 | JGI IMG/M metagenome (GOLD analysis project Ga0210378, IMG submission 155465) | Groundwater sediment microbial communities from an aquifer in East River, Colorado, USA - PLM1_60_b1 redo | ecosystem: Environmental > Terrestrial > Soil > Riparian zone | place: USA: East...
GGTCTGCCGGGCGATCCGGGCGGCCGGCGGGGCGGTCGACGTGATCGCGGTCACCTCGGCCCGGGACCTGTCGACCGTTCGTTCGGCGGTGTCCCAGGGCGTCGTGCAGTACCTGCTGAAGCCGTTCACGTTCAGCTCGCTGCGGGAGAAGCTGGAACGGTACGCGGACTACCGGCTCGCGCTCGCCGCCGGCGGCCCGGCCGCCGGCCAGTCCGAAGTAGACCGCGCGTTCGCCGCGCTGCGCGGCGTCGACACCGGCACGCTGCCGACCGGCCTGGCCGCGGAGACGCTGGAGTCGGTGGCTCGGGTGCTGCAGGGCTGCGACGGCGGGCTGTCCGCCGGCGAGGTCGCCGACCGGTGCGGCGTTTCCCGGGTGACCGCTCGCCGGTACCTCGAGCACCTCGCCGAGTCGGGTACGGCGGTCCGCAGCCCGCGGTACGGCCGCGCCGGCCGGCCGGAACTGGAGTACCGCTGGGCGGCCGGCCCGCCGAGCCGCTCGAGCCGGTGAAGCCCGTGCCGCCGGCCGGGCAGGAGAGCCGGCCGCATCCTGGCAAGTCCGCATCGCACCGATGCGGACGCCACACCGGCTCTTCGGCGGTTGCCGGGCATGGGGCGCAGGTTTAGCATCCACCCGGCCCGTTGCTTTGGTTTTGGGGTACGGAGGGAGCGTTGGGGGTGCCCAGGCCGGGTCGATGGTGCATCTCGCCTGCATCGCATCGGTTGCGACGCCGTGAGCAAGGGGGCTCAGTAATGACGCGACTACGACCATCGATGGCAGCGGCAGCGGCCGGGGCACTCGTCCTCGCCTCGGTCAGCCTGCTCGGCGCGCAGGGGGCGCAGGCACAGGTATTCAACTACCAGCACCTGAACAAGGTGCAGCAGCGGCACGTCTCCGGGCTGCTGTCGACGGCGCTGAACCCGGAGGACGCCGCTGCCGGCGCCCGCAGCGCGGCGCCGCTGCGCCCGATGTCGGCCAGTTCCGCGAGCAACTACCAGCCCGGGCCGAACGGCTGCCCGAGCCAGTTCGGCGGGAACGTCAAGGTCAACCAGAACTGCGTGAACCTCACGGACGCGGACCTGCAGGGACGCGCGCAGGCGCAGAACGAGACCTGGATCGCCGCCGACCCGAACGCCCCGACCCACCTGGTGGCCAGCTACAACGACTACCGGCGCGGAGACGGCACCTGCGGCCTGTCGTTCTCGCTCGACAGTGGACACACGTGGGCCGATGCCACGACGCCGAACGGGTACACCCGCGGCACGGCGTTCGGCGGAAAGACCCGGGAGTACTGGCAGGCCAGCGGGGACACCTCGGTCGCCTGGGACACCAAGGGCAACGCGTACCTGTCCTGCCAGGTGTTCAAGCGGGGCGCAGCGGTCTCGCCGGACCAGGACCAGTCCAGCGCCTTCTACGTGTACCGCTCGACCGGCAACAACGGCGGGTCGTGGAACTTCCCCGGCCGTCCGGTCGCTGAGAACGACGACACCGCCGGCACCGGCGCCGCCCTGCTCGACAAGCAGTTGATGACGGTCGACAACACCGTGGGCAGCCCGTTCCAGGACCGCGTCTACGTGACGTGGACGACGTTCGCGCCGGACGGCACGGCCTACATCTACGAGGCGTTCTCCGCCGACTACGGCGCGACGTTCAGCGCGCCGGTGCTGGTCAGCGGCGACACCGGCCTGTGCGACTTCAGCTTCGGCCTGCCCACGCCACAGGGCCGGTGCAACGAGAACCAGTTCTCGCAGCCGTTCACGGCGCCGGACGGCACGCTGTACGTCGTCTGGGCGAACTTCAACAACGCGCTGTCGGGCACCGAGAACCGCAACCAGATGATGCTCGCCCGGTCCACCGACGGCGGCCAGACGTTCTCCGCACCGGTCCGGGTCGGCTACTACTACGACCTCCCGGACTGCGCGACCTACCAGGCCGGCAAGGACCCCGGCCGGTCCTGCGTGCCGGAGAAGGGCGCCACGACGAACTCCTACTTCCGGGCCGCCAACTACCCGGTCGGCGCGGTCGACCCCCGCACCGGCAAGGTCGCGGTCACGTTCGGCTCGTACATCAACCGCAACTCCAACGAGTCCAGCGGCTGCACGCCGGCCGGCCTGTCGGCGACCACCGGGCTGCCCCGGTACGACGGCGTGAAGACCGGCGGCTGCAACAACGACATCGTGCTCGGCGTGTCCAGCAACGGCGGCCAGACGTTCGGCGGCACGGCCGACCCGCGGCAGCTCCCGGTGGCGACCACCGCGACCGGCCAGCGGCGCACCGACCAGTGGTTCCAGGGCGCGGCGTTCTCGCCCCGCGGCACGCTGGCGGTCAGCTACTACGACCGCCAGTACGGCGACGACGAGGTCACCGGCTTCTCGGACTACACCGTGTCCGCATCCCGCAACCTCGCCAGCTTCGCCCATACCCGGGCCACGTCGGGCAGCATGCCGCCGCCGACGCAGCTGTTCGGAACGTTCTTCGGCGACTACACCGGCATCGCGGTGACCGCCGACAGCGCGTTCCCGCTGTGGTCGGACACCCGGCCGGTTGAGCTGTTCGCCTGCCCCGGCACTCCGCCCGCGGTGTGCACCGGCTCGGCGCCGAACGCCGACCTGGCCAACGACCAGGACATCTACGTCACGAGGGTGGGCATCGCTTAAGGGGTGTCCCGTGGGTCTTGGTGGATGCCCGCGGCGTCCAGGCGGCGTCCGGCAAGGCGGAGGAGGGGCCGATACCGGGGTTGTATCGGTGCCGACGACAACGCCGCCGGTCGCCGTCTGGACGTCGCGGGCGCCGCCGAAGATCCACGGGACACCCCTTAACCCGCTCACCCCGCCCGCCCCGGGCCGGGCGCCCGCACCCCGCGGACGCACCGGTCGGCGGCGGGCGGCCGGTGCCGGCATGGACCGCCGACCCTCACGACGACCGCGTCCGCTGTGTCAGCATGAACGCGCTGGTGGGACGACGCGCCGAGGCGGGAGGCGGGAGCCATGGCCGAGGAGGCGCAGCCGCCAGGGCAGCCGCCAGCCGGGGACGGCCATGGCGCGGGGCAGGTCACCGCGGGCCTGTCGGCGCTCCGGCTGGACGAGTTGCTGGCCGAGGTGACCGACCGCCTCGCGCAGATCGCGAGCCGGCGGGACCAGTTGCACGGCCTGCTCGACGCGGTCGTCGCGGTGGGCGGCGGCCTCGAACTGCCGGCCACGCTGCGCCGGATCGTGGAGGCGGCGACCGAGCTGGTCGACGCGCGGTACGGAGCGCTCGGCGTGATCGGGCCGGACCGGTCGCTCACCGAGTTCGTCTACACGGGCATCGACGAGGAGACCAGGCAGCGCATCGGACACCTGCCGGAGGGGCGCGGCATCCTCGGGCTGCTCATCGCCGAGCCGTGGCCGCTGCGGCTGCAGGACCTCGCCAGCCACCCCGCCTCGTCCGGCTTCCCGCCGAACCACCCGCCGATGACGCGGTTCCTCGGCGTGCCGGTGCGGGTCCGGGACGAGGTGTTCGGCAACCTGTACTTCACCGAGAAGCGCGGCGGGGACTTCACCGCCGACGACGAGGCCGTCGTGCAAGCGCTGGCCGCGGCGGCCGGGGTGGCGGTGGAGAACGCCCGGCTGTTCGAGGAGACCAGGCTGCGGCAGCGCTGGCTGGAGGCGTCCAGCGAAGTCACCACGTCCCTGCTGTCCGGTGTCGAGGCCGGCGACGCGCTGGCTCAGATCGCGGCGCGGGCCCGGGAGCTGGCCCTCGCCGACACCGCGACGATCGCGCTGCCCGACCCGGAGTCGCCCGACGACGCGCTGGTCGTCACCGTCTCGGTTGGCGCGGAGGCTGAGGCGTTCCGTGGTGCGCGGCTGCCGATGGAGGGGTCGGCCGCTGGGCGGGTGTACCGGTCCGGGGTCCTGGAGACGATCTCCGACGTCGGCGCCGAGCCAGCCGCCGCCGCGCGGCCCGGACCGGTCCCGCACGGCCCGGCGCTGTTCGTCCCGCTCGGCGCCGGCGGCAAGGCGCTGGGCACGCTGATGGCGGCCAACCGCGCCGGCCGGCCCGGCTTCGACCCCGCCACCGTCGGGTTGACCAGTGCGTTCGTCGGGCAGGCTGCGCTCGCCCTGCAGCTGGCCGGCGCACGGCGCGCCGAGCAGCAACTGGCCGTGTACGCCGACCGCGACCGGATCGCCCGGGACCTGCACGACCACGTGATCCAGCGGCTGTTCGCCAGCGGGATGGCGCTGGAGGGGATGACCCGCCAGGTCGGCTCGCCGGCGATCCAGGCCAAGCTGCAGCGGACCGTCGACGACCTCGACCTCACCATCCGGGAGATCCGCTCGACGATCTTCGCTCTGCAGGCGGGCCCGGGCGAGGCGGCCGGGCTGCACCAGCGGCTGGTCACCGTGGTCGGCGAGGTGACCGCGGACCGGGGCATCGTCCCGGACGTCTACGTCTCGGGACCGCTGGACACGCTCGTGCCGGCCGAGATCGGCGGCCACGCCCTCGCCGTCATCCGGGAGGCGCTGTCCAACATCGTCCGGCACGCCCGCGCGCGGCGCGCCTCGGTCACCGTCAACGCCGGGGACACGCTGCGAGTCGAGGTGGCCGACGACGGGATCGGCATGCCGGCCGGGGGCAGGCGCAGCGGGCTGGGCAACCTTGCCGACCGCGCCGAGGCGCTCGGCGGGACCATGCAGGTCCTGCCCGGACCGCAGGGCAAGGGCACCTGCGTGGTCTGGGAGGTGCCGCTGCCCTGACCCGGCGCGGTGCCGACCGACCGGGGCCGCCGCGCCCACCGACCGCAGGGGCCAGCGGCCCGGCGGTCAGCTCGACGGCCAGCTGCCCGCCCGCCGCCGCTCGGTAGCCATGATCGCCGCCTGGGTGCGCCGCTCCAGGCCGAGTTTCGCCAACAGGTGGGACACGTAGTTCTTCACCGTCTTCTCGGCCAGGAACATCCGCTCGCCGATCTCCCGGTTGGTCAGGCCTTCGCCGATCAGCTCCAGCACCCGCCGCTCCTGGTCGGACAGAGCCGACAGCGGATCGTCCTGCCGCACCGAGCCGTGCCGCATCCGGTCGAGCACCCGGGCGGTCGCCCGAGGGTCCAGCAGTGATTGTCCACTGGCGACGGTCCGGATCGCGCCGACCAGGTCGGACCCGCGGATCTGCTTGAGCACGTACCCGGCAGCACCCGCCATGATCGCGTCGAACAGCGCCTGGTCGTCGGCGAACGAGGTGAGCATCAGGCAGCGCAGCTCCGGCATCCGGGACCGGAGGTCCCGGCACACCGTCACTCCGTCCCCGTCCGGCAGCCGCACGTCGAGCACGGCCACATCGGGCCGGACGGCCGGCACCCGGCTGAGCGCCTCGACCGCGGTGGATGCCTCCCCGACGACCTCCATGTCTGGCTGCGCGCCAAGCAGCTCCATCACCCCACGCCGTACTACTTCGTGATCGTCCAGCAGGAACACACGAATGACGGGCGCATCCACAGCCGACATCACCCCACCATACTTGGCACATCCCAGCGCCCAGCGCTGCGATAGCGCGCGGATCCACCCATGACGCTAGCCCCGCTGCCCGCCCGCCGGCCATGGACTCAGGTCGCGCACGACCGGGACCTTCGACCCCGGTCGCCGTCCGTGCCGGCAGCGACGCCGCACGCCGGCAGTGCGGCTGCGGGGGCCACGGTGGCCGGCTCCCCTGTTCCGGTACGGTCGCTGACGTGGGGCGGGACACCGCGGCGCTGCTGCAAAGCGAGCAGCGGTTCCGGCTGCTCGTCGACGGCGTCGCCGACTACGCGATCTTCATGCTGGACACGGGCGGGCACATCGCGAGCTGGAACCTCGGTGCGCAGCGGATCAAGGGCTACACCGAGGCAGAGGCGCTCGGTCGGCACTTCCGGATGTTCTACCTGCCCGAGGCGCAGCAGGCCCGCCGCCCGGAACGGGAGCTCGAGGCGGCCAGCCGGGAGGGCCGCTACGAGGAGGAGGGCTGGCGGCTCCGCAAGGACGGATCTCGGTTCTGGGCGAACGTGGTCATTACCGCCATCCGCGACTCCTCCGGCGAACTGGTCGGGTTCGGGAAGGTCACCCGCGACATCACCGAGCGGCGGGATTTGCAGCGCGAGCGCGAGCGTGCCGCGGCAGCACTCGCCGCGGCCAACGCCCAGCTTGCGGCGGCCAATGCCCAGCTTGCGGAGGCCAACGTGCGGCTGGTCGCCGCGGCGGAGGACAAGTCGCAGTTCCTCGCGGTCACCGCGCACGAGCTGCGCACGCCGATCCAGGTCATCTCGGGCGCCGCGGGCACGCTGTCGCACCACTGGGCCGAGCTGACCGACGCCGAGCGCGCCGAGTTGCTCGAGTCGATGCGCGCGAGCGGCAGCCGGATGCGCCGCCTGCTCGACGACCTGCTGACCGCTGCGCGGCTGGAGTCCGGCGCGGTCGAGATCCGCCCGCAGCCGACGCTGGTGCGACCGCTGCTGCTCGACGCGGTCGCGCAGACCCTCGCGGCCTACCCGGACGCCGGCATCGACATCGAGTGCGCCGACGACGTCACCGTTGCCGCCGAGCCGAGCCGGCTCGGGCAGATCCTGGCCAACTACCTGACCAACGCGGCCCGCTACGGCGCGCCGCCCGTGCAGGTCGTGGTGAGCACCGGCGGCGACGGCGTGGTGATCGAGGTGCGTGACCGTGGACTGGGCGTGCCGGCCGAGCTGGAGCAGCGGCTTTTCGACAAGTTCGCCCATGGCCCGCAGGACCGTGGCACCGGACTGGGGCTGTTCATCGCGCGCCGGCTGGCCCGCGCGCAGGGCGGGGACGCCTGGTACGAGCGCCGGGACGGGGTGAGCCGGTTCGCGGTGCGACTGTCCGCATCGGACTGAGGCACGACGCGGTCGAGCTGGGACGGCGGCAGGGCCAGTGGGCGTGCCGGAGCAAGATAGCCCGATGCCGACCGCACGCCCCGTGCCGGAGCAAGGCCAGGGGCAGGGCCAGCGGCCGTGCTGGAGCAGGATAGCCCGTTGCCGACCGCAGGCCGTCGGCAACGGTCGGAGCAAGATAGCCCGTTGCCGACCGCAGGCGGTCGGCAACGGTCAGGCGGCCGGCGGGAGCGCGATGTGCGCCCACACGACCTTGCCGGCGCCGGGTATCGGCTGCACCCCCCACGCCGCGGCCACCGCGGAGACCAGCAGCAGGCCACGGCCATGGTCGTCGGTGTCGGACGTGACCAGCGGCTCCGGCGTGCCCGCGCCGTGGTCGGCCACCTCGATGCGTAGCGCACTCTCGGTCAGCGCCAGCCGGACCTCGCAGCGGCTGCGCCCGTGCGACACCGCGTTCGTCACCAGCTCCGAGAGGACCAGCTGGGCAATGTCCACGACCGGCTCGCATCCCCACCGGATGCAGTGGGTGACCAGGAACCGGCGGGCCCGCCGCGGGCTGCTCACGTCGCCCGGCAGGTCGAGCACGGCGGCCCGCTGCGCCGCCCCGCCGAGCTGCTCGAGCAGGTCGAGCAGGTAGCTGACATCCGTGTCCTTGACGAGATAGCCCTCGACCCGGTCCCGGAGGCTCTCGTTGTCGAGCATGTCCGTACCGGTGAAGACGACGACCTTCGCCAGCGGCACCCGCTCGCGCAGCCGGGTAAGCACTTCACGCCCGGCCAGCCGGGGCAGGCCGAGGTCAAGGACGACGATGTCCGGGTTGCACTGCGTGGCGAGGTCCACGGCGCTCTCCCCGTCGCCTGCCTCCCCGACGACCTGGAACCCGCCGCGCACCCGCAACGCGGTCCGCACCAAGCGGCGCATCTCCGGCACGTCGTCGACGAGGAGCACCCGGACCGGCACGTCACGAATCGTAACTGGCAGCACGACCGGCTGCCTCCCGGAACCGGGGAGGCCGGCCGGCAAGGCCGCGGTGCCGGTTCGGGCTGAGCCGGCGGGCGCGGTCGAGCGCCGGGCGCAGCACCGGCGGCTGCGGCAGGGCGTCCCGCCAGCAGCTGCAGAGCAGGTGGGCGAGGCCGGCCAGCCGTGCCACCGGGCCGGCCGCCGCCGGCCGCAGCAGCAGCCGGTAGTTCACCCCGATTCCAGTCTGCCAGCGCAGCTTGTACGGCTCGGCGCCACGCAAGTAGTCCACCGTGTGGATCCCCCGCCGGATCGCCTCCCGCTGCAGGTGCAGCAGCAGGATCGTGCCCGGGCCGTAGTTCGCGTACTCCCGCCGGTACCCCTGCAGGTACCCATAGAGGACGCCGCCCTGCTCGAACGCCACGGAGTAGGCGACCAGGGTCGGACCGACGCTCATCCCACTCAGCCACAGCTGCCCGGCCGCCGCCGCCGCGGACATGCCGTCAGCGAGGAACGCTCCTCGGCTGCCCTCGAAGCTGTTGATGCGCCGCCCGGCCGCGCAATGCGCTCGCTCGACCGCGGCCAGCGCCTCGACCAGCGCCGGCAGCCCACCGGCCTCCATCCCGGACGCGACCAGCCACACCGGTCCCAGTCTCTCCAGCGCCCTGCTGTTGCGCCGGTCCTGCCGCCGAGTGGACTGGGACCGGCGGGCGTCGAACAGACCCACGTCGGGGGGCAGCCGCTGGTACGGGCACCGGTCCTGGGGGAACCGCCACAGCCGGTAGCCTCGTGCGGCGGCCCACTCGGCCAGCAGTCCGACCGTGCCGCTGCGGTCGGGAACCTGCTCCAGGTCCAGCACCGCGCCCGGAAGCCGGTCCCGCACCGCGTCCAGCACCGCGAACACCACGTCGCGACGGGATGCGACCCGTTCGTCCACGATCAGGTCGCCGTAGTCGCTCAGGCCCGTCCCGACGAAGCGTACGACCGTGCCGCCGGCGCAGCGGCCCACCGCGAACGGACCGATTCCGGCCGGCCGCCCCGCCTGCGCGGCCACGACCAGCAGCAGCCCGAGCCGGTCCCCGAAATGCCGCCACCACGCCGACTGCCAGGCGTGGCCGGAGAAGAACGTGGCGGCCGGGTCGCCGGCCAGCACCTCCCGCCACACGGCCTCGGTGCCGGCGAACGTGGTGGCGACTTGGGTGACCAGCCGGTCGGTGCCGCACTCCGCCGGGTGCCGCCACGTGCGCACCGCCGGCTCAGCCATATGTGTAGAACCGGGTGTGGTCGAGCAGATCCGCCGGTGTCGTGTCGTTCCATGGCGGCATCGTCTCGTCCACGTCGATCACGTTGGCGGTGCTGCCCGGCGGCAGGTACGTCCCGGGCGGATGTGCTGCGCACCAGTCGGCCCAGCACTTGTCGATGAAGCAGTGGTGCAGCCAGAAAGCCGGGTCGTTCGGCGACACGGCGGTGAGCATGTGGCCGCCGACCCACTGGTGCACCAGGTTGTGCAGCGACGGCGCCACCCAGCCCTCCATCGCGTTGCGGAAACCTCCGGCGGCGGTGGTGTCCCACGGCGCCGCGTCGTACGGCGTCCTGGCCAGGACGACCTGCAGGTCGGCCCGGGTAGGCAGCGCCGGGGTGCTGGCACCCATCGCCCGGGTGAGGAACGGCCGGTCGTCCAGCCGGACGGTCAGCGTCCAGTTGCCGGTGCTGTAGGCGAACGCGCCGGTGGTGACCTGGCCGTCGCTGGGCCGGCCGTCGCCGCCGAGAAAGCCCCTGCTCCACAGCGAGGCGGTCTTGGTCGCATCGACTGTCCAGTCCCAGTACGGGAGGGTCACCTGCGGGTCGATCGACTGCAGCCCCTGCTCGAACTTCAGCAGGTACTCCCGGTGCCAAGGCAGGAAGGACGGGCCGAGGTGGGCCACCGGCTGGCCGCTGTCCCAGTCGCTGGTCATGCGCTGGCCGTGGACCAGGACCAGGTCGTCGTAGTCTCCGCGCTTCTTCAGCGCGATCACTGCCTTGACGAACGCGGAGCGCTCGGCCGAGGTCAGCCTGTTCTGGTTCCGGCGAACGCCCATTTCGGGTCCCCTCGTCCGATTCCCGGCCCACCGCTGTCGTCAGCGGTGCGGAGCGAGCGCCGCGCCCCGGAGGTTGTCGACGGCGGCCCGGGCGGTCGGGAGCAGCGCGCCGAAGGACTGGTAGTGGTTCAGCACGCTCGTGTAGCCGCCGCCGGGGAGTGTCATCACGTGCAACTCGACGTCGTCGATGTAGACCTGCGGCGGCGTACCGGAACCGGCTCCCGGGGCCGGCGCGGAGCACCGGATGTGGCGGCCCTTGTAGACCACGTCGATCTGGCCGGGGCTGGCCAGCCGCAGGGTGCCGGCGGCCAGCTTCTGGGTGCCGAGCGTGCTGCCGAGCAACGCCAGACCAAGCAGGCCGAACCGGAGCACCAGCCTTCTGTCGATCTCGGGCATCTCGCCCTCCCCCCTATTCGCCAGGTCCGCCGAACGACTCCCCCGTCCGCTTACCTTGCGTGCAAGCAAGACTACTATCCGTGCAACCTCGGCGACAGTCGGCCGGTCGACGGGCTTGACACGTACTGTAATCGACTTACTACACTCTGCAGCCGAGCCGGGTGTCGCCAGTGGTCGGCGCCGGTCGGCCGTCCAGCGGCGCGCGACGCTGAACCCCCTCATTCAGCGCCGGGCATGCCGCCGAGGTACCCCGTCCCGCCTTCGGCGGGCCCGCACGCGCTAGTGAGCTCTCCAGGATGAGGGGCGGCGACATGGGAGCGGACGACATGCACGGCGTCAGCGGCCGCGACGCCGGCGTCGACGGTGCCGGCCGAGAGCCGATGCCGCCCTGATCCAGCACGAGGACGCCCTGCCGTTCCCGGTGCACATCATCATTCCGCCCGGCCATAGTCGGCTGCCACGGCGGCCGGTACCGGCACGTCGACGCAGGCACGGCGGATCCTGCGCGGCCCGCGTACTCGCGCGGGCCGCTCGACCCGGCGTCCCACGTCCTATCCATTGGAGCGGCGCATGCTCTCGCTGTCTGTCGTCATTCCCGCCTACAACGAGCAGGACAACATCGCGGCCACGCTCGCGTCGATCCCCGTGGACGAGTTGCGCGCCGCCGCCGTCAGCGTCGAGATCCTGGTCGTCGACAACGGGTCCACCGACGCCACCGGCCGGCTCGCCAGCAACCACGGCGCCCGCGTCATCGTCCAGCCGGTCCGCGGCTACGGCAACGCCTACAAGGCCGGCTTCGCCAACTGCCTCGGCGACGTCATCGCCACCGGCGACGCCGACCGCACCTACCCGTTCGAGATCCTCCCGGACGCCCTCGCCCTGTTCCAGGCCGAACGGCTGGACTTCCTGTCGACCAACCGGCTGGGCAGGCTCCGGCCGGACGCCATGACCCGCTCCCACATCTGGGGCAACCGAGCCCTGAGCACGATGACCCGGCTACTGTTCGACCTCCCGTTCCGGGACTCGCAGTCCGGAATGTGGATCTTCCGGCGGCAGGTCTGGACGCAGTCCCGGGTGCTCTCCGGTGGCATGGCCTTCTCCCAGGAACTGAAGATTGAGGCCTTCCGCAACGGCTTCCGCTGCGGCGAGTTGCCCATCGACTACCGCCCCCGCGGCGGGGAGCGGAAGCTGCGCACGGTCCGGGACGGCGCGCTGAACGCCACCCAGCTGCTGGCCCACCGCACCCGCCCGGCCCAGTCGCTGCCTACCTACATGGTCCACATTGGACCCGGCCGGCTGGCCTGGCGGATGCCGAGCCCGATGCAGGTGCCGACCCCGATGCCGGTGCCGGCCGCCGCGGAGCGGGCGGCGCTCCGGCCGAACGCGCAGAGCGAGAGCGTCGCGTGATGGCAGCTCGGCCGGCACCACCCGGTCGGCGGGCGAGTGAGCATCGGGTCGCTCTGGTGTACGACGCGGTCTACCCGTACCAGAAGGGTGGCGGCGAGCGACGGTTCCGCCAGCTCGCCGCGCTCCTCGGCGACGCCGGCTGGGAGGTGGATCTCTACGGCATGCGCAGCTGGGCGGCGCGGGGGCCGGTGCACGTGTCAGCCCGGGTGCGGATCCACGGCATCTGCAAGGCCCGGCCGCTGTACACCGCCTCCGGCCGCCGCTCGATCGTCCAGGGCCTGCTGTTCGGCCTGGCCTGCCTGCGGCTGCTGGGGCGGCGCTTCGACGTCATTGACTGCTGCGGGTTCCCGTATTTCTCGCTGTTCTCCTGCAAGCTGGTCGCGGTGCTGCGGCGCCGGCCGCTGGTCTCGACCTGGCACGAGGTCTGGGGTCCGGCGTACTGGCGGGAGTACCTGGGTCCGGCCGGTGGCCGGGTCGGTGCCCTCGTCGAACGGCTCGCGGTCACCCTGCCGGACCGGATCATCTGCGTGTCGAGGACCACCGGGGACCGGATCCGCCGCGAGCTCGGTTACCGGAAGCCGATGTTCCTGATGCCCAACGGCGTCGACACCCGGCTCGCCGCACTGGTGGCGCCGGCAAGCTCCACTGTGGACGTCATCTTCGCCGGCCGGCTCATCGCCGAGAAGAACGTCGACCTCCTGCTGCTCGCGCTGCACCGGCTGGCGGCCGAGCGCCCCCCGGTGCGCTGCCTGATCGTCGGCGACGGGCCGGAGCGAGGCCGGCTGGAACGCCTCCGCGCCGACCTGGGCCTGGCCTCGTCGGTGGCGTTCGCCGGCCATCTGCCCAGCAGCCGGGCCGTGCTCGCGGCGATGAAGGCGGCCCGGGTGCTGGTGCTGCCCAGCCGGCGGGAGGGCTTCGGCATGGTCGTGCTCGAGGCCAACGCCTGCGGCCTGCCGGTTATCACCGTTCGGCACCCGGCGAACGCCGCGGCCGAGTTGATCCACAATGGACGAAACGGCTGGGTGGTGGCCGCCGACGGCGAGGCGCTGGCCGGGGCGGTGCGCGAGGCGCTCCGCCAGCCGCGGCTGCCGCTGGTCGGCGAGTTGGTCGGCGAGTACAGCTGGGAGCGGCTGGCCGAGAGGTACGCGCTGCGCGCCCTGTACCAGGTCGGGACGGGCGCGCCGGCCGGCGCGCCCGCGGCAGGCGGCCCCGCGGCAGGCGGCCCGGTGCCGATCCCGCTGCCCGACGCCGGGTGACCGCGCGCTCGCCGCGGCCGGCCGCGCATGGCGGTCCGCCCCCGGCATCCCAGGAGTGTCCCCCGGTGCAGATCACCGTCGTCGTCCTCACCTACAACAGCGCCCGGACGGTCGGCGCGTGCCTGGCCTCGCTGGCAGCGCAGCGGCTGCGGCCGGCCGAGGTGCTCGTCGTCGACGACTTCTCGGCCGACGCGACGCTCGCCGCGGTCGACGCGTTCGCCGTCCGCAGTGGACTGCCGATACGGGTGCTGCGCAACGGCAGCCACAATATCTCCCGGGGCCGCAACATCGGCCTGGCCGCCGCCCGGACCCGGCTGGTGGCGTTCCTCGACTCGGACGCCTGGGCCGAGCCCGGCTGGACGGCGGCGCTGGTCGACGCGTTCCGGGCCGAGCCCGCCCTCGGGATCGTCGGCGGCGACGTGGTCACCGCGCACGCGTCCAGGTTCGCCGAGGCCGTCGCGCTCAACGACGCGGTCGTGCGCGAGCTGACGGTCTCCGGCGCGCTGCTCGTCAGCGGCTGCAACATGGCGGTCGACCTCGCCCGGCTCGGCGGCGAGCGGTTCGACGAGCGGTGGGCACACGCCGAGGACGTCGAGTTCGTGCACCGGGTGGAGCGCCGAGCGCGGTGGGCGGTGGCAGCCGGCGCGCTGGTCTGGCACCAGAGCCGGGTCGGTCCGCGCGGCTACTTCGGTCAGATGTACCGGTACGGCCAATGGAAGGTGCATTACACGGCGCGCACCGGCAACACCCGAGCCGTCGACTTCGTGCCCACCGCGGTGCTGCTCGGTGCCGGTGCGCTCGGCCTGACCGTGTCGCCTCGACTGCTGCTGGCCTTCCCGGCCCTGTCGGTGGCCGAGACCCTGTTCGTCGCCGGCTACCGCCGGGCACCGGTCCGGCTGGTCCCCCGGATGCTGGCCGGCTGGCTGGTGAAGAACTCCGGCTGGGGACTGGGGGTGCTGGTCGGCCTCGTCCAGCAGGGCAGCGGCCGCCCGCCGGTGCCGCGCCGGGAGGAGCCGGCGCCGTCCACATCGGCCTGGCCGGCGGGCTAGGGGCGGTCCGACCGATGGAGATCGTTCAGGTCGCCGGGCTCTACCCGCCCCACCTCGGGGGCGAGGAACTGGTCGTGCAGCGGCTGGCCGGCATCCAGGCCGCCACGCACCGGGTGACCGTCTACACCTCGGACATCGGGGTCGGCGCCGCAGCGGGCCGGCAGCGGTGCGGCCGGCTGCAGGTGGTCCGCGACCGCGGCTGGCCGGTGGGAAACACCCCGGTCGTCCCTTCGCTGCTGGTCCGCCTGCTCCGGCACCGGCCCACACCGCACGTCGTGCACGTGCACACCGGGCTCGCGCTGACCCCGGAGATCGTCCGGGTGGCCGCCGTGCTGCGCCGGGTGCCCTACGTCGCGCACATCCATCTCCTGGTACGCCCGTCCAGCCGGGCCGGGCGGGCGCTGCTGCCGGCGTACCAGCGGCTGCTGTTCGGGTCGTTCCTGCGGCACGCGGCCCGGGTGATCTGCCTGACCGGTGCCATGCGGGACGCGGTGGTCGTGGCCTTCGGCGTGCCGCCCGAGCGGGTCGCAGTGGTGCCCAACGGCGTCGATGCCGGGCTGTTCCGTCCCGCTGAGACGGTCCGGCGGGCGGCCCGGGAGCTGCTGTTCGTCGGCCGGCTGACGGCGCAAAAGAACGTGCGGCTGGTGGTCGAGGCGATGGCCGCACTGCCCCGGGACGTGACCCTGCGGCTGGTCGGCGAGGGCGAGCTACAGGCCGACCTCGACCGCCGGATCGCCGCGCTGGGGCTGACGAACGTGCGGCTGGAGGGGCGGCTGGCCCCGGCCGACGTCGTGGCCGCCTACCAGCGGGCGACCGCGGTGCTGCTGCCGTCGTCACACGAGGGCCTGCCGCTGGTGCTGCTCGAGGCGATGGCTGCCGGCGCCCCGGTGATCTGCTCCGCGCTGCCCGAGCTGGTGGAAATCGGCGGCGACGCGGTGCTGGCGGTCCGGCCGGTCACGCCGGCGAGCCTGGCCGCGGCCGCACGCGCGCTGCTGGACGACCCAGCCCGCCGGGAGCGGCTGTCCCAGGCGGCCCGGCGGCGTGCCGCCGGCTACGACTGGCCTGCGGTGGCGGCGGCGGTGGAGGCGGTGTACCAGCAGGTGCGGTCCGAGTGGGCGTGACCGCTCGGCCGGAGCCCCGCCGGGCCGAAGCGCCCGGGCCACCCGGTCCGCCGCGGTCGAGCGCGCTGTGGGGCGCCGCCGCGGTGGGGTTGCTGCTGACGAACGTGCTGGTGCTCTCGCGTGCCGGGGGTCCGCTGCGCTCGGCGGTGGGGCTGCCGGTGGTGGCACTCGTGCCCGGCGCGCTCGCCCTGCAGGCGCTCGGTGCCGAGGGCCGCGCGGGCTGGGACTGGCTGGTGCACGCGGTGGCGGTGTCGGTGGCCGGGCTGCTGGCGCTCGGCGTGACCCTCGGGCTACTGCCCGGCCGCGCGCTGTCGCCGACCGGCTGCCTGTTCGGCCTGGACCTGCTGGTCGGCGTGCTCGGCCTGGCGGCGCTCGCCCGGCACCGAAAGGCGGACCGGCCGGAACCGGCCGGAACCGGGCCGGGTGCCGGGCCCCGCGCCGGGCCGAGTGACGGACCGGGTGCCGGGCCCCGCGCCGGGCCGAGTGACGGACCGGGTGCCGGGCCCCGCGCCGGGCCGGATGACGGACCGGGTGCGGGACCCCGCGCCGGGCCGAGTGACGGGTCCCATGCCGGGCTGGATGCCGGACCGGCTGGCCGGCGTGCGGACACCGCCGTGCCCGGCGCCGCCGGCGCCGCGGCCGTCCTGCTCGGCGGGGCCGCTGTCGGGTTCGCGGCGGCCGGCGCGCACCGGCTGAACGGCGGCGGCGCCGCCGCGCTGACCGTGGCCGCCCTCGGCTGCGCGGCGGCCGTGCTGGTGCCTGCCGCGGCCGCGGCCCGCCACCCGCGCGGCGAGGCGGCAGCGGCGACCGGCGTGTACCTGCTCGCCGCCGCCGTCCTGCTCGCCACGTCGCTACGCGGGACCGGGGTGACCGGCCACGACATCAAGGTCGAGTACCGGGTCTTCACCGACACGCTGACCAGTGGCTCGTGGCGTCCCGGCGGTCCGTTCGTGGGCTACAACTCCTGCCTGAGCATCACGGTGCTGCCGGCGTTCCTCGGCCGGCTGCTCGGCGTGGCGCCGGTCGACGTCTACCGGGTCTGCTTCCAGCTGCTGTTCGCGACTGCCCCCGTCGGCGCGTACCTGGTGGCGCGCCGGCTGCTGCCGGGGCCGTACGCGGTGCTCGCCGCCGGTCTGTTCGTCGCCTTTCCCGCGTTCGCCAACGACATGCCGATGCTGAACCGGCAGGAGATCGCACTGCTGTTCTTCACGGTCGCTGTGCTGGCCCTGCTCGACGGCGCCGGCGCGGGCCGGCAGCGCCGCCCGCTGCTGGTCGTGCTGGCCGCCGGGCTGACCGTCTCGCACTACACCAGCAGCTACGTCGCGGCCGGCACGGTGTTGCTGGCCTGGGTGCTGCTGCGGCTGCGCCGGCTGCCGCCGCCGGCCCGGCGCGGCGCCGGGCTGGGACCGACCGCGGCCACGCTGGTCGGCCTGTCCGTGGCGTGGGCCGGGCTGACCGGCAACGCGGCCACGCTCGGCGGCCAGCTGCGCGACGCGGGCGTCGCGGTCCTGTCCCGGGCCAGGGTGGCCTCCGGCGCGACGGGCTACAGCTTCCTCGGCAGCCACGCCCGACCCAGCGACGCCGAGGCGCTCGCGCAGTACGTGACCGACCTGCGCGGGCTCGACCCGGGCCGAAGCCCGCCGGCACCCCTTCCGCGGTGCCGGGCACTGCTGGTGCCGGCGGACACGCTGCCGGTCACGGCCGCCGGTGCTGCGCTGGCCCGCGCCGGCCTGGACCCGGCCGTCGTGAACCCCGCACTGCGCAGTGCTGCGGTCGCACTGTTCGAAGGGGGCGCGATCGTCGGCACCGGGCTGCTGTGGTGGCAGACCCGCCGCCGCGGGGTAGCCGGGTGCCGCCCGCGGGCGGCGCCGGAACGCCCGGGCCCGGCCGCGGAGCTGCTCGCGGTGCTCGGCGCCGGCGCCCTCGTCCTGCTCGCCGGCACCGTGCTGGCCCCGCAGCTGGCCGACAGCTACGGGCTGCTCCGGCTGTACCAGCAGGCGCTGGCGGTGCTCGCCGCACTCGTGGTGCTCGCCGTGGCCGCGCCGCTGGGCCGGCTGGCCGGCTGGCAACGTCGCCGGGCCGAGCGACAGGGCCGGGCCGAGCGACAGGGCCGGGCCGAGCGACAGGGCCGGGCCGAGCGACAGGGCCGGGCCGAGCGACAGGGCCGGGCCGAGCGACAGGGCCGGGCCGAGCGAGGTGGCCGGGCCGGCCGGCGGGTCGCCGTCGCCGGGCTCGGCACGGGGGCGGCGGTGGTCGGCTGCCTCCTGACCACTAGCGGCCTGGTGCCGCAGCTCACCGGCGGCTACCCGCCGCAGCTCAGCCTCAACAACGCCGGCCCCTACTTCCGGGCCTACTACGCGGGGCCGGGCGACGTGGCCGCCGCCGCCTGGATCGGCCGGCACCTGAGCCCGCGCAGCCCGGTCGTCGGCGACAGCCGGGACACCGCCAACCTGCGCAGCATGACTCCGCTGCTGCCCCGCGAGGGCCTGGCGCCGGGTGCCGTGCCTGCCGCGGCCTTCGTCGAACTCAGCACGGTTGACGGTCACTCCGCCGTCGCGGTCGCCTCGGTCGGCGACCGGGTGCTGCGCTACTCGTTCCCGCTGAGCTGCGTGACGGCCGGGCGCCCGCTGGTGTATGCGGCCGGGCCGCACCGCCTCTACGGCCCGGCGGTGGCACCGTGACCCGGGGGCGGCCGATGCGCATCCTGCACGTGATCAACCTCGGCACCACCTGCGGCGGCGCGGAGCGGCTGCTCGCGGAGCTGGCCCGGGCGCAGCGGGCGGCCGGGCACGACGTCGTCGTCCTGGCCAGCGACCTGCCCGGCCGCGGCGTCCGGTTCAGCGACGTAACCTGGCCGCAGCCGGCTCGAGGCGCCGGCCGGCTGTCCCGGCTGGCCGGCCAGCTGCGCAACCCGGCGGCCCGCGGCGCGCTGGCCGCGCTCGTGCGCGGGTGGCGGCCGGACGTGGTGCACCTGCACACCGCGGGTCTGCTGTCCCCGTCCTCGCTGCCCGTGCTCGCGGGCACCCCGACCGTGCTGACGGTGCACGGCCCGGAGCTGTACGTCCGGGCGACGGCCCGGTGGTGCCTGCCGGAGCGCTGCTTCCGCCCCGGCGACGAACGGCGCCGTCACCTCAGCTGGCGGGGCCGGGCGGCGCTGCTGGGCTGGGCGTGGGTCGTCGGCTGGCGGTGGCGGCGGGCGCTGCGGGTCGTCGACCTGGTCACCGCGCCGAGCGGGCACCTGGCGGCGATGGTCGCCCGCGACCTCGGGCCGACCCGGGTCCTGCCCAACGGCTACGACCGGGCGGCCCCCGCCGGCGCCGACCCGCGGCGGACCCCGGAGGACCGGGCCGGACCGGCCAGGCTGCTGTTCGTCGGGCGGCTGGAGACCATCAAGGGCCCGCAGGTGCTGCTCGAGGCGTTGCCGGCGCTGCTCGCCGAGCATCCGGGCACGCTGCTGACCATCTGCGGGTCAGGCGTGCTCGAGCCGCACCTGCGCCTGCTGGTGCGGCAGCTCTCGCTGGCCGGCGCGGTCGAGTTCGCCGGCTGGCTCGGCCGGGACGAGCTGGAGGCCCGGCTGTCGGCCGCCGACGTCGTGGTCGTGCCCTCGGTGTGCCCCGAGGCCTTCGGGCTGACCTGCCTGGAGGCGTTCGCGGCCGGCACGCCGGTAGTCGCCTCCGCCGTCGGCGGCCTGCCGGACCTGGTCCGCCCGGGCCTGACCGGGCTGCTGGTGCCACCGGGGGATGCGGCGGAGCTGGCCGCGGCGGTGCACGCGCTGCTCGCCGACGAGCCGCTGCGCCGGCGGCTGGGGCAGGCCGGCCGGCGGTCGGCGGCCGCGTACAGCGTGCCCGCGCACGCCCGGGCGGTCGAGGCGGCCTACGCGGAAGCCGGCCGGCGGCACGCCGCCCGTGCCCCGGCCGGTGCCCCGGCCAGGCCGGCCACCGCCACCGGTCCCGCCACGGCCCCGGGTCCCGCCACGGCCCCGGGTCCCGCCACGGCCCCGGGTCCCGCC
>Ga0210378_10000556_pt1 | contig 19093 bp, 18 predicted proteins | sample PLM1_60_b1redo_FD_155465 | JGI IMG/M metagenome (GOLD analysis project Ga0210378, IMG submission 155465) | Groundwater sediment microbial communities from an aquifer in East River, Colorado, USA - PLM1_60_b1 redo | ecosystem: Environmental > Terrestrial > Soil > Riparian zone | place: USA: East...
ACGGTAGCCCTCGGCGAGGTAGCCCGCGACCTGCTCGACCAGCGCGTCGGTCGAGGGCGCGATCCCCACCGAGACGCCGCACTCGACCCGGTCGCGGACCGCTCCCAGGTAGGAGGCGAGGGAACGGCCCTGCCCTCGGAGCTCGGCGTCGAGCACCGCGTTCTCGAGCGTCGCCTTGGCCATCGGGTGCCCTCGGACGAACGAGAGCACCGACGCGACGCCCTCGGCCTCCACGTCCCCCGCGGCGAACAGCGCGGGTGCGAGGAAGTCCCGGATCATCAGCCAGGCCCCGTCGTTCCACTCCTCGGAGAAGGTGGGCTCGACGTCGCTCACACACTCCCCCCACCCGACCGCGTCGTCGGTCTCCACGCGGGCGAGGATGCAGACCTTCTCGGTGGACTCGCCGAGGCTGGTCCGGAACGGCCGGACCAGCGGGATCGCGACCAGGCGAAGCTCGATCGAACGGATCCTCGTCATCGAGGCACGTCCTCGGCCAGCGCGAACGCGTAACTCGAGGCCACGCGGTCGAACCCCGCCGCGATCATCCCGGCGGTGAGACAGGCCTCGATCGCCTCGGCCGACGAGTCGCGCCACGCCGACGCGCACGCCGCGTCGTCGCTCCGAAGCTGCGCGTAGTCGTTCGGGACCGCGACGAGGGCCCCCCGCCCGGACGGCGCATGGACCTCGCCCGGCCACCCGCCGTCGTCCTCGAGCGCGGCCTCGTGCGCGCCCACGTCCCTCGGGCCGGGTTCGCTTCTGAGGTCCCACCGGACGGTGAACCGGTCGCTCCGCTCCCCGGCGTTCACCTCGTCGACCATCGCCCCGTAGTGGTTGCGGTCGAAGCGATCGGCGACCGCCCCGAGCTTGTGCAGGTTGAAGTACCCGTTGCGGGCGACGAGGGGATCGAAGGTCCACCGCACCTCGGCGATCCCCTGGTCGAGCGCCTGCGCGCGCTGCGCGAGCTTGAGCGCGTACCCGACCCCTCGATGACGCCGACCGGGCAACGCGGCGAGCATGTGCGAGTGCGTGTGCAGCCCGTCCTCGGGGTCCACCCCGGCCCACCCCAGCACGTACCCGATCGTCTCGTCGCCGTCGAACGCGCCGTACGGCACGTTCCCGCTATCGGCGAGCGCGCGGAGCACCTCGCGCGGGAAGGGTTCGGGGCCCGCCCACGTGGCGTCCATGACCCGCAGGATGCGATCCGCGTCCTCGAGCTCTGCGAGCGGTCGGAGCTCGACGCCGGCGGCGCGAGCCGCCTCGAACGCCAGCTCCCAGGGGTCGCGTTCCACGGCGCCGGAGTCTAGCCATCACCCGGTACCGACACCGGGGCACGGGCACCTCGGCCACAACGCGAAGGGCCCGCGACGAGCGCGGGCCCTTCGGCGGAACGTGTCCGGCTCGGCTACCCGCCCGAGGGGGGCGGCAGCTCCTGCCACTCGTCCTCGTCCAGATCCTTGCCGCGCCGGCGCTTGAAGACGGCCACGACCGCCGCCACGATCGCCGCGATGAAGGCGATCTTCATCAGCTTGCCGAAGAAGCCGCCCTTCTTCGTTTCCTCAGTTCCTTCGGACATCGCTGCCTCCTCCTCGCCGGGTGGGCCTGGTTGGACTTGAACCAACGACCTCATCCTTATCAGGGATGCGCTCTAACCGAGCTGAGCTACAGGCCCGGGGGACGCTGCAGGGGCCTTCACCCGGCCCGACGGCAAGCGTACGCGTGGCTCCGAAAGGGTGTCAATCGTGCGCGCGAGCAGCGAGGATCCGTGCAGCGCGGTCGCGCTACCGGCGTTCGGACAGCGTGACTTCGATGCCGCCGACGATGTCGGAGAGCAGGTTGTACAGGAATACGATGAAGACGTTGATCAGCGTCCAGAGCACGACCAGCGCGAGCCCGATCGACAGGCCGCGGCTGAAGAGCCACCCACCGTGGATCTCGAAGGACTGGTCCGCGAACAGGTCCCGGATCAAGCGCGTGAGGGAATCGAGCGCGCCGATCGCCCCCACGATCGCGTACAGGATCATCATCGCGCCGATGATCACCACCATCACGCACAGGTAGAACAGGAACGAGATCTTGAGTACCGACCAGGGCCCGACCTTGCGGAGGACGACCTTGGCCTGACGCGAACGGGCGGGCGAGGGCATCGCGCGCTCCCGCTGGGCGCGGGCGGGAGCCTCCGCGGGCGCGGGGGTGGGCGGGACGACGGTGGCCTGGTCGGCGGGATCGCTCACGGGTTCGGGCTCTTTCTACGCGGCGGCAGGGCCGGCGGCAAGCACGTGGGCTCGCCCCGGCGGTCCGAACACCAGCCTCGCGTGCACGGGCGCGAGCACGCCGAGCGCGACGATCGCGACCACCCACGAGGCCGTCCCGACGTCGTCCTGCACGAGGAGGCCCCCCACGGCCAGGCCGACCCCGCACGCGGCGATCACCGCGAGCGCGGCCGCTGGCGGCACCCGGTGCCACAGCACGAACACGGTCAGCAGTCCGAGCGCGCTCGCGCCGACGATCGTCGCGACACCGGCACCGGTCGACACGATGGGATTATCTGTCCAGGACGGACACCGTGTCTCCCACGACCCCGCTCGAGCACGACCTGCGGATCATCCTCGCGATCCAATCCCTGCGCGCGTTCGGCTACGGATTCGCGAGCGTGGTCCTGGGCGCCGCCCTCGCCGAGGGCGGCCTCTCCGACGGCCAGGTCGGGCTCGTGTTCGCGGCGATCCTCGCCGGCAACGCCCTGGTCTCGATCGCGATCGGTCTCGCCGGAGATCGCATCGGGCGGCATCGCGCGTACGTCCTGCTGCTGCTCGTGATGAGCGCGGCCGGAGCCGCGTACGCGTTCTCCGACTCCGTCGTGGTGCTGGTGCTCGTGGCGCTCACCGGCACCCTGTCGACCGACGCGAATGAGTCGGGCCCGCTCACCTCGCTCGAACAGGCGATGATGGGCGGCGCCGCGCCGGAGGTCCGCGCCCGCGTGTTCGGCCGGTACAACGCGGTCGCCTATCTGGCCGGAGCCCTCGGCGCGCTCGCCGGCGGTGGTCCGGCGCTGATCCGCGAACGGATCCCGAACCTCCCGACCGACCAGCGCTGGCTCCTGGTGCTCACGGTCGCGGGAGCCCTGTGCGTCGCGCTCACCCGCAGGCTCTCGCCCGCGATCGATACCCGGGCCGGTCGTGTGACCGCCCCGTTGCGCCGATCCCGCACGGAGGTGACCCGGCTCGCGGCGCTGTTCGGGCTGGACGCCTTCGCCGGGGGGTTCGTCGTCTCGACGTTCCTGGTGTTCTGGTTCGGGCGGCGGTTCGGGGCGAGCGCGGAGCTCATGGGCCTGGTCCTGTTCTGTTCGGGCCTGCTCCAGGCGCTCTCGTCGATCGCGTCGGGTTGGCTCGCCACCCGGATCGGCCTCCTCCCGACGATGGTGTTCACCCACCTGCCGTCGAACGTCCTGCTGATCCTGATCCCGGCGATGCCGACGCTCGGCTCGGCGATCGCGATGCTGTTGCTGCGCTCGACCCTGTCGCAGATGGACGTCCCGGCTCGACAGGCCTACGTCACCGCGCTGGTCGATCCCGAGGAACGCACCGCCGCGGCGGCGTTCACCAACACCGCGCGCTACGTGGTACGTCCCTTCGGCGCAGCCGGCGCGGGCCTGCTCATGCAGTCGGTCGCGGTCGGTGCGCCGTTCGTGGTGGCGGGGGTCTTGAAGAGCCTGTACGACGTCCTGGTGTTCACGCGGTTCCGGCGGGTGCCGCTCCCCGAGGAACATCGCGGCGGCCGAACGGAGCCGGACACGGAGACCTCCGCGGAACCGCCGGGCCGGTAGCTACTCGAGCTCCGCGGTGGCGATGACCGGCGCGAGCGCGACGACGGTCGCGCCCTCCTCGACGCGCATCGTCCGAACACCCTGCGACGCGCGGCCGACACGGCGGATGTCCGCCGCCGCGACCCTGATCACGATCCCGGAGGACGAGATCACGAACATGTCCTGGTCCTTCGACCCGACGAACGCGCCGGCGAGCAGGCCCGTCTTCTTCGTGAGCGTGTGGCCGATCACGCCCTTGCCTCCGCGCCCCTTCACCGGGTAGTCCTTGAGGGGCGTCCGCTTGCCGTACCCCTGGTGCGTGACGCTGATCAGCTCCTCGCCCTGCGACGCGACGCCGAGGACGATCACCTCGTCGTCCGGTGCCAGGCGCATCCCGATCACGCCCGCGGTCTGCCGGCCCATCGGTCGCACGAGGCTCTCCTTGAACCGGATCGCCTGGCCCGTGCGGGAGACCAGGATCACGTCGTCCTTGCCGTCGGTCAGACGGACGTCGATCAGCTCGTCGCCGGGCCTCAGGTTGATCGCGGCGAGCCCGGTCCGCGGCGAGTCGTACTCGGGCAGCGTCGTCTTCTTCACCATCCCCTTGCGCGTGGCGAACAGGAGGTAGCGGCCCTCCGCGTACTCCTTGAGGTCGATCACGGCCTGGACCTTCTCGTCCCCCGTGATCGAGACCCCGGGCAGGTTCGCGGCGTAGGTCCCTCGCGCGGTCCGCCCGGACTCCGGCACCTCGTGGACCTTCACGCGGTAGACCTTCCCCTTGCTGGTGAAGAACAGCAGCCAGTTGTGCGTCGTCGTCGTGAAGACGTCGTTGACCACGTCCTCTTCCTTGAGGTTCGCGCCTCGGATGCCTCTGCCGCCCCGTCCCTGCCGGCGGAAGTTCTCGATGGGCTGGCGCTTCACGTAGCCGGCGCGCGACACGGTGATGACCACGTCCTCCTCGGCGATCAGGTCGTGCACGTCGAGGTCGCCCTCGTCGGCCTTGAGCTGCGTACGCCGCGGGTTCGCGAACTTCTTCTTGATCTCGAGCAGCTCGTCCGTGATGACGGCGCGGATCTTCTTCGGGTCCTTGAGCAGACCCTTCAGGTAGCGGATCCGCGCGAGCAGGTCCTTGTGCTCCTGCTCGAGCTCCCCCCTGGCCAGCCGGGTGAGGCGTCGGAGCGGCATGTCCAGGATGTGGTTCGCCTGCACCTCGCTGAGCTTGAACTGCGACATCAGCTTGCCGCGCGCTTCCTCGGCGTCCTGCGACCCCCGGATCACCTTGATGACCGCGTCGAGGTTGTCGAGCGCGATGAGCAGACCCTTGACGATGTGGTCGCGTTCCTCGGCCTTCTTCAGCTGGTACCAGGTGCGCCGGGTCACGACGTCGATCTGATGGTCGACGTAGTAGCCGATCATCTCGGCCAGGTTCAGCGTGCGGGGCACGCCGTCGACGAGCGAGAGCATGATCACGCCGAAGTTGTCCTGCAGCTGCGTGTGCTTGTAGAGCTGGTTCAGGACGACGTGTGGGTTGGCCCCGCGCTTGAGCTCGACGACCAGGCGCATGCCCTCGCGGCCGCTCGAATGGTCCTTCACGTCCGCGACGTCTTTCAGCCGCCCGCCGCGTACGAGGTCCGCGATCTTCTCGGCGAGCCGAGCCTTGTTGACCTGGTACGGCAGCTCGGTGACGACGATCCGCTGGCGGCCGTTCGAGGCCTCCTCGATCGAACACACGGCCCGGACCTTGATCGAGCCCCGGCCCGTCTCGTACGCCTCCTTGAAGCCGTCGCGGCCCATGACGATCGCGCCGGTCGGGAAGTCCGGACCCTTGACGAACTTCATCAGGTCCTTCGGCTTGGCCTCGGGGTGCTCGATGAAGTGCACGACCGCGTCGATCACCTCGCCGAGGTTGTGCGGCGGGATGTTCGTCGCCATCCCGACCGCGATGCCGCCCGAGCCGTTCACGAGCAGGTTGGGGAAGCGCGCCGGGAGCACGACCGGCTGCTGCTCGTAGCCGTCGTAGTTGGGGACGAAATCGACGGTCTCCGCCTCGATGTCGCGGAGCAGCTCGAGCGCGATCGGCGCGAGCCGTGCCTCCGTGTACCGCTGGGCCGCCGGCGGGTCGCCATCGACCGAGCCGAAGTTCCCGTGGCCGTCAACGAGCGGGGCGCGCAGCGAGAAGTCCTGCGCCATCCTGACCAACGCGTCGTAGATCGCAAGGTCACCGTGCGGGTGGTACTTGCTCATCACGCCGCCGACCACGTTGGCCGACTTGCGGTAGGGGCGGTCCGGACGCAAACCCTGCTCGAACATCGACCACAGGATCCGGCGATGGACCGGCTTCAGCCCGTCGCGGACGTCGGGCAGCGCGCGACCCACGATGACGGACATCGAGTAGTCCAGGTACGAGGTTTGGATCTGGTCCTCGAGCTGGACGTCCTCGACCCGCCCGCCGAGCATGGACTCCTGTGCCACCGGCCCCCCGATCGTTCGGCCTAGACGTCCAGGTTCTGCACGTCGGCCGCGTTGTCCTCGATCCACTCCTTGCGGGAGGCGACGTCCTCACCCATGAGGATGCTGAAGAGCCGGTCTGCCGTGGCCGCATCCTCGAGCGTCACGCGCAGCAGCGTGCGCTGCTCGGGGTTCATCGTCGTCTCCCACAGCTGCGCCGCGTCCATCTCGCCGAGGCCCTTGAACCGCTGCGGCTCCAGCTTGCGCTGGCCGTCGACGTCCTTGCGGTACGCGTCCCACTCGCGCTCCGTGTAGAAGTAGAGCTCCTGCTTGCCCTCCTTCAGCAGGTACAGCGGCGGCTTGGCCAGGTACACGTAGCCGGCGTCGATCAGCTCGCGCATGTACCGGAACAGGAACGTCAGCAGCAGGGTCTGGATGTGCGCGCCGTCCACGTCGGCGTCGGCCATCAGCACGATCTTGTGGTAGCGCGTCTTCGCGACGTCGAACTCCTCGTCCCCCACGCCGGTGCCGATCGCCGTGATCAGCGCCTGGATCTCGGCGTTCTCGAGGATCTTGTGGAGCCGCGACTTCTCGACGTTCAGGATCTTGCCGCGGATCGGCAGGATCGCCTGGGTCGCCGGGTCGCGGGCCTGCTTGGCCGAACCACCCGCCGAGTCGCCCTCCACGATGAACAGCTCGGTGGCGCTCGGGTCCGTCAGCTGGCAATCGGCCAGCTTGCCGGGGAGCCCACCGCCCTCCAGGAACGACTTGCGACGGGTGAGGTCGCGGGCCTGCTTGGCCGCCAGGCGCGCCTTCGCGGCCTGCGAGGACTTCGTGACGATCCGCTTGGCATCGCCGGGGTGCTCCTCGAGCCACGTCATGAGGTGCTCGTTCACGGTCGTCTCGACGAGCGAGCGCATCGTCGTGTTGCCGAGCTTGGTCTTGGTCTGACCCTCGAACTGCGGTTCGCGCAGGCGGACGCTCACGATCGCGATGAGCCCCTCGCGCACGTCCTCGCCGAGGAGGTTGTCCTCCTTGTCCTTCAGCAGCCCCTTGGTGCGCGCGTACCGATTGACCACGTTGGTGAGCGCCTTCTTGAGGCCCTCCTCGTGCATGCCGCCCTCGTGGGTGTTGATCGTGTTCGCGAAGGAGTGGATCGACTCGGAGTAGCCGTTCGTCCATTGCAGGGCCACGTCGGCCTCCGCCTCGGCCTCGCGCGCCTCCATCGAGATGATCCTGGTATGGATCGTCTCCTTCCCGGTGGCGAGGTGCTTCACGAAGTCGGCGATGCCGCCCGACGCCTTGAACACCTGCTTCTCCGGCTTGCCCTCCCGCTCGTCGATCAGCTGGATCTCGACGCCCTTGGTGAGGAAGGCGTGCTCCTGGAGGCGCTCCGCGAGCATCCGGCTATCGAACTCGACACCCTCGACGAAGATCTCCGGGTCGGGCCAGAACGTGATGATCGTGCCGGTCTTGCGAGACGCCTTGCCCTTGGTCAGCTTCGTGGTCGCCTTGCCGCGCGCGTAGGTCTGCGTCCACGAGGCGCCCTCGCGCATCACCTGGACGACCAGCTTCTCCGAGAGCGCGTTCACCACGGACACCCCCACACCGTGGAGCCCACCCGAGATCCGGTAGCCGTGGCCGCCGAACTTGCCCCCGGCGTTCAGGGTCGTCAGGACGACCTCGACGGCGGGCCGCCGGTCCTTGGCCTTGGGGATGGGCTTGATGGGGATGCCGCGCCCGTTGTCCTCGACCTCGACGCCGCCACCCTTGAGCAGGCGCACCGTGATCCGGTCGCAATCACCGGCCATCGCCTCGTCGATCGAGTTGTCGACCACCTCGTAGACGAGGTGGTGCAGACCCCTGCTCGACGTGGTGCCGATGTACATCCCGGGGCGGAGCCGGACGTGCTCGACGCCCTCGAGGACCTGGATGTCCGCCGATCCGTACTGTCCGGGCTTGGTCGCCGCCGCCCGCTTGGTTGTCGTACTTGCCACTTCACCTCCGTCACGGAACGCGGGCGCGCCGGACTCGAGACGACGCGTCTCGGGGGCCGACAGAACCGCGGTGGTACGCCCCTAGATTCTACCAATCGGAGGTGACGCCGAACGCGTTTCGACGCCCCATCCGAGGCTTCGCGCCTAGCCACGAATGCCTTGCGCTACAAGCCTTTCCGCGGGTCGGCACGTACGACCACCTGCACCCTGGCGACGCTCCCGGGGCCGATCGCCATCTCGGCTCGTTCGCGGATCTGATCGGCCAGGAACCGGACCTGCGCGCCCCAGGGTCCGGTGGTCGCGGCGACCACCAGGACGCCTCGTTCGAGGCTCACCGGGGCGGACTCCGCGGCCAACCGGGGGCCCACCACCGACGCCCAATCGGACGCGAGCTGACCGATCGGCATGCCCCGCGCGAACGTCCGCTCGCGCAGCAGGCCGTCGACGACGTCGCCGATCCTGGTTGCCTTCAGGGTCCGCTCGTCCTTGCGGTGCGCGAATCCCTTGGAGTGCGGCATCCCGATCAGGCCCCTCGGGCGGCGACGGTCCCGGCCGACACGTCCAGGACGAGCGACGAAGGTTCGGGCACGTGGGCGTCGTCGGCCACGCTGACGAGGACCTGTCCGCGGCCCGCGAGCCGTTCTCCGACCAGCCGCTGTCGGCGCGGGTCAAGGGCCGAGAAGGGGTCGTCAAGGAGCAGGACCGGGCGTTCCCGGACCTCGTCCGCGACCGCGCTCCCGAGCCCGAGCCGCAGGCACAGCGCCGCCGCCCAGGCCTCCCCGTGGCTCGCGAAGCTCCGGGCGCCGAGGTCCCGGACCGCCAGCGTCAGGTCGTCGCGATGGGGGCCGACCAGCGTGGTCCGCCGGATCAGCTCGTCGCTGCGGCGTTCGGCCAGCCGGCGCTCGAACGCCTCCTCGAGCGGCTCCCCGGTCACGTTCGGAGCGTACTCGCAGGCGAGGCCGTACCCGGCGAGGTGGCGGTACTCCTCCTCCGCCGAGGGGGCGAGCCGAGTCGCGGCCTCGGCGCGGAGCCGGATCAGCGCGCTCCCGTTGTTGACCAGCTCGGCGTCCCAGGCCTCCAGCCCCGTCGGTGCCCCACGTCCCTCCCACTCCTTGAGCAACCGGTTGCGCTGTCGCAACGTGCGTTCGTAGGCCGTCATCGCGGACTCCTTGAGCGGCCAAAGCGACCGGATCGCCTCGTCGAGGAAGTCGCGTCGCTTGGACGGATCCCCGATCACGATCACGAGGTCGTCCGGACCGAAGTACACGGCGCGAACCTGCCGCCGCAGGTCCCGCTTGCGCCGCACCGTCGAGCGGTTCACCTGGACGCGGTTGGCGCCTCGTCCGGGGATCTCGACCTCGACCAGCACCCTGCCGGCCTCCTCGGTGACGACCTCACCGCGCGCGTACGCGGGGCCGTCCGCATCACGCCGGACCACCGGTTCGGTGGACGACGTGCGCGGCGACTGGAGGAAGAACAGGAAGGCGATCCCCTCGAGCAGGTTGGTCTTGCCCTCGCCGTTCGGGCCCGCGACCGTGATCAACGCGTCGGGGAGGTCGTCCAGACGGGTCTCGACGTGGTTGCGGAAGTCCCGGAGTTCGACCCACGCGAGCCGCACCCCGTCGTCAACCGACCGGCGTCGGCAGCCTCACCGGCATCACGAGGTACGTGAACTCGTCGGACTCGCCCCGGACGATCCCCGGCTTCAGGCCGTCGCGCACCTCGAGCCGCACGGATTCGCCCGACGCGGCGGCGAGGCCGTCCGCGAGGTAGTTCGGGTTGAACGCCGCCGTGATGTCCTCGCCCTCGTACCGGGCCTCCACCGCCTCGACCGCCTGGCCGAGATCCGGCGAGGACGACGAGAGCTTCACACCGAGCGCGTTGAACTCGAGCCGGACCGGCGACGTGTCGCGGGCGAGCAGCCCGACCCTTCGCACCGCGTCGATCAGCTGCTGCCGCGAGACGGTGAGGCGGCTCTCGTACTGCTCGGGCAGGAGCTGGCGGTAGTTCGGGAACTCGCCCTCGATCAGCCGCGACGTGAGCATCAGCGGGCCGACCTGGAACGAGATCTGGCTCTCGTCGACGAACACCTCGACCTCGCCCTTCTCGACGGCCTGCGCGGCGCGGCCGGCCTCCGAGAGGGCGCGCTCGGGGACGATCGCCCGCGACTCGCCGGCGGCCGTCGCCACCAGGTCGCGAACGGCGAGCCGGTACGAGTCGGTCGCGACCAGCGTCACGCCCTCGCGGCTCACCTCGAGCAGGATCCCCGTCAGCACCGGCCTGGCCTCGTCGCGCGACGCCGCCCTGGCCACCTGTCCGACCGCCTCCGCGAACCGGGGTGCCTCGGCCACGATCCGCGTCCCCGACGGTGGCTGAAGGGCCGGGAAGTCCTCGGCCGGCAGCAGCCGAAGGGAGCCCTCGTACGCCGCGCACCGGATCCGGGCCTGCGACTGATCGGTCTCGAACTCGACGGGGGCGTCCGACAGGCTCTTCACGGTGTCCGCGAGCAACCGCGCCGGGACGAGCGAGATCCCCGGCTCCCCCACCTGCACGTCGATCGACAGCCGGGCCGAGACCTCCAGGTCCGTCGTGGTGAGCGTCAACGCGCCCTCGGACGACGCCTCGATCAGGACCCCGGTGAGGGCCGGGATCCCCGGCCTCGACGAGACTCCGCGTTGGACCGTCTGCAGCGCCTCGGACAACGCGTCGCGGTCACACCGGAACTTCACGTGTCCACCTCCTCACTGCTTCTTGGTTCATCTCTTACTTCTTTCAGTAGCAGTAGGTGCTGGGGAAAACAGGGATACCAGCCTGTTCCCCGAGCGTAGCGGGCCCGTGGGACATGTGGACCGGCTGGGGGAATCGGTGGACGCGCTCGGAGTCCGCCGGTCTCTGTCCCCGGCGCCTCCCGGGTTCCCCACAGGGCCGTCCCCGTGGCTCGGGAGGGCGCTCATCCGGCCCGGGCCCGTCCGCGGATGATGCGGGAGAGATCCTGGACCTGACGGTAGGTTGCCGTGCGCGCCCGCATGTCCCTCTCGACCTTCAAGATCCCGTGACGGGCCGTCGTGTGGTCACGCCCGCCGAACGTCTCGCCGATCTTGACCAGGGACTGACCGCTGCATTCGCGCATCAGGTACATCGCGACGTGGCGGGCCGTCGTGAGCGGCCGGGAGCGGTTCGGCGAGATCAGGTCCTGGACCGACAGGCCGAAGTAGCGAGCGCTCTCCTCCAAGATCAGGTCGGGCGGGATCTCGGCCTCGGCCTGGGGCAGCAGGTCCTCGAGCGCCTGCTCCGCGAGCTCGCTGGTGATCGGCTGCCCGGTGAGGTCGCCCCACGCCACCACCCGCACGAGTGCGCCCTCGAGCTCGCGGATGTTCTGGTCGAACGTATGGGCGATGAACTCGATCACGTCGTCGGGGACGTAGAGCTCGTCGCGCTGGGCCTTCAGCTGCAGGATCGCGATGCGGGTCTCCAGGTCGGGTGGCTGCACGTCGACGCACAGGCCGAGGCGGAACCGCGACTGGAGGCGTTCCTCCATGCCGAGCTCTTGCGGCGGGCGGTCCGAGGCGATCACGATCTGGCGGTCCTTCTGGTGCAGCGCGTTGAACGTGTGGAAGAACTCGGTCTGGGTCTCCTCGCGTTTGGCGAGGAACTGGATGTCGTCGACCAGGAGCACGTCGATGTCGCGGTACCGCGCGGCGAACTGGTAGCCCTGTCGTTCGCGCACCGCCTTGATGAACTCGGCCATGAAGCTCTCGCTCGTCACGTACTTCACGCGCAGACGCGGGGACAGCCCGAACATCTGATGCCCGATCGCGACGAGCAGGTGGGTCTTGCCGAGCCCCACGCCGCCGTAGATGAACAGCGGGTTGTAGGCCTTGGACGGCGGCGTGTCGGCCACCGCCATCGCCGCGGCATGCGCGAACCGGTTCGACGGCCCCGCGACGAAGGTCTCGAAGGTGTAGTTCGGGAAGGGCAGGCCGGGGGCGCCGAACGCCGCCCGCTCCGCCATCGGCTTGTGTTCGGGCGGGTCCGGCGGTTCACGTTGCGGTGCAACGTCTTCGGGGGGAGCCGAATCCAGCTCGATCGTGACGGGGAGGCCGAGCGCCTCGGCGGCCGCGTCCTGGATCAACCCGACGTAGTGCTTGGCGAGCCAATCGCGCACGTACTCTGAGGGCGCGACGACCTCGAGCACCCCGTCGTGCAGGCTCGTGGCGCGAACGCCTCCGAACCACATCGAGAACGAACTCTCCGTCAGCTCTTCCTGTGCGCGTTCGACGACGTGCGCCCAGGTCCGTTCAGCGGCTTCCTCGAACGATGCGATCGCCATAGCTATCCACAGCGCCTTTCCACAGTTGTGGAAACTCTTGGGGGAAGAGATGGCGTCTCGTGGTGAGGATCGACGCCCCCGGGGAACGAGGCCGGACTATAGCACCGCGTTTTTCCCCACCGCCCCGTCGGAGGGGCCTCTTGTCACACTTTCTCGTGCATCGAACCCGTCGAGGCCGGTCTCCGGCGACCGGTCCGGGTTGGGAGAACCTCGGCTATACTTCGCAAACCGCCCGGACGCCTCTGGTTCGAGCGCGACGACCGAGGAAGATCGCGATGTCCAAGCGAACCTACCAACCGAACAACCGCCGGCGTCACCGCAAGCATGGCTTCCGCGTGCGGATGCGGACCCGGGCGGGACGGTCGATCCTGGCGCGACGGCGCGCGAAAGGCCGGACGCGGCTGTCCGCGTAGGTACGTCGACGAGCGCGGATCGGGTCGCTCGGACCCTGTCCTCCGGCCAGGCATTTCACGGAGAACGGGTGGTAGTGTTTGTCGCCCCCGGGACCGGGTCGGCAGTGTTCGTTGCCGGCCGGCGGATCGGTGGCGCGGTGCTCCGCAACCGGGCCCGGCGGATCCTCCGGGCCGCGTGGCGCGAGCTCGCTGACGAGGTCGAGGACGGATACGACGTCGTCGTGGTCGCAAGGGCCGCGATCGTCGGAGCCCGGACACAGGAACTGGTGGCGGAGGTTGCGGAGTTGCTCTCGCGCGCGCAGGTGATCCGGACGTGAGCCACGTGCACCGCGTCGCCTGGAAGGCGGGGGCGCCGGCGCGGCTCGCGTTGCTCGGCCTCATCCGGCTGTACCGCGTCACGTTGTCGGGATGGCTCGGCGGCCAGTGTCGCTTCTACCCCACCTGTTCGCGCTACGCCGAGGACGCGATCCGGCTGCACGGGGCGATGCGCGGCACCCTTATGGCGGCCTGGAGGATCGCGCGGTGCGGCCCGTTCACGGCCGGCGGCGTCGATCGCGTGCCCGCGCCGGCTCGATCCACAGGATATGACGCCGTCATACACGCGGAGCCTGGCCAATGATCGCGCTCGCCCCGTGGCAGGCGTTGCTCGACTCGCTCGGCTGGGTGGTCGCCCAGATCTACGACTTCATCCCCAACTACGGCGTCACGATCATCCTGCTCACCGTCACGATCCGCCTGATCCTGCTCCCGCTCGGGATCAAGCAGGTTCGCTCGATGCAGCACATGCAGATCGTCCAGCCGAAGATCAAGCAGATCCAGGGGAAGTACAAGGGGAACAAGCAGCGTCAACAGGAAGAGATCATGAAGCTCTACAAGGAGTACGGGGTCAACCCGTTCTCGGGGTGCTGGCCCGTGCTCCTGCAGTTCCCGATCCTGATCGCGATGTACTCGGTGCTGCGGTGGCCGCAGCATCCGATCCACGTCCCCACCGACAGCGGCCTGTACGCGGCCGTGTCGCAGCAGATCCCCGAAACGCTGCCCCCCGGCGATCCCAACGGCGACGCGATCACCACGCAGGCGCAGATCGAGGCCCTCGACCTCCCCGGGCCGACCTCGGGCACCTCGTTCCTGGGCATGAACCTACTCTGCTCGGCCATCCACGCGGGCAACCCCGGTGCGACGCTCGCCGCCAAGAGTCCCACGGGGCAGGACCTGGCGTACCCCGTCGACTGCGGGAGCGAGGTGGTCGACCGGATCCCCTACTACGTGTTCGCGGCGCTGATGTTCGCGACCACCTTCTACCAACAGCGCCAGATGCAGAAGGCCAGCCCGCCCGGCGCCTCGTCCCAGCAGCAGGCGCTCCTCAAGGTGATGCCGGTGTTGTTCGGCGTCTTCGGCATCTTCTTCCCCGCCGGGCTCGTGCTCTATTGGACGACCTCGAACGCGTGGCAGATCGGTCAGCAGTACTTCATGCTCAAGAGCCGGCCTACGGCCGAGCAGCTGGCCGAGAACGCCAAGTCCAAGCCTCAGAAGGCCGAGAAGAAGGGGTTCCTGTCCTCGATGATGGAGCGCGCCGAGCAGCAGCGCCAGCTCCGAGGCGGCACGACCCCGAAGCCGGGCAACAAGAAGCCCGGGAACCCCAAACCACCCGGGCCGAAGGGGGGGACCGGCGGCTCGACCGGATCCGGTCCCAACGAGCCGGGGTCCAACCCGAAGGGATCGGGGTCCGGAGGCAACGGCCGTGGAGGAGATCCGAAGAAGCGCCCCAAGCGTTGAGGAGGCCGTCGAGGCCGCCCTGGGCGAGCTCGGTCTCAGCGAACAGGAGGCCGACGTCCAGGTCGTGCAGGAGCCTCGGTCCGGCGTGTTCGGGGTCGGCGCCCAGGAGGCGATCGTGGTCGTCCGTTCGCGGGTCAAGCCCGACGGCGACCTGAGCGAGGACGACCTCGACGAACAGGGCGAGATCGCGACCGAGTTCCTCGAAGGCATGCTCGAACGGATGGGCATCACCGCGACCGTGGAGCCGGCGTTCGAGAACGGCACGATGTACGTGGACATCATCGGCCCCGAACCCGACGACGAGGACATGGGCCTGTTGATCGGCCGACATGGCCAGACGCTCGAGGCGATCCAGGAGCTCGCCCGCGTGGCCATCGGCCAGCGGACCGGTCTCCCGGCTCGGGTCGTCGTCGACATCGAGGACTACCGGAAACGCCAGATCGAGCGACTCTCCGCGCGGGTGCGCGAGATCGCTCTCCGCGTCGCCCGGACCGGTCGGTCGGAGACGCTGGAGCCGATGAACCCCTTCCTCCGCAAGATGGTCCACACGGCGGTGGGCGAGGTCGAAGGGGTCGACAGCTCGAGTGAGGGCGAGGGTGCGGAACGGCGCGTCGTCATCCATCGAACGAAGTAGCCGGCTCGCGGCCCACCTCAAGGTGTCGTTTCACGTGAAACATCGATGAGCGACACCGAGGGCCTCCGAGCCCAGGCCGGAAGTCTCGGCGTTGTGCTCGATCCGATGCAGGTATCACGGCTGACCCGGTTCGAGGAGTTGCTCGTCGACCGGGCGATCCCGCTCGGCGCCGTCTCCTCATCGGACGGGCACCGGATCCGGGAACGCCACATCCTGGATAGCCTCCGGGCGGCTCCGGTCGTCGCGAACGCCGACCTGGCCGCGGACCTGGGCTCGGGCGCCGGGCTGCCCGGTGTCGTGGTTGCCATCGCGCTCCCCTGGCTTCGGATGCTGCTGGTCGAGCGCCGTCCTCGGCGAGCGGCCCTCCTCGAGCTCGTGGTGGAGGAGTTGGGCGTGTCGAACGCGACCGTCGTCGCCGGTCGAGTCGCGGAGATGCCGGGCCCGGTGGACGTCGCCCTCGCGCGGGCCTTCGCGCCGATGGACGAGGCCTGGGCGCAGGCTCGTGGGATCCTGCGACCCGGCGGACGGCTCGTCTACTTCGCGGGAGGTGAGACGACGGTGCCGGTGGCACCCGAGGGCTCCGCGATCCTGGAGGTCCTGCGCACGCCCGTCCTTGAAAGCGCAGGTGCCCTGGTTATCATGACTCGTCAGTGACGAAGCCCTCTTCTTCTCGGGCAGCTCGTTCGTCCTCCAAGCCGACGCCCGACTCAACACGAGCAACCGAGGCTTCAGGGACGCAACCGACTGCCGCGCAACGTCGTTCGAAGGCCGTCGGCCGCTCGTCGGCCTCGAACCCGGACGCCCGGCACCCCGGTCGGGCGCGGATCATCGCGGTCGCCAACCAGAAGGGTGGTGTGGGCAAGAGCACCACGGCGGTCAGTCTGGGGGCCTCCCTCGCCGAGCTCGGCTACAAGGTCCTCGTCGTCGACCTCGACCCGCAGGGCAACGCCTCGACCGGGCTCGGGATCCGTCACGAAGAGCGTGAGGTCACCGTCTACGACGTGCTTGCGGACGAGGCGCCGATCGAGCGCGCGATCGTCCCGACGCCGATCGACAACCTGTTCGCGATCCCGTCCACGATCGACCTCGCCGGGGCGGAGATCGAGCTCGTGAGCCAGTTCTCCCGTGAGCTGCGCCTGAAGAAGGCCATCGAGCCGCTCAAGCAGGATGCCTTCGACTTCGTGTTCCTGGACTGCCCACCCTCGCTCGGCCTGCTGACCGTGAACGCGCTCGCCGCGGCCGAGGAGCTCATCGTGCCGATCCAATGCGAGTACTACGCGCTGGAGGGGCTCGGCCAGCTCCTGCGCAACGTGCGCCTGGTGCAGCAGAACGTGAACACCGACCTGCGTCTGACCGGGATCGTGATGACGATGTTCGACCCCAGGACCAAGCTCTCCGAACAGGTGGTCGCCGAGGTCCGCCGCTACTTCGGGGAGCGCGTCTACCGGACGATCATCCCCAGGACGGTCAGGCTCTCCGAGGCACCGGGCTTCGGGCAACCGATCACCGTCTACGACCCGCATTCGAAGGGCGCCGAGAGCTACCGGGACCTCGCGCAGGAGGTCGCCTCCCGGCTCCCCGACGAGAGCCCACTCCCGAACGTCGACGACGTCCCGAGCGTCGTGATCCCCCGGCCCGAGGCACAGCCGGGGCGGGCCCCGCGCCCCCTCGTCGGCCCCGAGGACCAGACCGCCCCGAGCCGGGCGGAACCGGCGGCGGACGTCACGCCCGACGAGGACGTGCCGGCGATGCCCGACCTCGGAGGCGAGCCCGCCGCCGACCTTACCGGCGACGTTCCCGGCGACCCCTCCAGCGACACTTCCGGCGACGTCTCCGGCGGGCTTCGGGACGGTCCACCGGCGTATGCGGAACAGCCCGCGGCCGGACCGGCGGCGGACGCGGCTCAGCCTGGGGCCGAGCCCGGCGACGAGGCCACCCAGGCGCCTCGCGTCGTCGAGCCGCCTCAAGTTGAAGCGCCCACCGACGCCGAACGCTCACACTCTCCCGCGGAGCCGAGTCCGACCGTCGACCAGGGGTCCAGGGATGCCGTCGAGGAGTTGACGGATCTGAACGGCGACCGAACGCAGGCTGAACCGGAGGACGACATGCAGCTCGACCAAGGGGGGTCGACCGATCCGGGCAGGAAGCGCCGGCGCGGTCTCTTCCGAAGAGGAGGAACCTGATGAAACGAGGAGGTCTCGGCCGGGGGCTGTCGGCGCTGCTCCCGGGCGCCGTCGAGGAGGGGTTCGGTCTGCTCGAGATCCCGGTCGAGGCGGTCGCCCCGAACCCCCGGCAGCCCAGGACCACGTTCGAGGACGAGGCGCTCGAGGCGCTCGCGCTCTCGATCCGCGAGGTAGGAGTGCTCCAGCCGATCGTCGTGCGCAAGGTCGGGAACGGCTTCGAGCTGATCGCGGGGGAGCGGCGGCTCCGGGCGGCGAAGCTCGCCGGCCTCGCGACCGTGCCCGCCGTCATCCGGGACAGCGACGACGCGGAATCGCTCCGCGAGGCGCTGATCGAGAACATCCACCGCGAGGACCTCAACCCGATCGAGCTCGCCGAGGCCTTCCGCGAGCTCCTGGAAGAGCTCGGCCTCAAGCAGGAGACCCTCGCCGAGCGGTTGGGGATGTCGCGATCGCACATCGCGAACACCATCCGTCTCCTCCAGCTGCCGACGGAGGTGCAGCAGCTCCTGGCCGAGGGGAGGATCCAGGCCGGTCACGGTCGCGCGCTGCTCTCGCTCGGCGACGCCGAGGCGCAACGCACGCTCGCCGTCCGCATCGCGGCGGAGGACGTGTCGGTGCGGGAGGTCGAGGAGCTCGTGCGCAACTACATCGACCATCCGTCGCACGCGGAGCGGCCGGCACAGCTCGCAGCGGTGCCGGAACCGCAGGAGAACCCGCTCGCCGAGGTAGAGGAGCTGCTCTCCGAACAGCTCGCGACGCGGGTCACGATCCAGATGAGCAAGCGGCGCGGCAAGATCGTCGTCGAGTTCGGCTCGGCCGACGATCTCGAGCGCATCGTCTCGGAGATCATCGGCTCGGGTCCCGGCCGAGCCCCGGAGTAGCCGGCACCACGCCATAAGCGTTGCACTGCAAGGGTTTGCAACAGTCTCCCGGCGCCTCGCGACGCGGCTACGCGCCGACCTTGGGCATGATCTCCTGGCCCAGGAGCTCGATCTGCTCGAGATCGTCGAACAGCTCGTGATTCAGGACGAACCGCTGCACGCCCGCGGCCGCGTACTCGTTCATCCGATCGATCGCCTGCTCGACGGTCCCGACGATGCAGTCGCGCGAGATGTCCGCGAGGTACTCCTCGAGCGATCCGGCGGTCGGGTCCATCCGCCGAGCGCGATCGGCCCGGTGGCGCCACTCGTCGTCGGTCCGGCCGACGAACACCCACGTCATGAACGACATCGCCACGCTCTCGCGGTCTCGACCCTGCCGATCGAGCGCGTCGGTCACCTTCTCGATCGACGCCCGCAGCTCGTCCGGCGTCCCCCCGACGCGGTTGAACTCGTCGGCCCATCGCGCAACCAGACGTGCCAGCCTGGGTCCCCCCTTGCCCCCCACCACGATCGGAGGATGGGGGCGTTGCACGGGCTTGGGCAGGAAACGGCACTCCTCGAGCGCGTAGTAGCGCCCCTCGAACGAGAAGACGTCCTCGGACCACAGGCCGTGCACGATCTCGAGCTGCTCC
>Ga0210378_10000557_pt1 | contig 19062 bp, 21 predicted proteins | sample PLM1_60_b1redo_FD_155465 | JGI IMG/M metagenome (GOLD analysis project Ga0210378, IMG submission 155465) | Groundwater sediment microbial communities from an aquifer in East River, Colorado, USA - PLM1_60_b1 redo | ecosystem: Environmental > Terrestrial > Soil > Riparian zone | place: USA: East...
CGATCTCCGCCAGGTCCGCTTGACTCAGACGCCTTGGGTTGCCCGACCATTGACGCTCCATCCTGGCCTCCCCGAGCACGTGGCCCGGATCATGGCCGAAATGTTGCGTCGTTCACTTGAGAGCACCTCCCATTTTAGCGCGAGCCGTTGCTACAGTGGATGAAGGGAAGAGGGAAGCGCGATGGCGGATCAGGCGGGTAGCACCGTCCACGCCGGGCTGAGCGAGGGGGAGATGCGCGAGCGAGTCGTCCAGCTCGTCTTCGGGGGCGATCCCCGCCGCCTGGACGAGTTCTGCGCGGTGGTCCGCCAGGCCATCCCCGAGAACTCCGCGGCCGTCCTGCGCGCGTTCCTCGAGATCGTGCCCGAAGGTGCGGCGCCGCGCGTGCTCGGCGTCCACTTGGTGGCGGGGCACTCCAACTGGACGGAGTGGCGGCGGGTGCGGGAGCTGCGCGCGATCTTGCAGGGCACACGCTTCAGTTCCCGGGGAACTCCCGGTACGCGACCATCCTACCGCACCGACCTGCGCGGATGGGTCCGGCGCTCTCGCCCAGGCCTCCGACCACCAGCCGCTGCTCGCCGCGTGGGAGACTTGACGGGGTCCGAGTTTAGACATAGTCTAAAGGGCATGACGCGGGACGTGCCGGCCCTCCTTCGCGAGCACCGCATCCAGCCGTCGGCCCAGCGGGTGGCGGTGGCGGAGTTCGTGCTGGGGACGGACGCCCACCCCTCGGCCGACCAGGTGTGGGCGGCGGTCAAGAAGAGGCTGCCCGTCGTCTCTCGCGCCACCGTCTACAACACGCTGCACCTGCTCGTGAAGAAGGGGCTGCTGCGGGAGCTGGTGCTGGCGCCGGGCCGGGTGGTCTACGACCCCAAGGTGGGCCCGCACCACCACTTCATCGAGGAGCGCACCGGGCGCATCCACGACGTGCCGTGGGACGCGCTGGACGTCACGCGCCTCGGGTCGCTCAAGGGCTTCGAGGTCCACGAGTACCAGGTGGTGATGAAGGGCCGGGCCCGCCGTTAGCGTCGGATATTTTTTTGCCCATTGGATTGGACTCAGTCTAGAACTGGAAGAAGTATAAAGGAGGATCAATGCTGACCGTCGGAGACAAGTTCCCGTCCTTCAAGCTGCAGGCGGTGGTGAGCCGCGAGAAGGGCCGCGAGTTCCAGGAGATCACGGAGAAGAGCCACCCCGGCAAGTGGACGGTGGCGTTCCTGTGGCCCATGGACTTCACGTTCGTGTGCCCGACCGAGATCGCCGAGTTCGGCCGCCGCAACCGCGACTTCCAGGACCGGGACGCCCAGGTGCTGGGCATGAGCACCGACACCCACTTCGTGCACCTTGCGTGGCGCAACAGCCACGAGGACCTGCGGGACCTGCCCTTCCCGATGGTGGCCGACACGAAGCGGGAGCTGTCGTCCGCGCTGGGCGTGCTGCACAAGCAGGAGGGCGTGCCCCTGCGGGCCACCTTCATCGTGGACCCGGAAGGCACCATCCGCTTCGCCTCCGTGAACGACCTGTCGGTGGGCCGCAACGTGGACGAGGTGCTGCGGGTGCTCGACGCGCTGCAGACCGACGAGCTCTGCCCCTGCAACTGGCAGAAGGGCGAGCCCACCCTCGAGGTGGCGTGATGGGAACGGAGCTGGACGCGGTCCGGGACACGCTGCCGGAGGCGGCCAAGGACATCCGCCTGAACCTGCAGTCGGTGCTGCAGGGCGGGCCGCTCACCCCGGCCCAGCGGTGGGGGACGGCCGTCGCGGCCGCCCTCGCCGCCCGCAACCCGCGCCTGCGCGACGCGCTGGTGGCGGAAGCGCGCCGCGAGGTGGACGAAGCGGTGATCGAGGACGCCCGCGCCGCCGCCGCGCTCATGGCCATGAACAACGTCTACTACCGGTTCCGGCACATCGTGGGGAAGCCCTCGTACTCCGAGAAGCCGGCGCGCCTGCGGATGAACCGGCTCGTGCAGCCGGCGGGGAGCAAGGTCGACTTCGAGCTCTACGCCCTCGCCGTCAGCGCGATCAACGGGTGCGAGACCTGCGTCCAGGCCCACGAGCGCACGGTGCTCGAGGGCGGGCTCACCGAGGACCACGTCCACGACGCCGTCCGCATCGCGGCGACCGTCAACGCCGCCGCGGTGGCGCTGGAGATGGCGGGCGAGACTCGGGAAGCGGCGCCGACGCCCGTTTCCGCGTGAACCACGCAAGGCGCCTGCCAACCCGATGACGGCCGCGCGACATTTCGGTGACGTTCGCGTGATCGCAGCCCGGGGCTCGGCGCCGAAACTTTTCTCTTGCCTTGGGCCCATCGCCGCGGACAAGATCCAGTGCCCTCCAATGAGCGACGAGACGGGGCTGAAAAAGCCCAAGGCGCAGGACCTGGTGTTCGTGTGCTGGCGGGGCATCGATGGGGCGCGAGTGGCGTCGTGCCCCGTCGAGCGTGGCCACGCGGAGGCGCTGGCCCGGGCCTACGCGGAGTTCTTCCCCCGGCAGAGTTACTGGGTGGAGCCCGTGCCCTGGCTGGAGCCGCGCCCGCCGCGCTCACGCGGCAACGCGTAGCGCTCCGGCGTGCCCGCGGCCGTCTCCAGCGTCTCGGCGATCAGGTCGAGCACCTCGAACACCGCGCGGTTCGGCGGAAGCGCGGCCAGCCGGGCCCGGAAGTAGTCGAGACGCTGGGGATCGCGGCGGAGCTCGGTGACGGCGGCCGGTATCTGCCGCCAGCTCCGGACCGCGACGCCGAGGCCCCTCTCCTGGACGAGACGGGCGTTGTAGCGCTCCTGCGGGATCGTGTGCGCATTGCAGGCCACGATCACCGGCACTCCCTGGTGGAACGCCTCCGCCAGCGACCCCGGGCCAGGCTTCGTGACGAGCAGGTCGCAGGCGGCGAGGTAGTCGGCCACACGGTCGGTGAAGCCGAGGCGCCGAAGCCGCCGCCCCGCCCCCGCCTCGACCTCGGCCATGCTCTCGAGCAGCCGCGGGTTGTCACCGCAGACGGCGATCACGTGCACGTCGCCCGGCTCGCGCAGCAGGGCTTCACTCAAGGGCCGCATCTCCGGTGAGCCCTTCCCGCCGAAGAGCAACAGCACCACGAACGCCGTTTCCTCCAGGCCCAGCTCGCCCCGCACTCGCGCCCGCACGTCGGGCCCCGACGGGGGATAGAAGCGCGGGTGGAGGACCATCCCCGACGTCCGGGTGACCCGGTCCCGGGGCACGCCGATCTCGACGGCCTGCGCGACGGCGCGCTCGCTGCCCACGATGACCCGGTCGACACCGCGCTCGATCCAGAAGCGGGGCGGAAAGTCGGCGAAGTCGGTGAGGAGGACGAACAACTCCCTCCCCGGCAGGCACCGGTGCACCGCGTCCCGGATGACCCCGTTGAAGTTCGGTATCAGCGAGACGACGAGCCGCGGGGGGCGCTCGGCGAGATGCGCGCCGAGCAGGTCGCATAGCGTGCTCTGCCTCAACCGGATGAGCCACTGGAAGGCCCGGAGAATGGGGACCAGCAGCAGCGTCTGCCGGCGCCGCACCATGGCGTTGTAGGTCTGCTCCATCGACTGGCCGGTGAGGAGCCGGCCGAGGTCCAGCGGGGCCAGCACCTCCTGCAGGCTCACGATGCGAAAGCGCCACGGCCGGCCCTCGATCTCCGCCGCCGCCACCAGCGCGTTGGCCGCGCTGCGGTGGCCGCCGCCGGCGTCCAGGATGAAGAGCACGACCTCCGGCTCGTCCGGCCCGGTCACGGCCACGATCCTCCACGCGCGTTTCGACGGCGGCGTGACGGCGGGGTGACTTCCGGCCCGCATTCCTCGTCACGAAAGGGTTCCATCGCCTTCACGTTTTCGCAACACGGGCGCAGTGCAATGCGTGCGAGCCTGAAGCTCTTCTTCACTAGGAGGCGCGCCCATGAAGGTGACGGCATAGTGCGCTGCGACCTGCACCTCCACTCGCGGCACTCGGGACCGGCCGACATCTGGCCGCTGAGCCTGCTCGCCCGCGAGTCGTACACGGACCCGCGGGCGGTCTATGGCGAGGCGCGCCGGCGGGGCATGGACCTCGTCACGCTCACCGACCACGACACGATTGCCGGCGCCCTGGAGATCGCGGCGCTGCCCGGCACGTTCGTGAGCGAGGAGGTGAGCTGCGTCCTGCCGGGTGGGCGCCTCCTGCACGTGGGAGTCTTCGGGATCAGCGAGGCCCAGCACGACGTCATCTCCCGCCGGCGCACGGATGCCGAGTCGCTCTTCGCCTACCTGGCCGAAGAACGCATCCCGGCGGCGGTCAACCATCCGTTCTCCGCCCTGACCGGGCGGCGGGCGACGGCTGATTTCGACCGTGCGCTCTCGGCGCTCGAGCTGGTGGAAGCGCGCAACGGCATGATGTCGCAAGCGGTCAATGCGCGTGCCGCGCGGGCCGGCCGGGTGGCGGGCCTGGCCGCCGTGGGCGGCAGCGACGCCCACACCCTGGCTTCCGTGGCCCGCGCCTTCACCGTCATTCCCGAGGCGCGCAACCGCGAGGAGTTCCTGGCGGGCCTGCGGCGCGGCCTGAGCATCCCCGCCGGCCGCTCGGGCGGCTACGTGCGTCTCACCGCGGACCTGGCCCGCATTGCCGCGGCCGCCTATTGCGACTCCGCGCGGTCGTGCCGTCGCGAGGCCGCCGCGGCCGCCCGTTTTGCGGCTCTCGTCGCCCTTCTTCCGCTGCTGCCGCTGCTTCCCCTCGTGACCGCCGGCGCGTTCCTGCACGAGCAGCTCTTCGCGCGTCACCACGAGCGGGCCCTCCTCGCATCGCGGCCGCGACGGGGCCCGGCGGCGTCGGGACCTTTCGGGCCGGCCGCGGCCGCGAGCCTCGCCACGTGAGCGTGCTCAGCCCCCTCCTCGGTTCGGTCGACGCCGCCGACCTGCGGCTCTCGGACCGGTTGCGGACGTGGACGCCCCCGCGGTGGTTCCAGATCTGGATGATCGGGGCCACGCGATTCGGCGACGGCGGGGGATGGATCGCCGTCGGCCTCGGCCTGGTCGCGGCGGGCCCCCCCGCGCAGGCGGCCGCGGCCGCGGCCAGCGTGGCCGCGCTCGTCGCCAGCGCCGTCTTCATGGCCATGAAGCGCCGCTTCCGGCGGCGCCGTCCGTGCGATCTCGCTCCCCACCCCCTCTTCCACGTGCGCCCGCCCGATGCGTTCTCGTTCCCGTCCGGACACACCATGAACGCCTTCGCCATCGCGACCGTCCTCGCGCTGCGCTTCCCGGCGCTGGCCCCCGGCCTCCTCCTGCTCGCCGCCAGCGTCGGTTCGTCGCGCGTCGTCCTCGGCCTGCACTTCGCCAGCGACGTCTGGGCCGGGGCCGTCCTCGGCGCGCTCATCGGCTGGCTGACGGCGGGCCTGTGGCCCTAGCGCCCCGGCGAGACCCGGAGCCGCCGCGCCCCGGGACGCACCCCGGGGACGCGAAGCGGCCCCGCAAGAAGAGCGGCGCCGGATTCATTCCGGCGCCGCGTGGAGGCCCGCCGCCGGACTGGAACGGCTGGGACGGTCACGACCCGGACGACGAGCCCGATCGCGACGACGACGACGGCTACAACGGCTCTTGACGCGGAGGTCGCGGAGAACGAACGAAGAGGCCGCAGAGGAATCCATCAAATCTCCGCGTCCTCTCCGTTCTCCTCCGCGTCCTCCGCGTTGAAGAGCCGGTCCAGCCCTTCAGCCTGCCACGGTCGGGCGCTCAAGGGTGCGCCCTCACGCGGGGACGCTCCGCGCGCGGCGTGACAAGGAAAGCGTGTCTTTCCGCGCGCCCGTCACGCGACCGCCCCTCGCCGGTCACGCCGGTGTCGGCGGGCCGGGCCAACTTCGGGGCATGAGCTTCACGACCATCCTGTTCGACGAGTTGCTGTGTGAGCTGGGTGAGCTCGCGAGCCTGCGTGACGAAGCGCTCCGCCGGCCGGATATCGCCCCCTCTCCCGCCATGACCGAGGCGCTGGAGGCGCTGGCGGAAGTCGTGCCCGCGGTGGCCCGGGCGGCCCTGTCGGGCGGCGCCGTCGGCGAGGTCGCGGCGGCGCGCGACGCTCTCACCCGCGCCCAACGCCGGTTCGGGCCCATCGCGGCATTGCTGGCGGAGGGCCGGCCCGTGGCTCGGGCGATCGAGCCCAGCCGCCGGGCTTTCGCTCGCGGGCCGTGCCGTCTTCGTCCTTGACAACTACGATATTTCCAGTATATTGGAAATATGGATGCGAAGGCAGTGGTGGCCGCCCTCGGGGCCCTGGCCCAGGAATCACGCCTCCAGGTCTTCCGCCTCCTCGTGCGGCGGGGACCGGTGGGCCTGGCCGCCGGGGAGATCAGCGAGAGCGTCGGCGTCCCGCCGACGACGCTGTCCTTCCACCTGTCACAGCTGAGCCGGGCCGGGCTCGTGACCTCGCGCCGGGAAGGCCGCTCGATCCTGTACGCCGCCGACTACGGCGCGATGCAGGGCCTGATGGGCTTCTTGATGGAGAACTGCTGCCAGGAAGGCGGCTGTGGGCCGCTGCCCGCGCTGAAAAGGAGAGGAAAATGACGGAGATGACGGAAGCGACGAAGCAGGAGGATCGCGTACAGGCGGTCCGCGAGCGGTACGGGCGGATCGCGGAGGGCGCCGTGAGCGGGTGCTGCGGCGGAGGGGCCTCGGGCTGCGCGCCCACGGAGTCGGCCGTGTCGCTCGGGGTCGGCTATCAGCCGGGCGATCTGGCCCAGGTTCCCGCGGAGGCGAACCTCGGTCTGGGCTGCGGCGCGCCGTTGGGCTTCCTGGCCCTGCAACCCGGCGAGACCGTCCTCGACCTGGGCTCCGGGCCCGGCCTCGACGCCTTCCTGGCCGCGCGCCACGTCGGCCCGGCCGGGCGCGTCATCGGCGTGGACATGACCCCCGCGATGCTGGAGCGCGCCCGCGCCAGCGCGGCGAAGATCGGGCTCTCGCAGGTGGAGTTCCGCGAGGGGCGCCTCGAGGCGCTGCCGGTGGAGACCGGCTCCGTCGACGCCGTCACCAGCAACTGCGTGATCAACCTCGTGCCCGACAAGCGGGCGGTGTTCGAGGAGGTCGCGCGCGTGCTCCGGCCCGGCGGGCGGGTGGTCATCTCGGACATCCTCCTTCACGGCCGTCTGCCCGAGGCCGTCGAGAAGGACCTGCTCGCCTACGTGGGATGCGTCTCGGGGGCGATGCGGCAGGAGGAGTACTTCGCGCTCGTGGGCGCGGCGGGCCTGGAGCAGGTGGAGGTGCTCCGGGACGTGGACTACGTGGCCGGGCTCATCGAATCGGCGCCCGACGAGGTGCGCGCCCTCGAAGCGCGTACGGGCGTGAAGCGGGAAGAGGTCGTCGGCCGCGTGCGGTCGGTGACCTTCCGCGCCGTGAAGCCCGTGCGCTGAGGCACATCATGCCGGCACCGGGGGAGCGACTCCTCTTCGCCTGCGTGCACAACGCGGGCCGGTCGCAGATGGCGGCGGCGTTCTTCAACCAGCGCGCCGATCCCCGGAAGGCCCAGGCACGCTCCGCCGGCACCGAGCCGGCGGAGCGCGTTCATCCCGAGGTCGTGGAGGCCATGCGCGAGGTCTCCCTCGACCTCTCGGCCGCCCGGCCCCAGCGGCTCACCCGGGAGCTGGCGGCCGAGTCCAGCCTCCTCGTCACCATGGGGTGCGGCGAGGCCTGCCCATACGTCCCCGGCCTGGAGCGAGAAGACTGGCCGCTCGACGACCCGAAGGGGGCCGGCCTCGAGGCGGTACGCCGCATCCGGGACGAGATACGGTTACGCGTGGATCGGCTGATCACCGAGCGCGGGTGGAGTTAACCGCCCCTTCACCGCCCCGTCACAACACCGTCACACGGGCCCGATTAGCTAGAGCCTCGCATCCCGACTCTCTAAGGAGGATCGTCGATGACATCGAAGGTAGCGAAGCGCCTCTGGATCGCGGGAGCCCTGCTCCTGCTCCTGAGCAGCACCACCGGCGCGTGGGCCCAGGGACTGTTCTACGCAGAGGAGACCAAGGACGGCCGCATCTACGTGTTCAACGTCAAGGCGAACTGGGAGCGCTTCAAGGCCTCGGGGGAGACGGGTACCGGCCTCACGCGACTCAACGCGGGCCCGAACGGCGAGACGGTCTATGCCGACAACGAGACCGCGCTGGAGCTTTTCTTCTTCAAGCACGGGATCAAGGAGTCGGTTCCGCGGCCCGCATCGCCCGTGCAGCGCATCGAGTGGCGTGACGGCAAGACACGCTTCACCATCGGCGACACCTTCTACCTGGAGATGTCGAACCGCATCCAGCCGCGGTTCACCTACGAGAAGCCCGACGACTCCGTCCAGCTCGCGGGAACGGCCGCCCGCGGCGACGGCAAGCCCAGCTTCCGCATCCGCCGCGCGAAGTTCAAGCTGGAGGGCTGGTTCTACAAGCCGACCCTCGAGTACGAGGTGCAGCTGAACTGGACCGACGTGGTCAACACGCCGGCCAGCCAGTTCGTCGAGGACGCGAACCTCGACTGGGACATCTCGAAGAAGAAGGCCTTCCGCGTCAAGTTCGGCCAGTTCAAGGCCCCCTACGGCCGGCAGCAGCTCACCTCGTCGGGCGCCCAGCAGTTCGTGGACCGCGCCATCCAGGACGCGCGCTTCAACGACGCCCGCGAGACCGGCCTCTCGGTGTGGGGCACCCTCGGCACCAACAAGCTCGACTGGCGCGTCATGGCGTCGAACGGTAACGGCCGGACCCAGACCGCCAACGACAACGACAAGCTCCTCTACACCGGACGCCTGATGTGGCAGGCGCTGGGCAACGTCCGCATGAACCAGTGGGCCTCGGGTCCGCTCCTGACCGAGGGCGACCTGGGCGAGTCCGCGGCCGCGAACTCGCCGCTGCTGGCCGTGGCGGGCCAGGTGTCCAACAACAACCGCTTCAACGCCACGACCGGCAACGACCTCAAGAACATGACCTACGGCGCCGACTACACGTTCAAGTACAAGGGCTTCGCGACGGTGGGCGAGGGCGACTGGCGCAAGTCCACGCCGGAGACGGGGGCGGAGTTCAAGAGCAAGGGCTTCCTCGGTCAGGCGTCGTACGCGTGGAAGGCCCCGGGGATCGCCGGGGCGTCCTTCTGGGAGCTGGCGGCCCGGTACGTGTGGGTCGATCCCTCGGACCTCGTGGGCAACAACGATCAGACGGAGATCGGCGGGGCCATCAACTACTACTACAACCGCCACATCATGAAGGTGCAGGCCGATTTCCGCCAGCTCAAGGACGAGGCCGCCAACAGCGGGCGAGGCACGAAGAACAAGGAATTCCGGCTCCAAGTGCAGTTCATCTTTTAGTGAGCTGGGGGCGCTAGCGGCGCGCCCCCAGACCCCCGCACGCTGCGCGGGAGTGAATCCCGCTCCGCGTGCAGCTTTTTGGAAGGAGATAGGCCTCATGAAGCGAATCGTCGGCATCCTGGCGGCGGCGGCCCTGGCGGCGCCGGCCGTCATCGCGCAACCGGTCAAGGTGGACGCGTCGATCCCGTCCTACCAGAAGACGTCGGGCGTGTCGGGGAACATCAACAGCGTCGGCTCGGACACCATGAACAACATGATGACCCTGTGGGCGGAGGCCTTCACCAAGATGTACCCGAACATCAAGGTCCAGGTGGAGGGCAAGGGTTCTTCCACCGCTCCTCCCGCGCTCATCGCCGGGACCGCGCAGTTCGGCCCCATGTCCCGGGCCATGCGCGCGACCGAGATCGACCAGTTCGAGAGCAAGTACGGCTACAAGCCCACGCAGATCCGCACCTCGTACGACGCCCTCGCAGTCTACGTGAACAAGGACAACCCGCTCGACAAGCTCACCCTGGCCCAGGTGGACGCGGCCTTCTCCAAGAGCCGCCGCCGGGGAGGCAAGAACGCCGCGACATGGGGGGACCTCGGGCTGACGGGAGACTGGGCCGGCCGTCCCATCAGCCTCTACGGCCGCAACTCCGCCAGCGGGACCTACGGGTTCTTCAAGGAGCACACCCTGAAGAACGGAGACTACAAGGACACGGTGAAGGAGCAGCCGGGCTCCGCCTCCGTGGTGCAGGGTGTCACCGAAGACCGCTTCGGCATGGGCTATAGCGGCATCGGCTACCGGACGTCGGGGGTCAAGGTGGTGTCGCTGGCGGAGACGGGGGCGGCTTCCGACGGGAACTACGGGGACGTGGTGAGCGGCAAGTATCCGCTCTCCCGTTTCCTCTTCATCTACATCAACAAGGCGCCGGGCAAGCCTCTGGACCCCCTGGTCAAGGAGTTCGTCAAGTTCATCACGAGTAAGGAAGGGCAGGAGGTCGTGATCAAGGACGGGTATCTCCCGCTCTCCGCGGAGATCGCGAAGCAGGAGCGCGCCAAGGTCGAGTAGGCCAGAGTTAACGCGCAATTAACCCGGCGGAAACGCCCCGGTTACGGTGGCTGTCTACCATCGAGGAGACATGAACCTTTCTCCCTGCGTCGTTCTACGTCTGCCCGTCGTCCTCGGCCTGCTGGCTCTCGGGGCCTGCAGCGCCGAGAAGGAAGCCCCCGTGCCCCCGCCCACCACCGCGGCCGCCGCGCCGACGTCCGGCGCGAGCGCAACCCCCATGCCCGGCGGGACCGTCAAGGTCGATCCGACGCTGCCGTCCTACGAGAAGACGAGCGGGGTGTCCGGGAACCTGTCGAGCGTTGGCAGCGACACCATGAACAACCTCATGACGCTGTGGGGCGAGACGTTCTCGCGCTTCTACCCCAACGTGAGGCTGCAGGTGGAGGGCAAGGGCTCGTCGACGGCCCCGCCCGCGCTCATCGAAGGCACGGCGCAGCTCGGGCCCATGTCGCGGCCGATGAAGCCGAGCGAGATCGACCAGTTCGAGAAGAAGTACGGCTACAAGCCCACGGAGATCCGCACGTCCTTCGATGCCCTCGCCGTGTACGTCCATCGCGACAACACCCTCGATCGCCTGACCCTCGCGCAGGTGGACGCGGCCTTCTCCAAGACGCGCAAGCGTGGCCACTCGAAGGACGTCACCACCTGGGGTGACCTCGGCCTCACCGGTGACTGGGCGTCCCGCCCGATCAGCCTCTACGGACGGAATTCCGCCAGCGGCACCTACGGCTTCTTCAAGGAGCACGTCCTGCTCAACGGCGACTACAAGGACACGGTCAAGGAGCAGCCGGGCTCGGCCTCCGTCGTCCAGGGCGTCACGAACGATCGCTACGGCATGGGCTACAGCGGGATCGGCTACAAGACCTCCGGGGTCAAGGCCCTCGCCCTGGCCGAAAAGGAAGGCGGCGAGTTCTCCTCGGGCGCCTACGACGACGTCGTGAGCGGCAAGTACCCGCTCTCCCGCTTCCTGTACATCTACGTCAACAAGGCGCCGGGCAAGCCCCTCGATCCACTGGTGCGTGAGTTCCTGAAGCTCGTGTTGAGCCGCGAGGGCCAGGAGGTCGTGATCAAGGACGGCTACCTGCCCCTCACGGCCGCGATCGTCGCCGAGGAGCGGCGAAAGATCGAATAGAGCTTGTCCACCGTAGAAACGACGTTCGGCGGCCTGAAGGTCCGCGAGCGGCTCGAGGCGGCGAGGGGGCGAATCCGCGCAGTCAAGCGGCTCGACCGCATCGCCGGCGTGCTCATCCGGCTCGGTGGGATCGGGATCGTCGTGAGCGTCCTCGGCATCCTGCTTTTCATCGTCGCCGAGGCCTGGCCGCTGTTCCGGCCCGCCCAGGGGCGGCTCGCGGGCACGCTCGCCCTGCCGCCCCCGGCGGGTTTGGTGACGGCGGGGGGGTCGGGGGGGTCTGGGGGGACCGGAGAGTCCCCCCAGCTCGAAGAGCGAGCGCGGATTCATTCCGCGCGAGCGGACGACGCGCCCGCGGTCGTGCAGGCGATGGGGGCGGACGAGTACCAGATGTACCTCTACGCCATCCGCGGCGGCCAGCCGCGGATCGAGTTCTTCCGCCTTCCCGCGGGAACGCCGTTTCGTGACTTCCCCCTGACCGCGCTGGCCGGGGCCGGTGTCACGGCGGCCTCGCGCAGCCTCGACGGCGACTTCGTGGCCGCGGGGACGGCCGACGGACGGGTCGCCCTGGCCCAGGTCCGCTTCCGCCCGCGGTACGAGGCCCAGAAGCTGGCGGACCTCGACATCGAGGTGTCCGAGCGCGGGCTGGCCACCGTGGACCCGACAGGACATGCCGTCCGCCAGGTCGCCTACGCCGAAGAGGAGTCCGGCCGCAAGGTCGTGGCCGCCCTCATGGCCGACGACGAGATCGCACTCTGGACTTCCGAGGAAGGCGCCGGCGACAAGGTGGAGACACTCCGCACTGCCGACGGCGAGCGCATCACCCGGATCGCGCTCGCCCGGGCGGAGCGCCTGGTGGCCGGCACCGACCGCGGCAACGTCTACCACTGGTGGCTCGCGGAGGAGGCGCGGCTGAGCAGCATCTCACCCGTCAGCAGCGCACCCATCACCGCCCTCGGCTGGGTCCTGGGCGGAGTCACGTTCATCGCCGGCACCGAGAAGGGCGAGCTGAGCGGCTGGTTCGAGGGGCGGGTCAGCGACGAAGACGCCGAGCCGCGGATGGTACGCGGCCACACCTTTTTCCCCCACGCCTCGGCGGTCCGGTTCGTGGGTGCCTCCACGCGCGACAAGAGCTTCGTCACCGTGGGGGACGATGGGTTCGTGGTCCTCCAGCACATGACCTCCGAGCGAAAATTGCTCTCCCTGTCGGGCGGGAGCGCGACGGCGGCGATGATCACCCCCAAGGGGGACGGCCTGCTGGTGGCCCGCGGCGACGGCAGCCTGGCGCGCTACGAGGTGGAAGCCCCGCATCCGGAGGTTTCCTGGCGGGCGCTGTTCGGCAAGGTCTGGTACGAGGGATACGGCCGGCCGGAGTACGTGTGGCAGTCCACCGGCGCCACGAACGACTTCGAGACGAAGTTCAGCCTGGTGCCCCTGGTGTTCGGCACGCTGAAGGGCACCTTCTACGCGCTCCTCTTCGCCATCCCGCTCGCGGTGATGGGTGCGCTCTACACCTCGCAGTTCGTCCACCCGGACATCCGCGGCCGGATCAAGCCCACGGTGGAGGTGATGGCCGCCCTGCCGAGCGTCGTCATCGGCTTCGTGGCCGGGCTCTACCTGGCCCCCCTCGTCGAGCGCTACGTGGTGCCGCTCCTCCTCATGATGGTCATCATGCCCGTGGCGGGGACGGCCGGCGTGCTGCTGTGGGCCTATCTTCCCCGGAAGGCGGCCAAGCGCCTCAAACCAGGGATGGAGCTGGCGCTGATCCTGCCCCTGCTGCTTCTCGGGGCCTGGATCTCGCTACGCCTGGGGCCGGTGGTGGAGGCCGCGCTGTTCGGCGGCGACTTCCGGCTGTGGCTGTCGAGCGCGCTGGGGCTCACGTACGACCAGCGCAACAGCCTGGTCGTGGGCCTGGCCATGGGCTTCGCGGTCATCCCGATCATCTTTACGATCGCCGACGACGCGTTCTCCAGCGTGCCCTCCCACCTCACCGCGGGCTCCCTCGCCCTCGGGGCCAGCCGGTGGCAGACCGCTCTCCGCGTCGTCGTCCCCACCGCCAGCCCGGGCGTCTTCTCCGCGATCATGATCGGCTTCGGCCGCGCGGTGGGCGAGACGATGATCGTCCTCATGGCCACCGGCAACACGCCCGTGCTCGACTGGTCGATCTTCAACGGCATGCGCACTCTCTCCGCCAACATCGCGGTGGAGATCCCGGAAGCGCCCCACGGCGGGACGCTCTACCGGATCCTCTTCCTGGCCGCGGCGCTGCTGTTCACCATGACCTTCGTCGTCAACACGCTCGCCGAGGTGGTCCGGCAGCGGTTGCGCGAGAAGTACCGGGCCCTCTGATGTCGACCCTCAACCCCGAAGCGCCGAGCGCCGACGCCACCCGGCCGAAACTGGGCCGTCCTGTCCGCACCGGCGACGGCTGGGTCTGGTTCACCGGCAGTGCCCTCGGCCTCTGTCTCCTGATGATTAGCGGCCTCATCGGGGTCGTGCTCGTCAACGGGTTGGGCTTCTTCTGGCCCCAACCGCTCGTGAAGGTGACGCTGAAGGACGGCTCCGTGTTCCTCGGCCAGGTGGCCGGCCGTGAGCCCATCCCGCAGCCCGGCACCCCAGAGCACAACCAGAGGCACCGCCTCCAGCTCAAGGTCGGGAACCGGGACCTGCTGGGGTTCGACTTCAAATGGATCGACGATGACCAGGTCGTCTCGCAGGAGCAGCCGCCCGACGTCGTCTACGCGGAGCGGCGGGAGTACGGCCCGCTGCTCGGCACGCCCGCGCGCCTGACGGACGCCGGCCGCGTGGTGGCGGAGGGCAGCGAGCAGGTATGGGTGGCCGTGCAGCCCTACCTCGCGCGCGCCCACCGCGATCGGAAGGCACAGCGCAGGATCGAGCGGGAAGAGATCGGCGAGATCAACTACCGCATCGAGCAGGCGCGGCTCGGCCTGCGGCGCCTGGAGCTGGAGCAGGCCCGGCGGCCGGGCGCGGACGTCACCGCCCGGCGCGCGGAGCTGGAACGGCGGATCGCCGAGCAGCAGGAGCGCTACCGGGTCAAGCAAGAGGAGCTGCAGAAGCTGGTCGAGGCCACCAGCCAGAGCTTCCTGGTCGTCCGCACCGCCGACGGCAATGAGAAGGAGCTGCGGACCCTGGACATCTTCCGCGCGTTCCGCCCCAACCGGCTCACGGTCTGGGGCCGCCTGCGCGTCTACGGCTCGCGGCTGTGGGAGTTCGTGACCGGCGACCCGCGGGAGTCCAACACCGAAGGCGGGATCTTCCCGGCCATCTTCGGGACCGTGATGATGGTGTTCCTCATGAGCCTGTTCGCCGTCCCCTTCGGTGTCCTGGCCGCCCTGTACCTGCGCGAGTACGCCCGCCAAGGGGCCCTCGTGCGTATCGTCCGGATCGCGGTCAACAACCTGGCCGGCGTGCCGTCGATCGTCTTCGGCGTATTCGGGCTGGGGTTCTTCGTTTACGTGGTGGGGGGCGCGGTCGACCGGGCCCTCTACCGGGAGGCGCTCCCCACTCCGACCTTCGGCACGGGGGGAATCCTGTGGGCGTCACTCACACTGGCCCTGCTCACGGTGCCGGTGGTGATCGTGGCCGCCGAGGAGGCGCTGGCCGCGGTCCCCCGATCGATGCGCGAGGCCTCGCTGGCCGCGGGGGCCACCAAGTGGCAGACCATCCAACGGGTGGTCCTGCCCGCCGCCGCGCCCGGGATCCTCACCGGCCTCATCCTGGCCATGGCCCGGGGGGCGGGCGAGGTAGCCCCCCTCATGATCACGGGCGTGGTCAAGCTGGCGCCCGACCTGCCCCTCGACCGCTTCTTCCCATTCCTGCACCTGGACCGGAAGTTCATGCACCTGGGCTTCCACATCTACGACGTGGGGTTCCAGAGCCCCAACGTCGAGGCCGCCAAGCCCATGGTCTACACCACGACCATCCTCCTGCTCGCCATCGTGGTGCTGCTCAACCTCACGGCGATCATCGTGCGCAACCGGCTGAGGAGGAAGTACCAGACGTCGGCCTTTTGAGGGAAGAAATGGCAGAGGCAGAGACGCTCGACCAGGGGCTGCGGATCAAGACGGAGGTGCGCGCGAGCGATCCCAACGCGGGCACCGGTCAGGTCGCCATCGAGCTGCGGGACGTCAACCTCAGCTACGGCGACAACCACGTCCTGCACAACATTTCGATGGACATCGGCGAGAAGATGGTCACCGCCTTCATCGGGCCCTCCGGCTGCGGCAAGTCGACGCTGCTGCGCTGCCTCAACCGGATGAACGACCTCATCGACAACACGATGATCACCGGGTCGATCCGCGTGAAGGGCGCCGACATCTACGCCCCCAAGGCCGACGTCATCGAGGTGCGGCGCCGGATCGGCATGGTCTTCCAGAAGTCCAACCCGTTCCCGAAGTCCATCTACGAGAACGTCGTGTACGGGCTGCGCATCGCGGGGGTGAAGGACAAGCCGATGCTGGACGAGGCGGCCGAGCAGAGCCTGCGCGCGGCGGCGCTGTGGGACGAGGTCAAGGACCGCTTGGACGAGAGCGGGCTGAGCCTGTCCGGCGGCCAGCAGCAGCGGCTCTGCATCGCGCGCGCGATCGCGGTGGAGCCGGAGATCGTCCTGATGGACGAGCCGTGCTCGGCCCTGGACCCCATCGCGACGGTCAAGATCGAGGAGCTGATGTACGGCCTGAAGGAGCACTACACGATCGTCATCGTCACCCACAACCTGCAGCAGGCGGCCCGGGTCTCGGACAAGACCGCGTTCTTCTGGCTCGGCCGCCTCGTCGAGTACGAGCCCACGTCGGCCATGTTCACGAACCCGCGGGAGAAGTTGACGGAAGACTACATCACGGGCCGGTTCGGTTAGAGAGGTCACGATGGAAGAACGCCGGCAGACGGATAAGGTCCGTCCCTTCGAGCGGCACCACTTCGAGGAGGAGCTGCAAGTACTGAAGAACCGGCTCCTCAGCATGGGGGCGCTCGTCGAGGAGCGGGTCCACGACGCGACGAACGCCCTGATCGAGCGGCGGCCCGACACCGCGGAGCGGATCATCGCCTCCGACCAGGACGTCAACGACCTGCAGATCGAGATCGACGAGCGGTGCCTGCGCCTGCTCGCCCTCCAGCAGCCGATGGCCTCGGACCTGCGGCTCATCACCGCGGCCATGAAGATCAACGCCGACCTGGAGCGGATCGGCGACCAGGCCGTGAACATCGCCGAGCAGGCGGTGCGGATCCTCGCCCATCCGCCGCTGAAGCCCCTCATCGACCTGCCGCGCATGGCCGAGATCTCGGAGCGGATGACCCGCGAAAGCCTCGACGCGTTCGTGCGCAAGGACGCCAAGCTCGCCCGCGCCATCCTGGCCCGCGACGACGAGGTTGACGCGCTCAAGGACCAGGTGTTCCGGGTGCTCCTCACCTACATGATGGCGGACCCCGGCACCATCGAGCGCGCGCTCGGCCTCATCCTGGTCAGCCGGCACCTGGAGCGGATCGCCGACCATGCCACGAACATCGCGGAGGACGTGATCTTCGTGGTGGAGGCCAAGGACGTCCGGCACCATCACGAGGAGAGGCCGGGCTCATGAAAGCGGGGGGCACGGGCCGGGCCGCCGCCCCGCCGCCGCCGACGGCGGACACGCGCCGGCGGGTGCTGCTGATCGAAGACGATCGCGACATCGCCGAGGCCATCGCCTATCAGCTCGACAAGGCGGGGCTGCAGGTGCGGCTGGCCTTCACCGGGGAGGAAGGCCTGGAGGCCTCGCGCCGCGGGGTCGACCTCGTGCTGCTGGACCTCAACCTGCCGAGCATGGACGGTCTGGAGGTCTGCCGCATGATCCGGCGGCAGTCCGGGACGGCCCACGTGCCGATCATCATCGTCTCCGCTCGCGGCGACGAGGTGGACCGGGTGCTCGGCCTGGAGATGGGCGCCGACGACTACATGGTCAAGCCCTTCAGCCTCAAGGAGCTCGCCGCCCGATGCCGGGCCGCCCTGCGCCGATCGGAGCAGGCGTCGGGTCCCGCGACGTCGTATCACGACGAGAACTTCGAGGTGGAGTTCGACGCCTACCTCGTGCGCTACCGCAGCCAGGAGATCCGGCTCACCCCCAAGGAGTTCGAGCTGTTCCGGTACATGGTCGAGCGGCCGGGGCGGGTGGTCACCCGCGAGCGGCTACTCGAGCACGTCTGGGGCTACGAGACCGACATCGAGACCCGGAGCATCGACGCCCACATCCGGCGCCTGCGGCTCAAGCTCGGGCCCGCGCGCGACCACGTCGAGACGATCGTGGGCCTCGGCTACCGGTTCGTGCCGAGCCCTCGTCCCTCCGCCGGCTGATTCAGTAGTAGACCGTAACGCGGAACTCACCCGAGTTGTCCGGCAGGTAGTCGTCGTTGATGCCGAGGAACAGCCGGCCCGAGTCGCGGACGCGGATCGGCCCGTGGTCGTCGCCGACGAAGAACGGGTCGCCACTTCCGATGCGTCCGATGAGCGCGCCCCCCGGACGATCGGCGATCGGGCGGTTGGCATTCCGCGGCGAGCCGCCCTCGCCGGCCGGCCCATCCTGCCGGTCGCGTCCCCAGCGCGGCTTCCCGCTGGCGGAGAAGTAGACTTGCTGGCCGCGGCGCACGTCGACGCCCGTGTCGTTCCATTGCTCCCGGGCCGACACCGATACCGAGCGCTCGCGCAGGCCGCTCGGACGGCCGCCGGAGCCGCCCAGGTCGTCGCGGCTGCTCCCGCCCCTCGAGTCGAGCTCGATGCGGCGCACGTCGTCGCGGTCGTAGCGCTCCACGCGGCGCCGCCCTCCGCTCGTCTCGAACTCGATCGTGTCGCCGCGCACACCCACCAGCGTGCCCTCCACGCGCTCGCCGCTGCGCAGCACGAGCGTGTCGGCCGCGGCGGCGGCGGCCAGACCCAGCGCCAACGCCGCTGTCAGTCCAGAGATTTTCATGGAGCCTCCTCGTTCGGGCCCCATCCTGCCACAGGGTTTGACTCCGCGCCCGCGGCGGCCGTAGCGTGCATCGGGTGTCCGGGTCGAGATGCGCGGGACGGGCCGTCGTCGTGGCCGTGGCTGCCGCCGGGATCGCCGTCGCACCCGCCTGCCGGCCTCGCCCGGCCGCACCTCCGACCGCCCGCCACGTCGTCCTGGTGACGATCGACACGTTGCGCGCCGACCGGCTGGCGATCCACGGCGGAGCGCCGGGGACCACTCCCAACCTGGATCGGATCGCGCGAGAGGGGGCGTTCGCGGCCGAGGCGACCGCGCACGTCCCCCTGACGCGCCCCTCCCACGTGACCATCTTCACGGGCCTGCTGCCGTGGCAGCACGGCATCCGCGACAACATCTCGCCCGCCGACGTGCCCGCGGCGCCGGTGCTGGCCGAGGCCTTCAAGCGGGAAGGCTTCGCCACCGGGGCATTCGTCTCCTCGATCGTGCTCTCCTCCCACGGCGGCCTCGGGCGCGGCTTCGACGTGTTCTCCGACCGGATGCCCTCGCCTCCGGGCGCCCGCTTCATCAACACGCTGCAGCGGAGGGGCGACGCGACGATGCGGGAGGCGCTCGGCTGGATC
>Ga0210378_10000558_pt1 | contig 19031 bp, 20 predicted proteins | sample PLM1_60_b1redo_FD_155465 | JGI IMG/M metagenome (GOLD analysis project Ga0210378, IMG submission 155465) | Groundwater sediment microbial communities from an aquifer in East River, Colorado, USA - PLM1_60_b1 redo | ecosystem: Environmental > Terrestrial > Soil > Riparian zone | place: USA: East...
GGCGATGCCGGCGGCTGCCGAGGGCACGGTTCTCGGCACCGGGAACCCGAACGCGATCAAGGACAGCTACATCGTCATCGTCAAGGATGGCTCGGCCGCCAGCGTCCACGACCTGGCTGCCCGGCACGACGCAACGGTCGACCACACCTACCGGCACGCGCTGCGCGGGTTCGCCGGCAGGATGAGCGAGAGCGCCGCCAGGCGGCTGGCGGCCGATCCGGCCGTGGCCTACGTGGAGCAGGACGCCGTGGTGTCGGCGACCGCGACCCAGCCGAACCCGCCGTCGTGGGGCCTGGACCGCATCGACCAGCGCGACCTTCCGCTGGACAGCTCCTACACCTATCCGAACACCGCGTCGAACGTGCGGGCCTACATCGTCGACACCGGCATCCGGATCACGCATCAGGACTTCGGCGGCCGCGCGGTATGGGGCACCAACACCACCGGCGACGGCAACGACACCGACTGCAACGGCCACGGCACCCACATCGCCGGCACCGTTGGTGGCACCGCGCACGGCGTGGCCAAGGGCGTCGCCCTGGTCGCGGTCAAGGTGCTCGACTGCATCGGCTCCGGCACGTTCGCCGCCGTCATCGCCGGCGTGGACTGGGTGACCGGCGACCATGCGGCCGCCACCCCGGCCGTGGCCAACATGAGCCTGGGCGCCGGCGGCACCAACGATGCGCTGGAGACCGCGGTGCGCAACTCGATCGCCGACGGCGTGGTGTATGCGATCGCCTCCGGCGGCTCCAACTCCGACGCCTGCAACTTCACCCCGGCCAGGGTCGCCGAGGCGCTCACCGCCAACGCCTCGGACACCAACGACGCGAGGGCGAGCTTCTCCAACTTCGGCCCGTGCACCGACATCTTCGCCCCCGGCGTCACCATCACCTCGGCGTGGAACACCAGCGACACGGCCACCAGCACGCTCACCGGCACCTCGATGGCCACCCCGCACATCGCCGGCGGCGCGGCGCTGATCTACAGCGCCAACCCGGGCTTGACCGCGGCGCAGGTGGCGTCGGCGATGTTCAGCGACGCCACCCTCGACCACATCACCAACCCCGGTGCCGGCACCCCGAACCGGCTGCTGTTCGTCGGCGCCGGTGGGCCGCCGCCGGACTGCGCCCCGGCCACCAATGGCACGGACGTCGCCATCCCCGACCCGGGCACCACCGAATCGGCGATCACGATCTCCGGGTGCACCGGCAACGCCTCGGCCGCCAGCACGATCGAGGTGCACATCATCCACAACCGGATCAGCAACCTGATCGTCGACCTGATCGCCCCCGACGGGTCGGCCTACAACCTGCACAACCGCACCGGCGGCAACAAGAAGAACATCCACACCACCTACACCCGCAACCTCTCCGGCGAGGCCGCGGACGGCACCTGGCGGCTGAGGGTGCAGGACGTGGCCGCCGGCCGCACCGGCTTCATCGACACCTGGACGCTCGACCTCTGATCTGAACCCCGTTCTCCGGCCGGCACGGGCAGTCCGGTCCGGCCGGACGACCCTGCACGAGGAAGCAATCAGCCATGCGACAGGGCCCGCAGCCGCACGATGCCGTAGCAGAATCGGGGCATGGAGATCGGGCTGTTGGGCCCATTGGAGGTCCGGGCCGATGGCGGGGCTGCCGTGGAGGTGGGCGGTGCCCGGCTGCGCACGCTGCTGATCATGCTGGCGCTGGAGCCGGGTCGGGTGATGTCCCTGGCGCGGATCGTCGACGGGATCTGGGGTGCGCAACCGCCGGCGGGGGCGGTGAACGCGGTGCAGGCATTGGTGTCGCGGCTGCGCCGGGCACTGCCGCAGGCCACGATCGGGCCCCATCCGGCCGGATACCGCCTAGTGATCGAGCCGGACGCGGTGGACGTGACACGGTTCGAGCGGCTGGTTGCGGCCGGGCGGTCCGCGCGGGATCCGACATGGCCGGCCAGCTACTGCGGGAGGCGCTGGATCTGTGGCGTGGTCCTGCGCTGTTGTACGTGGCGGAGGTGAACTACTTCCAGGCGTCGCTGGCCCGGCTGGCCGAGCTGCGGCTGGCGGCGGTGGAGGATCGGGTCGAGGCGGACCTGCGGCTGGGCCGCGGCGGTGAGCTGACCACCGAGCTGACGTCGCTGGTGGCCGAGCACCCATTGCGGGAGCGGCTGGTCGGGGCGCTGATGCGGGCGCTGTCCGAGGCCGGGCGGCCGGGAGCTCGCGCCAGAACTGAGGCGCGGAGCGCCCGACCTGCCGGGGCGCCATGATCGTCGTGCTTCCGCCACCGCCCGGCGTCGGCGACTACGGGGGTGGTCCACGTGCTGGTAGAGCTCACCGCCCGAACGGAAGGTGCCCCGGGCGTCCTGCCAGACGAGCGCGTACCCCGCCTCGACCAGCGGCAGATCCTGCCGGCATCTTGCATGCGGTGTGGCCCGCCCCGGCCCAGCCCTAGGCCTTCGCCCGGCGCGCCATGACCGTTTGCCGCAGGACGCTTGGCCATGGCGGCACCGCCGTCAGCAATACGGACGGAGACTGAGTTGACCATCATCGAGCAGTACGCGGCGCCGAGCGCCTACGACCCGCCATCGTATGCGCAGGCCGTCAAGGTCAGCGGTGCTGAAACCATCCTGTTCATCTCCGGACAGGTCGCGTATGACGACCAGGGGGATCCGGCCCATCCTCGCGACTTTCCGGCCCAGGCGCGGGCGGTCTTCCAGGCGCTCAAAGCGCAGGTTGAATCCGGCGGCGGAACACTGCAGAACATCGTGAAGCTCAACACCTATCTCACCGATATCCGCTACCGCACCGACTTGATCCCCATTCGGGAGGAGTTCTTCGGCAAGAAGACACCAGCCGCGACCCAGGTGGCGGTAACCGCACTCGGCCAGCCCGGTTGGTTGATCGAGGTGGAGGCCGTAGCGGTGATCTGACCGGAGTTCATGCGGTCCGGCACCGTCCGGCCGCGCCTGCCGCGGTTATCGACGCTGCGATGGCAAACAGCGGCCGGTCCGGCTTCGCGCGATGCCGCAGGCCTCCTAACACTACAGCCGCAGTCCGTGATGGACCCCTGTCTCGCGAGTTCAACGCCATGGTCGTCGTCGCAGCGGCGCCGCGACCGCCGTGTTGGACTCGGCCGCCTGACCTCGGTCCCGTGCCCGCCGCCAGCGGTTGCCCGGCAGCGAACACCCACTATCACAACAATCTGCGGCTGCCGTACTAAGCGGTCGCTCTAGTTAGCCAGGATCGCGTGCAGTTCGTCGTTGGTGAGGGCGATGGGGTTGCCCTGCATGCTGCTTGCCTTCGCGGCTTTGGCGACGATCTCGTCGGCATGGTGGGGGCGCAGGCCGAATACCTCTAGCGAAGGCATGTCAAGCAGCTCGACGGTGTGGCGGATCCAGTCGAGGCCGTCGTCGATCGACGCGTCCGGATGTCCGGTCAGCAACTGCGCTGCTTCGTCGTACCGGGCAAGGGCGGGGCTGTCTGACTGGCGGGCCCGGAGGCTGCCGACATCGACCTCGACGACCGGAGTGAGCAGCGCGGCGCAGGCCCACCGCGGCGTGCCGCAGCCCTGCCCGCGCAAGGCTGTCCGTCAGCGGGTTGGCGCGCACCGAGACAAGCGGCTCCAAACACTGGGCGAGCGCGTCAAGTCCGGCCGACACGGTGACCGGTCGTGGGCAGCCAAGGGTGAGCAGCGGGGTCGATCAACGCGATCGAAGGAATCATGAGGGGGCTACGCAGGCTTGCCTTGAGCCCATCGCCGGGCGAGGCAAGGACGGCGTTCGCCGTCACCTCCGCCCCCGTGCCGGCGGTCGTCGGGACCGCGACGCCCGGGGCAGCCTGCAGCGTGATGCCGCGTCCCCGCCCGACCACCTCCAGGTAGTCGAGCGGATCGCCGCCGTTGGTCAGCAGCATGGCGACGGCTTTGGCAAGGTCGATCACGCTTCCACCACCGACGGCCACCACGAGGTCAGCTCGGTGGTCGCGAGCGGCGGCGGCCGCCTCCCGTGCCATCTCGACTGTCGGCTCCCCGTCCACGCGGAACATCGCGCATGGGATGGTCAGCGCGGCGAGGAGCTCGGCATACCGGGCCGGATGCGAGCCGGTGCCGATCAGTGCCCGCGACCCGAGTCCGGCCGCCAGAGAGGGAAGTTCCGCCGCCCGACCGGAGCCGACCATCACCCGCCCAGCGCCGCACCCCAGCACCGCCGCGCTGGCTGTGGATCGCGGTGACCCCTATGTCGTCCCCCATGGCTAGAATAGTGGCCATGGAGACGACGTCGCTGGCCGACGCGAAGAACCGGCTGAGTGAACTGGTGAACGCGGTGCAGGGCACCTGGGAGCGGGTGACGATCACCAAGAACGGCCGGCCGGCCGCCGTGTTGATCGCACCGGAGGACCTGGAGAGCCTGATCGAGACACTCGAGATCCTCTCGGATCCGGAGGCGATGGCGGCAATCCGCGATGCCGAGTCCGGCGTCGGCGAGATGACCACCGGTGAGCAAATGGCCGCGATCATGGCGCGCCGGCTCGGCCGCGGGGCTGCGTGAGATACACGCTGCGGCTGTCGAGCGCTGCCCGGCGGGCACTGTCCGAGATCCTTCCGAAGCAGATCGCCGCCGCGGTGTGGGAGTTCGTCACCGGTCCGCTGCTGGACAACCCGCACCGGGTGGGCAAGCAGTTGCGCTTTCGGTTGGAGGGCTTTTACGCCGCACGCCGCGGTCAGTACCGGGTGATCTACCGGATTCTGGACGATGAGATCATCGTCGAGGTGATCAAGATTTCGCACCGCAATGACGCCTACGGGTAGTCGCGGCCTGCGCGGAGCGAACGGGGTGAGCGCCGCAGCCGACAACCCGTTCTACCAGTCACCGGTGCCGGCCTTGCCGCCGGACACCACGCCAGCGGCGATCCGCGACGCCCCTACAACGAGGACCTACCGGACGGGCCGATGCGCGAACTGATATTTGGCCCCAACAGCGAGGCCGCCGTCACCTATCTGATCGTGGGGGCGATGATCCGGCCAAGCGAAGACCTGGCGCTCTACCGCGCGGACATGGCCGACTGGGAGTGGGCCTGCGGCGATGATCATTGTCGGGTGGCGGCCCTGGTCCGGTTCTTGTCAATGGTGTTGCGCAGAACGGCCAGCAGGGCGTCGCGGACGGAAAGCTTGAACCGCGCATCGAACGTGATCAGAGGCACCTCGTCGCCGATGGCGAGTGCCCAGCGGACGTCGGCGACGTCGTGTGCGAGGTTGCCGTCGAACACGTTGATCCCTATCACGAACGGAACGCCGGCCTTCTCGAAATAGTCGACCGCAGGGAACGAGTCGTCGAGGCGCCGGGTGTCCACGATGACGAGGGCGCCGAGCGCGCCGTGGATCAGGTCATGCCACATAAAGCCGAACCGGTCCTGTCCTGGTGTTCCGAACAGGTACAACTTGACGTCGTCATCGATCGTGATGCAGCCGAAGTCCAAGGCCACCGTCGTCGTGGTCTTTGCAGGCACAGCACCGATGGGGTCGACCTGCGCGCCTACCGACGTGATCAATGCCTCGGTGGTCAATGGCAGGATCTCCGAGATGGCAGACACAGTCGTCGTCTTGCCGACCCCGAACCCGCCAGCGATGACGATCTTCACTGGGGTTGGTGGCCGCCGGCTGCCGGCGATGGGCTCAGCTAATGGCCTCAAGTCCACGGATGACCCTTTCGATCATGTCGATGTCCTGGGTGAGCCGGGTTCCGGGGCGCCGAACGATGACGTACCCGAGCTCGGCAAGATCGGCGACCAGCACCCGCGCCACCCCGATGTGCAGCCCGAGTATCGCGGCGACCTCTGCCACCGACATGGTGACTTGACACAGCTCAACGATGTCTCGGCGCTCGAAGGTGAGGCTGTTGTGCGCGGCTGCGCCGCGTTGGCTGGTCAGAACCTGTGCCTCCACCTCCAGCGTCTGGTCGACCGGCTGAGTGCGGCCGGAGGTCAGCAGGTACGGCCGCAGCGGCGAGACGTCCGGATCGATCCCAGCGTATCGCGGGTCGTCGGCGCGGCTCATACCCTCCTCCTTCACGCCACGTTCAAAGCCCCACGGTGTTCTTCAGCTCCTCGATAAGCTGCGGCGTGAGTACGCCGCTGGCCCGGTTGGCGAACATCGCCATTTCGTAGGCGACCGTGCCGAGGCTGGCCTGCTTGGACGCCAGCACACCAAGCAAGCAGCCGGTGCTGATCGTGCAGACGAGCAGGTAGCCCAGTTCCAGCTCGATGACGACCTTGTCAGGGGCACCCAGCGGATGGCTCTCTGAGACGCCATTAGCCAGGCCGAGCATTGCGGAGGAGATTGCCGCAAGCCGGTCAGCGCTGGCCCGGTCGAAATCGTCTGACATCGCGATCAACAGGCCATCGGCTGACACAGCAATAGCCGCGATGGCGCCTGCAGTGCTCCCCACGAAGCGGCTCACCAACCAGTTGAACTGCGTCGCTTCGACGCTGATTCCTAGTGCCTGCCTCGTCATTCCTTGACCTCTCTCGTCGGATCAATGTCACGGCTGGCGTCCGGGCTCGCCATGACGGCCCGAGCCAAACCTGTGGTGAACGCGTCGAACGCCGATCGTTCGGCGTCCGGGTCCCGCATCGTCCTGGTGACCGCGGCATGCGCGGGACGAGCACCTGCCGGCCGCGTGCGCAGACCGGGCGCAAGGTTGGCGCCAGGGATCCGCCGCGACAGCTCCTCCGGCCAGCTGGGCGGAACACCGGGCCGTGCTGTCGGGCCAAGATCTGCCGTGTTGGCCACCGCCGACTGGTAGCCGTCCAACGCGAATCTTATGGCGGCCGCGTCGTGTTTCGGGTGACTGGCCGGCGGACCGGGCCTCGGCCGCACCGTTGTCTCGGGGATCTGCGCGCCTGGCACCCGGCGCTGGAGACGGCCGCGGTTCGGCTGGGCCACATCCTCGCCGACCGTCGGAGGCCATGCGGCATCGCTATGGCTGGGCCGAACTCCGGACGTCGCAGCGGTGTGGCCTGAAGGCAGGGCCGGCGGCGTAGCGTCCGACGGGAACCAGTAGAACCCTTCGATGGTGGTAGCCGGTGGGATCTTCAGCGCTGGCAGCGGTGCGGGCCACAGGGGTCGCGACACCGTACCGAAGGGAACTGGTCGCTGTGCCTGAGACGTCGGCAGGTGTGCGACCCGTTCGTCGGCCGGCTCAGGCACCATGATGTGGCTGAACAGGGCGGCCGGGATGGCGACACTGGCGGTGACCCCACCTCCCGGCGTGTTGCTCAGCTCCACGGTGAGCGAGTGCCTGCGGGCCAGCCGCCCGACCACGAACAGGCCAAGCACACTGGTCGGCGCGACATCCAGCCGCTCACGCTCGACCAGCCGCCCGTTCTCTTCGGCCATCCGCTCCGGGTTGATACCTATGCCATGGTCGACGACGCTGACCTGGCAGGAGCCGTCGGCCAAGAAGGTGTTGCCGACCTCGACGAATGACTCCGGCGGCGAGAAGGAGGTCGCGTTCTCCAACAGCTCGGCGAACACCAGGACCAGGTCAGGGCCGAGTGAGGAGGCCAGCATGATCTCACTGATGTCGCCGAGCCGTACCCGCTGGTACTCCTCGATCTCCGCCAACGCCGACCGCAGGGCCGTCGCGAGCTCGGTAGGCCGCGCGATCCTGGTTTCGTCCCTTGCACCGGCGACAACAAGCAGGTTGTCCGCCGTGCGCCGCAGTCGGGTGGACAGGTGGTCGAGCCGGTACAGGCTGTCCAGCACCTCTGCGCTTTGCTCGTTGCGCTCGAGCTCGTCGACGAGAGTGAGCTGCCGCCCGACGAGGTTCTGCGTCCGCTGCGCGACGTTGACGAACATCAGGCTGACGTTGCGCCGAGTTACGGTCTGCCGTTCAACCAGCATCGCCGCTGTCGCCTGCACCCGGTTGAACGCCGCCGCCAGCCGGCCAACCTCGTCATGGGTGGACACCTCGATCGACGCGAGGTTGGGCACCTGTTCCTCGGTCACCTCGGTGTCGGCCACCCTGACCAGCTCCGTCTCGGCAAGATCGGCGACCCTGGTGGCCGCACCGGTCAACCGCTGCAGCGGGTTGGCGATCGATCGGCTGACGGCCACCGTGAGGATCGCGACCAGGCCGAACAACGCGGCGGCGCCGAGGCCGACCAGCCACGCCGCGAGGCGGGCGCTGGCCGCGCGGCGGGCTGCTGCGTCGGTGATCTGGCTGGTCACCTGGTCCTGGACGAACCGGCGCAGGTTCGACTGTGACTCAACGCCACTGAGCACGTCCGAGACGAACGCCTCGGTGGCGGCGGCGGTCCGCGCTTGCGGCAACCTGGCGGCCAGCGCGTCCACCCGGCGAGCGGCTTCGCCCTGGTCGACCAGGACCACGAGCGCAGCATGTTCGACGTCGGCCTGCTGGACGAACCGCTCGGTGAGCATCGGCGCCTGCGCCGACGCATCGTCGAGGAGAACCTGCCCGGTCTGCGGGTCCATCGCAGTGGCGATCAGGGCCATACCGCGCAATGCATTCTGCTCGTTGGCGCGCAGCAGGGCCTCGAGTGCGGTGAGCTGTCTTGTGCCCTCTGCGTCGCTGGTCCGCTGGGGAACCAGGCGCAGCGCATCGATGATGGCCTCGATGACCGCGTGGTAGGTCCGAGCCACACTGTCCGGCGAGATGCCACGACGCAGCGCACTCTGCCGTGGTTCCAGCAGGGATCCGAGCCGCACCAGCGCCCCCGCGAGCTCGTCCGACGCCTCGGGTCCCAGGGACCGACGCACATTGTCCGCGGTGTCGTCCACGACATGTTGCTGCAGCACCAGGTCGGTACTGTCCATGCTCGGCAGGGCGAGGAAGGCGGCTGTGAGCAGACGCTCCCGCTGCAGATGCCAGATCAGGGCACCGAGCTCGCGCGCCTGCCGTGCCGTGTCCGCCGTCCGCCCGGCCGATCGCGCGTTGTCGACCTGGCCGGCGACGAACGGGGTCGCCACCAGCAGGACCGCCGCCAGCGCCAGCAAGAGCAGGACGTTCAGCTTCCCCCGGATGCCGAGCCTACCGATAATCATCGTGCCTGCCCCGGTCGCAGCGCATGCGCCGAGCGCCCGACGCTTGCCAGTCCCGGCCCGACATGTTCCTGGCCACGATGTGCCGGACCGTCCGGGAGATCGGTACGGGCCGGTCTCTCGGAGCGGGGCGCGGGCCGTCGGCTCGAGCCACCCGATCCGAGCCACAACAAGAACGGCAGAGCGGCAGCCGCGGTCACGATGAGCACGCCAGCGATCAATATGTTGCGGCGCTGGGCGTCGAGCTCGATCAGGCGACGCCCGAGCAACGCGTCCAGCGCATCGAGGACGGCCACATCGAGCCCGAGTGCCGCCTGGCGCACGCGGCGAAGGGCGCGGTCGAGATCGGCCAGCGCCTGGCCGGCCGCGAAGTCCGGCACCGACGCCGCCTGCACCAGGCCGTCCGCTGCCGCGGTGAACTCGTCCAGCGGCTCGAGCACGTTCATGGTCGCCGCCCCGGCCGTCGTTTGATCGGCACCTGAATGCGGCCCGATGCGGATCACCTGCGCCGCACGGGAGATCCGGTCCAGCGCGACCGCGATGCGGGGGTCGGTGGCCGCCGCCGACCGTGCCAGCCCTGCGACCTGGCCCGCGTTGACGATGACCTCCGGCACGCTCACGACCGCCGTGTCGATCAGGTACTGCGCGTCCACCCCGGGATTCCTGGCGATCATCGACGTGTCACCGATCCTGCTGAACAGCGCCTGTGTCAGTCCGATTGCCTCGGCGTAGGTGCCCATCGCGGCCGGCCCTGACACCGTCTTGCCCAGCGCGGACTCGATCTCGGCGCGCAGCTGCGACCAGCGTTGTCTGACCTCCAACGGGTCACCCGACGCCTTGTCGACCTGGCTGACCTGCTCGATCGCCTCACGGACGGCATCGGCAGATACCGGCTCACCCCGCACCGCCGCGCCCTGGGCATCGACCAGCGCCGCCAGCAAGGTGGTGAGCTGGCGCATGTACCCGGCCCCCGCGCGCTGGACGGCGTTGACCTGCATGGCTTCCTCGGTCGAGGTCCGAAAGCCGTTGAACACGTACGCAACAGGAAGCAGCGTGAGGACGGCGATGATCAATGTGGTGATCCGCAAGCCACGCCGAGGGCGCTTGTTGCCGCGTCTGATAGCTGCCACTTCGTGTCCCATCGTGCTGGCGGCCGATCAGCCGCTGTTGTGGTCGCGGGCCGCATGGCCGCGGTGTTGCGCCCGGACCAGGTCCTCGATCGAGGCTCGCAGTGAGAGAAACGTGGGCGCGCGCTTGATCGCGAGGTCACGGTCGTCGGGAAGTGGCACCGGGATCTCGGCCACCATCCGGCCGGGGTCGCAGGCCAGCACGACGACCCGCTGACCGAGGAAGACCGCTTCCTCCACGTCGTGGGTGACCATCAGCACCGTGGCGCCGGTGTCCCGCCACACCTGCCTGATGAGGACTTGCATGTCCTCCTTGGTCTGCACGTCCAGTGCTCCGAACGGCTCGTCGAGCAGCAGCACCTCGGGCTCGCAGGCCAGCGCCCTGGCGATTGCGACCCGCTGCTGCTGGCCGCCCGAGAGTTGGCGGGGCAGGGATCGCCGCAGCCCGGCAAGGCCGATCTCATCCAGGTACCAGTCGACCCGGCGGGCCCGTTCCGTCTTGTCCACCCGTAGCAGCTCCAGCCCGAAGGCGACGTTGCGCTCCACCGTCCGCCACGGGTAGAGCGTCCCCGTCTGGGGGACCAACCCTCGGTCAGGCCCCGGTCCGGTCACCGGCACGCCGTCGAGGGTGATCCGGCCCTCTGTCGCCCCGGTCAGGCCCGCGACCAGCCAGAGCAACGTCGACTTCCCCGACCCGCTGGCGCCGACAACACACACGAAGTCGCCGCGCGACAGCCGCAGGTTGAGGGCGTCGATGGCGCGCACCGTCCGGCCGCGCACCTGGTAGTCCTTGGCCACGCCGCGCAGTTCCAACACACCGCTCACGCGGCCCACCGCCCCACGCTGGACCGCAGCAGCCGCAACCCGACGTCGATCAGCAAGCCGGCCACACCGATCACGACGAGCACCGCGAAGATCCGGTCGGTCTGCAGGAAACGCTGCGCCCGCACGATCCGGTACCCCAGCCCGGCCGTCGAGTTGACCAGCTCGGCGACCACCACGAAGTTCCATGCAGCCGCGGCGTTGACCCGAATCGCGTCGATAATGCCCGGCAACGAGTGCGGCACGATGACCTTGCCCAATACCTCCCCGCGGCGGGCCCCCAGGGTGTACGACACGTCGATGAGCGGGCGCGGAACATTGCGGACGACGTCGGCGGTCATCAGCGTGTTGAAGAAGACGGTGCCTATGAACAGGATAGCGATCTTGGACGGCTCGCCGAGCCCGAGCCAGATGATGAGCAACGGGATGAACGCGCTGGCCGGCAGATACCGAAGCAACCCGATCACCGGCTCGAACGCCGCCTGGCCAACCTGGAAGGTCCCCATCAGGATGCCGAGAGGTACCGACACCAGCACGGCCAGCCCGAACCCGTAAAGCACGCGCTGAAAGGTGGCCCACAGGTCGGCCAACAACACGCCAGAACGGGCCATCTCGACGCCGGCGGACACCACGGCTCGCGGCGATGGCAGGAACGTTGTCGACACGACTCCGCTGGCGCCGAGCGCGACCCAGGCCACCAGCGGGATCGCGATCGACAGGACCGTCACCGTCCACCGTGCGGTGCGCGGGATCGGCGCGCGAATGGTGAACAGCGGCCAGGTCCTGCCGGGCCGTGGCCGCCGCGGCAGCGGCGGCCAACCCTCCCGTCTAGACGCGGCGCCTGCGCCGCCCTGCGCCATTGCCATGATGTCGTCGCTGCCGACAGCCAGCTGACTCACTCCGGCACCGCCTTGACGAACCGGTCGTTCAGCAGCCCGTCCATCGACGGGCGGTCCTTCGCCAGTCCGGTGCTCAGAATGAAGTCCACGATCAGGTTGGCCTGGTAGTTGAGGTGCGCCGGTGTAGTGCCCGGGGTGAACGCGTCGATGTTCTGCTGCCGTGTGAAGATCGTGGTGCCGGCGTCATAGGTCCGGTAGTCCGCCGGGCTCACCCCGCCACGCTTGGCCATGATCTCGATGGCGGCGTCCTTGTTCTCTTTGATCCACTTCAGGGTGTCGAACCAGGTGTTGACCAGCGCCTGGACATCTTGTGGCCGGTCCTTGACCATCGAGTCGGTGACGACGAGGTGGTCCGGGATGGCGCCGGGGAACTCGGCCGAGGTCGCGATCGCTCGGCTGCCCGGACGCTCCAGAGCTGTCGTGGTGAACGGAGCGAAGGCGCCAACTGCGTCGACCCGCTCTGCGGCGAAGGCGGCCGCCGCGGCGTCGGTGACCAGCGGAACCAGCTCGATGTCCTGCTCGGTGAGCTTGGCCTGCGCCAACGCCAGCAGCAGCAGATAGTGGTCGACCGTGCCCTGCTCGACCGCGACCTTCTTGCCCTTGAGATCGGCAACGCTGGTGATCCCGTCCCGAGCGATGATCTTGTCGTTGCCGGTGGAGTTGTCGTTGACCAGAACGATCGCCTGCTTCGCGCCGCCGCTGACCGAGGCCAGCGTGTCGTTGAGCGTCTGGCTGTTGGCGTCGATCGCGCCGGTGGCGAGGGCATTGAGGCTGTCGGTGTAGCTGTCGAAGTACTTGAGCTCGACGTTGACGTGGTTCTTGGCGAACAGCCCTTGTTCCTGCGCGACCTGCCAGGGGAACCAGCCCGGCCACGCGCTGAACCCGAAGGTGATCTTGGCACCCTGCGCTGCGGTGGTGGCCCCGGTGCTGGTGTTGGCGGCGGAGCTGCATGCCGAGAGGGCGGTGAGGCCGACCAATGCGGCGGTGCAGATGACCGCCGCCTGCAGGCGGGTCGAAGGGCGGAAAATCACATCGAACTCCAGTCGGGGAAGGAGGGTTCTGGAACTAGGCCGCGTGCCGAACTCGGGGCAGATGGCCAGCGCGAACGAGGCAACCGAGGGTGTCGCAGATGACCCTGGTGGCGATCAGCGAGGTGATCTCGGCGGTGTCGTATGGCGGCGAACACTCGACGACCTCGATCCCAGCCAGCGGACGCGCGGCTACGAGCTGGATGAACTTCAGGACTTCGCGGGGCAGGAAGCCGCCGGGCTCGGGCCATCCGGTGCCCGGCACGAACGCCGCGTCGAGACAGTCCACGTCGAAGCTGAGCCACACCGCGTCGGCGCCATCCCAGGCCACGTCCAGCGCCCGCTGCGCGGCCTCCTCGATTCCCATCTCGACGCAGTCCGTCACCGTCATGATCGTCGTGCCACGTTCCCGACCGACCTTCACCCCTGGTCGGGGCGCCTGCCAGCCGCCGATGCCGATCTGGACCAGGTTCTTCGGGGGGACGTTCGGGATGTCCGTTGCGTGGAACCACGGCGTGGTGTGCATCCGCTCGTCAAGGTCGGTCTCTTGGGTGTCCACGTGGCGGTCGAAGTGGATGATGCCGAGGTTGCCGCCGAGGTGTTCGCTCACGGCACGCACCGTCGGGTAGCCGATGGAATGGTCGCCACCGAGCACCACCGGGAAGGAGCCGGAGGCGTAGACGTGGCCGACCGCCTTGGAGATCTGGTCGAAGGTCTTCTCGATGTTGGCCGGGATGGTGAAAACGTCACCCACGTCGGCGATCGTGATGGATTCACGCAGGTCGACGCCGAGCTCGAAGCTGTACGGCCCGTACAGCGCAGAGATCTTGCGTATCCCCTGTGGTCCGAACCTGGTGCCAGGACGGTAGGTGGTGCCGCCGTCGAAGGGGACACCGAGCACCACCACGTCGTAGTCGCCGCAGGTGCGGACGTCCTCGACGAAGGGCGCCTTGAGGAAGGTGTTGATGCCCGCAAAGTGCGGCAGCTCGCCGCGGGAGAACGTGGGGATGCGCCTATCCATGATCGAGTCGGCGCCGGGCAGTCCCAGCTCGAGGCCGCGAGCCACCTCGCGTTCCCACGCCGCGGTCGGCAGCTCGGCTTCTCGTTGGACGGCGGAGCGTGCCTCCGGCCCATAGTCGGGGTGCGATGCCGGACCACCGGGCTCCCTCATCGACGCATACCCTCCACGTGGTAACAGGCAGGGATCGTAGGGTACAGATGGGTGACGCTGGCCGCCCACGGGGAGACTTCTACAACAATGCGGGAACTCTCATGCCCCGTTTGGCTGCTCGGCGGTGAGCTTATCGAGTATCGCAAGTGCACGATCAGTAACCGTGCCGGGCTGCGTCTCGCCGAGCGCACCGTACGTGGCGGGTGCGTGCCGCGGCAACTTGTACGACCTAATCATTCCTATAAGGAGCGGGCCGCGGCGCCTGGCGTCCAGCCTCCGCACCTGCCCGGAGGCGGTGTTGGTGGCCTCGCCGACATCGAGATCGAGGACGACTACGTCCAGGCGATCATGTATCCCGCAGCTGCCGTAGCGTGGTGAACGTCTCGTCGCCGGCGTGTACGATTTGGCGCGGCGCCAGCAGGACCAGCTGTTCTCGGCAGGCGTTGAGGTTCGCGGAGCGGAAAGCCATCCGGGCCGCTGACTGCCGGGATGTCTCGGGTGAATGCTCGCCGAGCGACACCGTTCGGATCTCCTCGCTGGTGGCGTGCAGGGCCGCGAGGTAGGTGCCGTAGGCGTTGCGCAGTACCTCGGGCCGGCGTTGGTCCTGGTCGCGTCGCCACCGGACCCCATCGGCCAGCAGGGTGACGGACGCGCCCACGAGGGTCCCCAACAAAGCAAGCAACGGGGCCGACCAGCTCATCACGGGAGTGTACGAATCTCAGTCAGCTCGACCCCCGCCCCCACAAGCTGCTCGCATAGGCGGCTTCTTACCCGTCGCGGCATGACCGGTCATCTGATGACGTCACGGCGCGTGGGCTGCCTCGGGTCATGAGGATCCGGCTGCGCGATCAGGCCGCAGAGGCGCCGGGCGCCCTTCTTGTCGGTGGGCTGGGGCAGGATGTGGCCATGACCGTGACAGCTCGCCTGGACCTGGCCATCTTCGACGCGGCGGACATCGAGAGGGTCGGTTCGTTCCTACGCCGAACTCACCGGTTGGGACATCGTGCGGAAGGATTCCGACCGGTTCGGCGTCCGAACTGCGGACGGCCAGGAGATCGAATTCCAGCGCGCACCCGACCACGTCGCGCCGCAGTGGCCCGGGCAGGCGCACCCACAGCAGTTCCACCTCGACCTGCGGACCGACGACCCCCAGGCGCAGGCCGGCCGGGCGGTCGGCCTCGGCGGCACCCGGCTGGCCGACGGCCCGACCTGGATCACGCTGGCCGACCCGGCCGGTCACCCGTTCGACCTGTGCCAGACCGACGGCGTCGGCCCGGTAATGGGGCTGTTCGCGGTGACGATCGACGCCCCCGACGCGTCAGCCCTGGCCCGCTTCTACGCCGACCTCACCGGCATGGAGGTCACCTACGACGGCCCCGAGGGCGCGCTCATCTCCGCTGACGACAGGAACGTGATGTTTCAGCAGATCAGCGACTACAACCGGCCCCGCTGGCCGGACCCGGCGCACCCGCAGCAAGCCCACCTCGACCTCCTTGTCGACGACCTGGACAACGGCGAGGCCCGTGCACTGGAGCTGGGCGCGACCCGCCTCAACGCCGGCGGCGAGCGCTTCAGGGTCTTCACCGACCCGGCCGGCCACCCGTTCTGCCTGATCCGATAGAGCACTCCGGAGCCATTCAGGTCCGTCCGCGGCCGGGACAATCTCGGCAAACGCCCAACGAGCATCGCAGCGTCCGAATGGCAAGATCACAAAGAGCGCAGGCCATCCGCGACGCGATCGACCACGAGCGCCGGGCTGATCGTCCTGCGAGCTCCACTGCATGCTCCACGGCTGGCGCCCGCCAGCTCTTCCGCTCCTCGACACGAACGGGGCTCTGCCATCGCTCGACTCGCGGCAGATGAGATGACATGCATCGGTTCCGCTGAGCGCGGCTGGTGGGAGTTGATCAGGTCGTGTGGTGTGCGCCGTTGGTGGTCTTGACGGGTGTGGGTTTCGGGGGGCCTCCTCAGCTCAAGCGCACTGGTGAGGGTGGTGCCCTCGGGTGCGTTGGACATCGACGGTCACGGAGCTTGAGGAGGTCCCATGTCGATCGTAGGTGGCTTGGACATCCACCGGAAGCAGTTGACGTTCGACTATGTCGAGGTGGAGACGGGGCGGTTGGAGCGGGGTCGGATCGCGCCGGCGGATCGGGAGCATCTTGTCGGTTGGCTGCGCCGCTTCGACGGGGTCAGCGGGGTGGCGTTCGCGATGGAGGGGTGCACCGGTTGGCGCTACGTGGCCGAGGAGATGCGGGCCGCCGGCGTGCAGCCGCATCTGGCCGAACCGGCCGACACCTCGGCGCTGCGCGGGCCGAAGCGGCGGGCCAAGACGGACAAGGCCGATGCGCAGCTGCTTCGCGAGCTGCTGGCCGCGGGGCGGGTACCGGAGTGCTACATTCCGCCGCCGCAGGTGCTGGAGTGGCGGGCGCTGCTGGAGCTCTACCACGACCTGCGGATGGAGCACACCGGGTGGGCGCAGCGTATCCACGCGACCTGTTTCCACCAGGGCACCACGGCGTTGGGCGAGGCGGGGGTGATCCGCGGCTCCCACGAACGGCTGCGCCGCATCGTGGCGGATCAGCTGTCGGTGGCGGGCCGGCTGCAGGTCAACACCGCGTTGGCCATCATGGACACCCTGGCCGTGCATCTGGACCGGCTGCGCCGAGGGCTGCTGGCATCGGCCCGGCACATCAAAGGCGCCCGCGCGCTGATGGCCGACATCTACGGGGTAGGTCCGATGACCTCGGTGGCGTTGTGCGCCTGGCTGGGCGGCGCGGACCGGTTCTCCTCCTCCCGCAAGGCGGTCCGGTTCACCGGGCTGGACATCACCGTGCACTGCTCCGATTCCAAACGCAGCCCGGGCCGGCTGTCCCGGCAGGGAGGAGGTGCTGCGGTGGCTGCTGTTCGAGGCGGCCAAGACCTCCGCCCGTGGCTGCGCCCCCGGCCACACCTACTACGCCGAGGTCAAACAGCGCTACGACGCCAACCGGGCCGCGCTGTCGCAGGCCCGTCGCATCGTCCGCCACGCCGTGCACATCCTGGCCGACCTCGGCGATGACGCCTTCACCATCATCGCCCAACCGGCCGCGCCGACCACGATCGCCAGATGAGCTCGCGGGTTGTGGACGAGACCGGGCATGCCGCCGTCACGATGGGGTTCACCACAGCGGCCAGCTCCAGGCACGCACTTGTCAGACCGCGCCACCGCCGACGTCGTCGGCGCCGCGGACGGCCCAATGAGACTGAGCGGCCGCGCCCCCCGCGGGCGGGGGGACACCCAATCAATCATCCTGTCGCAGGCACCACCCAGTGACCGTGCCTGACGGCCATAGGTAAGTCTGGCTGCCACCCCGCCCACACCCCGACATCATCGACGCGACACAACCGCCAGCATCTAAGGAGACAGACCCCCACCACCGAGGCGTTCATCCGGCCGACACCGACCCGGCCCACCCAGGCCGCTCCATTATCCGGGTACCACCGACCGCCTCAAGGGCGCCTACGGCGTCGCTTCGCGACCGCGCTTCGCGCGGCCCTTGACCCAGCCGCCGGTACCCGGACCCACACCAGCCATCAGGGCGGGCCGGAAAATGGACCATGCCCAAACCAGTTCCACCGCCTCGACCGAAGGCCTTTGACATCAAGGTTCGATGCAGGTAAGTGCGGTTGCAGGGCCGTCGGCTAGTCGCCGCCCTCAGGCGTGAACGGGTGTCGCCCGTTTCGCCGACGGGCCCCCATAAGTCGAGCCGTTACTGCAAACTGATAGGTGCACAGAAGGCATAGGACGGCAATGCTGCGGCGCAGCCGTTAATGGGATCACTCAGCGTTGATCGAATAGGCAGATTTCTGTTACCGAACAGGCAACGGCCAGTGATCCGCTTTTAATGTCGCCTACGTTGTCGGGGGATAAGTCCTAGTAGTAACCACGGATCTCGTCTGAATATTCGGCGCGCATTTCCGCTTCGAATTCGGCGCGCATCTCACGTTCGATCTGGCGCTCGTCTTCTATCGCGTCGTCTTTTGCCTCTAGATACACGCCGATCCCCGTGTCGGCGCCATCGAGGAGGTTGATGATCTCGACCACGTCAGTGAGCAAGGCGCCGAGGTCGATATAGCGCAAGTCTCGGTCGAGCGTTGCTGCCCGGACGCCCTGTCTCCTCGTAGTGACCGGATACCGGAACGCTTCGCCCTCTGGATCGAGTGCACATAGCCCGGTGATGACCGACTCGACCGTGGCATACGCGGGGTCGTTCGGCCAGATCCGCCTCAAGATCGGCTTGCAGGTGTTCCATAGGTTGTCCAGTCGGTGGCAATCTGGGAAGTCGCCAGGCTCGTCGACCAACCGGCGACCGGCGCGAATTACCTGCTTCAGCAGCAGCTCGACCGCGTGCCGGAGGCTGTAGACGATGGGGTAGACGAGCAGATCCTGGTCATGGCCGGTAGCTCGTACGACCTTGAGGAGCGCTTCGGCTCCCTCACGGAAGCCAGCAGCGTAGAGATGCAGGTCGCCCCCAAAGTTGACGCACACCGTCTCCGCCATCGTGGTCGCCGATGTCGGCTGCCATGGGAACTTCCTCGTCACGTCGGAGAACCCTACGACGGGGCGCAGCCGTGCGCCGAGGAATATTGCACACGCCCCCGCAGGCCTCCTCAGCAGTGACGTAACCTCGCAGGCCTGTTTCCTCGACCAGGTCGTGGCGTCCCAGACAGCTGTGGCGCCGTCGAATGGTGATCTTGGTCGACGGTGCTGCTGCAGATTGTCACTTCCAACGAGCACGTCATCGATGCCCGCGCAGCGTTGGGCGGTCGCACTGGACCAGCATCCCCTACAACCGGTCTGCCGACTGGCGGCATGACAGTGCATTGCTGATGATCTGATTAGCTGTTAGGTAGGTCGAGTATCGCTGCGGCGATCTCGTCGGCGGCGGCGTCGGGAATTGCTGTGG
>Ga0210378_10000560_pt1 | contig 19000 bp, 19 predicted proteins | sample PLM1_60_b1redo_FD_155465 | JGI IMG/M metagenome (GOLD analysis project Ga0210378, IMG submission 155465) | Groundwater sediment microbial communities from an aquifer in East River, Colorado, USA - PLM1_60_b1 redo | ecosystem: Environmental > Terrestrial > Soil > Riparian zone | place: USA: East...
GTCGGGCCCGGGGTGTTCCTGGTGTTGGTGGCCCGCGCGCCGGCGACGGTGTGGAACGTGCAACGCTCACCGGCCGGGGTGATCCGCAACCTGGAGAAGAAGTCGGCGTTCGTCAACCACTACTCGTTTCACATCATGGACCCGGTCTGGGGGCACCTGGTCATCAAGATGTCCGGGCACCCCCCGTTCGGCGCCCAGGTCATCCTCAACGGGCACGAGTATGTCGCGGTCGCCGCGCACGCCGCCGGGATAGGGTTCCGCAAGGAGGGCAACTGCTTCACCCAGGTGTCCGACCCGACCCGCCTGGCGCAGATCGCAGTGACCTTGTCGCAGGATGCGGCTGTAGGGCGGCTGCGCAAGGCGTGCGAACGCTGGATCTACAGCGCGTGCCTGTGCTTCGGTCTGGACACCGACGAGCAGCAGGTGTCGGGATTCGGCTACGGCTTCTCGGTGTATCAGGCCGAGTACTCCCGCAACCTGCTGTTCCGCGACGGGGCCCAGATGGAGAAGGTCTTCGACGCCGTCGTCGACCGGACCCGGTCCCGCCTGGACGTGCCGGCGGTGCGGACTCTGTTCGGCGCCAAAGCGCGGCCCCACCACGACCGCGTCAACAACGCCTCCGAGATCGGCATCGTGATCGAGAGACCTCGGTACGGCCTCACCTGGTTCAAGGTCCACTTCGGGCTGCTCCAGGCCAAGGCCTACACCAAAGGCGAACGCGTGCTGCGCCTGGAAGCGACCGTCCACAACACGCGGGACCTGCGCACCGGCCGGGTGCTGGAGAAGTTCCCGCTCATCACCGCCGCCCTCCACCGGATCGCCGACCAGTTCGCCACCACCCTGGACTGCGTCGACACCGGTTTCATCCCCGACCAGCTGCTCGAGGACCTGCCCGCCTCCACCCGGCTCGGCGCCACCCGCGTCGGCGGCATCGATCTGAACAAGCCCCGGACCCGGACCGCCCTGGCCGCTGCCCTCGCGCTGGCCGCAACCCCAGCCGGATTCACCGTCGCCGACTTCGCGGCCAAGGCCACCCGACTCGGCGGCACCGCCTACACCACCCGCCAGGCCGCCTACGACCTGCGCAAACTCCGCGGCAAACAACTGGTCGACAAACCCGGCCGGACCCGCCGCTACCGCGTCCCACCCCGAGCCGCCCGCACCATCACCGGCCTGCTCACACTGCGCGACCAGGTCATCGCCCCCATCCTCGCCGGCATCCACAGCCCACGACCCGGCCGCAAACCAACCACCTGGACACAGATCGACCGCGACTACGAAAAGATCCGCATCGACATGCAGACCCTCCTCCGCGACCTGCATCTCCAAACCGGCCCGATCGCCGCATAGACAACAATTTGTCGATCGGAAAACCTCAAGCGTCTAGTCGTTCGCGGCCGTGTCGTTGATAAGATCTGCAACTCGTGTCGCCGGGTCCTCCCGTACGCACGATTTGGATCGCCTTCTGGGAGCCCGCCGCCATACCGGTCACCGGCCGGCGTCCTGGATAGGATCTTGCACCACGTCCATCCGTCGCCGCACTGCGCTTCGAGAAGAAGGCACGGACACCGACGAACTCCGCTACGCCTCGTGGTATGCCGAGACCGACGAGGGGACGCCAGCAGGGTACGCGTACACCGGACAGCAATTCGTGCGCCTCGGCACGCCGGATGGCGGCGTAGAAAGCTACTCGGTGAAACCCCGACCGCAGCCGCCACCTGCATAATCCCGACCCGGTCGATCTACCGCGCGGGCTGAACCCAACACCAGCCACCGCTGCCGCTCATCAAGCAGCGGCCCGATCTGGGCCACTTCTGGTCGGCCGCTGATCGAAGCGTTTCCTCGAAGTCCGTAGCCACAGGACGGCCGATCACAAGACCGAGCATCATGCATGCCGAAACGGCAGCAATCTACGCGCGAGCATCAAGTTGCCGGTGACCTGCCGGTGTTGTGCCTGGCATGCCTCGCGGCCGGCTGGGCAGCCTGGTACCAGCGCCGCAGCTCGGTGCCCGTGCGTACGCGCTGAGGGGGTTGGATGCGAGTGGCCAGGCGAGCCGGCCAGATGTTGGGCGCCGCGGGGCGCGCATGGAGCTCGGCGGGCCCCGCGAGTGGTAGGTGGCGTCACTGGTGACCGACCGGGCGGCTGGCTACCGGGATGCGCTGGCGGTGCGCGAGTACCGTGCGCTGTTGGGTGCCGGCCTGCTCTCCCTTCTCGGTGACCAGCTGTCCCGCGTAGCTGTCGCGGTCCTGGTCTACTCCCGCACCGGCTCGACGCTGCTGGCCGCGACGACGTTCGCCGTGGGTTACCTGACGTGGGTGGTGGGCGGACCCGTGCTGTCCGTGGTCGCCGACAGGTTCCCCCGCCGAACCGTCATGGTCGTCTGTGACGCGACGAGAACCGTGGTGATCGGGCTGGTCGCGGTGCCCGGCCTGCCGATCCCCGTCCTGATCGGGCTGCTCGTCATGGCCGCGCTGTTCGCGCCGCCGTTTCGCGCCGCCTCCTCTGCCATCCTCCCCGAGATCCTCGACGGCGACCTTCTCGTCGTCGGCAACGGCCTCAACCACCTTTCGATGCAGCTCGCGCAGATGCTCGGCTTCGCGGCCGGTGGCGCGGTCGCCGCGATCGTGTCGGCGCGGGGCGCTATCGTGGTCGACGCCGCGACCTTCGCCGCGTCCGCGGTCCTGCTCCGCAGCTTCCTGCGCTCGCGCCCCGCCCCACCCCGCCAGCAGGGCGAGGGCTGGCTACGCACCACCGGCGACGGCTTCCGACTGGTCCTCGGCGACCGCATACTACGCAGCTACCTGGCGCTGGCACTGATCGGCGGCACGGCGACGACGGCCCCCGAAGGCCTGATGGCCGCCGTCGCCGTCCCAGCTACACGGCGGCGCCCGCGCCACCGGCGCCCTGCTCGCCGCGATGCCGTTGGGAACCATGATCGGCGCCGTGCTGTACGTACGCTTCGCCCGTCCTGCCCTGCGCCACCGGCTGATCCGGCCGATGGCGTTGCTGAGCTGCCTCGCCCTGCTCCCGCTGGCCACCGACCTGCGCCTGCCAGCCGTTGTCGCGCTGCTGGTGCTGGCCGGCTTCGGCACCGCCTACGTCATCGTGCTCAACGCGCTGTACATCCAGGCGGTACCCGTCACCCACCGGGCCCGGGCGTTCGCCGTCGCGGCCAGCGGGTTGACGGTGGGTCAGGGCCTGGCGACGGTGGCCGCCGGCGCCCTGGCCGGCGTCCTCGGCAACCCCGCCCTCACCGTGTCTCTGTGCGGCCTCGCCGGCGCCGTCGCCATGCTGCCAACACTCCTGCGCTGGCCCGACACCAGCCACGACCCGACACGCCACCCGCGGGCACGCGCCGGCAGCAGAAAACAGGAGGCCGCCGCCGCAAACATGTCATGGGATTAGCACACACCGACGTCCAGGGACGGCCTGGCCCGGCCCGGGACCGGACGAGCCGGGCATCCCGGCTCGCAATGGACCCAGCCATCCATCGCGGACAGGGAAGGAGGAGCCATGGACCACATCCGAAGCAGCGCATGGGGCTAACCACCCATCGTGGACAGAAACCGCGAGGACCGGCCTAGCGAAGAAGGGAGGCCAGCCGATGAGAAGGATCAGCTCGCAGCGCGGCGTGCATTGGGACTAACGTCCAGCCACGGGAGGGGCCCGCCTCCGCGGGCCCCTCCCCGATGAAGGCTGAAGCGGTCGAACCGCGCAGTGAGGTTCCCTTTGGGCCTGTCCGGCCGATCATGATGGTGTTACAGCAGATGATTCATGTGGCGCGAGGTGATCTGTCTGACCTGGAGTGGGAACGCCTGAAACCGTTGCTGCCAGCCGACTATCGACGGTCGGCAGGTGGCGGGACCACCGTCAGGTAATCAACGGGATCGGGTGGGTCAAACGGATCGGGGCGCCGTAGTGGGACCTGCCCGAGCGGCTTGGGCTGTGGAAGACCTGCTACGAACGCGTCCGGATGTGGGCGGGCCATGGAACTGGGCCGGCTGACGACTACTACGAAAGGGCGCTGGCGCTCTATCGCAAGACCGAATTGTGGGCGATCGAGTAATTCCTCCGGGCTGCGATCACGTAATTCGGTTCTGTCACAGGACTGTGGTCGGTGACAGAGCGTCGTCGGTCAGTTGGGTTGGAGAATGCGCCTGCGGAGGAGGTCGAAGTTCGCGCAGCCGCACGTTTGCCGCCTTTTGATCATTTTGACTCGGTTGACGTGGCCCTCGACGGCACCGGAGCTCCAGGGCAGGGCCAGTCCGGCGGTGACCGCGGCGAGGTCACGCCGCAGACCGTTGGCGAAGGAGCACAGCTGGGGCAGGTCGCCGGCCAGCACGGCGGCGATCCAGTGTGGCAGCCGGCTGCCGCGCAGCTTGTGCATCGTGTCGGCGAAGTCGCGACGTGGCCGGCCAGCGTGTCGAGGGCGGGTCTACGGGCGGCGGATGGCGTCGAGTTTGCGCTGGTCGTCTGGCTTGAGTTTGGCCGGATCGCTCATGATCCATTTGGCGACGCGGCGGGGCTTGGGTGGTGCCGGCGCGCTCGGCGCTGGCAGACGACGGCGGGTGGCGCCCTGGACCGGGCGCACTGGTCGCAGTAGCGGCGCAGGGTCTGCACGCTGCCGCGATAGCCCCGGTCGCGGATCTCGGCGTACAGCACCGCGGTGTCGGTGCAGCCGTCGTTCTACCGCTGGTTGACGTGCGTGATGTGCGGGTCGAGCAGGGTGTCGCGGCGGGTGTTGGCGAGCAACTCGTCGATGCTGGTGGCGTCGGCGAAGCGGCGCACGGTCTGGGGGTCCAGGCCGAGCCGGCGGCCGACCTCGGCACGGGAGGCGCCGTCGGCCGACCTCGGCACGGGAGGCGGCGTCGGCCAACAGCTGCTGGACCTGCGTGTAGCGTTCCCGGGTCTGGGTGACCAGTCGGATCGCCTTGCGGAGCAACGGTTTCGGGTCCTGTGGTGGCGACTCGGGTTGCGTGAGCGGTGGTGCCGGCGCCGCCGGCGGTTCGGCGAGGCTGGCGCGGTGGGCCACGACGACGGCCTCCACGGCTTCCCCGAGGTTGTGCCAGACGTGCCACCTGTCGGCCACCTGGGTCGCGTTCGGCGCGCCGGTGCGGGCCCCGTCGGCGTAGGCGCCGGCCCGGTCCCGGCAGATGATCTCCGCGCCGGGGTGGGCCGGTCGACAACCGGGCTGAGGGGCGACGTCACCGACTGTTTCGGCTCTTTGGACCACTCGATCATGAGATCGATCATGGCCGAGAAGATCCACGACGGTCGGTTCCTGCGTTTGATCGACGGGCTGCTCCGGGCCGGTACCTGGAGGACTGGCGCTACCACGCCACGCTCAGTGGTTGTCCGCACGGCGGTGTGGTGTCACCCGTCCTCTCCAACATCTACCTGGACCGGTTGGACCGTTACATCGAACAGATTCTGCTTCCCGTGCATAACCGGGGGGCCCGACGCCGCCCGTATCGGCCGTATGTGCGGCTGTGGCAGCGCGCCTGCAGGCTCGAACAGCGAGGAGACCGGCAGGGCGGTCCTCAACTGCGCAGGCAGATGAAGACCATGCCCTCCCGGGATCCGAACGACGAGGGCTACCGGCGGCTGCACTACTGCCGTTACGACGACTGGTTGCTCGGGTTCACCGGCCTGAAACGGGAAGCCGAACAGATCAAGACCGAGGTCGGGCAGTTCCTGCGCGATCAACTCAAGCTGAAACTGTCCCCGACCAAGACCCTGATCACGCACGGGCGGACTCAGGCCGCCCGGTTCCTCGGCTACGAGATCGTGATCCTGCACGCCGACCACAAGCACGACCAGCGCGGTCACCGCAGCATCAACGCGGCGATCGGGCTGAAAGTGCCCGTCGACGTGATCCGCGCCAAGTGCAAGCCCTACGTGCACCACGGCCGACCGATCCGGCGCACCGAACGCACCGTCGATACCGACTTCAGTATCGTCAGGCAGTTCCAGGCCGAGTTTCGGGGGGCCGCGGAGTACTACGGGCTGGCGTTCAACCGTCACCGGCTCAGTTGGCTCAAGTACGTCATGGAACGGTCGCTGACCAAGACCCTGGCCCACAAGTACCGGGTCCGAGTCGCCCAGGTCTACCGCCGCTACCGTGCCGCGCTGGCCACCGAGCATGGTCCGCGCCGTGGCCTGCAGGTCACCGTGCACCGCGAGGGTGGACGAGCGCCGCTGGTGGCGCAGAGGGGCGGCATCAGCCTGGCACGCGACATCACGCCTCGTCCCCTCTACGACAGCCCGCCCCGCATCTGGAGCAATCGCCGGTCGGAGGTCGTGCAACGGCTGCTGGCCGACGCCTGCGAACTATGCGGGTCAACCGAACAGGTTGAGGTGCACCATGTGCGCGCCCTCAAGGATCTCAACCCCAAGGGGCGCAAGCACCTACCGGAGTGGGCCATGCGGATGGCCGCCCGCCGCCGCAAGACCCTTGTCGTCTGCCGCGTCTGCCATGAGAACGTCCACGCCGGACGTCCTGCACGGCACCCACGATGAGCACTGGAGAGCCGGATGCCACGGAAATCGGGCACGTCCGGTTCGGCGGGGGGCCGACGGAAAAGGCCCTGCCCAGCAGGGACCTCGCCGGCGGCCTACCCGACGTCACGCCGGGATCTGTGGGAGCCCGTGGGTGAGATTCCCCCGGGCGACCCGACATCTGCGTCACTGGGACCTGAAAATGCCGGGTAATTTCCTGGTGGACGCACATTGCCTACGACATGCTCCACCTACCGATCAGGAGAGGAGTAGTTGTCACAAATGAGCTGAAGCAAGGGACAGCCCTGCATCTTGCGGAACGATTCGTCGTTCTCGCGCTGCCGGCTCCTGTTGGCTTCATCTGCAGAGCCATCGGGCTGCGGCTTGAGATGCTTGGCGTGGGCGCGTCAGAGTAAGGCCGCGTCCCCGGCCAGGACCTCGCTCCGATGAGTCGAACTATCGGCCGGGCCCGGCAGGCCGGGACGGCGCAACGGGCCGCACCGCGTAGCGAATCTGGCCAGGTCTACCACGACCACCGCCTCGACCAACTCGGCACGTGGTGTGCCGACTCCGTTCCGGCATGCTGGTACCGGAGATGCGCCCTACGCCGAGTCGGCGTCTGCTGGCGAGACGGCCCGGGGGAGCGCCTGTGCATCTCCAGGCGCACTGGCTGGGCCATCGTGGCCCGCGTGGGCCGAGTCGCGGCAGGCCACTCGAGGTCGTGAACGGGCAGATCGACCGGCACCGGAAATTGGAGGAGTGTGGCATGAGGAGAGTTCTGGGGCGCAGCGGAATCGAGGTGAGTGCGCTCGGCATGGGCACCTGGGCGATCGGTGGCGAGATGTACGCGGGTGACCAGCCGCTCGGCTGGGGAGCCGCGGACGACGACGAGGCCGCCCGGGCGATCCGGCGGGCCGTCGATCTCGGTGTGACGCTGTTCGATACCGCTGACGCGTACGGCACCGGCCACGCGGAGGAGTTGCTCGGCCGGGTACTGGCGCCGGTACGCGATCAGGTGGTGATCGCCACGAAGTGGGGTAATCGGTACGATCGGTCGACCCGGCAGCTCCTCGGCGAGGACGGGTCGCCGGCCCACCTGCGCTGGGCGGTGCGCGAGTCGCTGCGCCGGTTGGCCACCGACCGGATCGACGTGTACCAGCTGCACCTCAACGGGTTGGCGCTGGACGAGGCGGCCGACCTGGTGCCGGTGTGCGAGGAGCTGGTCGCCGAGGGTCTGGTCCGGACGTACGGCTGGAGCACCGACAACCCGGAAGGGGTGGACGTGTTCGCCCGCGGGCCGCACTGCGCCGTGGTACAGCACGAGCTGAACCTGTTCAGTGACGCCCCGGAGGTCCTAGCCCGCTGCGACCGGTACGACCTGGCCAGCCTCAACCGGAGCCCGCTGGCGATGGGGCTGCTCAGCGACAAGGTGACGGCCGGCAGCTCGTTCGGTGACGACACCATCCGGGGCCGGGCGCCGGCCTGGCTGACCTGGTTCCGCAACGGCCGCCCGGTTCCCGAGTTCCTGGTCCGGCGGGACGCGGTACGCGAGATCCTCACCAGCGGCGGCCGTACCCTCGCCCAGGGCGCGCTGGCCTGGAACTGGGCCCGGAGTCCGCGTGCCATTCCGCTGCCCGGGTGCCGCACCGTCGCGCAGGTCGAGGAGAACGCGGGCGCGATGGCGTACGGGCCGCTGACCCCGGAGCAGATGAAGGAGATCGACACCCTGCTGGAGCGCTGACCTGGCTCCCAGCCAGCTCAACCGGTCCGCGGTCTCCGGTCAGCAGGGCAGACAGGATCGCTGGGGAGGCGGCATGACGCCGCTGCTCATCCCACACAACGGCCCCGTGGTCGGTTGGGGGTGCGCCGCGCCGCGTACGGCGCCGCCCCTCCAGCCTCAAGGGTCGCTCCGCGATCGGCTCCGCCGACGGCCCTCCGGGCCGCCCTTGACCCCGGAGCCTCTGTGGCACCTGGGGCAGACAACACGGGCAGGCTGCGGCCCGCCCCCCGCACAAGGGCGCGGCGCACGTGCCCACAACTAAGGTCTCCACGGAATCGGGGGATTGCCACTACTCACCCGTCCTGCGCACCGCCGACCTCCCCGCCGACACCACCGTCCCCTGGTGGGCATGCCGCGACTCCGCTTCGACTTCGCCTGACCCCGGGGTCGATACAGCTGCGCGGAAATCGACGCTCCCGCGCGAGAGCACCAAGCTGCACGAGGAACTCCAGGCGCTCGGGATTGTGCGACTGGCGCGGCAGCGGCTCGGGCAGCCGACGGCGATCCAGCGGCTGCTCCCCTCGATGAGCTTGTGCGCGCCTTCGCTGGAGACCAGCAGCGTGCAGACGAATCGCCGCTTGCCGTGCCGGGTGCTGGCAGGTGTCACAGCCGAGGCGGCCGTCTCGACCTATGGGGTGTGGATGCTCCCTCGATCAAAGGAGCCGGTGATGAGGGTGTTTGTGGCAGGAGCCACGGGAGCGATCGGCAAGCAGCTGGCGCCGCGGCTGGCCGCGGGCGAGGCGGGCGCGGTGCTGATGACCGAGCTTCGCGGCGCCTCCAACGCCAGGGCCAAGCGCGAGCTGGCCTGGCGTCCGGCGCAGCCGGGCTGGCGGCAGGGGTTCACGGCGGCATGACCGATCGCGAGCGGCTGCTTGACGAGCTGCGGCCGGTCGCGTTCGCGATCGCCTACCGGATGCTGGGCAGCGTCGCCGAGGCCGAGGACGTGGTGCAGGAAGCGCTGCTGCAGGTGCATCAGGCGCTGGAGGCCGGCGAGCAGATCGCATCGCCGCGCGCGTTGGTGGCCACCGTGACCACCCGGCGGGCGATCGACGTGCTGCGCTCCGCGCGCGTCCGTCGCGAGCAATACGTGGGCGAGTGGCTGCCAGAGCCGATCATCACCGACGGCCACGATGATCCGGCCCGGCACGTGGAGATGGCCGACTCGCTGTCGCTGGCGATGCTGGTGCTGCTGGAGCGCCTGTCGCCGGAGCAGCGCGCGGTGCTGCTGCTGCACGAGGTGTTCGACTACGGGTATCCGGAGATCGCGGCGATCATCGGCAAGAGCCAGGACAACGTCCGGCAGCTCGCCAGCCGCGCCAGACGCCACGTCCAGCAGCGCCGCCCCCGCTTCCAAACCACGCGCGAGCAGCGCGACGAGCTGGCACGACGGTTCCTGCAGGCCGTCGAGCACGGCGACCTGTCGGGGCTGGAGGCGCTGCTGGTGCACGACGTGGAGCTGACCGGCGACGGCGGCGGCAAGGTGCCCGCCTTGGCGCGCACGCTGCGTGGCCGCAGCCGTGTCGTTCGCGCGCTGATCGACTGGGCCCGCCTGGCCGCCCGCGCTCCGGGGGGGTCGTTGCGTCCCGTGGAGGTCAACGGCGGCCCGGGCGCGCTCTATCTGGACGCACAGCAGCGGCTGATCGCCGTGGTGGCGCTCGAGGTCGCCGACGGTCAGGTCACCAGCATCCACGCGATCCTCAACCCCGACAAGCTGACGCGCCTTGGGCCAGTCGGCGACTTCGGATCGCTATGGGGGTAGGCGGGATGAACTCCGGCGCTGCTGCCGCGTCGCCCCGTGTAGCTGTTTGGGGCCGCGCCCCTCCGGCCGCCCGCGTCTTCACATCCGGGAAGGCTCAGGAGCCGCGCCCCGGCCGGCGGGCTGCGGCGCCAATGTGCGCCGACCAGGGTCAAGGCCCATGCGATCGACCAGCAGGTTCGATCTTTCGTAGCCACCCGAATGTTCATATCGGCCCGAGGAGAAGCCAAATGTCAACAGCCCAGGAAACTAGCAACAAGGCCACGGTCAGGCGCTTCGATGACGTGGTCAGCACCGGCGATGCGGAGGTCATCTCCAAGACGATCGACGAGCTCGTCGAGCCGGACGTGCTGATCCACATGCCATTGCCGATTCAAGCGACGGGGGCGCAAGCGCTTAAGCAGGTGTGGGCGATGCTCCTTCGGGGTCTTCCCGACCTTCACGTTGCGGTCGAGGATGTGATCGCGGAGGGGGACAAAGTCGTCAGCCGCAACACGGTTACCGGGACCCACCAGGGCGAGTACAGGGGCCTCCCACCAACCGGCAAATCCGTCACGTACAACGAGATCTTCATCTTCCGCTTCGCCGGCGGGCGAATCGCGGAGATCTGGGGGGTCGTCGACGTCTTCTCGCAGATGCAACAGCTCGGCGTGATTCCCGCCTTGCCTAGCGAACCTGACCGGGTCCGGTCAGGAGGACAGACAAGGGAGGAAACCGATGAGCGACCCTCAGGCCATCGCTGACCGCGTCCAGATCGAGGCGCTGCGCGGCGAGTTCACCGACGCGGCGATGATGCGCGACTGGGACCGCTTTGCGTCGCTGTTCACCCACCAGGGCGAGTACAGGGGCCTCCCACCAACCGGCAAATCCGTCACCACCAGATCGATTTGACGAGGAGGCTGAGATGCGAACTCAAAGGACCAAAACGTTCCAGCACGCGACCGACGAGAAGTCGGCCACCGTCGCACGAAGCCGCTGGAGCTGGAGCCGGATCCGCCCCATCGCCTTTTGGGCCACCACGTTTGTAGTGGTCGGCGAGTTGACTGCTGGATCGGTGTGGAACCTTATCCCGATCGAATGGGTGGAAGTCCAGTTGGCCCACCTGGGATACCCGCACTTCTTCGCCTACATTCTAGGCGCGTGGCAGGCCGGTGCGGCCGTCGCGATCATCGCGCCCAGGCTCCCGCTGATCAAGGAATGGGCGTACGTGGGTTCCTTTTTCCTGTGGTCGGGTGCCGTGGCGTCGCACCTGTCAGCCGGCGACGGTCTTGAGGTGTGGGCGGTGCCGCTGATGTTCGCGACGTTCGCCATCGCGTCGTGGGTGCTGAGGCCACCCGACCGTCGGCTCCCGGAGACGCGGCTCCGTCGGGACCGCCCTGCCGACGCTGGACAGGATGGGGCCGGTCCGCCGGAAACCCGTCCTCGCGCTTGGGAAACCCGTCCTCGCGCTTGGGCCGTTCCGATCGTGCTCCTCGTTGTTCTGTATGCCGTTTCGTTCCTATCGCTGCCCGCGATCGAAGACTCCTTGCACGAGCGGGCAGTTGAGCTCGGCTGGATCGACGAGTAGCGGCCTTGATGCCGGCCGCATCACCGAGGTCGACTTCGTGCTCGACCGCCACAAGCTCACACGCCTCAGCGCCCACAACAAGGAGAGCACGCATGAGCCGGTACGAGCTGTGGCGGGCGCGGCATTGCGCTTGGCCCGGCGCCCGTCCGCGGAGACGCCGAGGCCCTTGTGACCGACCGATCATCGATCCGCAGGAGATCGTGACGAAGGAGACGAAATGGCCGCAATCGTGGAGAGCATCGAGATCGCCCCGTCGTCCCGAAGACGTCTTCGCCTACGCCACCGACTCTTCGCGCTTCCCCGAATGGCAGGCCAGCGTCGTGTCGGTCCGCCAGGACGGTACTGGCCCGCTCGCCGTGGGCTCCAGAGCCGTCGTGACCCGGCGGCTCGGTCGCCGGACGGTGCCGGGGACCGAGGAGATCACCCAACTGAAGCCTCCCAGGACCTGGGCGTGGCGCGGGCGGCGGCCCGGTCAGAGGGACGGTCAACGACATGGTTGAGCCGCTGGATGGCGGCAGGCGGTCGCGCGTCACGATCGCCCTCGAGTTCGAGGGGCACGGCATCGGCAGGCTGCTGGTGCCGCTCGTCGTCCGCCGGCAGGCGCGCAGGCAGCTGCCAAAAAACGAGCAGAAGCTGAAGGAAGTGCTCGAGCGGTGAGCCAACTGCAGGAAACCCGATTGGGCCGCCGGATGGCGCGCGGCAATCGAATCCCCAACCGCCTTTTAATGTGACAAGGAGATGATCATGACAGTACGGGGCACAGCACCTGCGGCCGGGCCGGGCTCGGGGGCGGCCGGGACGGCGGCCGGGGACTCGAGGCAGTGGCTGATCCTCGCCGTCATCTGCGTCGCCTACCTCATGGTCACCCTCGACGCGACCGTGATGACCCTCGCGCTGCCGTCGGCGCAGGACGACCTGGGGTTCACGAACGTCGACAGGCAGTGGATCGTGACCGCGTACGCGCTGTCATTCGGGAGCCTGCTGCTGGTCGGCGGGCGGCTGGCCGACCTGATCGGTCGTAAGGTGACCTTCCTCATCGGGGTGGTCGGCTTCGCGATCGCCTCCGCCGTGGGTGGCGCCTCGGTCAACTTCGCGATGCTGGTGACGGCGCGCGCCTGCCAGGGGGTCTTCGCCGCGCTGCTGGCGCCGTCCGCCCTGTCACTGATAGCCACGACGTTCACCGAGCCGAAGGACCGGGGCAGGGCGTTCGGCGTCTTCAGCGCGGTCGCGGCCAGCGGCGCGGCCCTGGGGCTGCTGATCGGTGGTGCGCTGACCTCCGCCCTGTCCTGGCGGTGGTGCCTGTACGTCAATCTGGTCTTCGCCGGATTCGCGATCATCGGAGGCGTGCTGTTGCTGGGCAGGCAGCCCAAGACGCCGGGCGCCCGGCTGGACATCCCGGGCGTGGTGTTGGTGTCGGGCGGGATGTTCTGCATGGTCTACGGCTTCTCCAACGCCGCGACGCACAGCTGGGACACGCCCTCGACGTGGGGCTTCCTCGCGGCCGGCGGGGCGCTGCTGATGGTTTTTGCCTTCTGGCAGTTTCGCGCCGTGCAGCCGCTGCTGCCGCCCCGGGTCGTCCTGGACCGCAACCGCGGCGGCGCTTACGTCACCATGCTGATCAACGGTGCCGGCATCTTCGGCGTCTTCCTGTTCCTCGTCTACTACATGCAGACTGGCCTGGGTTACTCGGCGATCAGATCGGGCGTCGCCCTGCTGCCGATGGTGATGCTCACCGCCGTAACGACCATCGTGGGCAACGTTGCGCTGACGCCGCGGTTCGGCCCCAAGCCGCTGGTCACCGTCGGCCTGCTGCTCAACGCGGCCGGCATGGCCTGGCTGACCAGGATCGGCGTGGATTCGGCCTACGCGTCGGCCCTGCTCGGGCCGATCATGGTGGTCGGTGTCGGCATGGGCCTCATCTACGGCGCGGCGCTCCGCACCGGTACCTCCGGCGTGGCACCACGCGACGCGGGGATAGCCTCCGGGAGCGTCAACACCGGGCAGCAGCTTGGCGGCGCGATCGGCACCGCGCTGCTCAATACGATCGCGGCCAGCGCCACCACCAGCTACCTGGCCAGCCACGTGAACGGGCAGCCAGCACCGTCGCAGGTCCACCTCGCGACGATCCACGGCTACACCACAGTGTTCTGGTGGTGCACCGGCATCTTCGCGGCCGGCGCCGTCATCTGCGGCACGCTGCTGCGCCGCGGCCCGCTGCCCCTGCCCGGAGGCGCCCCCGCCGGGGAGCCGTCCCGGCAGGCCGAAACAGTACAATCCGGGGAGCCGTCCCGGCAGGCCGAAACAGCATGATCCTGACGCGCGTCATGCCAGGCCTGCCGGTCACCAGCGCGCACCGTCGTCCGCGGCGGCCAGCGGCCGTGAGGTGCCAGCGCGGTGAACCGCCGTAGCAGCCTCGCCTCATTTTCCCAGCTCAGACGGCATTTGCGCTACCGGATCACCGAATCACTCCGAAATAGACTCGGTGGATCCAGGCTAAGGCCGCCCGGAGCTCATGATCAAGTATGAGGAAGTGCCTCCCGATCTGGGATGATCTGGCTTGCTGAAGGCCCTGATCGTCCGTCACGGAAGGCACTTGCCAGATGCAGGCTACCGGTACGCGTCCGAAGATCACGGTGAGCGGGGACGGGCGGGGCGTGGTCGGGCATGCCGGTGCTCGGCTGTTGGCCGATGTCGCTGAGGTCACCGGGTTGACTGATGCTTTCAGCGAGGCTCTGGCTGGGCTGCGGCGGCGGGAACGTGGTCATGATCCTGGCCGGGTCGCGGCCGACCTGGCGGTGATGATCGCGGATGGTGGTGAGGCGATCTCGGATCTGGCAGTGCTGCGGGATCAGGCAGAACTGTTCGGGAAGGTGGCCTCGGACCCCACTGCTTGGCGGCTTCTGTCTGGTGTGGATGGTGATGCGCTCGATCGGTTGCGGGCGGCTCGTGCCCGGGCGCGGGAGTTGGCGCAGGCGCAGACAGGCGAGACCCGAGGCGGCCTGCCGGACGTGGTCGTGGCCGGGTGGGCGGTTCCTGGTCCTGGATCTGGACGCCTCGATCGTGATCTGCCATTCGACAAGGAGAACGCGACCCTCACCTGGAAGAAGACGTTCGGCTACCACCGGCGCGAAAGGCCACCGTTGGTATGACTGGGCACTGATCGACACCGTCGATGTCGCCGCCGATCCGGCCGGCACTGGTAGGCATTGGCTGCTGATCCGCCGTCATCGCCGCACCGGTGAGCCGGCGTTCTACCGCGCCCAGGCCTCCGCGTCGGTGCCGTTGGCCGAGCTTGTCCGCGTGGCCGGGACCCGCTGGAAGATCGGTGCGCCGCCGGTCGGCGTCGAGCACATGGGTGGACAGGTGCACCACGCCGCGCGGGCCGGCGGACATCGACACGTCATCGGCGTAGTCGAACACCCCACCGGTGCAGCGGGACACGCCGCGGACGACCACGCGCCGCCACGTCCGGCCTCGGTCGACGCTGACGCCGGCCATGATCCCCCGGAACCGATCGTGGGTCCAAGCCGCCACCACTCGCGCGGTCGGTCGGGTCGGCCACCACGACCGGCTCGACCTCGCCGGTAGGCAGCCAGTGAATCCAGGCCGGCGGCGGGGCAGTCGGTGAACGGGCTGGTGCCCGATACCCGTACCAGGCGGGCGGCCGGCGAGGCACCGGCGGACACACCGCCGCCCGGCGCGACCAACGCCGCAATCGTGACCACACCCACCAGGCTCGACCGCGTGCGCCGCCGCATACCGATCACCGTCCTTGTTCTAGCGGTTGCCTGCTCGCGCGGGAACTGGCGGCGCGCAACAGGACCAGCCCGCAGGCCAGCCCGGCCAGCATCACGACGTGAATCCAGATGTCCAAGCCCCGCAAACCACGAAGCAGGGGAACAGTCAAGCCGAAGAGGGTGCCGGCCAACGCAAACACATAGGCTGCCCAAGCCAGTCGCCGCTCGCGGCGCGCGTGAACGAACAGGGCCACTGCGGCGCCGGCCAGGCCGGTTCCGATGAGCGCCTCCACCACGGTCGCCGGGGGAATCGGCTCGGAACGCCCAACGTGGCGAAGCCGAGCGGAACCCGCACGCCCAGGTGCAACACTGCCGCGACGAAGTACAGCGCCGCGTTCGCCACCGTCAGCAACGCCAATCCAATGGTGACGCCGTCTCGACGAACCAGGATCTGTTGCGGTGTACGACCGTTCATGGCCATCCTCCTCACTGCCGCACAGACCGTGGGTGGCCTCTGCCGGTGGGCTCGAGATCGATGCGGATAGTGAGTGGTTGGGTGCCGAGCAGGCGGGCGGCGAGGCTGTCCGCCTTGTGCAACGGCCCGAGGGTGTCGGCCATCCACCGCGCCCGGGCCAGCGCCTCATCGTCGTCGAGGATGTGCGCGCGTCCGGCGTACCACCGGCCACCGCTCTTGACCCGCACGCGCGGGTCGATCTCGAGATTGCGGACGTACTGGGCCTGCCGGCCATGTTCGGCGACGATCCAGAACCGGTCGCCGTGCAGCCCGTTGATGACCGGGGTCTGGCGGCGCTTGCCGCTGGCGCGCCCGGTCGTTTCCAGCAGGGCGAACATGGGCAGCGGGACGCCAACCCGCAGGGCTGCCTTGACGGGCGGGTTCTGCAGGTACCGCTCGAAGGCGACGATGAGCCGGCGCTTGCGGTCACCGGACATGTTCGCTCCTGGAAGTCACGGTGCGTAGGCGGCGACGGCGAGGTCGGCGGCGGTCAGCGCGCTGGCCACGGAGACCTCGCTGAGCAGGCCGGGGGCGGCGCTCATGTCGGTGGCGAGGAAGACACCCTGTCCGCGGTCGATCCCGGGCCGGTCTCGCCAGGTGGTGCCCGGGTAGTCCAGGGCGCCGGTCATCGCCTCCATGCGGGCCTGCCGGGTCCAGACCAGCCGGGCGCGCCATCGCGGGAAGGCGGCGTCGAGCGTGGTGTGCAGCCGCCGCAGCGTGGTGTCGAGCGTCTCGCCGGGACGGATACCGATGACGGCCTGGAGTAGTTCGTGCCCGGGCGCGGCCAGCGTACGGTCGGTACGGGAGAAGCGCTCGATCCATGCGACCTCGTCGATGTCGCACACCACCCAGGGATCACCACGGCGGCGACGCAGCCCGACGTCGAAGATCGCGCAGCTGCCGCTCGTCCAGCTCACTCCCGGGTCGTCGAGGAGGCGCGCGGCGGCTTGCAACTCGGTCGCGACGATCACGGGCGGGTCGGGCAGCCGGTCCATCCGGCTTGCCGTCTCGATCCGTACGCCGAGTGCCCGGGCGTGCCGTTCGAGCGCCCCCACTAGCGTGGCCCAGCCGCTGCGCACGTACCGGACCGTCGGTGGCACCGCGAACACCCGGACGAAGCGTTCCGCGACGAAGGCAGCGGACAGCTCTCCAGGGTCGTGGTGGTAGGTGAAGATGCCGCCTGCGCCGCAGAGCAGCGCGGCGGCCTTGTCCCCCCACCGCCGGCTCGCCCAGGAGCGGAAGTCGGCATCCGCCGGCGCCCCGCGGCGCATCCTCCGGTAGGCCCGGAGCAAAGGGACGGGTGGCGTGCGCCGGATCTTCCCTTCATGGTGGAACCGCGTGCCACCCATCGGTGGCCGGGTGACCGGCACCGTGATCCGGCGGTCGAGCAGGAAGCGCCAGGTGACGCCGTCGGTGTAGAGGCCGTGTGGGCCCTGGTTGGCGATGTACGGCGGCTCGGCGCTGCGGGCGCGGCCGCCCAACTGCCGGCGAGCCTCGTGCAGCACCACCGGCACACCCTGCTCGGCGCAGCGGATGGCTGCCACCAGCCCACCCAGCCCGCCGCCGATCACCGTGACCGACCTGCGGCTCCCGGTCCCAGTGGCGGGTGAAGCGACGGAACGTTCAGGGTCCATACCCCAAGGACAGGGCAGCCGCCCCGGCTGTGACACCCGGTTCAGCGCGATCGCGTCAACGGCTCCCTCGGGGCGCCTGCCGCGGCCAACTGGCCTGCGACCCAGCGCAGCTTGCCCGGATTGACGACAACGTAGATGCGCCGGGCTCGCCCATCCTCGGCCTCGACCAGGCCCACGCTGGTCAGCCGGCCCGCATCGGTGGCGATCAGCCCAGGCGCCCCGTTCACCTCGACCAGCGCCATTTCCACCGAGAACGGCTCAGGCGGAGAGATACCAAGCAGAAACCTGGCAACCGCCGCGCGCCCGACTACAGGCCGCAATGCGGCGCGGACACGCCCACCGCCGTCGGTGATCACCACGGCGTCCTCGCACAGCATGGCCTCCAGCCCGGTCAGATCGCCACCGGACGCGGCCGCCAGCAGCCGCCGGGTCAGATCCGCGTGAAGCCGCCGGTCAGCCGGGAACCGCCGACGCTCCTCGGCCAGATGGGACCGGGCACGGCTGTACAGCTGACGACAGTAATCCGGGGTGATGTCGAGCATCTCGGCCAGTTCGGCGTACCCGCGGTCAAACACAGCCCGCAGCACAAAGACGGCTCGCTCCGTCGGACTGAGCCGTTCCAGCAGCAGCAGGACCGCGAACGAAACCGACTCCCGCTGCTCAACCGTCTGCAGCGGCTCCGCCGTCCCCGGACCGGTCAGCAGCGGCTCGGGCAGCCACGGACCCACATAAACCTCGCGGCGCACGTGGGCACTATGCAGCCGATCCACAGCCAGCCTCGTCACGACGCGCACTAGGTAGGCCTCCGGGTCACGTACCTCAGCCGCTCGACACCAGCGCAGGTACGCGTCCTGCACCGCGTCCTCGGCGTCGCTCACGCGGCCGAGGACGCGGTAGGCGATCGAGAACAGCCGGCCACGCTGCGCCTCGAACTGCGCGTCCGCGACCGTCGGCTGAACCACCACCACCCCCAAGCCGCGCGCCGGAAGGTCGTCCCAGATCCGGACCATGCACCCGTTACCCAGTTCTGAACACCGCAACCACCCGCCGCCGCACTTTCGCTCGGCCGGCGGCTTCGCTCGGGACACCGCCTATGCGATGGAGGCACGGGCTACGAGCGACTCGCCCAGGTTCAGTGCTGGGCGTTCGGCAGCGCTGACGAAGCGTCCGCCTGGTAGTGACCCGGGATGGGGCAATCCCGCTGGTGTCGCACGCGTACGCCGGTGACCGGCCCGACGTCACCCAATTCAGTATAGTCATCGACATAGTCATCGACGAAATTGGTGACCCGCTACCGGGACCTGGCCGGGCAGGTGGAGTCGCTGAGGGTGGTGTACGACGCCGGGCAGAACTCCACCGACAACCACGCCACGATCGAGGCGAGCGGGTTGGGTTCGTCGGGGCGCTGCCACCGTCGGACCATCCGGACCTGCTGGCCATCCCCGCACCCACTACCGGGCGGTCGACGCCGAGCGGTTCTGCGGCCTGACCGCATACGACACCACGGTCACCG
>Ga0210378_10000562_pt1 | contig 18967 bp, 20 predicted proteins | sample PLM1_60_b1redo_FD_155465 | JGI IMG/M metagenome (GOLD analysis project Ga0210378, IMG submission 155465) | Groundwater sediment microbial communities from an aquifer in East River, Colorado, USA - PLM1_60_b1 redo | ecosystem: Environmental > Terrestrial > Soil > Riparian zone | place: USA: East...
GGTTCCGATGTTCAGAAGCCAGCACATCCAGATCAAGTCCGACGAGCAGATCGAGCTGATGCGCGGCGCCGGCCTCGTGGTCGGCCGCACGCTCGAGCGCCTGCGCGAAGCGGTGGCGCCGGGGGTCAGCACGCTCGACCTCGACCGGATCGCCGAGGAGTCCATTCGGGGCGAGGGCGCGATCCCGTCGTTCAAGGGGTACCAGGGCTTCCCCGGCTCGATCTGTGCCTCCGTGAACGAGCAGATCGTGCACGGGATCCCGAGCGCTTCCCAGGTGCTCGCCGAGGGCGATCTGATCTCGATCGACTGCGGCGCGATCCTGGCCGGCTGGCACGGCGACGCGGCGATCACGGTCCCGGTCGGCGAGGTCCGGCCCGAGTACCTCAAGATGGCGCAGGTCTGCGAGGACGCCATGTGGGCGGGCTTCGCGGCGGCGGCGATCGGAGGCCGGCTCACTGACATCAGCCACGCGGTCGAGAAGGCCGTCCGGGCCGGCGGTAGGTACGGCATCGTCAAGGGGTACGGCGGCCACGGCATCGGTACCGAGATGCACCAGGACCCGCACGTCCTCAACTACGGCAAGCCCGGCCGCGGCCCCAAGCTGATCAAGGGCATGGCGCTGGCAATCGAGCCGATGATCACGATGGGCTCGGCGGACACCGTCGAACTCGACGACGAGTGGACCGTGGTGACGCGCGACGGCTCGTGGGCCGCGCACACCGAGCACAGTTTCGTCCTGACCGACGACGGGCCGTGGGTGCTAACGGCGCTCGACGGTGGCCGCACTCGGCTCGGCGACGCCGTCACCTCCCGCCAGCCCGTGGCCTGAGCCGTCATGTCCGAGCTGTCGCCCCGACCGCCGGAGCCTCCGCGCGATCCGAACCTGCGGATTGGCAATCCTGAGCGGGACGCGGTGGTCGAGCAGCTCAACGCGGCGCTGAACGAAGGCCGGCTGGAACTGGTCGAGTACGACGAGCGGGTGCGCCAGGTATACGCGGCGAAGACCGCCGGCGAGCTGGTGCCGATCACCGCCGACCTGCCCGCGCCCGTGCCACCACCGCCGCCCGCGCCGAAGCGGAACCTGCGCACGGTGCTCACGCCGGACGAGCTGCGTTGGGCGGGCGTCGCGCTCATCCTGCTGACGATCTGGGTGATCCAGTCGGTGGCGACCACCGAATTCCACTACTTCTGGCCGGCATGGCCGATCGGGATCTGGGGTGCGGTGCTGCTCGGGCGGCGGGTCACCGGCCAGGGCTGAGCCGGACGTGCCACCCGATTTTTCTTGATGAAGGTGCCCTTCATGCGGCTATTGGCCCATGAAGGGCACCTTCATCAACGAAGGCCGGGCGATGCCGCCCCGGTAAAGGCGGGTGTGGCGGGGCTCGCAGCGGTCGACTTGGTGTTCACGCGGCCGACGACGTAGACTCTGTGTTTGGCGCGTGGCGTCCGTTCTCTCCTGCCTTGCTTAGGCAGTCTGAGACGCGGCTGAGGATGCGCGAGCCGAGTGTCATTCACCCCGGTGTGCCGATGGTGCACCAGTACTGCGTCACGATTGCGGAGGACATGCCGAAGAAGGACGGGGCCATCGAGATCGAGGGCCGGGTCGTCGAGCCGCTCCCCAACGCGATGTTCCGCGTGGAGCTGTCGAACGGCCACCGCGTTCTCGCCCACATCAGCGGCAAGATGCGGCAGCACTACATCCGCATCCTGCCTGAGGACCGCGTCGTGGTGGAGCTGTCTCCGTACGACCTCACCCGTGGGCGCATCGTCTACCGCTACAAGTAGGTCTCTCAACTCCCGCGCGCTGGTCTACGGCTGGCTGCGTACCCGAACAGGAGAAGGCAACAGCCGTGAAGGTCAAGCCGAGCGTCAAGAAGATCTGTGACAAGTGCAAGGTGATCCGCCGTCACGGGCGGGTCATGGTGATCTGCGAGAACCTGCGTCACAAGCAGCGCCAGGGCTGAGCCCGGCGCTGGGGCCGCAGTAGCCCGTTGAATCGCGTCCTGCCCGTGCTTCGGCACGGTGCACCCCCGGTCGGAGGCCGGGGCCCCTGTCTGGGCAGGCAGGGGGTTGGACGCGACAGACCTCCGTCAACAAGAAGGAGTACGCCCACCGATGGCACGCCTCGCCGGCGTCGACCTCCCCCGCGAGAAGCGGTTGGAGATCGCGCTCACCTACATCTTCGGCATCGGCCGGACCCGCTCGGTCGAGACCCTCAAGGGCACGAGCATCGACCCCAACAAGCGGGTCAAGGACCTGACCGACGAAGAGGTCGTCCAGCTGCGTGACTGGATCGACGCCAACTACCGCGTAGAGGGCGACCTGCGCCGCGAGGTCGCCTCCGACATCCGGCGCAAGATCGAGATCGGTTGCTACCAGGGCATCCGGCACCGCCGCGGCCTCCCCGTGCGGGGTCAGCGCACGCACACCAACGCGCGCACCCGCAAGGGCCCCAAGAAGACCGTGGCCGGCAAGAAGAAGCCCGGCAAGAAGTAGTAGAGCCGCTGACGGCCTCGTGGCCGTCGCGCTCCGACCGACTCTCGAGATTCAGGAGATCCCAGGCAGATGCCTCCGAAGACCCGCGCCGGCGCCGGTGCCAAGAAGGTCCGGCGCAAGGAAAAGAAGAATGTGGCCCACGGCCACGCGCACATCAAGAGCACGTTCAACAACACCATCGTGTCGATCACGGACCCGTCCGGGAACGTGATCAGCTGGGCCTCCGCCGGCCACGTCGGCTTCAAGGGTTCCCGCAAGTCGACCCCGTTCGCCGCTCAGCTGGCCGCCGAGGCCGCCGCCCGCAAGGCGCAGGAGCACGGCATGCGCAAGGTCGACGTCTTCGTGAAGGGCCCGGGCTCGGGCCGGGAGACCGCGATCCGTTCGCTGCAGGCCACCGGCCTGGAGGTCGGTTCCATCTCCGACGTCACCCCGATGCCGCACAACGGCTGCCGTCCGCCCAAGCGCCGCCGCGTCTGAGCACCCGTAGATAAGGGAGAGAGAGAAACATGGCCCGCTACACGGGTGCTGACTGCCGCCGCTGCCGGCGCGAGAAGATGAAGCTGTTCCTCAAGGGATCCAAGTGCGAGGGGCCGAAGTGCCCCATCGAGATCCGCCCCTACCCGCCGGGCCAGCACGGCCGCGGCCGTAGCAAGGACAGCGAGTACCTGCTCCAGCTGCGCGAGAAGCAGAAGGCCAAGCGCATCTACGGCGTCCTGGAGAAGCAGTTCGGCGGCTACTACCAGGAGGCGAACCGCAAGCAGGGCAAGACCGGTGACGTCCTGCTGCAGATCCTCGAGTCGCGCCTGGACAACGTCGTGTACCGCGCTGGCTTCGCCAAGTCACGTGACATGGCCCGCCAGATCGTCCGCCACGGCCATATCCTGGTCAACGGCAAGAAGGTCGACATCCCCTCATACCGCGTGACCGATAACGACATCGTCGAGGTCCGGGAGAAGTCCCGTGAGCTTACGCCGTTCGTGGTCGCCCGCGCCGAGGCCGGTTCGCGCGGCATCCCCGCGTGGATCGAGGTCATCACCAACCAGATGAAGATCCTGGTGCACTCGCTCCCGGCCCGGCAGGTCATCGACACGCCGGTCCAGGAGCAGCTCATCGTCGAGCTCTACTCGAAGTAACGGGCTGGCGGACAGACCGACGTCCGCCCCGCCCCGCTCCGCCCCCGGAATGCCTCCCGCGTTCCGGGTGCGGAGCAGCACCATTCCTCGAGGCGTCATATAGCGGTCGCCCGAGAACCTGGAGGTTCCCTTGCTCATCACCCAGCGTCCCGCGCTGACCGAAGAGTCGGCCGGCGAGTTCCGCTCCCGGTTCGTCATCGAGCCGCTCGAGCCCGGCTTCGGCTACACGCTCGGCAACTCGCTCCGGCGCACCCTGCTCTCCTCGATCCCCGGCGCCGCGGTCACCAGCATCAAGATCGACGGCGTGCTGCACGAGTTCACCACCGTGCCGGGCGTCAAGGAGGACGTCACCGAGCTCATCCTCAACATCAAGGAGCTGGTCATCAGCTCCGAGAGCGACGAGCCGGTCACCATGTACCTGCGCAAGCAGGGCCCGGGCACCGTCACCGCCGCGGACATCGCGCCGCCGGCCGGCGTTACCGTGCACAACCCGGACCTGCACATCGCCACGATCAACGGCAAGGGCCGCCTCGAGGTCGAGCTGACCGTCGAGCGGGGCCGTGGCTACGTCTCCGCCGTGCAGAACAAGCAGCAGGGCCAGGAGATCGGCCGTATCCCGATCGACTCCATCTACTCGCCGGTGCTCAAGGTCACCTACCAGGTGCAGGCGACCCGTGTTGAGCAGCGCACGGACTTCGACAAGCTCATCGTCGACGTCGAGACCAAGCGCTCGATCGGCCCGCGTACCGCGATCGCCTCCGCCGGGTCCACCCTCGTCGAGCTGTTCGGCCTGTGCCGCGAGCTGGACGAGACCGCCGAGGGCATCGACATCGGCCCGTCGCCGACGGACGCCGCGCTCGCGGCCGACCTGGCGCTGCCGATCGAGGAGCTGGACCTCACTGTCCGCTCGTACAACTGCCTCAAGCGCGAGGGCATCCACTCCGTGGGTGAGCTCATCTCGCGCAGCGAGGCCGACCTGCTCGACATCCGCAACTTCGGTGCGAAGTCGATCGACGAGGTCAAGATGAAGCTGGCCGGCATGGGGTTGGCCCTCAAGGACTCGCCCCCCGGCTTCGACCCGTCCAACGTGGTCGACACCTTCTCCGATGCCGATTACGACGGCACGGACTACGCCGAGACCGAGCAGCTGTAACCAGCCTGAGCCGCGAATTCGCAACGAGGAGCACGAGTCATGCCCACCCCTACCAAGGGTCCCCGCCTCGGCGGTAGTCCGGCCCACGAGCGGCTGCTGCTGGCCAACCTGGCCACTGCGCTGTTCGAGCACGGCCGTATCACCACCACGGAGGCGAAGGCCAAGCGGCTGCGCCCGTTCGCGGAGAAGCTCATCACCTTCGCGAAGCGCGGCGACCTGCACGCGCGTCGTCAGGTGCTTACGGTCGTCCGGGACAAGGACGTCGTGCACACCCTGTTCGACCAGATCGGTCCCCGCTTCGTGAACCGGCCGGGTGGCTACACCCGCATCGTCAAGGTCGGCGCGCGCAAGGGTGACAACGCGCCCATGGCGGTGATCGAGCTGGTCGAGGCCGAGACCATCGCGCAGGTGGCGGTGGGCGAGGCCGAGCGGGCTCGCGGTACCAAGTTCGCCAAGGACGAGCCGGCTGCTGCTCTTGCTGCTTCAGCGGAGGCGGCTCCGGCTGCGGACCTTGAGGTCACCGAGGACCCGACCGCTGCCGGCCCGTACGGCGCCGGTTCGGCCGAGCCCAACGAGGACGGGTCCGCCCCGGAGGGCTTCACCATCAAGGGCAACGCCGACTCGATGAAGTACCACGAGCCGGACGGCCAGTGGTACGACCAGACTGTCGCCGAGGTTTGGTTCGACAGCACCGAGGCCGCCGAGGCTGCCGGCTTCACCAAGGCCGGCGCCGACGCGGACGACGAGAGCTGAGCACGACGCATCGCGACGACGAGCCCGCCATCCCCGATTCTGGGGGCGGCGGGCTCGTCCGTCTGCGCCTCGACATCTCCTACGACGGCACCGACTTCGCCGGCTGGGCAGTCCAGCGTGACCAGCGCACCGTCCAGGCCGTGCTCACCGAGGCGCTTACGCGGATCATGCGGGTGCCCGTCGAGCTGACCGTCGCGGGGCGGACCGACGCCGGAGTGCACGCCACCGGGCAGGTGGCTCACTTCGACGTGCCTGCGGCGGTGTGGGCAGGGCTTGCGGAGTCGCTGTTGCGGCGGCTCTCCGGGGTGCTGCCCGCCGACGTGCGGGTGCGCGCGGTCGCGCCGGCGCCGGCCGATTTCGACGCGCGGTTCGGGGCGCTGCGGCGCTGGTATGAGTACCGGATCACGAACGATGCCTGGGGCGTCGAACCGCTGCGCCGGAGGGACACCCTGTGGTGGCCGCGCCAGCTGGACGTGGATGCCATGGTTGCCGCGTCGGCAGGGCTGCTGGGGGAGCATGACTTCGTCGCGTTCTGCCGGCGGCGCGAGGGGGCGACGACGATCCGGGAGCTGTTGGAGCTGTCGTGGCGGCGTGGGCTGGACGATGTGTTGGTAGCGACGGTGTCCGCAGACGCGTTCTGCCACTCGATGGTGCGCAGTTTGATCGGTGCGCTGCTGGCGGTTGGGGACGGGCGGCGGCCGGTGGAGTGGCCGGCGGAGCTGCTGCGGCTCTCCGCCCGGGCCAATGACGTGACGGTGGCGCCCGCGCACGGGCTCACACTGGTGCGGGTGGACTACCCGGTCGACGACGAGTTGGCCGCTCGGATCGCCGCGACGCGCCGCCTGCGTGCCTGACCGCGCCCACTACTCAAACGAGCGTTTGGTGATGGATTCGTTGGCGTAGAGGCGCATGTCCTTGAGGGTGGTCTTGAGCTGCTCGTCGGCGAGGGAGGCCGAGGTGCTGCCGGCGCGGCCGCCGACGGCGTAGATGACGTAGTGGCCGCGCGCGAGGGAGCCGATGATCGTGTCCCGGGTGGACGCGAAGTCCTTGGCCTTGCCGGTGCCGTTGAGCCGGTTGAAGTAGCCGTTCTTGGCCGGGTCGTCGAGCAGCTTGTAGATCTGGTCGGCGGCGGCTTCGTCGGGCAGGTTGGCGATGCCGACGGTGACGAGGTACTGCGAGCTGGGGTCGGTCACGGTGGCGCGGACGATCTGGTTGCAGCGGGCGCTCACGAGGGCGGTCGAGAGGGTGCCGCCGGCGGCCGTGCCACAGTCGGTGACGAGGTCGCGGCCGAGGATCTGGTATGTGGCGCCGTTGAAGGTGATCGCCGGTCCGGGGAAGACTTCCGCGAGCGTGAGGGGCTTCGGGTCGGTCGCCCGAGAGGCGATGTCGGACTGCGACTGGCCGGTGGAGCTGGGCGCCGGGCTGGCGGCGTCGCTGGGGGTCGGCGCGGGGCTGGCGGCGGTGGGCTCCGGATCCGCGGCGGTGGTTTCTTTCGGCTTCGGGCCGTCGTTGGTCAGCAGCGCGCCGACGCCGACGCCGCCAAGGGCGAGCAGCACGACCACAGCGACGGCAACCCCGGCAATGAGCCAGCCTCGGCGCGAGGCCGGCGGCGGCTCGGCCGGTGGCTGGCCGTACGGCTGGTAGGCACCCGGAAAGGCCTGCGTCGGCGGCGGGCGGTAAGGGTTGGGCGGCGGGTAGTGCCCGGCCGGCTGTGTTGGCTGCCCTGGCTGGGAATACGGCTGGGTGGGCGCCGGGTACACCGGCTGGCCGTACGGCGGCTGGTGCCCCTGCTGGGGGTGCGGCGGGTACTGCTGCGGCGCCGGTACGACCTGCGTGGCCTCGGGATCGAAGCGCGCCTCACCGGGCTGCGTCGGGCCGTACCCCGACTTGTCGTCATCGCCGTAAACCATGAGATCAGCGTAACTGTGCGCGTTTGACTGGCCGTGCCGGCAACGCGCCTGCCAGCGGATAAGGACGTGCCCTGCGGCGCGCGAGCCGGCAGACTCAACGAACTGTGGGCTACGTCGAGGTAAACGCGCTGGGGTACACGCTGCCGGATGGTCGGGAGCTGTTCCGGGATGTCACGTTCCGGGTCGGTGACGGCGCGAAGGTGGCGCTGGTCGGCGCGAACGGGACCGGGAAGACGACGCTGCTGCGGACGGTCGCCGCTGACCTGGCGCCGCAGGCCGGGGCGGTCACCCGGGTGGGCGGGCTGGGCGTCATGCGCCAGTTCATCGGCTCGGTCCGCGACGACACGACGGTCCGCGACTTCCTCGTCGGCCTCGCCCCGGCCGATCTGCGCGTGGCCGGTGAGGCGTTGGAAGCCGCTGAGCTGGCGATGATGGAGAGCGACGACGAGCCCACCCAGATGCGGTACGCCAACGCGCTCGCGGCCTGGGGCGACGCCGGCGGCTACGACGCCGAGGTGCTGTGGGACACGGTGACGGTCGGCGCGCTGGGGGTGCCGTACGAGCGGGCGCAGCACCGGATGGTGCGCACCCTCTCGGGCGGCGAACAGAAACGTCTGGCGCTGGAGTCGCTGCTGCGCGGCCCCGACCAGGTGCTGCTCCTCGACGAGCCCGACAACTACCTGGACGTCCCGGGGAAGCGTTGGCTGGAGGAGCGGTTGCAGGAGACGGCGAAGACCGTTCTCTTCGTGAGCCACGACCGCGAGCTGCTGGCCCGTACGGCCACGCACGTGGTGACGATCGAGGGCCGGTCGGCATGGGTGCACGGCGGCGGCTTCGCCACGTACCACGACGCGCGCAAGCACCGCCCCGACCGGCTCGACGAGCTGCACCGCCGCTGGGAGGAGGAGCACCAGCGGCTCAAGGATCTGGTCCGCACGCTCCAGCAGCAGGCGGCGATCTCGCCGGACATGGCAGCCCGGTACAAGGCGATGCAGACCCGGCTGCGCAAGTACGAGGAGGCCGGCCCGCCGCCCGAGCGTCCGATCGACCAGAAGGTGACGATGCGCCTGCGCGGCGGCCGCACCGGCGTACGGGCGATCACGTGTAAGGGGCTGGAGCTGACCGGGCTCATGAAGCCGTTCGACCTGGAGATCTTCTACGGCGAGCGGGTCGCGGTGCTCGGCTCGAACGGATCGGGGAAGAGCCACTTCCTACGGTTGCTGGGAGAAAGCCTCGGCGGAGCTGAGAAGTCCTCGGTGAACCACACCGGCGTGTGCCGGCTCGGTGCGCGCGTGGTGCCGGGGCTGTTCGCGCAGACGCACGACCATCCCGAACTGGTCGGGCAGACCCTCGTCGACATCCTGTGGCGTGGCGAGGGCAACCGGCGTGGCCTCGACCGTGGCAAGGCGATAGCGGCGCTGCGCCGGTACGAGCTGCACAGCCAGGCCGACCAGACGTTCGGCACGCTCTCCGGCGGTCAGCAGGCCCGGTTCCAGATCCTGCTGCTGGAACTCGACGGCTGCACGCTGCTGCTGCTCGACGAGCCCACGGACAACCTCGACCTGCACTCCGCCGAGGCACTGGAGGACGGGCTCGAAGGCTTCGACGGGACGGTGGTCGCAGTGACCCACGATCGCTGGTTCGCCCGGGGCTTCGACCGGTTCATGGTGTTCGCCGAGGACGGTCAGGTGCAGGAGACGGACGGCCCGGTGTGGGATGCCGCCCGGGTGGCCCGCACCCGCTGACGCCGGTGCCGTGGTGCGGCCGCTGCGACCGCACCACGGCGAGCGTCACTTCCGGGCGGACAGCCGCTCGTGGACGATGTTGAGCAGGTCGTTGTCGCACGCCAGCATCGTGGGATCGCGGTTGACGACCCGCTTGCCGTCGAAGTACGAGCCGGTGGCGAACGTCACGTAGTGCCCGTACGGCTTCATCACGAACCACCAGGTGCCGGTCTGCGGGTCGCCGGCCTTGCCCTCAGCCGGGTTGTCGTGCCGGCGCGGGACGAAGCTGCCGAGCGTGCCGTCGCGCATGCCGTCCACGACCCGCTCCGCCGATCGGGTGTCGGGCATGTTCAGGATGCCGAACGTGACCACGCAGCCCTTCTTCTCGTTGGCGGCCGTGATGCTCACCGCCTGGGTGCACCCCAACCCGTTCACCAGCGGACCGGCGTTCTTGTCGACGGCGCCGGCGCAGTCCGTCTCGGAGTCGTGGCCGGTCCTGGTGAACGTGCCGGTGCTGCCGCTGTACGTCGAGGAGCGCAGCTCGCTGACGGTGACCGGCGACGGATCGGTTTGGCGGGACAGCGTCTTGTCGTCGCTCCCGGTGGCGGGCCCGTCCGTCGCGGTCGGCGCCGGCTCGGACGGCGCGGCACTTGCCGAGGCGTCGTTGACGGGACGCGAGTTGCCGGCCGCGTTCTTGTCGCCGTCGGAGTCGCCGCTGAAGTAGGCCGCGCCGGCGATCCCACCACCTCCGCAGACCAGCAGGATGGCGGCGCCGGCCAGCAGCGCGATCAGGCCGCTCCTGCCCTTCTTCGGCGGGTGCGGGGGCTGGTGGTACTGGTTGCCGTACGGATCGTCCATCAGATGGGCGAGGGGCGCTGCGAACTGCTGGGTCGCAGCTGCGCCGTACGGCTCCGGGTACTCCGGCTGGCCGTACTGCTGCGGGTACTCGGGCTGGCCGTACTGCTGGGGGTACTCGGGCTGCTGCGGCTGGCCGTAGGGCTGCCCGTACGGCGCCTGCTCGTACTGCTGGGTCTGGCCGTACTGCTGCGGATACTCCGGCTGGCTGTACTGGGGCTGGCCGGGGTATTGCTGGGGCTGCTCGTACTGGGGTTGGCCGCCGTACTGGGGCTGGCCGGGGTACTGCTGGGGGTGCTCGTACTGGGGTTGGCCGCCGTACTGGGGCTGGCCGTAGGCGGGCTCCTCGGGCGTGGGCGGCTGCTCCCAGCCGGGCCGGCCTGGATCGTTCGTCATGTGGCCGAGCGTATCGATCTGTGGCCTGGGCGGATCCCCCGAACGTGCCGCTCTCGGCGGTGGTCGGTGGCAGGTGGTCGTCATACCGGGAGATGTCGGGCGGGCCCGCCAGGATCAGGGGGCCGTTTTGACCCTCACTGAGCTGGCCGGGTATCGTGGACCGCTGTTGCGTGGTGCGTCGAGACGGACGTGCCCCACCGCCGGTTAAAGTCCAGCGGTTCCCGCTGCATTGACGAGACAAAGGTAGTCCTGTGCGCACGTTCAGCCCGAAGCAGGGAGACGTCCAGCGTCAGTGGCACGTCATTGACGCCACCGATGTTGTGCTCGGTCGCCTCGCGACCCACACCGCCACGCTCCTGCGTGGCAAGCACAAGCCGATCTTCGCGCCGCACGTGGACACGGGTGACTTCGTCGTCATCGTCAACGCCGGCAAGGTCGCCCTGACCGGCAACAAGCGTGAGACCAAGATCGCGTACCGCCACTCGGGTTACCCGGGCGGCCTCAAGCGCGTCCGCTACGGCGAGCTCCTCGCGACCCGCCCGGAGCGCGCGATCGAGCTGGCTGTCAAGGGCATGCTCCCCAAGAACACCCTCGGTCGGCAGATGCTGACGAAGCTGAAGGTGTACGCGGGCCCGGAGCACCCCCACGCCGCTCAGCAGCCCGCCCCGTTCGAGATCACCCAGGTCGCGCAGTAGCGCACGTCAGGTATTAGGAGAGCGCAAGCGTGACCACCATCGCAGAGAAGCCCATCCAGACCGTCGGTCGCCGCAAGGAGGCGATCGTCCGCGTTCGCCTCGTGCCGGGCACCGGCCAGTTCAAGCTGAACGGTCGCACCATCGAGGAGTACTTCCCGAACAAGGTGCACCAGCAGCTCATCCGTGAGCCGTTCGTCACGCTGGAGAAGGTCGAGCAGTACGACGTGCTCGCCACGCTCAAGGGTGGCGGGATCACCGGTCAGGCCGGTGCGCTGCGGCTCGCGATCGCGCGTGCGCTCATCGAGCTGGAGCCCGAGGACCGCCCGCCGCTGAAGAAGGCCGGCTTCCTCACCCGTGACCCCCGGGTCAAGGAGCGGAAGAAGTACGGCCTCAAGAAGGCCCGCAAGGCGCCTCAGTACAGCAAGCGCTGATGCCGCTGCACCGCCAGCACAACGACACCACCGACAGGCGGCCCTGCATTCCCCGCTCCCGGCCGCTCGGGCGCTAATGGGCCGCCTGTTCGGCACCGACGGCGTCCGCGGGCTCGCCAACGGCGACCTCACCCCGGAACTCGCGATGGCGATCTCGGTGGCCGCGGCGCACGTCCTCATCGGCGTGGAGGGGCACCGCCCGCTCGCGGTCGTCGGCCGTGATCCGCGCGCCAGCGGCGAGATGCTGGAGGCCGCCGTCTGCGCGGGCCTCGCCAGCGCTGGCGCCGACGTGGTCCGCGTGGGCATCCTGCCCACGCCGGCGGTCGCGTTCCTGGTCGGCGAGCTGGGCGCCGACCTCGGCGTGATGCTCTCGGCCAGCCACAACCCGATGCCGGACAACGGCGTCAAGCTGTTCGCACGCGGCGGTCACAAGCTCCCCGACGAGATCGAGGACGAGATCGAGTCCGCCATCGAGGCCAACGCGGCCCGCGAGTGGACGCGGCCGGTCGGCGAGGGCGTCGGGCGCATCCGTGACCTCGCCGACGGCAACGAGCGGTACCTCGCCCACCTGCTCGCCAGCCTGCCGCACCGCTTCGACGGGCTGCGGGTCGTCGTGGACTGCGCGCATGGCGCCGCATCGGCCGTCGCGCCGGAGCTGTACCGGCGGGCAGGCGCCGAGGTCATCGCGATCGGCGCCGAGCCGGACGGGCTGAACATCAATGACGGCGTCGGCTCCACGCACCTCGCCCCGCTGCGGGAGGCCGTCGTCGCGCACGGCGCCGACCTGGGCGTGGCTCACGATGGCGACGCCGACCGCTGCCTCGCCATCGCGGCCGACGGGTCCGTGGTGGACGGCGATCAGATCATGGCCGTCCTCGCGCTGGCCATGAAGGACGCCGGCACGCTGACCGAGAACACGCTCGTCGCCACCGTGATGAGCAACCTCGGGCTGCGGCTGGCGATGCGCGCGCACGGCGTCGAGCTGCTCACCACCGGCGTCGGCGACCGGTACGTACTGGAGGCCCTGCGCGAGCGCAACCTCTCCCTCGGCGGCGAGCAGAGCGGCCACGTCGTGATGCCCGCCTACGCCACCACCGGCGACGGGCTCCTGACGGCGCTGCACCTGATGTCCCGGATCGCCGCGACGGGCACACCGTTCGGCGAGCTGGCCGCGGTCGTCACCCGGCTGCCGCAGGTGCTGGTCAACGTCAAGGTGGCTGACAAGGCCGCGGTTGCCGCGTCCCACGACGTCGCGGCCGCCGTGGCCGCAGGCGAGGCCGAGCTTGGCGAGACCGGACGGGTGCTGTTGCGTCCCTCCGGTACCGAGCAGCTGGTCCGCGTGATGGTCGAAGCGCCGACCCAGGAGTTGGCCGACACCATCGCCCACCAGATCGCGAAGGTTGTCGCGGACGCGTCGTAGTGGCTGCGTCCTAGTGGCCACGTCGTAGTGGCCGCGGCAGCCGCCGGAACAAAACGGACTTGCGGGGTATTCGGGGCTACCGGTGCCCGTTGTAGGCACGGGAGTCCCGCAAGTCCGGTTCGGGCGACGGCGGGCAAGTCCGGTTCGGGTGACGGCGAGCAGGTGGCGGGGGCGGTAGGGGTCGCGGTGACGACCACGCCGGCTGGCAACGGGGGCTGACGACCACGCCGGCCGGACGGTCGGCGCCAGCCTGCCCGTCGTAATGAAAAGGGATTTTCTGCTCTTACCAGCCTTGCGGCGGCCGCGGGGACGGGGTGCTCAAGGCACTCGGCTACCCTCGGAAACCATGTGTGGCATCGTCGGATATGTAGGTCCCCAGCGCGCCGTCGACGTGGTTGTCGATGGGCTGCGGCGGCTCGAGTACCGCGGGTACGACTCCGCGGGCGTCGCCATCGTCGCGGGCGGCAAGCTCGCTACCGAGAAGCGCGCCGGAAAGCTGGTGAACCTGACCGACGCGATCGCCCTGGACGGGATCTCCGACGGCAGCACCGGCATCGGGCATACCCGCTGGGCCACCCACGGCGCGCCGAACGACCGGAACGCCCACCCGCACCTCTCCGCCGACGGCAGCATCGCGGTGATCCACAACGGGATCATCGAGAACTTCGCCGCGCTCCGCCGGGAGCTGGAGGACCGCGGCATCGAGTTCCGCTCGGACACCGACACGGAGTCGGTCGCGCACCTGCTCGCGGACGCGTACCACGGGCTGCCGGACTCGACGCCGGGCCGGCTCGCCGAGGCGATGCGCCAGGTGTGCCGGCGGCTCGACGGCGCGTTCACGCTGCTCGCGGTACACCGGGACGTGCCGGACGTCGTGGTCGGTGCCCGCCGCAACTCGCCGCTCGTGGCTGGCCGGGGCCAGGGCGAGAACTTCCTCGCCAGCGACGTGTCGGCGTTCATCGCGCACACCCGCGAGGCCGTCGAGCTGGGCCAGGACCAGGTCGTGCAGGTCACCCCAGACGCGATCACGATCACCGACTTCTTCGGGAACGAGGTCGCGGCCAAGGACTACCACGTCGACTGGGACGTCAGCGCCGCCGAGAAGGGCGGCTACGAGTACTTCATGCTCAAGGAGATCGCCGAGCAGCCGCAGGCCGTCGCCGATACCCTGCGCGGCCGCCTCACCGAGCACGGCGAGATCTCGCTGGACGAGGTGCGCCTCTCCGACCAGGACCTCCGCGACATCGACAAGGTCTTCGTCATCGGCTGTGGCACGTCGTACAACGCCGGGCTGATCGCCAAGTACGCCATCGAGCACTGGACCCGGATCCCGGTCGAGGTCGAGCTGGCCAGCGAGTTCCGCTACCGAGACCCGGTGCTGGACCGTTCCACGCTGGTCGTCGTCATCTCGCAGTCCGGCGAGACGATGGACACGATCATGGCGCTGCGGCACGCCAAGGAGCAGAAGGCCCGCGTGCTGGCGATCTGCAACACCAACGGATCGACGATCCCGCGCGAGTCCGACGCCGTGCTGTACACCCGTGGCGGGCCCGAGGTGGCGGTCGCGTCGACGAAGGCATTCCTCACCCAGATCGCCGCCGCGTACCTGCTCGGCCTGCACCTCGCCCAGGTGCGCGGCATCAAGTACGCGGACGAGGTGGCCGCGATCGTCCACCAGCTCGACGCCATTCCGGACCGCGTGGCGGAGGTGCTGGAGACGATGGAGCCGGTGCGGAAGCTGGCGCGTGACCTCGCGTCCGCCCAGCAGGTGCTGTTCCTCGGCCGGCACGTCGGGTACCCGGTGGCCCTGGAAGGCGCCCTCAAGCTCAAGGAGCTGGCGTACATGCACGCCGAGGGCTTCGCCGCCGGTGAGCTGAAGCACGGCCCGATCTCGCTGATCGAGGACGGCACGCCCGTGGTCGTAACGGTGCCGTCGCCGCGCGGGCGGGCGATCCTGCACGACAAGATCGTCTCCAACATCCAGGAGGTCCGGGCGCGCGGTGCCCGCACCATCGTCATCGCCGAGGAGGGCGACGACGTGGTGGTGCCCTACGCCGACCACCTGATCCGGGTGCCGCACGTGCCGACCCTGCTGGCTCCGCTGGTGACGACCGTGCCGCTGCAGGTGCTGGCGTGCGAGATCGCGGCGGCGCGGGGTCACGACGTGGACCAGCCGCGGAACCTGGCGAAGTCGGTGACGGTCGAGTAAGGCGGGGGTTCCTCCGGGGGATTGCGGTCCTGCGCGGGGTGGCGTGTACTGCGGGATGGTGCTCGAACCGCTCGCGTCAAGGAGGACGCCATGACGACGTTCGTGCAGATCATCGACTTCGAGACCGACAAGGCCAGCGAGATGAGTGCCCTCATGGACGAGTGGCTCTCGGCTACCGAAGGCAAGCGAACAGCCACGTCCGAGATGCTCATGCACGACCGGGAGAACCCGCGGCACTACGTCGAGATGGTGGAATTCCCCTCCTACGAGGACGCCATGCGCAACAACGACATGCCGGAGACGCAGCGGTTCGCCGAGCGCATGCGGGCGTTGTGCAGCAGCGGCCCGAGCTTCGTCAACCTGGACCTGGAGCGCCGGGAGAACTGAGCGTCCCGCGCCTTCTTCTTGATGAAGGTGCCCTTCATACGGCTATGGCCGGATGAAGGTGCCTTTCATCAAGAGGGCGGCGCCGTCACAGGCTGAACCCACCGTCGGAGTTGAGTACCTGGCCGGTCACCCAGCGGCCGTCGTCGCTGACCAGCCACGCCACTAGCCGGGCTGCGTCGTCCGGGTCGCCCCAGCGGCCGAACGGCATCCTCCGCTGGGCCTCCTCGCGCTGTTCCGGGGCGGCCCAGCCGGTGTCGGTCGGCCCGGGATTGACCGTGTTGACGGTGATCCCGCGCCGCGCCAGCGGCTCGGCCAGGCTCGCGGTGATCTGGGCGAGCGCGCCCTTGCTGGCGGCGTACGGGAGCTCGTCGGCCATCGGGCCGTTGCCCTGGCCGGAGGTGAACAGCACCACGCGCCCGCCTTCGCGCGTGTCGTCGTGCTGCGCCGCGTACGCCTGGACCAGCAGCAGCGTGGCGCGCGTGTTCACAGCGTAGGCGAGGTCGATCTCCTCGGCGGTGATCCTCTCCAACGGCATCCACGGGGTGGAGCGGGCGTGGTTGGCGACCAGGATGTCCAGCTGGCCCGCGCCGCGCACCAGGGCGGCCGGGGCTTGCGGATCGGCGAAGTCAGCCTCGATCAGCTCGACGCGGCGGCCGAGTTCGCTGAGTTCGTGTGCCAGGGCCTCGGGGCCGCCCTCGTCGGCGCCCCACGGCTGGTCGGCGTCGTGCGGTGACCAGGTGTGCAGGACGAGGTCGGCACCGGCCTGGGCGAGCCGGCGGGCGATGGCGGCGCCGATGCCGGCCCGCCGGCTGGCTCCGGTGACGAGCGCGGTACGGCCGGCGAGATTCATACGGCCAGTCTGGCCGGGCGTTCGGGACGGCGGCTTCGATCTCGGCTCGCGCACCAGCCAAGGTGTTAGCCGCTTGGGCCGCGACACGCTGGCGTGTCATGGACGGAACCGCGAACACCTGAGCGCTGGCGGTTCGTGCCAAGGTAGAGCCCGTGATCGTGAGCGTGGGAATCGACGTGGTCCTGGTGGAGCGGTTCGCGGCGGCGCTGGCGCGTACCCCGCTCCTGTCCGAGCGCCTTTTCACCGAGGCGGAGCGGCGAACCGCGTCGGGAAATCCACGCTCGCCCGAGTCGCTCGCGGCACGGTTCGCCGCGAAGGAGGCGGTGGCGAAGGCCCTGGGCGCGCCTGGCGGGCTCGCGTGGCATGACTGCGAGATCGTCCCCGACGGCGACGGCCGGCCGTGGCTCACCGTCGCCGGCACGGTCGCCGACGCCGCCACCGAGCGCGGCATCAACCGCTGGCACCTGTCGCTCTCGCACGATGGCGGGATCGCTTCGGCCATGGTCGTGGCGGAGTCATGACCGGCTGGGAGCATGGCGCGTGGCCGGTTGCTGCCGTACGGGCGGCTGAAGAGGCGCTGATGGCGCGGTTGCCCGACGGTGTGCTGATGCAGCGTGCGGCGGCTGGTCTCGCCCGTCGCTGCACCGAGCTGCTGCGCGGCAGGGGCGGCGTGTACGGATGCGAGGTCGTGCTGCTGGTCGGCGCCGGGAACAACGGTGGCGACGCGCTGTTCGCCGGAGCGGCGCTGGCCCGGCGCGGTGCGCGGGTGGACGCGATCACCGTCCGCGGCGGTCATGCGGGTGGGCTCGCCGCGCTGCGGGCCGCCGGTGGCCACGTGCACGCGGCCGGGTATGGCGAGGACAACCGCCGGATCGCCTCCGCCGACCTGATCGTGGACGGGCTGGTCGGTATCGGCGGCAGCGGCGGACTGCGGGTCGAGGCGGCGGCGCTGGCGCAGGCCACGGCTCTGGCGCGGGCGGCTGGCGCGATCGTCGTCGCGGTGGACGTGCCGAGCGGAGGGGACGCCGAAACGGGCGCGGTACCCGGTGACGCGGTGAGCGCGGACGTCACCGTCACGTTCGGCTGCTTCAAGCCCGGGCTGCTCGTCGGCGAGGGCGCCCGGCACGCCGGCCTGGTCGAGGTGGTCGACATCGGGCTGGAGCTGCCGCCGCCCACGATCACGGTGGTGACGCTGGAGGAGGTCGCGCTGCGGTGGCCCCGCCCCGGCCCGGCTGATGACAAGTACACCCGGGGCGTGGTCGGGATCGCCGCCGGTTCCACGGCGTACCCGGGCGCGGCGGTGCTCGCGGTCGGCGGCGCGCTCGCCGGCCCGGCAGGCCTGGTGCGCTACGCCGGCCCGGTGGCGGACGCGGTGCGCGCGCGGTATCCCGAGGCCGTCTGCGCCGAGCGGGTCGGCGACGCCGGACGCGTGCAGGCGTGGGTGGTCGGTTCCGGGCTCGGTACCGGCGCGGATGCCATGCAGGTGGTGCACGACATCCTCGCCACGGACCTGCCGGTACTGCTCGACGCCGATGCGATCACGCTCGTGGCCGACCACCCCGAGTGGCTGCGCGACCGCGGCGCCGCCACCCTGCTCACCCCCCACGACCGGGAGTTCGCCCGGCTCGCCGGCGAGATTGGCGACGACCGGATCGACGCCGCCCGCCGCGCCGCCGACGAGTTCGAGGTCACGATCCTGCTCAAGGGCGACCGGACGATCGTCGCCGCTCCCGGATCAGTGCACGTCAACCCTGCCGGCACACCTGCGCTCGCTACTGCGGGCAGCGGTGACGTGCTCGCCGGGCTGGCGGGATCGCTGCTCGCCGCCGGGCTGCCGGGGCACACCGCCGGGGCATCCGCCGCGTTCGTGCACGGGCTGGCTGGGCGGTACGCGGCGGAGGACGGGCCAGTGACGGCAAGCGTGGTGGTGGCGGCGCTACGGGAGGCCGTGGGGACCGTGCTCGACGCCTGACCCAGCGTGGTGCCCCGCCCGCTCCCGCCCGCCGCGCAACGGTTGTCCACAGGCGTCCGGCGGCGCGTGGGCAGAGCCTGAGACACTGGTAGGCATGCTGCAAGCGGAGGCTCTCGTCGATCTGGACGCGATCCGTGCCAATACGGCGCGGTTGGCGTCCGGCACGGCCGCGGGCGTGATGGCGGTGGTCAAAGCCGACGGGTACGGGCATGGGTTGCTCCCGTCGGCCCGGGCGGCGCTCGACGGCGGTGCGAGCTGGCTCGGCGTCTGCACGCTCGACGAGGCGTTGGCGTTGCGGGCTGACGGCATCTCGGCGCCGATCCTGGCCTGGCTGCTCGCACCCGGGCTGCCGCTGCACCGGGCCGTCGCCGCCGACATCGACCTGTCCGCCGCGTCCATGCAGCTGCTGGAGGAGATCGCCGTCGCGGCGCGAGTGGCGAACCGCCAGGCCAGGGTCCACCTCAAGCTCGACACCGGGCTGAGTCGCAACGGCGCCACCGCCGGAGACTGGCCCGATCTGCTCACCGCTGCGGCCAAGGCCGAGGCCGACGGCACCATCGAGGTGGTCGGCGTGTGGAGCCAC
>Ga0210378_10000563_pt1 | contig 18943 bp, 16 predicted proteins | sample PLM1_60_b1redo_FD_155465 | JGI IMG/M metagenome (GOLD analysis project Ga0210378, IMG submission 155465) | Groundwater sediment microbial communities from an aquifer in East River, Colorado, USA - PLM1_60_b1 redo | ecosystem: Environmental > Terrestrial > Soil > Riparian zone | place: USA: East...
CACCCAGGGCGATCGGCCGAGCCACCCCGAGCTGCTCGACTGGCTGGCGACCGAGTTCCTCCGAGAGGGCACGCGCTTGAAGCCGATGCACAGGCTCATCGTGCTCTCGGCCACCTACCGGCAGTCCTCGCGCGACACGCCCGAGCTTCGCGACCGCGATCCCTACAACCGGCTGCTCGCGCGCGGGCCGCGCTTCCGCGTCGAGGCCGAGATGGTGCGCGACATCGCGCTGGCGGTCAGCGGCCTGCTCAGCGGCAAGGTCGGCGGTCCCAGCGTCTTCCCGTTCCAGCCCGAGGGCATCTGGGACAACCCGTACAGCGACGACTACTGGCGGATGAGCGAGGGTGAAGACCGCTACCGGCGCGCCCTCTACACGTTCAGCCGACGCACGGCGCCCTACCCCGGCCTGACCGTGTTCGACGCGCCCAGCCGCGAGTACTGCACCGCGCGGCGCGTGCGCACCAACACGCCGCTGCAGGCGCTCACCACGCTCAACGATCCGGTCTTCTTCGAGGCCGCGCGCGCCCTCGCCGCGCGCACGATCAAGGAGGCGCCGGCCCCCGCCGAGCAGCGGGCCGCCCACGCATTCCGGCTGTGCACCGCACGGCGGCCGGAGCCGCCGGAGCTGGCTCCGCTCGTGTCCTTCGAGGAGGCGCAGCTCGCGCGGTTCCGGGCCGATCCCGACGCGGCGCGGGCGGTGGCGGGGGCGCAGACCGGCGACGCCGCCGAGCTGGCCGCCTGGACCATGGTCGCCAACGTGCTGCTCAACCTCGACGAGACGCTGACGAAGGAGTGAGCAAGGTGAAGGACGAGCGCGGTCGCGAGCGGCTCAAGCACGTCACTCGCCGCCATTTCTTCCGGCAGACCGGCTTCGGGATCGGCGGCGCCGCCCTGGCGAACCTCCTGCGGGAGGACCTGTTCGTGCCTTCCGCCCGCGCGGCCGGGCCGCTCCAGCCGCGGGCGCCCCATTTCGCGCCCAAGGCGAAGAGCATCATCTATCTATTCATGGCGGGCGCGCCGTCGCAGGTCGACCTGCTCGACCACAAGCCGAAGCTCTCGGAGCTGAACGGCACGAACGCCCCCGAGGAGATCTTCAAGGGCGAGCGCTTCGCGTTCATCCGGGGCACGCCACGGCTGCTCGGCTCGCCGTACCGCTTCGCCCGCCACGGCCAGTCCGGCGCCGAGGTCTCCGAGCTGCTGCCGCGCCTGGCCACGATCGTCGACGACATCGCCATCCTGCGCTCGGTCCAGACGACCCAGTTCAACCACGCGCCGGCCCAGATCTTCATGAACACCGGCCACCAGATCGTCGGCCGGCCGAGCCTCGGGTCCTGGCTGACGTACGGCCTCGGCAGCGAGAGCGCCGACCTGCCCGGCTTCGTGGTCCTGCTCTCGGGCGAGAACCAGCCCGACGGGGGCAAGAGCTGCTGGGGCAGCGGCTTTCTTCCCTCCGTCTACCAGGGCGTGGAGTTCCGCTCCAAGGGCGATCCGGTCCTGTTCCTCCGCAACCCCGACGGCATGCGGCCCGAGGACCGGCGCTCGTCGCTCGACCTCGTCAACGAGCTGAACCGGAGGCATCTCGAAGAGCAAGGCGACCCCGAGATCCAGACCCGGATCGCGTCGTACGAGATGGCGTACCGCATGCAGACGAGCGTCCCGGAGCTGATGGACATCGGCAGGGAGCCCCCGGCCATGCACGAGCTGTACGGGACCGAGCCCGGCCAGCGCTCGTTCGCCAACAACTGCCTCCTCGCCCGGCGGCTCGTCGAACGCGGGGTGCGCTTCGTGCAGCTCTACCACCGGGGCTGGGACCACCACGGCACCAATCCTCGCGACGACATCGTGAACCGCCTCCCGTCGCTGTGCCGCGAGACCGACCAGGCCGCGGCCGCTCTGGTGAAGGACCTCAAGCAGCGCGGCCTGCTCGACACGACGCTCGTCGTCTGGGGCGGCGAGTTCGGCCGCACGCCGATGAACGAGGAGCGGAACGGCTCGAAGTTCCTCGGCCGCGACCATCACCCGCGCGCGTTCACGATCTGGCTCGCCGGCGGCGGCATCAAGCCGGGGATCACGTTCGGAAAGACGGACGAGCTCGGCTACAACGCGGTCGAGGATGCGGTCGACGTCCACGACGTGCACGCCACCGTCCTGCACCTGATGGGGATCGAGCACACCAAGCTGACGTACCGTTTCCAGGGCCGTGACTTCCGGCTCACGGACGTGAGCGGCGCGGTCATCGAACCGCTCATCGCCTAGGCACGCTCCACGGATCAGGACGGCGTCAGTGGCAGCGCTCCATCACACGCAACGTGATGTAGTCGCTCGTGGGCGACGCCCTCGAGCCGGGTGATCGCGCTCGATCCCGACACCGGCCGCGAGGTCTGGACGTTCGATCCGCAGGCCGGCAAGCCGGTGCGCGAGTTCAACGCACATCGCGGCGTCACGTACTGGGAGGCGGCGCCGGCGAGCGAGCGCGGGACCTGCGATCGACGCGTCCTCACGGGCACCGTGGACGGCCGGCTGTTCGCGCTCGACCCCGAGACGTGATCACCGGCTACGCGCAGCAGGAGTCGCCGGGCCGCGGGCCGTACGGCGACGTGCGCGCGTACGACGTGCGCAGCGGCCGCGAGGTCTGGCGCTTCCACAACGTGCCGCGTCCGGGCGAGCTGGGGAACGACACCTGGGAGGGCGAGTCGTGGCAGGACCGCATGGGCGCGAACGTCTGGTCGGTGATGAGCGTGGACGTCGAGCGCGGCATCATATACCTGCCGATCGGATCGCCGACCGCGGATTTCTACGGCGGCGACCGCAAGGGGATGAACCTGTTCGGCAACTCCCTGGTCGCGCTCGATGCGTCCACGGGCCGGCACCTCTGGCACTTCCAGATGGTCCATCACGACCTTTGGGATTACGACCTCCCGGCGCAGCCGGTGCTCTTCACGTTCCGCGCGGACGGCCGCGCGGTTCCCGCCGTCGCCCAGGTGACGAAGATGGGCTTCGTCTACGTGCTCGACGGCGTCACGGGCCAGCCGCTTTTCCCGGTCGAGGAGCGCCCGGTGCCGCCGAGCGAGGTGCCGGGCGAAGCGGCCTGGCCGACGCAACCCTTCCCGACGAAGCCGCCGCCGCTGTCACGCGTGAGTCTCACCCGCGAGGACCTGTCGCGCGTCACGCCCGAATCGGCGGATGTCTGCCGCGCGCTGTTCGACCGCTCCACCGGCGGCTCGATCTTCACCCCTACCGGCCTCAAGCCCACGATCTTCTTCCCGGGCCTGCACGGCGGCGGCGACTGGGGCGGCGGCGCGCTCGACCCCCAAACGGGCCTTTTCTACGTCGCCGCGAACGAGGACGGCGCGGTCGCGGAGATGCGGGCCACCTCGCCGGGATCGCCCCTGCCTTTCCGCTGGCAGCCGCGCGGCGAGGACCTGTGGTTCCGCGATGCCAACGGCTGGCCGTGCCAGGCGCCGCCGTGGGGCACGCTGAACGCGGTGGACCTGAGCCGCGGCGAGATCGCGTGGCGGGTGCCGCTCGGCGTGGTGGACGAGCTCGCGGCGCGCGGCGTAGCGAAGACCGGGGTGCAGAGCCTCGGGGGCGCGATCGCGACCGCGGGCGGGCTCGTCTTCATCGGCGCGACCGTGGATCATCGCTTCCGCGCGTTCGACGCGAAGACCGGCGAGGAGCTATGGTCGTACCGCCTGCCCGCGAGCGCGCACGCGAACCCGATGACCTTCAGCGGCCGCGACGGCCGGCAGTACGTGATGATCGCCGCGGGCGGCGGTGGCTTCTCGCGCGACCTGAGCCGGACGGTGTCGGACACGTTGCTGGCGTTCGCGCTGCCCGACTAGGCTACCGTGCAGCGAGCGAGAGGAGCACGCGCAGAGGATGAGGCCGCTGCTCGCGTTCATGCTCGTCGGGACCCGGAACGGTTGTCCGGCCGTCAGCCGCGCCTCTCCCGCGACGTGGCGCAGAGAGAACGCCCAATGAATCGATGTTCGCGCACGAACTTGTAATCGCCCGCGCGCCATGTGATTAAGGGGTTTTGCTGCTCTGCCAGGACAAGAAGGCGGAGGCCTCGCACGCCGCTTCGGCGCAGGCATGAAGCCTCTAGAATTGTGGCCATGGAGACGCCAAGGTTCCCTCATCATCTCGACTGCGAGGCGTTGACCGGCATCACGGTGGATCATCTGCCGCGCGATGGGTCGCTGGGGCGCGTCCGGCGGTATGCGAAGGGCCAGCACGTGTGGGAATCGGACGACGTTACCGATCGTATCTATTTCCTTCGACGGGGCCGCGTGGCGCTCATGACCGCCACGCCCGAGCATCGGCCGGTCCTCCTGCGCACGATCGAGGCGGGCCAGCCATTCGGCGAGTTGTGCCTGTGCACCACCCGAGCGCACACCCGGGGATCCACGGCCTCTGCCCTGGTCGCGTGTGAAGCGATCGAGATCAAGCTCGGACAATTCCTGGCGTACCTGCACAAGAACCGTGAGGCGCTCGACGCGTTGCTGTACACCTTCTGTTTGCGGCTGACCGACGCCGAGCATCGAGTCGAGGTGTTCGCGCATCGCGGGGCGGAGCAGCGGCTCGGTCGCTTGATGCTTCGTCTCGGCACATCGGGCGCGCGCGACGGCCACGTCGACCGCAGGGACACGGTGACGCTGTCGGTGAGTCACAACCAGCTGGCCCAGATGGCCGGCATGACCCGCTCACACGTCACGGTCACGATGGGACGGCTCCGCCATCGCGGGCTCGTGCAGTATCGGCGTGAAGGCCCGCTCCATGTCGACGTGCAGGCGCTCACCCTCTATCTCGGTCGCGTCGTGCGCGGCGAAGAGTAAGCGCGGTTCGGCGAGTCATCCCGATGCCGATGCTTGGAAGTGCGGACCTGCGTCAGGCCATCCAGCGCGCGTTGACGCAAGAAGCCGGAACCGATGCCGATGCGAAAGCGCTGGCGGCAGCGGCACTTCGCGTGTACGACACGCTCGCCGGCCAGTTGGCGCTGCTCATCGGCGAGGGAGGGGTCAGGGCGCTCACCGCCCGCAGCCTGCACCTGGTTCAACGAGACTTTCCGTGGCTCGCCGATGCCCAGGAACCCGACCCGTCCGAAGGACCGTTTGCGCAAGTCGGCTTCTGCTTGGAGCGACAGGAGCCAGCCGTCGCCACGGAAGCCGCCGCCGCGGCCCTGGCTACCCTTGGCGGATTGTTAGCAACGCTCGTCGGTGAGACGTTGACCATGCGCGTCTTGCGCGCCGCCTGGCCGAGCGCCCTTCCCGACGAGGCCCAGCAGGAGGCGCGAAACAGATGACCGACAAGGTGGCGATCCGCCTGCTACCAACCGGCGTGCCGGGCCTCGACGCGGTCCTGGGCGGGGGGGTGCCGGAGTTCTCCTTCAACCTCATCGCCGGTGCTCCGGGCTCCGGCAAGACCACGCTTGCGCAGCACATCATGTTTACTCTCGCCGAGCCGGCTCGTCCGGCCTTGTACTTCACCGTTCTGGGCGAGCCGCCGGTGAAGATGCTGCGCTATCAACAGCAGTTCACCTTCTTCGATGCGGCCAAGGTGAACAATTCCATTCGTTTCATCAACGTCGCCCAGGAAGTCCTCGCGGGTGGTCTGGGTCAGATCCTGAAACGAATCGTGCAAGAGGTGGAGGCGGCATCCCCGCGCATCGTGATCGTCGATTCCTTTCGAACCGCCGTCCGAATGGCCGAAAGAGAGCCTGCCGGCCCGCTCGAAATGCAACACTTCGTGCAGGAGCTCGGCATCCATCTGACCGGATGGGAGGCGACGACGTTCCTGGTCGGCGAATACCTGTCGGCCGAGACCGCGGAGAACCCCATCTTCACGGTGGCCGACGGACTACTGTGGCTGTCTCAGAGCGTCGATCGGAACTCGGTCGTTCGCAAAATGCAGGTGGTGAAGAGTCGCGGCCAGGCGTCGATCCCCGGTCTACACACGTTTCGAATTACCGGCGACGGCATACAGGTCTTTCCGCGCGTCATCGTCGGTCCCGAGGAGAAGCCGGAACCGGCGTCCCCTGGCGGCCGACGGCGGCCGCGACAACGTGTCTCGACCGGGATCAAGCCCCTGGATGAGATGCTGGGCGGGGGGATCCCGGCCGGATACTCGGCGCTCGTGGCTGGTCCGTCCGGTTCCGGCAAGACGATTCTGGCTACGGAATTCCTCGCCGAGGGCGCGCGCCGCGGCGAACCGGGCATCCTGGCAATCTTCGAGAAGCGCCCCCACGAGTACTCACAGATCGGTGCGAGGGGAAGGACGGTCGGTCGGCTGGTTGCCGACGACCAGATCACCATCATTCAGTCGCGGCCGCTCGACCTCTCAATCGACGAGACCCTGCATGAGCTGACAACGGCGATACTTCGTATCAACGCGCGCCGGCTCGTGATCGATTCACTGTCGGGATTCGAGCTCGCGTTGGCGCCCACGTTTCGCGAGGACTTTCGCGAATCGCTTTATCGTATGGTCGCGGCCCTGACGGGGCTGGGAGTCACGGTGATGATGACCGCGGAGCTCGAGGACAGCTACGTCGATCTGCGGTTCAGCCCGCACGGGACGGCATTTCTGACCGACGCGATCATCATGCAGCGGTACATCGAGCTCCAGGGCGAGTTGAAGCGCATCATGGCCGTCGTCAAAGTCCGCGGGAGCGCGCACCGGAAGGAGCTGCGGGCGTTCGAAATCACCGAGGACGGCATCGTCGTGGGTGAGCCGCTCGGCGGCTATGTGGGTCTGTTGACGGGTCAGCCGGAGGTCACCAAACAAACGAAACCTCGGGCCGACGGGCGGAGCCGGCGCCGGCGAGGACGTTGAGACGCCAGCCGTGAAACGGGACCGCATGGCCGCCCCGAAATCGCGCAGGAAATCGACCGTGGCCAAGCGGGAGAGCGACGTGGCCGCGCGCGAAGAGGCCGTGCTGACGCGTGAGGACGCGGCCCGTCTTCGGGAGGAAGTCATCCGCGCCCGGGAAGAGGCGACGCGGGTCAAATCGGAGCTCGAGCAGGTCATGCTCCAGATGCGCGAGGCGAACGAGCGCCTGGTCGTGGCAACGGTCAAGGCACAGACCATGTCTGAAAAGGCCGAAAAGGCCAATCGTCTCAAGGATGAATTCCTGGCCGCCGTCTCGCACGAACTGAGGACCCCGTTGAATGCCGTGCTCGGCTGGGCACGAATGCTGATATCGAAGGAGTTGAACCAGGAACGCGCCACTCACGGCATCGAGACGATCGAACGTAACGCCTCCGCGCTGGGGCACATCATCGATGACCTCCTCGACGTCTCACGGATCGTCGCGGGAACACTTCACCTCGTCCACTATCCTGTGGACCTGGCGGGCATTACACAGGCCGCGATCGACACCGTCAGGCCTCTCGCGGCGACAAAGAGCATCCAACTGCAATTCTCTTCCGATCCCTCGTCGACCGAAGTGGTGAGCGGCGATGCCGGCCGGCTTCAGCAGGTGGTCGTGAACCTGCTGTCGAACGCTATCAAGTTCACGCCCGAGAATGGGCGCGTTGACGTCTCCGTCAAGCGCGCCGGTCCCAACCTGGAACTTGCGGTCGAGGATACCGGCGAGGGGATCAGTCCCGACTTTCTCCCCCACGTGTTCGATCGCTTCCGGCAGGCTGACGGTGCCACGAGCCGGCGGCACACCGGGCTCGGTCTGGGACTCGCGATCGTGCGGCAGCTCGTCGAGTTGCACGGAGGGACCGTGAGCGCCGACAGCTCCGGGCCAGGGAAAGGCGCCAGATTCACGGTTCGTCTCCCGATCGTGACCTCGCCGCGTGTGAGAGAACTCCGGACACGCGCCGATGAGGGCCGGCCGGCCCCGCCGCTGGAGCGGCTCGATGGTCTCCACGTCCTGTTCGTCGAGGACAATGCCGACGGCCGCGAACTCATGTCGATGCTGATCGAACGGGCCGGCGCGAGGGTGACGGCGGTCGCGTCGGTCAGAGAGGCATTTCAGGCCCTCGAGTCGCTGCAGCCCGATGCGCTGGTCAGCGACATCGGCCTCCCGGATGAGGATGGCTACGCGCTGATTCGGCGGCTACGCAGCCGGGAAGCCGAGCGGGGCGGGTTTCTTCCCGCGGTGGCGCTGACGGGGTTTGTGCGCCCGGAAGACCGCGCGCGCGTCCTCGCGGCAGGGTATCAGCTACATGTTCCGAAGCCGATCGATCCGGTAGAATTGACCGCCGCGATCGCTGCCGTCGCGCGAGATCCACGGAGACGAGGATTGCCGCCACCTCCTGCGCGTTAGCTCCCATCCAGATCGAGCGCTTCGTGCGCCCGGCCCTGGCCGGTCGCAAGATCGAGGCCCTGGCCGGTCCCGGTGACCGTGAATTGACACGGGAACGAACTGCTTACCCCTCCACGGGCGCGAAGTGGAGGAGATCGGCCAGCGAGCCGGTCCGCTCCTCGCGGAAGACGGCCCGCACCGTCTGGTCGACGCGCAGCCGCCCGGGGTCCTTCTCCGAGAGGAAGTATTGGAAGGTATTGTCCGCACCCTCGAGCTTCACCATGCCGTAGCAGTACGGCACCGGGCGCGGGATCCCCGTGAAAGGGTCGAGGAAGGGGAAGGCAACCTGGGTGAAGGCAAGGAGGACGCCGCGCGGCGGCAGGGTGACGATCTCGTCCATGCCCCCGAAGCACCCGGTGCAGGCGATGCGGGGCGGGACGAGCGTGCGCGCGCAGCGGTGGCAGCGGCTGGCCAGGATGCGCCCGTCGCGCAGCCCGTGCAGGAAAACGCTCGCGTACCGGCCCGCCGCGTACCGGTAGCGCAGCTCCGGCGTGGCCCGCACCGCGATCTCGCTCATCTCGCCGCCCCCAGGACCATGACCTCGCTCCAGAACGAGCCGCCGAAGCCCGTGGCCAGCGCCAGGCGGGCGCCAGCCACCTGCCGTTCGCCGCCGGTGCCGCGCACCTGCATCGACGCCTCGGCCACGCGGATGAGGCCCGTGGCCCCGATCGGATTCGCGCACAGCACGCCTCCGGACGGATTCACCGGGATCTCCCCGTCCAGCCTCGTGGCCCCTTCCGCCCACATCCGGGCCGCTTCCCCGGGCCCGCACAAACCGAGCGCCTCCGCCCATTCGAACGCGGCCCAGGTGCAAGGCTCGTACATCTCGACCACGTCGAACTCGCGCCGCGGGTCGGCGACACCCGCCTGGCGGTACGCGTCCTCGGCGGCCAGCCGCAGCGTGTGAAGGTAGGACACCGCGCCCTCGGTGACGTCACCGATGTAGGTGTGGTTGTGTCGGGAGGATACGCCGCGTACCCAGGCCACACGCCCGTCGCCGGGTCGGCTGGTGAAGACCACGGCGCAGGCCCCGTCGGACGTGGGGCACATGTCCAGGTGGCGGATGGGAGTGGAGAGGACGGGGGAGGCCAGGACTTCCGCCACCGTGACCGGCTGGCGCAGGTGCGCGTGCGAGTTGCGGGCCGCGTTCTCGCGCGCTTGCACCACCACCAGCGCCGCGTCCTCCGCGCGCGTCCCGTGCTTGGCCTGGTACTGGCACGCCATGATGGCCAGGCCGCTCACCGCGCCGGCCAGGGTCGGGCGCTCGTAGATGGGGTCGAAGGCGGTGACGATGCCCGTGGTCGTCTCTCCTTCGGAGTCGGAGAGACGTTCCCAGCCCACGGCCATCACCGTGCGGAAGAGCCCACCGGCGACCAGGTAGTACGCGGCCTGGGCCAACGATGAGCCCGTGGTGCCTCCGGTGGCGACCTTGAGCTGCGGCTTGCCCGCGCCGCCCGTGCCCTCCACCGCCCACAGGTCCGAGAGGTGGATGCCCTCGAAGTGCTCCATGTTGCCGATCACGACGGCGTCGATGCCGTCGGGCTCGAGCCGCGCGTCCAGGAGGGCGGCCTGCACCGCCTCGTCGATCAGCTCCGGCGCGCTCACGTCCAGCCGGCGCGAGCGGTGCGCCGTCTGGCCGGCTCCCACGATGGCGACGGGGTCTCCCATGGCGCTCCCGGACCCTCAGGCCCTGGCCCTCTTTCTCAGGATCCACGCGCAGTGCGCCTGGCCCACGAAGCCGGTCATGCCGTGAGCGAGGCCGGTCTTCCCCTCGCCCCGCGCGAGCCGCTCGAAGACCTCGGCCACGCGTACGAGCCCGGTGGCAAAGCCGGGCTGCGCGCTCATGGCCCCGCCGGACGGGTTCCAGGCGGGACCGCCGGCTGCGGACAGTCCCAGGCCTTCCCGCCAGAGCAGTGTCTGCGCGCTGGAGGCGTCGTGCACCTCCACCACGTCCAGCTCGCGATCGGGGTCCCGGACACCCCCGCTGCGGTACGCCTCACGCGCGACCTGCGGCAGCACGCCCGGCTCGCCCAGGTCCCGATCCCCCAGCCCGTGCACGTCGGTGGCGAAGCCGAACCCGTCGAGCCACACGGCCTCACCGCGCACGGCCTCGGCGTCCGCGAGGAGGACGGCGCAGGCCCCGTCGGAATCGGGAGCGATCTCGTCCTCGTGCAGCGGGTCGGCGACGAGCACGTGCGCCGCCTGCCGCCGGTGGGCGTTGGGGTTCGTCGCGGCGGCGGCGGCCGACCGCGCGGCGACTTCGGCCAGCACCTCCGGGGCGAGTCCCCGACGATCGAGGAAGCAGCGGGCCTGGAGACCCAGGGCCGTGTGGTCGTCGATGCCCATGGGTCGCTGGAAGATGGGGTCGAAGGCGGCGTTGGCGATGAGCCGCGGGTTCCCCTCGGAGGCCTTGCCGTGGGCCACCACCAGGCAGGTGCGGTAGGCGCCGGAGGCGATGCGGGCCGCGGCGTAGACGAGCGCGAACGTCCCATCCATCGAAACCTTCGAGGCCGACTTTCCGGCGGCACCGACCGCGTCCTGCACGGCCATGTCCGAGATGGTGCGTCCGTCCCAGAAGTCGCTGGAGGCGGTGATGACCGTGTCGATGCGGTCGTGCGACCAGCCCGTCCGGGCCAGGAGGTCGGCGACGACCTCGAAGGCCAGCTCCGCATAGTTGACATCGTCCCGACGCTCCGCGTGCCGGGTCTGCGCGACGCCCACGATGGCCACGGGCCGCATCGGTACCGTCAGAGTGGACGGAAACCGTCCAGGTCGGTGATGTGACCGCGGCGGTTCTCGGCGAAAACGGCCCTCACGCGCAGGCCGCGGCGGACCGCCGTGGGCTCCACGCCCTGCAGGACGTGGAGGAGGGCGGTGTCGGCACCGTCGAGGCGGATGAGGGCCAGGACGGCCGGCGGCGAAGCGCGCCGCGAGACCGTCCAGGCCAGCACTTCGCCTTCGGGGCCGACGCCGATCTCTTCCTCGCAGGGGACGTGGCACGAGAGGCACCTCGCCCTGGGCGGCACGAAGACGCGTCGGCAGCGCGAACAGCGCAGGCCTATCAGGCGGCCCTCGTCGCGCAGGAGGGCGAGAAACCGGCCGCCCGCGCGGCCGGCCGGCCAACGATAGGGAATCCGGATCCGGCCCTCTACCAGGACCGGCGCCGCGTCATGAAGATCCATGGGGGTCCTCTCAGCCGGCCAGCGATTCGATCGCGCGCAACTCGTCGGCGCTGAGCGCCAGCTCGCGGCTGGCCAGGTCCAGCTTCATGTGCTCGGAGTCCGAGGTGCCGGTCAGCGGCAACATCCCGACCGACTGCGCGAAGCGGAACACGACCTGGGCCGGCGTCGCGCTTTTCTGGACGGCGATGTCGGCGATCACCCGGTGGTGCAGAGCCTCCGGGTTGGCGGTGAGCAGCGAGAAGCCCTGATAGACGATCGTTCGCGCCGTGCAGAACGATCGCACGTCGCGGTCCCACCCGTGCCGGGCGAAGCAGCGGTTCTGTACGAAATGGGGCGGCTCGGCGCCGGTCGCGAGCATCTGCTGGAGGTGCCGCAAGGAGACGTTGCTCACGCCGAGGAGCCGTGTGCGGCCGGCGTCGCGCTCCTTGACCATCGCGGCCCAGACCTCCGCGTCTTCGTCGGTCCAGCCGTGGCCCGAGGCGGGCCCGTGCAGCACGTAGCTGTCGACATAGTCCGTATCGAGATGCTCGAGCGAGCTGGACATCGACTGGGCGACCTGCGTGGAAAGGTCGGCCTTGGGATCGTAGGGCAGCCGGTGGTCCTGGCCGCGCTGGTCGGTGAACTTCGTCTGGAGGAACAGGTCGGCGCGTGTGACGACACCGGCACGGTAGACGGCGGCGAGTCCCTGCCCCACGCCGGCCTCGAAGTAGTGCCGATGCTGGTTGGCGGTGTCGATGCCTCGGAAGCCCATCCTGAGCGCGAGCTCGGTGAGGCTGGGCGTGCGCTCTTCCTTCCAGGCAGTGCCGTAAAGGAAATCGGGCAACGTCATCGGGTGAGAGCCAGCGTGAGGAGCGCCGCGCCCGACAGGGCCGCGACGGTACGCACGTAGTTCCATGCCGTCCACCGGGAGAGGTAGCGCGCCCACAGCCTGGCGCCGTCTGCGCTCGCCGGGTCGGCACGGGCGAGCGCCTCGTTGAGGGGCACGTTGGCGACGATCGTCAGGACGACCGTGCCTGCGAGGTAGAGCAGGCTGCCGACGAGGAGGTAGGCGGAGCCGGGTCTGCCCCAGCTCAGGAGCGAGATCACGGCCAGCAGGACGCACGCCGCCGCCGTCTCGAAGAGCACGGCGAGGAAGGGGAAGGGCGACTTGACCACCTTGAGGTTGATGGACTGCATCGCGGCAATGCCCTGAGCGGGCGGGAGGCGGCCAAGGGCGTCCATCACGAACGCGGAGAACGCGAAGAAGGCGCCGGCCATCAGTCCGCAGCCGAGCGCGGCGATGACGGTCAACGCGAAACGCAGCTCGTCGAGCATCATTCGACCTTCTCCCCGCGAACGCGGGCAGCATCGTGACGCAGCCCGCCGCAGCAGGTCAAGGGTCCGCGGGGAAATGGCGCGGCCGCGTCCGTCCAATTGGGCAGCGGGTCCTCGAGCGCCGCGACCCCTGGGTTCCTGCAACCGGCAACCACGAGAGGAGGCGTGCGTGAGGCTACAGGGTCTTCGACGGCCGCTCGCCCTCGTGACCGCCGCGGTGGTGGCTGTCAACGGATGCACGGCGTACCGCTGGAAGGTCGTCCCCCTCGAGCGGCTCGACGTGGCGGAACAGCGCCTGCTCACGCGGCGCGTCCGCCTTCAGACCGCGGAGGGCGTGATCGTCCTGGAAGTCCAGCGGGTGTCGCATCCCTACGTGGAGGGGCGCGCCGAGCCGGGGAGTGGTCCGGTCCAGGTGGACTTGAGGCGAGCGCGCGCGCTGGAGATTCCTCCGGACGCCACCGCCGCCAGCAGGGACGTCCGCGCCATAGCCGTCACGGAGGCGGCGCTCGCCGCCGAGGCGCTCGCCGGGCGCACCGTGACGCTCCAGATGGACTATCGCCTGCGTCTGACCGTGCAGCGCGTGGCGTGGCCGTGGATGTACGGCCACGTGCAGGACGGGAATGGATCGGTTGCCGTGGACCTTCGGCAGGTGACCGATGCTCGGATACGCGAGACGTACGTAGTCGGCACCGTCGGAAAAGCGGTATTGGGCGTGGCCGGCGTCCTGGCCCTCGTGTTCCTGCTCGTGGCCCTCACGAAGGAATCGTGCCCGATCGTGTACGTGGACCGCGGCCTCGGCTGGGAGCAGGTCGGCGAAGCCTACGCCGGCGCGGCCTTTCGCTCGATCCAGCGCGACGACCTGCTGCCCCTGGCCCCCCTCGACGATCAGCGCACGCTGCGTGTGCAACTGCGCAACGAGGCGCGTGAAACGCAGTACACCGACCGCGCGCAACTGGTCGTGGTGGACCACGACGACACATCACGCATGCTCTCCACGTTCGACGGCCAACTCGTAGCCGTGGGTTCCTCGCGGCCGCCCCTGCGCGCGGCCGACCTGCGCGGGCGGGACGTCGGTGCGCTCGTTGCCGACGAGGACGGACGGCCCTGGCAGGCCGACCTCGTCCAGGCCGCCTCCGAGCGCAGCGTGCCGCTGCGGGACGGAGTGATTGCGGAATTCGACGCGGTGCCGCCATCGCCCGTCCTCGAGATGGTCGGCGGAAACACGGACTGGCTCGATCTGGCCTTCGGACGGTTCTTCGCGGCGATGGGCGACCGGCTCCCCCGCTACCTGGCGACCGGGAACGACGCGGCCCGGGGCGCTCGCATCCGACGCTGGCGCGAGCGCGAGGGCGTCGACCTCGCGGTGGACGTCTGGCGCGAGGGCGCATGGCAACGCATCGCGGTCGTGCCCACGGTCGGGCCCGTCGCGATGCGACACGTAGCGGTCCCCATGCCGGCGGGCGCCGGACACCTGCGCGTCCGGTTGAGCGGCGGCCTCGGCTTCTGGCGTTTCGACCGCGTGGCGCTCTCCGCGGCGCTGCCGGAACGCCATAGCGTGGTCACGCTCACGCCGCGCGCCGCGCACGGAGCCGCCGGTCCGGACCAGCGCACGGCCCTGGCGGCGGCGGACGGCGTCTACGACGCGCTCGAGAACCTGGGCGACACGCTCGAGATGGACTTCGACCTTCCTCCGCGACCGCCCGGGACAAAGCGCTTCGCCTTCCTCTCCACGAACGGCTACTACAACGTGCACTTGCCGCTCCAACGCCAGTGGTTGCCGGGCACGTTGCGAGCGGTGCGGGACCGGCCCGGGTCTCTATCGCGGCTCGCCTTGGAGCTGGCGCGCGCGTACTCCGCCCCCGTGCCGGCCGCGCGGGCCGCGCGTGAGTGAGGCGACCGGGGGGGTCCCGCCCATGGTCTGGGGCTGGCACAAGGAGGCCGCGAGGGGCGCGCTCTGGGCCCGCATCGCCTGGCTGGCCTTGCGCCGCTGCCGTGGTCCGCGACGCACGCTGCGCGCCCTACGAGAGCTTGCCGCCTATCGGCGGCCCGACGAGCCACGGCCGCTCAAGTACGCACGGGCGGGAGGGCGCTACTTCTGGTCCTTCTACGCTCCTGGCTTTCCTTCGCGTGCCTTCGACCGCTTCGTCGGCCAGGAGCTGGAATGTGTGCTCGACCATCAGCGCCAGCCCCCCCTGCAGACGGCGATCGTGGCCATCACCAAGCGCTGCCCGCTTCGCTGCGACCATTGCTGCGAATGGGCCGCCCTCAACCGCGCGGAGACACTCCAGCCGGAGGATCTGGTCACGATCGTGAGGCGCCTGCAACACGAGGGCGTGACCCAGGTCTTCCTGAGCGGCGGCGAGCCCCTCCAGCGATTCGCCGACCTGGTCGCGCTCGCGGGCGCCGTGCGCCGCGGTTGCGACCTGTGGATCCTGACGTCCGGGTTCGGCCTCACGACCGATCGCGCGCGGGCGCTGCAGCGAGCGGGCCTCACCGGCGTGGCCCTGAGCCTGGACCACTGGGACCCAGCGGCCCACGACCGCCTGCGCGGGCTGACGGGCTCGCATGCCGCGCTCCTCGCCGCCTCCGCCGCCGCTCGCGGCGCCGGTCTGCTCGTCGCCCTCTCGTTGTGCCCCCGGCGTGAGCTCGTCGCCGACCACCATTTGGATCGCTACGCCGACGAAGCCCGGCGCCTGGGGGCCGGGTTCATCCAGATCCTGGAGCCACGGCCCGTGGGCCGTTATGCCGGCCTGGATATCGAGCTGAGCGCGCCGCAGATCGACATGCTCGAGCGCTTTCAGCGGCGGCTCAACCGGGAACCGTCGTGCCGGGAGCATCCCGCGGTTTCGTATGTGGCGGCGGCGCAGCGAAGGTCGCGCTGCATCGGCGCCGGCCAGCGCTACCTCTACGTGGACACCGACGGCGCGGTCCACGCGTGCCCTTTCTGCCGGGAGAGCGCGGGCTCCGCGCTGGCGCCCGATTTCGAAGGCGTGCTCGCCACGCTGCGAGACCGCGGTTGCCCGCAGGCAGCGTGCGGTCGCGAGGTGAGTCATGGCTGATCGTGTGCGGCCCTACCTTTTCTACGACGTGGTCGTCTCCATCTGCTCCACCTGCTACCGCAAGGTCGAGGGCAAGGTGCTCCTGCAGGACGGGCAGGTCCACATGCTCAAGCGGTGTCCGCAGCACGGTTCCGAGCGGGTGCTGCTCGCCGACGATGCCGAGTACTACCGGCGATGCCGCGAGGTGTTTCTCAAGCCGCCCGAGCAGGCGAACCGCTACAACACCCCCATCCGCTACGGGTGCCCCTATGACTGCGGCCTATGCCCCGACCACGAGCAGCACTCGTGCCTGACCCTCGTCGAGATATGCGACGCCTGCAACCTGGAGTGCCCGGTGTGCTACGCGGAGAGCGGTCCGAGCCGGCCGCACTACCGGACGCTCGCGCAGATCGAAGCCATGCTCGACGCAGTGGTGGCCAACGAGCGCGAGCCGGACGTGGTCCAGATCTCGGGCGGGGAGCCGACGCTGCACCCGCAGTTCTTCGAGGTGCTCGACGCCGCCCGCCGCCGGCCGATCCGGCACCTCATGGTCAATACCAACGGCATCCGGCTCGCCCGCGAGCGCGCCTTCGCGGAGCGGCTGGCCACCTATCGCCCCGCCTTCGACGTGTACCTGCAGTTCGATTCGCTGGAGCGGGAGGCGCTGATGCGGCTGCGCGGCGCGGACCTGCGCTCCGTGCGCCGGCAGGCCATCAACGCCTGCAACGAGCTGGACATCCCGACGAACCTCGTGTGCACCGTGGCGAAGGGTGTGAACGACCACGAGCTCGGGCGGATCGTGGACTACGCGCTCGAGCAGCCGTGCGTGCGTGGCGTGACCTTCCAGCCCGTGCAGGCGGCGGGCCGGATCGACGGCTACGATCCCGCGCGCGACCGCTTGACGCTCACCGAGGTCCGCCGCCGCATCCTGGAGCAGACCGCCGTCTTCAAGCCCGACGACATCCTCCCCGTGCCGTGCCATCCCGACAGCCTGGCCATGGCCTACGCGCTGAAGATTCCGGAGGGCCCGCTGGCGCTCACGGGCCTTTTGCCCGTGGACGTGCTCATCAACGGCGCCCGCAACACGATCAACCTCGCGCGGGAACCCGGCTTGCGCGACCACATCTTCCGCCTCTTCTCGACGAACCACTCGCCGCAGTCGCGCGCGGCCACGCTGCGCGAGCTGCTCTGCTGCCTGCCCAAGGTGGAGGCTCCGGAGAGCTGGACCTCGGCCAGCCTCTTCCGCGTGATCATCATGCAGTTCATCGACGCTTGGAGCTTCGACGTGCGCAGCATCAAGAAGACCTGCGTGCACATCGTGCATCCCGATGGACGGCTGATCCCCTTCGACACGTACAACCTCTTCTACCGGGATGGGCTGGAGCAGAGCCGTCTCGGTCCCCTCCGCGCGGAAGTGGAAGGACTGGGCCGCGCTCCCGGGGCCGCTCCCGGCAGCAAGGCCATCCCGCTGCGCGTTGTCTAAGCGTATAGCGCTCTCTTCCTAGGATCGAAACGGGGGGGGTTCGCAATGCCGACGATCGAAAAGACAAGCGCCTTCAAGCCGCTGACCTGTGGCAATCCCGAGTGCCGGGATGAGTTCCTTGCCGAGCTTCAGCTCACGATCGAGCCTATCCCGTCCGGTAAACCACATGCGTCGACGTCATTCCCGATCAGTTGCCCAACCTGCGAGACGAGCAGCGAGCATCCCGGAACGCCGGGAGTCAGGACGCGCTTCATCCGCCACTTCAGGTCGCTTCGGCCGCAAACTCATGATTCTTCATGGAGCCGGCGCTCGGGATTGAACCGAGGACCTGCTGATTACGAATCCGTGTTTTCGTGGTTCGTCCTGGAACGCCCTGCGACGTCCTGAAACCGCAACCCTCAGAAAACCCTTGCCGTTAGCGGTTGGAATGTGGTTCGATCGCTCTCGTGCGGTCCCGAGCAGTTTCGGTCGCGTTGTTACCCCGGTGTTACCCCGCGGGACTCGCTGATGCTCTTTCAGCGCGTCGGTGCTCGAGGCGTCGATGCCAACGGTGAAGCTGACCGCTCGCACGGTCGAAGCCGCACGTCCTCCCAGGTCCGGTCGCCTCGAACTCTTCGACGAAGACCTTCCAAGCTTCTGCATCCGCATCACCCCGAACGATCGGCGTACGGCTTGGGTCTTCTACCGTGTCGGTTCCCGATTGCGCCGTGCGACGCTCGGCACGCTTCCACCGCTGAGCCTCGCCGACGCTCGCCAACTCGCCCGCGAGGCGCTGCGAAACGCCGCGCTCGGACACGATCCCGCCTCAGCTAAACGCGAAGCTCGCGAGGCGCTGACTGCGACTGCGCTCGTCAAGGACTACATCGAGGCGGGCGCAGGCCGACGAAGCGCGGCGACGAACGGCGACTACTGCCGCACCCTCAAGGCCGTCGTTCGGGAGTCGCCCTTGGGTCAGCAGGCCGCCCAGCAGGTGGCTCGCGGTGAGCTCCGCGCCTTCCTTGAAGGAATCGCCCGCAAGACGCCGATCCGAGCCAATCGCGTACTGGCCCTGGTCCGTGCGGCGTTCCGTTGGGGTCTGCGCGAGGAGCTGATCGAGCGGGATCCCACTGCCGGCCTCCAACGGCTCCGTCCGGAGCGCCCGCGAGAACGCGTGGTCGCCGACGACGAGGTCAAGAAGCTCTGGGCGACCCTCGACGAGATCGCAGCCGGCACCAGCGACCCGGTCGTCGAGAACGGCAAGAAGGCTCCCCGCCTCGTCCTGGCGGGTGCGGTCAAGCTGCTGCTTCTCCTCGCCACCCGCCGCCGCGAGACCCTGAACATGCGCTGGTCGGACATCGACGAGCACGCGCAGACGTGGACTGTGCCGGGAATGTTCCGCAAAGGCGGCCGGACGCACGTCGTCCCTCTGCCTCCCCTTGCCCCTCGCATCCTTGCCGATCTGCGCCCGGTCAGCGGCGTGACTCCGTGGGGTGTTCGTCGGCAGGCGCGGTGCCTCCCTGGCGAGCAACCCCGCACGCTGGACCGAGTTCATCCGCAAGGCCTCCGGCCTCGACTTCACACTCCACGACCTCCGCCGGACGTGCGCCACTGGCTGTGCCCGCCTCGGCGCTTCGGA
>Ga0210378_10000564_pt1 | contig 18934 bp, 19 predicted proteins | sample PLM1_60_b1redo_FD_155465 | JGI IMG/M metagenome (GOLD analysis project Ga0210378, IMG submission 155465) | Groundwater sediment microbial communities from an aquifer in East River, Colorado, USA - PLM1_60_b1 redo | ecosystem: Environmental > Terrestrial > Soil > Riparian zone | place: USA: East...
GGCCGGGACCCGATGCTCGGCCGGTCCCGGCTGCCCGGCCGGTCCCGGCTGCCTGGTCGGTCCCGACTGCCTGGCCGGAGCGGTCTGTCCGGCCGGGACCCGATCCTCGGCCGGTCCCGGCTGCCTAGTCGGAGCCGGCTGCCCGGCCGGAGCGGTCTGTCCGGCCGGGACCCGATCCTCGGCCGGTCCCGGCTGCCTGGTCGGAGCCGGCTGCCCGGCCGGAGCAGTCTGTCCGGCCGGCACCCGATCCTCGGCCGATCCTCGGGTCGGAGCCGCCTGCCCGGCGGGGTCCGCCTGCCGGGTCGGGGCCGGCGGCGCGGCGAGGGCCGCCGCCTCCCGTCGGGTAGCGGCGTCGGACGCGGTCGACCCGGCGGGTGCGGCGGGTGCGGCGGAGGCGGGGGCGCCGGGGTCAGGGGCGCGGGTCACCGGGGCCAGCGCGCCACGGGTCGCGGCGAGCGCGGCCGACAGCACCGGCGTGAGGTCGGTGCCGAAGACGTCAGGGTCCACCGGGGACGGTCGCGGGCGGGTGGAGGTGCCGTCGGCGGCGCGCTCGACATCGGCCACGGCCACGGCGCCGCCGGGACCGGTGCCGGTCACCTCGCCGATCCGGACGCCCAGCTCGGCCGCCCGCCGCCGGGCCCCCGGCAGCGCCGGCACCGGACCCTTTCGCGACGGCGGCGTCGCCCGCACCTCCGGCCTCTCGGAGTCAACCGGCGTCGCCCCCAGGTCCCCCGAGGGTTCCTCGCCCGCTGCGGGCGCCGGGCCGGCGGCGGGCGCGGTGGCGGCGGGCTGGTCGAGGAGACCGCCGAGGAGGTCGTCGGCGTCGGTGCTGAGGAAGGCGAGCGGCTGTCCCACCGGGACGGTCGCCTGCGCGTCGGCGACGATGCGGACGAGCGTGCCGGCGACCGGCGACTCCACCTCCATGTCCACCTTGTCGGTGAGCACCTCGCAGACGACCTCGCCCGCCTGCACCGGGTCACCGGGCTGCTTGCGCCAGCCGACCACCTCGCCGGACTCCATCGTCATCGACATCTTCGGCATGACCAGCGGCACCTCGGGCATCACGACCCCCGCACGAGACCGCGGACGGCGACGACGACGTCGTCCACCTGGGGCACGCTCGCCCGCTCCAGCTGCGGTGAGTACGGGATCGGCGCATCCAGCCCGGCCAGCCGCACGACCGGCGCCCGCAGCGCGTAGAGCGCGTCCGACTCCGCGATCCGGGCGGCGATCTCGGCGGCGAAGCCGACGTGCCGCGGCGCCTCCTGCACCAGCACCACCCGCCCGGTCGCCGCGACCGCGTCCAGGACGGCGTCGCCGTCGAACGGGGACAGCGACCGCGGGTCGACCACCGTCATCTCGATGCCGTCCTCAGTGGACAGCCGGGCGGCCGCTTCCAGGGATCGCGACACCATCACGCCGGTGGCGACGACGGTCGCGTCGGCACCGGACCGGCGGACGGCCGCGACCCCGAGCGGCACCCGCCCGGACCCCTCCGGCACCGGCCCGGACTGTTTGTAGAGCAGTTTGTGCTCCAGCACCAGCACCGGGTTCGGGTCGTCGATGGCCGCCAGCAGCAGGCCCTTCGCGTCCGCCGGCGTCGCCGGCAGCACCACCCGCAACCCCGGCACGTGCGCGAACCACGCCTCCAGCGACTGCGAGTGCTGCCCGGCCGCGCCGGTCCCGGACCCGGACGGCGCCCGCAGCACCATCGGCACCTTCGCCGCCCCGCCGAGCATGAAGTGGATCTTCGCCGCCTGGTTGACGATCTGGTCCATCGCCTGGGCGGTGAAGTCGGAGAACTGGATCTCCACCACGGGCCGCATGCCGGTGAGCGCCGCGCCGACCGCGGCGCCGACGATGCCGAGCTCGGAGATCGGGGTGTCCCGCACCCGCTCGGGCCCGAAGCGCTCGTAGAGCCCGGTGGTGACCCCGAAGGCGCCGCCGTAGACGCCGATGTCCTCGCCGAGCAGGAAGACCCGCTCGTCCGCCTCCATCGCCTCGGCCAGCGCCTCCCGCACCGCCTCCGCGTACGTCAGCGTCCGCTCGCCCGTCCCCGCCTCCGCCTCGACCGCCACCGTCGCCGCGGTCACGGCCGGCTCCCGTCGGCTCCGCCGCCACGGCGGACTCCGGTCCGGCCGCCACGCCGGACGCCGGTCCGGCCGCCTTGGCAGGTTCCGGTCCGGCCGCCTTGGCAGGCGCGCCCCGCGCCGCGGGTCCCGGCGGAGGCCGGCCGCGGCCGGCAGCCGGTCACGGCGCACCTCCGGCGGACTCGGGTGCGGCGTAGACGGCGTCCAGCAGGCCGGCCGGGTCCGCCTCGGGCGCCGACTGCGCGTCCCGTACGGCGGTGCGGATCGCCTGCCGCGCCTCGGCCCGCACGCCGTCCACATCGGACTGCCCGAGCGTGCCGGCGTCGAGCACGGCCCGCTCGAACCGCGCCACCGGATCCTTCGCCCGCCAGTCGTCGACCTCCTGCCGGGACCGGTAGAGGTTCTTGTCGCTCTTGGAGTGACCCTTCCAGCGGTACGTCAGCGCCTCGACCAGCGTCGGCCCCTCCCCGGCCCGCGCCCGCGCCACCGCCGCGGCGACCGCGTCGTGCACCGCCTGCACGTCATTCCCGTCCACAGTGGAGCCCGGGATCCCGTACGCCGGCGCCCGGTCCGCCAGCCGCGCCACCCGGGTGGCGGACGTCGCCGCCATCGACATGCCGTACTGGTTGTTCTCGCAGCAGAAGACCACCGGCAGCTGCCAGATCGCGGCCAGGTTGAGCGCCTCGTGGAAGGCGCCCTCGTTGGTGGCGCCGTCGCCGAAGTACGCCAGCACCACCCGGTCGGTGCCGCGCAGCCGCTGGGTGAGTGCGGCGCCGACGGCGATCGGGATGCCGCCGGCGACGATCCCGTTGGCACCGAGGTTGCCGGTGGCCACGTCGGCGATGTGCATCGAGCCGCCCCGGCCGGAGCAGTAGCCGGTCTCCTTGGCCAGCAGCTCGGCCATCATCCGGGTCAGGTCGGCGCCCTTGGCGATGCAGTGCCCGTGCCCGCGGTGGGTCGACGTGATCATGTCGTCGGCGCGGAGCGCGAAACAGCCGCCGACCGCCGACGCCTCCTGCCCGATCGACAGGTGCATCGTGCCGTGCATCAGCCCGCGGGCGAACAGCTCGTCCACGGCCTCCTCGAAGAGCCGGATCCGCCACAGCGCGCCGAGCGTGCGCCGGGCCTGCTCCGGGTCGGCGGCGAGCTCGACCACCAGGCCTCCTCACATTTGTGCGTAAGTCCGCACACCTGCTCGGAACCGTGGTAGCACGTTGTCCGGCCGGTCGTCCAGCACCGGTTGCCGCGCACCGCCCCTGGTCCGCGGCGCCGGCACCGCCCTAAGGTCGCCGCAGGCGTCGAAAATGGGGGTGCCGCGATGACGGCCACCGGAGCCCGCGAGCTGGTCGGGATCGGCGTGTCCCCGGGTGCGGTCGTCGGACCGGTCGCGCGGTTCGTCCGGGCCGTCCCCGAGCCGCCACCCGCCGGACCGGCTCCGGCGGACCGGGAGGCGGAGGCCGCACGGCTCGCTGCCGCGCTGGACGCGACCGCGGTCGACCTCGAGCGGCGGGCCGAGGCCGCGGACGGTGCGGCCGCCGAGGTGCTCGGCGCGGCCGCGCTGATGGCGGGCGACCCCGGTCTCGCGGCGGAGGGGGCCGTAATGGTCGCCGCCGGCTCCCCGGCGCCGCGCGCGGTGTGGGACGCCTTCGGCGTCTACCGCGGCGTGCTGGAGGCGGCCGGCGGCTACCTCGGCGCCCGGGTGGCCGACCTCGACGACGTCCGGGACCGGGTCGTCGCGAGGCTGCTGGGCCAGCCGGTGCCCGGCCTGCCCGACCCGGGTCATCCGTACGTGCTGGTCGCCCGGGACCTGGCTCCGGCGGACACGGCGACGCTGCGGCCGGAGACCGTGCTCGCCATCGTCACCGCCGAGGGCGGTCCGACCTCGCACACCGCGATCCTCGCGGCCGCGCTCGGGATTCCCGCGGTGGTCGCCTGTCCCGGCGCGCTGGAGCTGGCCGAGGGCGCGACGGTCGCCGTCGACGGCGCCGCCGGGACGGTGGTCGTCGCGCCGGACCGGTCCACTGTGGATTCCGTACGGGCGGTGGCGGCGGCGCGGGCGGCCCGGGGCGGCGTCCCCGAGGGGGGCGGGCGAACGGCCGACGGGCATCCGGTCCAGCTGCTCGGCAACGTCGGGGACGCGGCCGGGATGGCGGCCGCAGTGGCCGCGGGCGCCGAGGGCGTCGGGCTGTTCCGCACCGAGTTCCTCTACCTCGACCGCGGCTCGGCGCCCGACCTGGCCGAGCAGCAGGCGGCGTACCGGGCGGTCTTCGAGCTGGCCGCCGGTCGCAAGGTGGTGCTGCGGACGCTGGACGCCGGAGCGGACAAGCCGCTGCCGTTCATGGGGTTCGAGCCGGAGCCGAACCCCGCCCTGGGCGTGCGGGGGCTGCGCACCCGGGTGCGGCGGCCGGAGGTGCTGGCCACCCAGCTGGACGCGGTCGCCGCCGCGGCGGCGGAGACCGGCGCCGACGTGTGGGTGATGGCACCGATGGTGTCCACCGCGGACGAGGCCGCCGAGTTCGCCGCCGAGGTGCACGGGCGGGGGCTGCCGATGGCCGGGATCATGGTCGAGGTGCCGGCGGTGGCGCTGACCGCCCGGGCCTGTCTGTCCGCTGTGGACTTCGCGTCGATCGGCACCAACGACCTGGCGCAGTACGCGCTGGCCGCCGACCGGCAGTCGGCCGCGCTGGCGGCGCTCACCAGCCCGTGGCAGCCGGGCCTGCTGCACCTGGTGGCACTGACCGCGGCGGCCGGTGCCGAGCTCGGCAAGCCGGTCGGGGTCTGCGGGGAGGCGGCCGGCGACCCGGCGCTGGCGGTGGTGCTGGTCGGCCTCGGGGTCGGCAGCCTGTCGATGACGCCGCGCGGGCTGGGTGACGTGGCCGCCGCGGTCGGGTCGGTCGACCTGGACACGGCGCGCCGGCTGGCCGCCATCGTGCTGGCGGCGCGCTCGGCCGAGGCGGCCCGCGCCGCGGTCCGGGGCGAGCTGCCGATCCTCGCCGACCTCGGCCGCTGAGAGCCGCCCCGCCCCGCCCGGCTCAGTCGGCGTGGCGGAGCAGCTCCACCAGCTCGTCCAGGGTGGCGTCGGCACCGTCCTCAGTGGACAGCATCACCTCGTCGCCGTGCGCCACGTTCAGCGTCAGCACGGCGAGGATGCTGCCCGCGTCGACCGGCTCCCCGTCCGGCTTGCGGATCGTCACCTTCGCGCCCGACTTCCCGACCGCACGGACGAAGAGCGCGGCCGGCCGGGCGTGCAACCCCACCGGCGACGCTACGGTGACTCGGCGTTCACCCACCGCGGACCTCCTCGGACGGCCGGCTGACCAGATCTTGTCTGTGGCCGGGGTCACATGCTACAAGTTCGTGAACAGAAGTGCGCAACCTCTCACGGATGTGACGATGCCCGCTCCGCGCGACGACGCCGACCTGGTGAAGGCGGCCCGCCTGTACTTCCAGGACGGCCTCAGCCAGCACGAGGTCGCGCGGGCGCTGGGCACCAGCCGGTCGAACGTCTCCCGGATGCTGGCCGCCGCCCGCGAGCGCGGCATCGTCCAGGTCCGGATCTTCGACCCGGCCGGCCGCGACAACCAGCTCGAGGAGCAGCTCGCGGAGCGCTTCGGGCTGGCCGAGGTGCGGGTCGCGACCGCGGACCCCGGGCAGCTCCCGCCGGCCAAGGTCGGCCAGCTCGGCGCGGCCTGGCTGCTGGACACGATCAGGGACGGCCAGACGGTGGCGCTGTCCTGGGGCACCGCGCTGCAGCAGCTGGTCTGGGCGACCACGACCGACCGGCCGCGGCAGGTCGAGCTGGTGCAGCTGGTCGGCGGGCTGTCCCCGGTCGCGCAGGCGACCACCGGCCAGGAGCTGGTCCGCGAGCTGGCCGCCCGGCTCGGCGCGACGTACCGCTACCTGCACGCCCCGGCGCTGCTGGAGACGCCGGCCGCCCGGGAGGCGCTGGCCGCCGAGCGGTCGATCGCCGCGGCGCTGGACGCGGCCCGCCGCGCGGACGTCGCGCTGGTCGGGATCGGCGCCGTCGGGGCCGGCTCCAGCGCGTACCTGGTGGACTCGCTGAACCTGACCGAGGCGGAGCGGCGGCGGTTCGAGGCCGGCCGGCCGGTGGGCGACGTGTGCGCCCGGTACTTCGACCTGGACGGCCGCCCGGTCGGCGGCCCGGTGGACGAGCGGGTGCTGGCGGTGACGCTGGCGGACCTGCGCCGCATCCCGACCGTGGTCGGCCTGGCCAGCGGTCGGGAGAAGGCGCCGGGGATCCTCGGCGCGTTGCGTGGCCGGGTGGTGGACGTGCTGGTGTGCGACGCCAGCGCGGCGCGGGCGGTGCTCGCGCTGGAGCGGGAGGAGACGCGCCGGTGAGCGCCTGGGCAGTGATCATTGTCGCGGTGGCGGTGGGCTGGGTGCTGCAGCTGGGGATGGCCTGGCGGCAGGCGCATCGGTTCAGCACCGCGGTGGCCGGGCTGCGCCGGCGGACCGGTGGCCGGGTCTCGGTCGGGATGGGCAGGCGCCGGCTGCGCAAGGCGTACGTGGCGCTGGCGAGCGACGGCACCACTGTCACCCGCGCACTGGTGCTGCGGGGGGTGACGACCTTCGCCGAGGCGCGGGAGGAGCCGGCCCTGGCCGGCCAGCGGGTGCGCGAGCTGGCCGAGGGCCGGGTCGAAGGGGAGCTGCCGGAGGCGGTGAGCGCGGCGGCCGTCCAGGCGGCGGCCTTCCTCACCGGCGCCCGGTCGGCGGCGGTCGGCACCGGTCGCCGTCGGATGTAGACGCATCGCGGTCCGGTACGGGGCGGAACGGCGGGAGAGGAGGGGTGCGGCGGGGCCCGTGACCACGGCTCCGGTGTGTCCACTTGGGAACGGGAACGAGACAGGGAGGTCCACGTGGGTGGAACACTGCTCACGGTCCTCGCCGGGGAGGCCCCAGCGCCGTCCGACCCCGGCGGGTTCAACGGGACGCTCGCCCGCTGGGCGGAGAACTTCATCGGCGTCTTCCAGCGCGGCGCCGAGACGTTCACCGGCCTGGTGGTCGGCATCATCCCGCTGCTCATCGTGCTGCTCACCGCGGTCAACGCGCTGATCAGGCTGATCGGCGTCGAGCGCATCGACAAGGTCGGGGAGCTGGCCGCCCGGCCCGGCCTGCAGTACCTGCCGGTCCGCTACCTGCTGCTGCCGGTGCTGGCGGTCTTCTTCCTCACCAACCCGATGGCGTACACCATGGGGCGCTTCCTGCCGGAGAACAAGAAGCCGGCGTTCTACGACTCGGCGGTCAGCTTCGTGCACCCGCCGCTCGGCATCTTCCCGCACGTCAACCCCGGCGAGTACTTCGTGTACGGCGGGATCGCGGCCGGCATCACCACGCTCGGCCTCGGTCTCGGTGACCTCGCCGTCCGCTACTTCTACGTCGGACTCATCGTGATCTTCATCCGCGGCATCGTCACGGAGGTCATCACGAACATCATGCTCCGCCGGCAGGCCCCGGCCTCCGACGAGGAGCCGAGCGAGGTGACCGCGTGATGGCGACCGCAGCTCCCGCCCGACGCAACCGGATGGACACCGTCAACGGCCTGCTCTCCCGGCTCGGCCGCAGCGTCGGCGGCGTCGTCGGCGCGCTCTACCAGGCCGGCCGGGACACCATCGACATGGTGATCCGCAACGTCCTGCCGTTCATCGCCTTCATCTCGTTCATCATCGGCGTGATCCTCGAGACCGGGATCGGCAACTGGATCGCCAACCGGCTGTCCGGGCTGGCCGACAGCCTGCCCGGCCTGCTCGCGATCTCGATCGTCTGCGCCATCCCGGTGATCTCGCCGCTGCTCGGCCCGGGCGCGGTCATCGCCCAGATCGTCGGCACCCTGCTCGGTGTCCAGATCGGACGCGGCGAGGTGCCCCCGCAGTACGCGCTGCCGGCGCTGTTCGCCATCAACCCGCAGGTCGGCTGCGACTTCATCCCGGTCGGTCTCGCGCTCGGCGAGGCGGAGCCGGAGACGGTGGAGATCGGCGTACCAGCCGTGCTCTTCTCCCGTCTGATAACCGGTCCGCTGGCGGTCGTCATCGCGTACTTCGCCAGCCTCGGTCTCTACAGCTAGGAGGAACAGGTGGCCGACAACGCCTACAAGTCCGTGACGATCGAGAAGGGACGGGGCGGCTGGGGTGGACCGCTGACCATCAAGCCCACCGCGGAGCGCAGGCTCATCTACTGCGTCACCGGCGGCGGCATCCACCCGGTCGCGGCCCGGATAGCGGAGCTGACCGGCGCGGAGGCGTTCGACGGCTTCAAGAGCTCGGCGCCGTTCGACAAGATCGCGGTCGCGGTCATCGACTGCGGCGGCACGGCCCGGGTCGGCGTCTACCCGATGAAGAAGGTGCCGACCGTGGACGTGCACGCGACCTCGCCTGCCGGGCCGCTCGCGATGTTCATCAAGGAGGAACTGTTCGTCTCCGGTGTCAAGCCGGAGAACGTGAAGGAGGCGTGAGGTGGCCGCCGCCGGCCAGCCGGCGGTGCGCTACGCCACGGTCGTGACGGCGGTCGGCGCGCTGGTGCCCGACTTCGTCGCCCAGGGCGTGCTGGTGTGGTTCGCCGAGGGCGCGCCGGAGGAGTTGCACGAGTTCTCGGTGCTGCACCGGCCCACCGTCGCCACCGGCGGGGTGGCGCCGGGCGACGAGGTCCGGCTGGACGACGCGGTGCTGCGGGTGCTGGCGGTCGGCGACGTGGCGAACGACAACCTGGTCAACCTCGGACACCTCGACCTGAAGGCGTCGGGGGAGACGGTGGCCGCGCTGCCCGGCGATGTCTGCGTGGAGAAGGCGCCGCTGCCGGAGGTCCGGCCGGGCAGCCGGCTGGAGATCGTCGCGGGGCCCGCGACCACGCCCACCGTCGCGGAGCCCGCGACCGAAGGCATCGTCGAGGGGAGGCGGCAGCGGTGAGCTACCGGGAGCGGCTCGGCAGGCGGATGGCGACGGCGGGCCGGCCGGTCCGGATCGGCCTGGCCGGCGCCGGCCAGATGGGCACCGGCCTGGTCGCCCAGGTGGAGCGGATGACCGGGATGGAGGTCGCCGCCATCGCCGACGTGCAGCCGGACCGGGCGGCGGCCGCCTTCGGCCGGGCCGGGGTCGCGGACGTGCTGTCCGGCAGCGACCCCGGCCGGCTGGGCGAGGCTGTCCACAGTGGACGGCGGGTGGCGGTGCCGGACGCGCGGCTGCTGTCCGCGCTGCCGGTCGACGTGGTGGTCGAGGCGACCGGCGTTCCCGAGGTCGGCGCCGAGGTCGCCTTCGGCGCGCTGCTGGCCGGCAAGGACGTCGTGCTGCTCAACGTCGAGTGCGACATCACGGTCGGCTACCTGCTCGCGGTGCTGGCCCGGCGCGGCGGTCAGGTCTACACCGTGGCTCGTGGCGACGAGCCGACCGAGACCAAGCGGCTGGTCGACTACGCCCGCGACCTGACCTTCGAGGTGGTCTGCGCCGGCAAGGGCAAGAACAACCCGATGGACCCGACGGCGACTCCGGCGTCGCTGGCAGCGGAGGCCGAACGCAAGCACATGAACCCGAAGATGCTGTGCTCCTTCGTCGACGGGTCCAAGGCGATGATCGAGATGGCCGCGCTGGCCAACGCCACCGGCCTCGAGGTCAGCAGGCGCGGGATGTACGGACCGCGCTCGACCGTGCCGCAGCTCGCCGAGGTCTTCCGGCCGCAGGCGGACGGCGGCGTGCTCGACCGGTCCGGGGTCGTCGACTACTGCACCGGGCCGGTCGCGCCGGGCGTCTTCGTCACCGTCCGGACGGACGACAGGACGGTCGCGGACGAGATGAGCTATCTCGGCATGGGGCCGGGGCCGTACTTCGCCCTCTACCGGCCGTACCACCTGGCCTCCCTGGAGGCGCCGCTGTCGGTGGCGGAGGCTGTGCTGGACCGGACCCCGAGCCTGCAGCCGGCGGCCTGGATGGCGGAGGTGTGCGCGGCGGCGAAGCGGCCGCTGCGGCCGGGCGACGTGCTCGACGGGATCGGTGGGACCACGGTCTACGGGATGATCGAGGCAGCGCCGGTCGCCACGAAGGAGGGCCTGGTCCCGATGGGGCTGCTCTCCGGCGCCCGGGTGCTGCGCGACCTGCCGCAGGGCGCGGTGCTCACCGCCGACGACGTCGAGGTCGACCGGTCCTCGACGATCGCGGTGCTGCGCAAGCTGCAGGACCGGCTGCTCGCCGGCGAGGCGGTCGACCTGGGGGCGTCGCGGGCCGCGTGACACCATCCCGCGCATGCGGGTGGGGATCGGGGTGGACGTGCACCCGGTGCGGGCCGGCCGGCCGTGCTGGCTGGCCGGCCTGCTGTGGTCCGGTGTGGACGGTTGCGCCGGCCACTCGGACGGTGACGTGGTGGCGCACGCGGCCTGCGACGCGCTGCTGTCGGCGGCCGGGCTCGGCGACCTCGGCTCGGCCTTCGGCAGCTCCGATCCCCGCTGGTCGGGCGCGTCCGGCGTGACGCTGCTGGCCGAGACGGTGCGGCGGCTGGCCGCGGCCGGGTGGGGGGTCGGCAACGTCGCCGTGCAGCTGATCGGCGAGACCCCGCGGGTCGGGCCACGCCGGGCGGAGGCGGAGGCCGCGCTGTCTGCCGCGGTCGGCGCGCCGGTCAGCCTGTCCGCGACGACGACCGACGGGCTCGGGCTCACCGGGCGCGGCGAGGGCCGCGCCGCGATCGCCACCGCCCTGGTCCTCCCCACCACCGCCGGGCCTTAGGGCATGTCCGATGGATCTTCGGCGGCGCGGGCCGACGCTCCATGCCCATGCCCGCGCCTCCGCGCGCGGGGCAGCCGACCGGCGGGGTCGTCAGGCGGGGATCCGCAGCGGCACCGGCCGGGCGGGGAGCGGCGTGACCGGCGACGCGGTGGCGGGCCGGTCGGCCGCGTCCATCGCCAGCAGCCGGTCCCGCAGCCGGGCCAGCGCGCGGCTGCGGGTGGTCCGGACGGTGATCTCGCTGATGGCCAGCAGGTCGGCGACCTCGGCGTCCGGCCGGTCCTCCAGCACGGTCAGCACGATCACCCGGCGCTGCCGGACGGTCAGCGTCCCGAGGGCCTCGACCAGCGTGATCCGGTCCAGCACGGTCTCGTCGGGCGCCGGGTGCGGCCGGTCGGGAAGCTCGGCGACCACCACCTCGTGCGAGGTACGCCGCCAGCGGCTCACGCACTCGTTGCCGACCGCCCGGCGCAGGTAGGCCCCCGGCGCCTCGACCTCGTCGGTGCTCCGGCCCCGCCGCAGCACGCGGACGACGACGTCGTGCACGACGTCCTCGGCGTCCGCCCCGCCGGCGCCGAGCCGGGAGCGGGCCGCGCGGACCAGGTCGCCCCGGTGCGCGTCCAGCACGTCCGCCCAACGGTCCGCGCCCGAAGCGCGGTGCTCCACCTCGGCCATCGCGGTCATGACGTCCTCCCCGGGGTACTGCCTCGCCGTGCCGCGTCGTCGCGGTCAAGGCCGACGCTGCTCCGGCATCCCGGTCCTGCGAAGGGGGGTAACCCCCCTCCCCGCGCGCGCTCGCGGGGGAGAGGGTCCGTTTCGTGGACCTGACCGTGGCGAGCCGGACCGGGGTGGACCGGGCGGCGAGCGACGACCGCTGGGTCGCCCTGGCCGGCGACCGCGCCGTGCTGCTCGCCGTGGCCGACGGGATGGGCGGCACGATCGGCGGCGGCGACGCGGCCACGGTCGCCCTCGCCGCCCTGGTCGACTCGCTGACCGCCGGCGTGGACCAGCCGCAGTTCGGCGTCGAGAGCCGGCGGTCGACGGCCGTCGCGGCGGCGCTGGCCGGCGCGGTCGCGGCCGCGCACGCCCGGGTCCGCTCGCTGGCCCCGGACGAGCTGCCGGTCCCGCTGCGGGGGGGCACCACGCTGACCGCCGTGGTCCTCACCGGCCGCCGGTTGCACCTGGCCCACGCGGGGGACTCGAGCTGCTGGCTGCTCCGGCGCGGCCGCCTGCGACGGCTGACCGAGGTGCACACGCACGCGGCTGCCCTGGTCGCGGCCGGGGCGGTGGAGCAGGGTTCGGCGGCCGAGCGGCGCCTCGGCGGCCTGCTCACCCGCTTCCTCGGCATGCCCGGCACCGTCTGTCCACAGGTGACGACCATCCGCGTACGGCCCGGCGACCGGGTCCTGGTCGCCACCGACGGGGTGACCCGCGGGCTGCCGGTGCCCGCGCTCGGCGAGCTGCTGTCCCGGCCCGGCCTCGGTGCCGCAGACCTGGTGGCGGCGGCGGCAGCGGCGGGCAGCCGGGACGACGCCACCGCGCTGCTCGCCGCCGTGGACACGGCCACGGCCGCTGGAAATACTCGGTATGGCGTCGAGGAAGCGGAGGTGCCGGTGCAATGAGCGGGACGGTGAGGGACGCGGCGCCCGCCGTCCGTACCGTCCCGCTGGAGCCGGGGGAGTCGGTCGGCGACCCGCCGGACTCGCGCTGGCGGGTGGTCCGGCACGTGGCCGACGGCGGCTTCTCGTCGGTGTACGAGGTGCGGCCGGCGACGTCCGAGACGGTCGACCGGCACGGCGGAGCGCCGCAGGCGCTGAAGTGCCTGTGGGGCACGCCGGCCGAGCTCACCGCGATCGGCAGCGAGGCGGCCAAGACGGCCGCGGTCGACGGGCACGTCGGCGTGCTGCGGCTGGTGACGTCGTTCCGCTTCGAGCGGGCCGAGGCGCCGCACCACCACGTCGGGCTGGTGCTGGAGCTGGCCGACGAGGACCTGCCCACCTTCGGCGCCCGGGTGGCGCCGGACGAGCGGGCCTGGGCGGCGGTCTTCGAGCAGGTCGCCGCCGGCCTGGAGCACATCCATGCCCGCCGCGTCGTGCACGGCGACATCAAACCGACGAACGTGCTGCGGCTCGGCGCCCGCTTCGCTGTCGCGGACTTCGGGGTGTCCGCGCCGCTGGAGTCCACCCGGTCCGCCGGGATCGGGCTGGCCCGGACCATCGCCTTCTGGCCGCCGGAGTCCGCGTCGCAGGGCGTGCTGCTCGCCGACGGCGTGCGCCGGCCGCCGGTGGAGGGGTGGCGGGCCAGTCAGGGCGGGGACGTCTGGGCACTGGCGGTGAGCGCGCACCGGATGCTGACCGGGCGGCACATCACCGCCGGCACCACGCCGGAACAGCAGTACGAGCTGGTCTGCCTGGGGCGGTACGCGGTGGACGGCCGACTCGGCGCCGGCTGGCGCCGGCTGCTGGAGGACTGCCTGGTGCACGACCCGGTGCGACGGCGGGTGACCACGGCCGCCGAGCTGCGGCGGCGGCTGGCCGAGCTGGCGCTGCCGGCGTCGTACGGTCAGGCGCCGTGGCCCTCGGGGTCGCCCCGGCTGGCGGCCCTGCTCGACCTCGACCCGGCGGCCGGCGGGCCGCTGCCCGTGCTGGCGCTGGATCGGCCGGGCGGGCGGGTGTCCGGGTCGCTGGTGCCCGCCGACGGCGTGCTGCCGGCCGCGGTGCGCCACCTGGCCGACGACGTGCTCCCCGCCCTCGCGGAGCGGCCCGCCGCCGCACCGGCTGCCGCCGCGCCGACTGCCGCCGCACCTGCTGCCGCACCGGCTGCCGCCGCGCCGGTTGCCACGCCGGCCGCCGCCGCGCGGGCCGCCGGCGGCGTCGACGGCGCCGGCTCGACCGCAGCCGGCACCGGAGCGGCTGGTGTCGGCGCTGCCGCTCCGGTCGCGGCCGGCCTCGGGAGCGGGCCAGCGGTCGGCGCCGACCCGGCAGCGACACAGGTGGTGACCACGGCCGAGCTGGAGCGGACCCGGCAGCTGGCCGAGAGCCTGTCCCGGCAGCGGGACCGGATCGCCGCCGACCGGGACCGGCTGGCCCGCTCCCGCGACGACCTCGAGGCCGACCGGGACCGGCTGCGCCGCGACCACGAGGTGCTGGCCCGGCGGCTGGACCGGCTGGAGCGGGAGGCGGGGCTGATCGGTCGCCGCGCCAGCGGCTCGTTCCAGGAACAGCGCCGCGAGCCGACCCGCGTCCTGGCCCGGCGGGAGCCCACCCGCCCGTTCGCGCCGGTCGCGCCGGCACCGTCCACACGGTCCGTCCCATCCGGACGGTCCGACCCGGACGGTGACCGGGTCGCCGGCCGGTCCGGGTGGGCCCGCGCCGACCGGCGGGTCCGCCCGGTCTCGCCGCCGCCGGCGCCCGCGCCGGTCGCCGCCGCACGCCCGGTGCCCTTCCGGCGTACCCGCCGGATGGTGCGGCGCCTCGTCGCGCTGCTGGCCGTCTTCGTGGCGTTCGCGGTCCTCGGCGTGGTGGGCGCCTCGGCGCTGCTGGACACCTCGCCGGACCAGGTGACCTCCCGGGTCATGGACATCGTCGACCGCGTCCGCGGCGCCGGCTGACCGGCGTGCTCTCCGGCTCCCCGACCCGAGCCCGGCTGCGGCGACCCGGCCAGCCGGAGGTGTCGCTCGGCCCCGGGGAGACCGTCTCCTTCGGACGGTCGAACCCGCGCCCGACCGCCGACCTCGTGGTGAGCGACAGCCCGCGGGTGAGCCGGCGGGCCGGCACGCTCGACGTCACCCCGTTCGGGGTGCTGCTGACCAACACCGGCTCCAACCCGCTGTTCGTCGACGAGCCCGCCGCCCGGCACACCGTCCGGCCCGGTCAGGCGCACCTGGTCACCGACGGGCGGGTGCGGATCGGCTTCGCCGGCACCGACGACGGCCTGGAGATCGAGGTGACCGGGGCCGCCCGGCCCGGCGACGGGATCAGCGGCGCGGACGAGACGACCGCCGAGCGGACCCGGCCGGCCTGGGCGCTGATGGAGGGCACCGCGTACTTCGCTTGTCTCGTGGCGCTGTGCGAGCCCACCCTGCGGCACCCGGACAGCCCGTGGATCCCCACCAGCCAGCAGGTCGCCGACCGGCTCTGGGAGTGCGGGCTGGTGCCGGAGCCGCGGACCGCGGACTGGGTGGACCGTCGGCTGGACGACGTCCGGGAGAAGCTGCCGGTCGGGGAGCGGCCGTGGTCGGCCGTCCGGGCCCGCCGGGCCAGCGAGCAGCAGCAGGAGCAGGCGCTGGCCCGGGAGCGGTCCGGCGCGCCGCGGCGGGGTGGGCGCAAGGAGCAGCTGGTGGAGTTCGCGGTGTCGTCGGGGATCGTGACGATGGCGTCCGTCCGCCGGCTGCTCGGCTGAGCCCCGCCCGGACGGCCGGAGAACGGGCTCGGGACCGACCGCCGTATCCTCGTACGGTGAGCCTGCGGCTGTACGACACGGGCACCCGGTCCGTGCGGGACTTCGTCCCGCTCGTCCCCGGCGAGGTCTCGGTCTACTACTGCGGCGCCACCGTGCAGGGCGCGCCGCACATCGGTCACCTGCGCTCCGGCCTCGCCGTCGACGTGTTGCGGCGCTGGCTCGAGCACTCCGGCCTGGCCGTGACGCTCTGCCGCAACGTCACCGACATCGACGACAAGATCCTCGCGGTCGCCGCCGCCGAGGGCGTGCCGTGGTGGCAGGTCGCCTACCGCAACGAGCGTGCCTTCGACGCGGCGTACGACGCGCTCGGCGTGCTGCCGCCGACGGTCGAGCCGCGCGCCACCGGTCACGTGCCGGAGATGATCACCCTGATGCGCCGGCTGATCGACAGCGGCCACGCGTACCCGGCCGGCGGCGACGTCTACTTCTCCGTCCGGTCCTGGCCTTCGTACGGGGAACTGTCCGGCCAGCACGTGGAGGCCATGCAGCAGGGCGAGCCGACCGGCGCCAAGCGCGACCCGGTCGACTTCGCGCTGTGGAAGGGCGCCAAGCCGGGGGAGCCCTCCTGGGAGACCCCGTGGGGCGCCGGCAGGCCGGGCTGGCACCTGGAGTGCTCGGCGATGTCGACGAGGTACCTGGGGTCCACCTTCGACGTGCACGGCGGCGGGCTCGACCTGGTCTTCCCCCACCACGAGAACGAGCAGGCCCAGTCGCAGGCGGCCGGGGACGGCTTCGCCCGCTACTGGTACCACAACGGGCTGCTCACCCTCGGCGGCGAGAAGATGAGCAAGTCGCTCGGCAACTCGCTGCTGGTGCTGGAGCTGCTGCGCCGGTGGCGCGCGGTCGAACTGCGCTACTACCTGACCTCGGCGCACTACCGGTCCACGATGGACTACTCGGACGAGGCGCTGGCCGAGGCCGCGGCGGCGTACCGGCGGGTCGAGGGCTTCCTGACCCGCGCCGCCGAGCTGGTCGGCGACACCCAGCCCGGCGGCCTGCCGGAGGCGTTCGTCGAGGCGATGGACGACGACCTGGCGGTGCCGCAGGCGCTGGCGGTGGTGCACGGCGCGGTGCGGGAGGGCAACGCGGCGCTGGCCGCGGGGGACAAGGCCGTGGTGGCGGAGCGGTACGGCGAGGTCCGGGCGATGCTCGGCGTGCTCGGCCTGGACCCGCTGTCCCCGCTCTGGCGGGACGAGCGCCGCACCGATCTGGCCGGCGTGGTCGACTCGCTGGTCGCGGTGGCGCTGGACCAGCGCGAGGAGGCCCGGCAGCGGCGCGACTACGCCGCCGCCGACACGATCCGCGCCCGGCTCACCGCCGCCGGCGTCGCCGTCGAGGACACCCCCAACGGTCCACGCTGGACACTCAGCGAGCCGCACTGATGGCGGGGAACTCGCAGCGGCGGGGAGCGCGGCGAGGTGCCGGCACCAAGAAGGGCGCGGTCGTCGGCTCCGGCGGTCAGCGCCGCCGGGGGCTGGAGGGCAAGGGTCCGACGCCGCCCGCGGAGGCCCGCAAGGGGCACCCGGCGCAGCGGCGCGCGGCCGCGGCCAGCCGGGCGGCGGCGGCCAAGCGGCCCGGCCGTGCCCGCGGCGAGACGCCGGAGTTGCTGGTCGGGCGCAACCCGGTGGTGGAGGCGCTGCGCGCGCGGGTCCCGTCCACCGCCCTCTACGTGGCGCAGGGCATCGAGGCCGACGAGCGCGTCGCGGAGTCGGTGAAGCGTGCCGCCGACCGCGGCGTGCCGGTGCTCGAGGTAGGCCGGAGCGAGCTGGACCGGATGACCGGCGGCGTGCTGCACCAGGGCATCGGCCTGCAGGTCCCCCCGTACTCGTACGCACACCTCGGCGACGTGCTGTCCCGGGCGGTCGAGTCTCCGGACCCGGCGCTGCTGGTCGCGCTCGACGGCGTCACCGACCCGCGCAACCTCGGCGCGGTGGTCCGGTCCGCGGCTGCATTCGGCGCGCACGGGGTGATCGTGCCGGAGCGGCGGGCGACGCCGATGACGGCGACGGCCTGGCGCACCAGCGCGGGTGCGGCGGCCCGGCTGCCGGTCGCCCGGGTGACCAACCTGGTCCGGGCGCTCAAGGAGGCGCAGCAGGCCGGGCTGCTGGTGGTCGGGCTGGACGCGGACGGCGACGTTCCGCTCGACGACCTGGAGGCGGCGGCGGACCCGCTGCTGCTGGTGGTCGGCTCCGAGGGCCGGGGGCTGTCCAGGCTGGTCGGGGAGACCTGCGACCTGCGGGTGTCGATCCCGATGACCGCGGCGACGGAGTCGCTCAACGCCGGCGTGGCGGCCGCGGTCACCCTCGCCGAGGTCGCCCGCCGCCGCCGCGCCCGGTCCGGCTGACCAGGCTCAGCCACCGGGGGCACAGGTCGAGTCCCGCGCGACCAGCTGAGGCCGGAAGACCCGCGAGTGCACGGCCGACACGGCCCGGTCGCCCTCCAGCTCGGCGAGCAGCCCGTCGATCGCGACCCGCGCGATCTCCGCGATCGGCTGCGCCAGCGTGGTCAGCGCCGGCGTGCAGTACGACGCGAGCGGAATGTCGTCGAAGCCGACCACGGACAGGTCCCGCGGCACCACCAGCCCGGACCGCCGCGCCTCGCTGACCGCGCCGAGCGCCATCAGGTCGGAGGAGCAGATCACCCCGGTCGGCCGGACCGTCGCCAGCAGCCGGGCCAGCGCCGCCGCGCCCCCGGCCGCTCCGTACGGCGCGTGCGCCACCAGCGCCGGGTCCGGCTCCAGCCCCGCCTCCTCCAGCGCCACCTCCCAGCCGGCCGTCTTCAGCCGCGCCGGCATCGACCGGGTCGGCCCGCTGACGAAGCCGATCCGCTCGTGCCCGAGCTCGATCAGGTGCCGGGTGGCCAGGTAGCCGGCGGACTGCTCGTCCACGCCGACGTCGGGCACGTCCAGCGACGGCATGCCGCCGTTGACGAAGACCATGTGCACGCCCTCGTCCTTGAGCTGCCGGTAGTGGTCGTGCGAGGCGGCGACGTCGGTGGACTCGGGGGAGACGAATACCATCCCCTCGACCCCGCGGGCCAGCAGCATCCGGACGTACTCCTCCTCCCGGATGGATGCCGACCGGGTGTTGCACAGCACGCTGGAGTAGCCGCGGCGCGCGGCCAGCGTCTCCAGGGCCTCCGCGAACGCCGGGAACACGGGGTTGCTCAGCTCCGGCACCAGCAGCCCGAGCACGCCGGTCCGCTGCAGCGCCCCGAGCCCGCGCGGCGTGTACGGCTTCTCGGCCAGCACCTGCAGGACCCTGCGGCGGGTCTCGTGGTTGACCCCGGCCCGCCGGTTGAGGACGCGGCTGACGGTGGAGATGCTGACGCCCGCGGCGTCCGCGATCTCGGCCAGACCGGGCACGTCGCCCTCCTCCCGCCCCCGTCGAGCGATGCGCACACCTTGCACGCTGGCGGCAAGAGTTTGCAACGAAACGTGTGCAAAGACTTGCACCGCCCGACGACCGCGAGGTTGCCGGGCGGTTACGGTAGGGCGGTGGCGGCTTCCCGGGTCCACCGCGTGGGCAGCCGAAGGCTGGCGACGCTGGCCTCGCTCGCGGCCGAGCTGGGGATCTCCCGCACCACCGTGTCCAACGCGTACAACCGCCCGGACCAGCTCTCGCCCGAGCTGCGCCAGCGGGTGCTCGACACGGCGCGGCGCAT